>ERZ795043.63-NODE-63-length-145829-cov-131.477602_pt1 | contig 145829 bp, 129 predicted proteins | sample MGYA00375127_ERZ795043 | MGnify/ENA primary metagenome ERZ795043 (study PRJEB30172, sample SAMN05518447) | compost metagenome | isolation source: Feedstock adapted compost from Newby Island compost facility, Milpitas, CA | place: USA:Newby Island compost... | reverse complement strand
GACGAACCGCACGGGCACGAACGCGCGGATGCCTTCGATGAACGCGGCCGCGTCCAGCGTCACGCCGGCGGCGCCGGCGCCTTTGTCGACGGTCGCCCGGGCTTGGCCGATGCGCAGCGTGGCGCGCACGCCTTCGCGGACCAGGATCACCTGCCGGCTGTCCGTCGCCTCCACCGCGTAGCCCGGCGCTTCGGCGACGGACCGGACGGGCACGAAGACGCGGTCGTTCCGGATGACGGGCGGAGCGTCGAAGGCGACGAGGCGCCCGCCGAGGTCCATCCGGACCATGCCGTCCTTCGCCGCGCCGGCCGGCAGCCGGTAGCCGGTGATGACGCGGATCTGGTTGTTGTGGGCGTCCGCCACGTAAATGGTGCCCTGCGCGTCGACGTCCACATCCGTCGGGAAAGAGAGACGGGCGGATTTTTCCGTGCCGTCCGCCCGGCCGGGCTCGGCCCGGTCGTTGCCGACGACGGTGTACACCTTTCCGTTCTTGAGCAGGCGAACCGCGTGATTGCCGCTGTCCGCGATGAGCAGGCCGCCGTCCGGCATGAGGGCCAGCCCGCGCGGGAAGTCGAAGCGGGCTTCAAGCGCGTCGCCGTCCGCATAATCGCCCGGCACGTAGAAGTCGTCCGGACCGGCCGTGCCGCCGCCGGCCACCGTCGTCACCGTGCCCGCCGCAAAGTCGATGTAGCGGATGCGCTGGTTGCCGGCATCGCACACATACAGATTGCCCTTGTCCGGGCGTAGACGAGCGTCATGGACTCGTCCACCGCCGTCGCGCCGGTGTCTTCGCCGGCGGCGGTGACGCCCACGAGTACGATGGCGTCATGGTACATGGACGGATCCGTTTCGCCGACGAGATGGAACGGTACGGTGAGAAAGTTCTTGTCGGCGGCGTTGAAGCGAATCAGCATTTCCCCGCCGGGGCCTGCGCCGAACGGTTTCGTTTTGGCGGGTTTGCGGAGGAACGATTCCGCATCGGCGCCGTACCGCTCGGCGGCGAGATAGGCGGCGGAATATACAACGCTTTCCGGCGCCCGGACGGCCAGATGCACCCGGCGGGTGACGCCGTCTTCATCCGCATGCCGGAAGATGTGGCCGACGTCCGCCGATTCGGCAAACGCCGGAATGGGGGGGTTGACGCCGTGCACCGGCAAAAGTTCGCCGGCCTTCGCCCGCAGCGTGCGGCTCACGGCGGTTTCCGTCACCAGGGAGGCCGCCAGGATGACGTTGTCGTGCCGGGCCAGCGCCTCGGCGAACCGCCGGTCGCTTTCCCTGTCCTTGCCGTCCGTGTTGAACATGATGTCGAACAGGACCGCCCTCGCCCGGGACACGTGATCGAAAAACGGCACAAAGACGTCCCGCTCCCAGGGAAACTGGCCGCAGGTTTTCAGCGACTCCTCATCGATGGCCACCACGATGATCGCCTCGCGGGGACTGTGGTCCATCGTGCGCTGCATGTTGTTCCGGGCCGCCATTCTCCGCAGGACAGCCGGTTTTGCGGCATGTTCCGGCCGTCCGGCGCTCCTTTGCGCCGTTCCGTGCCTGCCGCAACGTCCGGCTTTCCGGGCATGCAAAAAGCCGCCGGTGCAAACCGGCGGCCTTCGGTATGGTTCTTGGGACGCAGGCGTTTCGTCATGGATGAGGGATTTATTTGTTGAACGGCTCTTCCGCGATCTTGATGGAATCCGTCGGGCAGCCGTCCTGGGCATCCTGCATGTCGTCCCACAGCTCTTCGGGAATGGGCGTCACGCCGCGATTGTTGTCGCCTCCATAGATGACTTGCGCCAAACCTTCGTCGTCATAGTCGTAAATGTCGGGAGCCGTCGCGCCGCAGGCGCCGCAGGCGATGCAGGTTTCTTTGTCCACCCAAGTGTATTTTGCCATGAAGAAATCCTCCCACTGAATGAAATTCGGAAACAACCCCTGCTTGGTTTCTCTCTCTGCGTTCACTTAAAAATATAGTATATTTCCATCCAAAGTTCAAACGGAAATTGCCCCGTCCGTCAGGCTTCATCCGGCCGGTTCGGCCCGTCCTTCTGCAGGCTCGTCCCCCGCCGCTTCCGGTCGCGGATGAAGGCCGACGGGTCGTCGACGAGCATGCCGGCGGTCAGGACGGCGTTTTCCCCGTATTTGTCCCTCAGCCGGTCCACCGTCTCGTTCAGCTTCTCCCGGGCCTGCCGCCGGATATAGTCGAACAGGTCCAGCTGCAGGGCCGCCCGGTCCCGCGGCTCCAGCCCGGACAGGGAAATGCCGACCAGCCGCACCGGCTTGCCCGCCGGCCAGTTGTCGGCAAACAGTCTGACCGCTTCCCGGTGAACGTCCAGCGCGTCATCCGTCGGCACGTCCAGCGTGCGGGAGCGGGTGATCGTTTTCATCGACGGATCGCGGATCGCGATTTGCACCGTCCGGGCGACCATCCTTTGCCGGCGCAGCCGCCGGCAGACCTGGTCGGCGAGATTGAGGAACACCTGGGCGATTTCTCCGGCGTCCGCGTAGTCCCGCGGCAGCGTGACGGAATGGCCGATCGATTTGTTCGGCTCGCGCCCGGGCACGACGGGCGAGTGGTCGATGCCGCAGGCCGCCCGCTTCATCCACCGGCCGTACTCGCCGAACCGGGCCGCCAACAGGCTTTCGTCGGCGGCGGCCAGCTCGCCGATGGTGCGGATGCCCATGGCCGCAAGCTTGGCGGCGGTCTGCCGGCCGACGCCGAACAGGTCGCCGCACGGCCGCGGCCACAGCACCCGGCTGACGTCCCGCAGGCGCAGCACCGTGAGGCCGTTCGGTTTTTTCATGTCGGAGGCCATCTTGGCCAGCAGCTTGTTCGGCGCGATGCCGACGGAGCACGGCAGCGCCAGTTCCGTGCGGATCCGGCGCATGAGGCTTCTGGCGATGTCCAGGGGCGTGCCGAACGCCTTGGACCCCGTGATGTCCATGAAACATTCGTCGATGGACACCGCCTCCACGAGCGGCGTGTACGATTCGGCGATGGCCAGAAACCGTCTGGAATACCGCCTGTACAGCTCGAAGTCCGGCTCCAGCACGATCAGCCCGGGGCACAGCCGGAGCGCCTCGCGCACCCGCATGCCGGTTCTGACGCCCTTCGCCCGCGCGGCGTAGGACGACGTGACGATGATGCCGCGCCGCTGCTTTTCGCTGCCGGCGACGGCCAGCGGCCTGCCCCGGTATTTGTCCGGTTCCTCGGCCTCGTGGACGGACGCGTAGAACGCGTTCATGTCCACGTGCAGGATGACCCGGCCGGAAACCGGATATGCCTTCCCGACGTCCACTTCCGTCCACCCCGCCCGGCTTGCGCTTTTTGAACAAAGAAAGGTTTCGCATGTACACAAGCAATTGAATGGTGCTATAATTTAAAATTATATCAGGCAAGTGATGGTTCTCAATGACAAAAGGAGCGTTTGCCGGATGAACCGAGACATTACCCTGTTCGATACGACCCTGCGGGACGGAACCCAGGGGGAAGGCGTCAGCCTGTCGGTGGAAGACAAGCTGAAGATCGCCCGGAAACTCGATGAACTGGGCATTCATTATATTGAAGGCGGCTGGCCGGGCAGCAATGCCAAGGACGTCGAGTTTTTCCGGCGCGCCAGGGACCTCCGTCTGCGCCACGCCAAATTGTCCGCCTTCGGCAGCACCCGCCGCAAGGGCATCCGGGCCGAGGATGACGCCAATCTGGCCCGGATCGTGGAAAGCGGCGTCCGGGTGGCCAGCATTTTCGGCAAATCGTGGGACTTCCACGTGCACCGGGCGCTGCAGACGACCCTCGAGGAAAATTTGGCGATGATCGCCGATTCCGTCGGCTTTCTGAAACAGCGCGGCATGGAAGTCATCTATCTGGCCGAGCACTTCTTCGACGGGTTCAAAAGCAACCGGGACTACGCGCTGGAAACGCTGCGGAAGGCGGCGGAAGCCGGCGCCGACTGGCTGGTGCTGTGCGACACGAACGGCGGGTCCATGCCTGCGGAAATTTCCGACATCGTCGCCGCCGTCTGCCGGACGTTCCAGGTCCCGGTCGGCATCCACGCCCACAACGACTGCGAGCTCGGCGTGGCCAATTCGCTGGCCGCGGTCCAGGCCGGCGCCACCCAGGTGCAGGGCACGATCAACGGCATTGGCGAACGGTGCGGCAACGCCAATCTGTCTTCCATCATTCCGAACCTGCAGCTGAAGCTGGGCTACCGGGTCGTCAGCGACGAGCAGCTGGCCTCGCTCACCTCGGTTTGCCGGTATGTCAGCGAGATCGCCAACCTGCACATGCCCGTCAACCAGCCGTTCGTCGGACCGGCGGCTTTCGCCCACAAGGGCGGCATCCACGTTTCCGCCATTTTGCGGGACGCGTCCACCTATGAACACATCCGGCCGGAGCTTGTCGGCAACAAGACGCGGGTGCTCGTGTCCGAACTGGCCGGCCAGAGCAACCTGGTGTTCAAGGCCCGGGAACTCGGACTCGACCTGGATCTGGACAACGCGAAAACAAGGGAAATCATCAACAGGATCAAGGAGCTGGAGCACCAGGGCTACCAGTTCGAGGGCGCCGACGCTTCCCTCGAGCTGCTCCTCCGCGAGGCGTCGGGGCGCCTGGAAGAAATCTTCACCGTGCAATCGTACAAAATCATCGTGGAAAAAACGGGCGACCGCCCGGCGGTGTCGGAGGCGATCATCAAGCTGGACGTCGCCGGCGAGACGGTCTACGCCGCCGCCGAGGGCAACGGCCCCGTCAACGCCCTGGACAACGCCCTGCGGCAGGCCATCATGCGCTATTATCCCGAACTGGAACGGATGCATCTGACCGACTACAAGGTGCGCGTCCTCGACGAGAAGGACGCCACCGCGGCCAAGGTCCGGGTGCTGATCGAATCGACGGACCACGTGAACCGGTGGAGCACCGTCGGCGTGTCGGGCAACGTGATCGAGGCGAGCTGGAACGCGCTGATCGACTCGATGCGCTACGCCCTCATCGGCAAGGAACGTCCGCGGCACGTCGCGAACGGGAAGACGGAACGCCAGGGCATCATGAATCACTGATGGCGATGATTTCGTTCCGCGATTTGCCAATCCGCATTCGGCAACCGGGATTTTGGCTCGACGTCCGGCCGTTGTCAGGTCCGGCGTTCGGCCATCGTCCGGCCGGAGCTTTCTTCCGGCCGGCCTTTTTTTGCGTCCGGCGATCGCGCTTTTTGCGCATCCGGCGGTTTCGTGCCCTTCGCGGAACGCCCGTTTCCGGATCCGGCCAAACCGGGAATAGTTTCCTTCGCGGGATGACATACTATGCCATGGTTTGAAAAACCGACCATCTGTTTTCCGGCGAAGGAGGATTTGTTCATGGCAGCCAGTCTGGGAGCCCATGAAGTCATGGAGCTTCACGAAATCCTGAACGGGGCCATCGACGGCATCAACCAGTTCCAGATGCTTCTGCCGCACATCCGCGACGGTCAGCTGCGCGGCATTTGCGCCAACCAGCTGCGGTTCATGAACGACGAATACAACGCGACGGTCCGCATGCTGAACCAGCAGGGCGCCGGTGAAGCCGCCCCGTACCGCTCGCCGCGCAACCAGGCGCCGGTGTACGGCCTCGACCATCCCGCCCCGCAGTCGCCGAACGCGGGGCCCGACGAGATCGATGACCGCGACATCGCCAGCATCATGCTGTCGATCCACAAGGCGGGCGCAGCGAAAAAAATGATCGCCGCCCTGGAAATCGCCAACCCCGCCATCCGCCGGTTCGTGCAGCAGAGCGCCGTCAACTGCGCGGAACAGGCGTACGAAGTGTGGCAGTTCATGAACCAGATGGGCTATTACCAGGTGCCGACGATGAAGCAGATGACCACGGACACCGTTCTGCAGACGTACCAGCCGGGAGCGCCCGGCATGTCGCCCGGCGGCTACGGCGCCTTTCCGCAGTGACGCGGAATCCGGAACGCATGAAAAACGCGGATGAAAAACACGGAAACTTCGAATAAGCAAAGCAATTTGCCGGGAAAGGAACAGGCCGGTCCGCCTGTTCCTTTCATTTTTTGGGGGGTGGCCGGGGACCGGATTTTCGGGCAGGCCGGGCGCCGGGGGTTTTGTTTGATTTTTGATGACCGCACGACGCTGACGGAAGCCGGCGGGAGCCGATGGCGGGGCTGTCCGCAGACGGATGCGGCATGCCGCATCCGCCCTGCGGCTGCCGGCGAAAACGGAATCCGGGTCTTTTGCGCCGCCCGATCCGCCCGCACGCAGCCGGCCGCCGCGGCCGCCCGCTCGCCCAAGCTTGACAAGGCCGGTGGCGAGGGGTACTGTACATATTAAAAGTCCCGGACACCGACCAGACGCTCGGGCAGCGTCCGGATCAAACATTGGGGGAGAGACGATGGCAAACCGGAAAATGCGTTCCGACATGATCAAAAAAGGCTTCGACCGGGCTCCGCACCGCAGCCTGCTCAGGGCGGCCGGCGTCCGCGAGGAAGATTTCGACAAACCGTTCATCGCCGTGGTCAACTCCTACGTCGACATCATTCCCGGCCACGTGCACCTGCAGGAATTCGGGAAACTCGTCAAGGAAGCGATCCGCGAAGCGGGCGGCGTGCCGTTCGAGTTCAACACGATCGGGGTGGACGACGGCATCGCCATGGGCCACATCGGCATGCGCTATTCCCTGGCCAGCCGCGAGCTGATCGCCGATTCGGTGGAAACGATGATCAACGCCCACTGGTTTGACGGGATGGTCTGCATCCCGAACTGCGACAAAATCACGCCGGGCATGATGATGGCGGCCCTTCGCGTCAACATTCCCACCATTTTCGTCAGCGGCGGTCCGATGAAGGCCGGCGTGATGCCCGACGGCCGCAAGGTGTCCCTCACCAGCGTGTTCGAAGGCGTCGGCGCCTTCCAGGCGGGCAAAATCAATGAAAAGGGACTGCTGGAACTGGAACAGTACGGCTGTCCGTCCTGCGGATCCTGCTCTGGCATGTTCACGGCCAACTCGATGAACTGCCTGGCCGAAGCCCTCGGCCTCGCGCTGCCCGGCAACGGCACCATTCTGGCCGTGGATCCGGAACGCAAAGAGCTGGTCCGCCGCTCGGCCCGGCAGCTCATGAAGCTCATCGAAATGGATCTCAAACCGCGGGACATCGTGACGGAAAAAGCCATCGACAACGCCTTCGCCCTGGACATGGCGCTTGGCGGTTCGACCAACACCGTGCTGCATACGCTGGCGATCGCGCACGAGGCGGGCATCGAGTACCCCCTGGAGCGGATCAACGAAGTGGCCAACCGGGTGCCGCACCTGGCAAAGCTCGCGCCGGCTTCGGACCATCACATCGAGGACCTGCACGAAGCGGGCGGCGTCAGCGCCGTCCTCAACGAGCTGCTGAAAAAACCGGGCGCCCTGCACGGCGACTGCATCACGGTCACCGGCAAAACGCTCCGGGAAAACGTGGAAGGCTGCGGGATCAAAAACCCGTCCGTCATCCGCCCGCTGGACAATCCATACAGCGAAAAGGGCGGCCTGGCCGTCCTGTTCGGGAATCTGGCGCCGAACGGCGCAATCATCAAAGTCGGCGCGGTGGATCCTTCCGTCGGCGGCTACCACCGGGGACCGGCCATCTGCTTCGACTCCCAGGATGACGCCCTCGCGGGCATCGCAAGCGGCAAAGTGAAGGAAGGCCACGTCGTCGTCATCCGCTATGAAGGGCCGAAGGGCGGACCGGGCATGCCGGAAATGCTCGCCCCGACCTCGATGATCGTCGGCATGGGCCTCGGCGCAAAAGTCGGGCTCATTACGGACGGGCGTTTCTCCGGCGCCACCCGCGGCATCTCGATCGGTCACATTTCACCGGAAGCGGCGGAAGGCGGCCCGATCGCCTTCGTCCAGGACGGCGACATGATCGAGCTCGATCTGAACAACCGCAAAATCACCCTCGAAGTGAGCGACGAAGAGCTGGCCAGAAGGCGGGCAAACTGGAAAGGCTTCGAGCCCAAGGTGAAAACCGGCTATCTGGCGCGCTATTCCATGCTCGTCACGTCCGCCAGCACCGGCGGCGTCATGAAAATCTGACAATGCTCCGTCCGGATCGAAACGGGTCCCCCGGCCCAAAAAAAGCGCCCCGCGTCATCACGGATGACCGGGGCGCTTTTTTGGCCTTTCGCCGGTTTTGCAAGCTCAATCCAACTTCAATCCGCGGATCTGTTCGCGGATTTTGTCCCCCGACGCCCGGAACAGCCGGATTTCCTCCTCCGACATGTCCACCTTGATCACGTCGCGCACGCCGGTGCGGTCCACAATGCAGGGCACGCCCAGATAAATGCCGGATACGCCGTGGTAGTCGTCCAGCAGCGTGGAGACGTTCAACACCGCCCCTTCGTCGCCCAGAATCGCGGCGCAAATCCGGTCCAGCGCCAGGGCGATGGCGTAATAGGTGGCGCCTTTCGCCTCGATGATCCGGTAGGCGGCGTCCCGCGTGTTGACGAAAATGTCCTCCTTCTCTTCCGCCGTCAGGTTGATCGGTTTGCCGGCGAAGTTGGCCAGGCTCCACAGCGGCACTTCCGAGTCCCCGTGCTCGCCGACGATGTGGGCATGGATGCTGCGCGGATCCACCCTCAGCCGGTCGCCGATCAGATAGCGGAGCCGGGCGGAATCGAGCAGGGTGCCCGAGCCGATCACCCGCCGGGCCGGCAGGCCCGATTTGACGTACGTGACATAGCTCATGACGTCCACCGGATTGGTGGCGACAAGCAGGATCGCATCCCGCGTGTGGCGGGTGATGTTTTCGACGATCTCGCCGAAAATGGCCGCATTGCGATTGAGCAGGTCGAGCCGGGTTTCTCCCGGCCGCTGCGCGGCTCCCGCCGCGATGATGATGATTTCGGCGCCCGCGCAGTCGGCATAATCGCCCGCCCACACTTTGGTCGGCCCGGCAAACGCGTGGCCGTGGTTCATGTCCAGCGCATCGCCGATCGCCTTGTTGCGGTTGGCGTCAATCAGGACGATTTCATTGGCGCGGCCGCGCAAAAAAAGGGTGTACGCCGTCGTGGAGCCCACCATGCCGGCGCCCACAATGACAATTCTCGACGGTTTCACATCCTCACGCTCCCGCTTGCGGTGTCGTCTCCCATCTTACCACACGGATCCACCGGTTTTCCACAAAAGGTCTGCCCCGTTTCCGCGCGATGGCCGTTCCGGGCCGTGTCCGTCACCAATGCCCGTTCCTGTCCCGTACCGCGTTCCGCCGTCCGGTGCGGGTCACGGAAGCCGGCGGAACAGTTTTTCCGCCGCCTCCACGGCCAGGTTCGCGCTGCCCGCCGGCCGGTTGCGGACGAGAATGGCCACGGCGTAGCGCGGCCGCTCCAGCGGATAAAAGCCGGTGAACCATTGATGGACCAGCCCGCCGTTGCCCGTTTCCGCCGTGCCCGTCTTGCCGGCGGCGCCGCCGGGCAGGCCTGACAGGCGGGATGCCGTGCCGCTTTCCGCCGCCAGGCGCATCGCCTTTTTCAGCCAGCGGGCGGCATGCGGCGAAAAACCGGTGCCGGGGTGTGCCTTGACCGGAAAGCGGACCATCTCCCGGCCGTTTTTCCACGTGACGCGCGAAACGGCGCGCGGTGCCGGCAGCGGGCCGCCGCCGGCCGCCACGGCCGCCGTCCATTGGGCCGCCTGCAGGGGCGTGATCCGCACGCTGTGCTGCCCGATGCCCGTCAGCGCGAGGACGGCCGGATCGTCTGGCGGCGCTCCGCGGGCAAACAGGCGGCCGGCCTCTTCGCCGTCCAGCTGGGCGAAGCCGCGCAGGGTGCCAAACGGCGTCCCGAGCCGTTCCGCCCGCCAGCCGGCCGGTTTGCCGATGCCAAGCCGCCGGGCGGCCCGTTCGAGCCGGCCGGCCTGCAGCCTGAGCGCCAGTTCGGCAAACACGACGTTGCACGATTTCGCATAGGCTTCCTCGAGGGAGATGGCGCCGTGGCCTTTCCTCGCATGGCAGCGCAGCCCGGTGCGGGCGTGCCGGCCGTTGCAAAAAAACCGTTCGCCCGGCCGGGCGACGCCGGCCTCCAGCGCGGCGGCGGCGATCACCGTTTTGAACACCGAACCGGGCGTTTCGGCCATGAGCGCCCGGTTGCGCCAACGGCCTTCTTCCGGGCGGACAAAGTAGGGATCGAAGGCGGGTGCCGACGCCATCGCCAGAATGTCGCCGGTCGGCACGTCGAGCACGACGGCCGCGCCGTCCCCGATGCCGGTTTCCTCCATGAGGCGCTCCACCGTGCGCTGGATGTCCAGATCGAGGGTCGTCCGCACGGTCAGCGGATAAAAATCGCTGCCGTCTTTCACGAGGCGCCCGTCATCGCCGCCGGCGGGCTCTCCCGTCGCCAGGCGGCGGAAAGCGAGCAGCACCCGGCTTCTCGGGCGCAGAAACGGCTCGAACGTCCGCTCCAGCCCGGCCGCCCCGGTCCTGTCGCGATGCAGGACAAACCCGACAAGATGGGCCGCGGCGGGCGGATCCAGATACCTCCGGCGGCAGGGCACCGCCTTGAGCCACGGGCGGCCGAAGGCGTTCACGGCCGCCGCCCGCCGGCGGTCCAGCGCCGCCGGTTCGCGCTCGCCTTCCCGGTGCAGCAGGGCGGGCCTTTCCAGGTTTTCCAGCACCGATTGCAGCCGCCCGGCCGGTTCCCCGATCAGGCGGGCCGCTTCCCGCACCTCTTCTTCCGACGCATCGTCCGCCGGCCGGACCAAAAGACCGAAGGACGGAATGCCGGCCAAAAGCCGCCCGCGGCGATCGGCGACCAGACCGCGCCCTTCATCCAGCACTACGGCCGTCCGCCGCTGCATCACGGATTGCCGCACGAGCGCCTGCCCCTCCGGCGCGACGAGCGCCGGCCGGACCTGCAGCCAGAAAAGCCGCGCGACCAGGCCGGCAAACAGGACGGCCAGTCCCGCCGCCAGCGCAACCCAACGCTGCACGCGCACCATTCATCACCGCACTTGTTTGGCTCGACCCGTTTTTTTCATCCTTCCGTTTTTCATTCCGGCTTTCTTCGGTTTCATCCCGCATTTTGGTCCCATCCGTTCCATTATGCGGCATCGGCGGCAAAAAAATACCCGTTTTCCCTCGCGGGAAAACAGGCCGTATCGCTTTTTTTTCGCTTCGCTTGTCACACCTTGAACTTGGACAGCGTTTCTTTCAGATTGTTGGAAACGGCCTCGAGGCCTTCGGCCATCGCCACGAGCCCTTCGCTGATGCTGAGCTGCTCGCTGCTGAGGGAGGCCACTTCTTCCGACGTGGCCGACGATTGCTGCGAAACGGCGCTGACGTTGCTGATGGCCTCGGACAGCGTCTGCTGGGACTGCTCCAGCTGCTGGATCGAGTCCGTCACCTCGTCCAGCTTGCGGATGAATTCCACCATTTTGCCCTGCACGTCCTGGAAAATTTTGTTGACTTCCTTCACGGACGCGATCTGTTCCTGGAACAGCGGATACGCTTCCTGCAGCACGTTGACCGTTTCGTCGATTTCCGACTGGATCGATTCCGTGATCTGCGCCACCACGTCGATCGACTGGCGGGACTGGTCGGCCAGCTGGCGGATTTCGTCGGCCACGACCATGAAGCCTTTGCCCGCCGCGCCGGCCCGCGCCGCCTCGATGGTGGCGTTCAGGGACAAAATGTTCGTCTGTTTGGTGACGTTGTTGAGCACGTCGAGAATTTTCCGGATGGAGCTGGTGCTTTCCTTCAGGCGGTCGACCTTCTCCACCATCTGGCGGGTTTTTTCTTCCGTCTGGCTCGTTTTCGTCATCAGTTCGTTCATGTAGGAGATGCCCTGGTCGCTGACCGCCCGCACTTCCTGGGCGGACGCGCCCATTTGCAGGTTGGCTTCCACGACGCCTTTCATCTGCTGGCCGATATGTATGGTCAGGTCATTGCCCCGCTCCGCTTCCATGGCCAGCGTGGAGGCGCCGTTGGCGATTTCCACGGTGGCGACGGAAATCTCTTTGGCCGACAGCGCCGTCTTGCGCGAAGCTTCCAACAGCTCGTTGGCGTTCTCCAGCACTTTCTGCGCGGATTCGTTCGTCTGCTTGACGAGCTGGGTGATTTTCTCCATCATTTCGTTGAAACTGATGCCCAGCTCGCCGAATTCGTCCCGGCTTTTGAACCGGGTGCGCACCAGCAGGTTGCCCTGCTCCCCTTCCTTCATCAGCTTCCGGAGCGTGCCGAGGGGGCCGGAGATCATGCGCACCAGGAAAATGCTGAGCAAAATGGCGAGCAGGGCGGCCACCAGGCTCGTCACGTAGGTCGTTTTCAGAATGCGCCGGGCTTCCGACACCAGCACGTCAACGGGGTAGGTGCCGACCAGCGTCCAGCCCGACGGCGACACGGTCGTTCTGGCAATCAGGGCTTCCACGCCGTTCTGGTCCAAACCGGTGTCCGAACGATCGCCAAACTCGATGGTGGACATCTGCTGCACCAGCTCGTTCACGTCGTTGAACACGTACTGGCCGTTGTCGGCCAAAACGGCGATATGGCTGCCGGTCTTTTCGTCGACAAGGCCGCTCAGCGCATCCTCGATGGTCGATTGTTTCAATTCGATCAGCAGCACGCCCATCACCGCGCCGGTGGACACGTCGGTGACCCGTCGGGTGATGCCGAAGCTGTCAACGTTGTTGCTCGTGTCGAACAGGCCGCCCCGTACCGTCGGCAGCCAGATGGCCTGTCCCGTGCTTTCCGAGGCGATCCGGTACCACTCCAGTTCCTCCAGATTCAGATTGCTCGTGGCCATCGCGCTCGACGTGAGGATCGTGCCGTTCATGAGCGCCAGATGCAGCCCTTTGATATTCGGATCGGTGATGGCCATGCCGTTGATGCTTTGCTGCAGCGTTCGCTGGGACTCGTACCGTTCGAAATCGGTCAGGCTGCCGTCCAGCACGTTTTTCATCAGCTGAGTCAGCTGCTGGTCGACGAGAAAATCCAGCGTTTTCTGTTCATACTGCTCGAGACGGATGCCGAGTTTTTGTCCGGCCTGCACGATGGCGGTCTGGAAGCTGTCTGACACTTTCTCCTGGATGATCGTCGAGGCGGTGGAATACGAAATCAGTCCGACGGCGAGCACCAGCACCACGATGGTCAGGAAAAAGGAAACAAACAGCTTCGCGCCCACGGACCGGAGGGGGTTGGTGAGCATTTTTCCGGAAAGCCGCACGGCGGGCGGCCGAAACGTCTTCGATTGCCGACTGTTGCCCGGTGAAGTCTCCGATGATTTGTCCTGGCCTGTTCGTTGCCGCCAATTGAACATGCATTTCACCTTCCCGTGTTGGATGGACTTGGTGTTCCTATTCGACATTTTTCACGGGTTTCCTTCCAAAAGGGAAGTTTTGGTGGCCGGTTCCGTCGCCGGGCGGCACGGCTTCACGCCAGCCGCCGGCGCATGATGTCCATCGGCTCCACCGGCGCTTTGGTCTTCATCCGGATTTTCTGCAGCGGGTGTCGCGCCGCGTCGACCGGCCGGCCGGATTCGTCGCGAAGTTCGGGCACGGTCATGGAAAACCGGACGCCGGCCGGACCGAAAAATTCCACCGTCTGGCCGGGCTTGAAAAAATTGCGCTGTTCGATGAGCGCCTCGCCCGTGTTCCCGTCGTAACCGAGCACGACGCCGGCAAAATCGACAAGCGGCTTGTCTTCCGCCCCGTAGATGTGGTCGGCCGCTCCCGGCTCGCGAAAATAAAATCCCGTGTTGAGCGGGCGGTTGGCCGCCTTCACAAGTTCCGCCATCCATTCCCCGCGCAGCCTGTAACCGGCGGGATCGGCGACGTACGCGTCGATCGCCTGCCGGTAGGCGTGCACGACGGTGGCGACGTAATGGAGGCTGCGCATGCGGCCTTCGATTTTGAAACTGTCGATGCCGGCGTTCACCAGTTCGGGAATGTGCCCGATCATGCCGAGATCCTTGGCGCCCAGCGTGAACCGGTCTTCGTCCGATTCCACCGGGCCCACCGGCTGTCCGCCGGGTCCGTACAGATCGTAGCGCCACCGGCACGACTGGACGCACCCGCCGCGGTTGGAGTCCCGCCCGGTGAAGTGGTTGGACAGCACGCAGCGTCCGGAGTAAGAGGAGCACATGGCGCCGTGGATGAACGTCTCGATTTCGATGTCCACCCGGTCCTTGATGAAGCGGATGTCGTCCAGGCTCGCTTCCCGGGCCAGCACCACCCGGGGCAGGCCTTCCTCTTTCCAGAACTGCACCGCCAGCCAGTTCAGCGTCGACTGCTGCGTGCTCAGGTGGACGGCAAGGCCCGGCGCCGCCCGCCGGGCCGCCCGGATGACGGCCGGATCGGCGGTGATGATCGCCGCAACGCCGGCTTCCTCCAGCTGCCGCAAATAGTCCCCGACGCCCTCCAAATCATCCTCGTGGGCATAAATGTTGGCCGTCACGTAGACTTTCGCTCCGTAACCCGCGGCGATCCTCACCGCTTCCCGGATCTCGTCGATGGAAAAGTTGTCCGCGTTCGATCTCAGGCCGTACCGCTGGCCGCCGATGTAGACGGCGTCGGCGCCGTAATGCAGGGCGAATTTCAATTTTTCCAGGCTGCCGGCCGGTGCCAACAGTTCGGGCTTCTTCATGCCGACCGCTCCTTTTGCGCAAAACCGTCAATAGATCTGTTCCTTGAACAGGAAACCGTACGTCAGTTCCCGGCCGGGATCCTGCAGGCGGCGGATCGATTCCAGCCAGGCGGGATCGGGCTCGAACCGTTCCGGCGAAGCGGCGTACCGGTCCACGGCGGCGCGGTAGGCGCGGACCGCCGCTTCGTTGTATTCGGGGGATTTCAGGAGACCATCGATCCGGAAGCTGTCCACGCCCGCGGCCACCAGTTCCGGCACGAGGTCCAGCAGGCAGATGTCGTCCGGGCTCAGGATGTGGGTGCCGTCTTCATCTTCGAACACCGGATGGCGCAAATCCGGACGCTCCGTCTCGACGGCGTACAGCCCGGCGGCCATGCCCGCATCAAGGGGCGCAAGGCCGCGATGCTCCAGATAGCTGCGCACGAGGCGCCGCCGGGAATGATAGATGGCCGTGGCGCCGTGCACCTGCACTTCCACTTCCAGGCCGGTACGCCGCTTGAACGACCGGATCTCGTCCAGGTTCAGCTCCCGCGCCAGTACGGCCCGCACGGCTCCCTTCTCGCCCCAGAATTCGGCCGCGGCATGGTTGGTGACGGTCATTTCCCCGTCCCAGTGCAGCGGGATGGACAGGCCGAGCTGCCGCATCGCCATGACGACGGCCGGATCGCCGAACACGACGGCATCCGGCCCGATGCTGCCAAGCTCCCGCAAATAATCCGGCAGTTCGAGCGCAAGCCGGTTGTCCATGATCCGGTTGACGAGCGCGTACACCTTGACGCCGTTTTCCCGGGCAAACGCGACCGCTTCCCGAAAAAGCGGCAGGGGGAACTCTCCGGCCAGGCGCAGGCCGAACCGGCGTTCCCCGATGGCGACGGCGTCCGCGCCGGCGCGGACGAGCCGGCGAAGCTCGTCCGGCGAGCCGGGCGTTGCCAGAATTTCCGGTTTTGTCACGTGCCCCTGATTCGTTTCGCGCGTTGCGATCATCGGTCACCCGCATTTCTGGCCGTCTGGTTGCTGATTTCGATGTTGCGCAGATGGCCGTTGTACGTTTCGGCGAACAGATGCCCGCCCGAACCGTCTTTCTTGGTCACGTAAAACAGGTAATCCGTCTCCGCCGGATAAAGCGCCGCTTCGATGGACTTCAGGCCGGGGCTGGCGATCGGGCCGGGCGGCAGCCCGGCATGCCGATAAGTGTTGTAGGGGCTGTCCACTTTCAAATCTTCGTGCAGCAGCCGTTCCTTGTGCTCGCCGAGGGCGTACTGCACCGTCGCGTCGATTTCCAGATTCATCTTTTTCGCCAGGCGGTTGTAGATGACCGAAGCCACGATCGGACGCTCTTCGTCCAGCACCACTTCCCGCTCGATGAGGGAGGCGACGGTGAGCAGTTCGTGGAAGGAAAGGCCCGTTTCCTGCAGCCGGCTTTCCCACCCTTCCGGCAAACGGGCGAGGCGGTCGCCCAGTTCCCGCACGAGGCGGAACACGATGTCGTTGGCGGTGCTGTCGGCCGGCATTTCGTACGTTTCCGGAAACAGGTAGCCCTCCAGTTTGTAGACGAGCCCCTCCCTGTCCGCCAGCTGGCCGACGAAGGCGGGCATCGCCTTTCCTTCCGGTGCCGTCAGCTTTTCGGGATGCCGCGCCAGCTCCAGAATGGCCTCCCGGTCCAATCCCGCCGCTTCCGCCACCTGGGCGGCGATCTGCTCCACCGTCCAGCCCTCCGGAATCGTGAAGCGGATCATCTCCGGCGGCACCGTTTCGCCGTTGTTCAGCATGTCGATGATGCGGGAAATGGCCGTTCCCGGGGCGATTTCATACTCGCCCGCCTGAAATCCCCGCCCGATGTCTTTCAGCTTCAGATAATAGGCGAACGTCGTGGCGTCGCGGATCAGGCCGTTTCGTTCCAGAATGCTGGCGATTCTCGTCGACGAGACGCCTTTCGGAATGGTAAACCGCACCGGTTCCCCGGGCTCCGTCGGCTGCAGGGAATGGGCGGCGTAAAGCAGCAGCCCGCCGGCGCCGCCGGCCATGAACAGGACGAGGCAGGCGAACGTCCAGAAGGCGAGCCGGCGCTTCATCCGGGGGGTCAGACTGGTGGACGGCCCCCCGGGTTGTTCCGTCGATGGTTCGCGGTTCACGTTTCTCCTCCCCGGAAAAAAGGCGACTTCCGTCGCCCCGTGTCCGTCATGCGGCGGACGGCGCCATCTGCCGTCCGACCGCGCCCGATTCTATTCGCCGGAATCGTCATCGTCCTGCTCCAGCAGCGCATTGAACGTTTCTTCCACCATGTTCCATTCTTCTTCGTCTTCGATGGTGTACAGTTTCAGTTCGTCGCCTTCCTCGTCTTCCTCGTACCGGAACGCGTACACTTCCTCTTCGTCCCCGTCGCCGTCCGTCGGCACGACCATCATGTATTTCGCGCCGGAATCCTCCACTTCGAATTTCATGATCACTTCGAATTCCTCTTCGTTGCCATCCTCGTCCGGAATGTAGATCAGTTCCGGCTCCATCGTCATGTCATCTGCCGCCATCGCCATGCACCCCGTTTCCTTTTTTTGATTCAAGGTAATGCTGCAAAATGATGGCCGCCGCCATTTTGTCGACGACCTGCCGGCGTTTTTTCCGGCTGACGTCGGCTGCAAGCAGCGTGCGTTCCGCCATCGCCGTGCTGAGCCGTTCGTCCCACAGCACGACCGGCACGCCGAGACGCTCGCGCAGCCGGTCGGCGAAGGCCATGCAGATCTCGCCGCGCGGACCGATGGTGCCGTCAAGATTTTTGGGCAGGCCGACGATCACTTCCCCGGCCCCGTGTTCCCGGACGAGTTCGGCGATCCGGTCGATATCGTCTTCGGCCTTCGTCCGCCGGATCACCCCGAGGGGCTGCGCCGTCCAGCCCAGTTCGTCGCTGACGGCCACGCCGATCCGTTTTTCGCCGTAATCGAGTCCGAGCCTTCTCATGATATCCTTCCCAAGAAGGCCGATGGAATTCCATCGGCCTTGTTCCTATTCTTTGCCGTGCAGTTTCAGGTACGACTTGACCAGCTCTTCGATCAGCTCGTCGCGCTCCCGTTTGCGAATGAGGCTTCTGGCGTTGTTGTGGCGGGGGATGTAGGCCGGGTCGCCGGACAACAGATACCCGACGATCTGGTTGATCGGGTTGTATCCTTTCTCCTTCAGCGCGTCGTAGACGGTCAGCAGGATCTCGTTCGGTGACGTTTCCACATCATCGAGCCTGACGTCAAATTTCATCGTTTTGTCCAACGAATCCATCACCGTGGCACCTCCCGCGTCACGGGCGAGAATCATTTCCTCCATTTTACACGAAAAACCCGATTTATTCTAATGGTTCTTTGCCCATCAGGATCTGCTCGCCCAGCCGGAGCGCCTCTTTCAGCTTCGCGGGTTCCCGGCCGCCGGCCTGGGCCATGTCGGGGCGGCCGCCGCCTCCGCCGCCGCAGACGGCCGCCACCCGCTTGACCAGCTTGCCGGCATGGTAGCCCCGTCCGACCAGGTCGGGGGTCACGGCCGCGATCAGCTGGACCTTGCCTTCGTGCACCGATCCGAGCAGGATGGCCGCGGACGAAAGCCGTTCCTTCACGGCGTCGGCCATGTCCCGGAGCGCCTCCATGCCGGCGGCCTCCACTTCGGCGACGAGGATGTTGACGCCGTCCGCGCTGCGCGCCTTTTCGGCCAGGGACGCCGCTTCCCGGCGGTTCAGGCGCGCCGTCAGCGATTCCTTCACCCGCTCAAGCTCCCGCAGTTCGCCGAGCAGCCCTTCGATGCGCCGCGGCAGCTCCTGCGGCTGGACTTTGAGGAGGGCGGCGCTTTCCGCCAGCCGATTCAGTCCGTCTTCCATGTACCGGAAGGCGTGGCGCCCCGTCAGCGCCTCGATGCGCCGCACGCCGGAGCCGATGCCGGTTTCGCTGACGATTTTGAACAGGCCGATGTCCCGCGTGTTTTTCACGTGGCAGCCGCCGCACAGCTCCAGGCTGTAGTCGCCGACGCCGACCACGCGGACGATGTCGCCGTATTTCTCGCCGAACAGCGCCATGGCGCCCATCGCCTTCGCTTCCGCGATCGGCATGTGGCGGATGGTCACGTCCGTGCCGAGCCACACCTGCTCGTTGACCCGGCGTTCCACGTCCTTCAGCTCCTCCGGGCTCAAGGGCCCGAAGTGGGAGAAGTCGAAGCGGAGCCGGTCCGGGGCCACGAGGGAGCCCGCCTGGGCGACGTGGTCGCCCAGCACTTCCCGCAGCGCCTTGTGCAGCAGGTGGGTCGCCGTGTGGTTTTTCACGGTGTCTTCCCGCATCGTCCGGTCCACCGCCGCCTCGACGACGTCCCCGACGCGGAAGGTGCCTTCCGCGACGTCCGCGTGCATGACGTGCTGGCCGTGGGGCGCCTTGCTGACGTCCGTGACGTTCGCCAGCGCCCCGTCTTTGCGGATGGTGCCGCGGTCGCTCACCTGGCCGCCGCTTTCCGCATAGAACGGGGTCCGGTCCAGGATCAGCCGGACGGACGAACCCGCCGGCGCCTCCCCGGTCAGCCGGCCGTCCTGCACGATGGCGATGATCCGGGCGGTAACGGCCAGTTCGGAATAGCCGACAAATTCGCTTTCAGCCGTAAAGTCGGCCAGGGGACCGCCCTGCACCTGCATGCCGCCGGTTTCGGTGCGGGCGGCCCGGGCGCGGGTTTTCTGCGCTTCCATGGCCGCCTCGAATCCTTCCCGGTCGACGCCGATGCCCGCCTCGGCGGCAAAATCGACGGTCAGGTCGAGCGGAAAGCCGTACGTGTCATACAACCGGAACGCGTCGTCGCCGCTGATGGCGTCCCTGCCCTCGGCCTTCGCCTTCCCGATCAGCTTCTCCAAAATGTGCAGCCCTTCGCCGAGCGTCTCGTGAAACCGCTCCTCTTCGGTGCGGATCACCTTCTCGATGAAGGCCCGCTTCTCCACCACTTCCGGATAATGCACGCCCATGATGCCGCCGACGGTTTCCACGAGCCGGTACATGAACGGCTCGTCGATGCCGAGGGCCGTCTTGCCGTAGCGCACGGCGCGGCGCAGCAGGCGGCGGATGACGTAGCCGCGCCCTTCGTTGCCGGGCAGGACGCCGTCGCCCACGGCGAACGTGACGGCGCGGATGTGGTCGGCGATCACCTTCAGCGCGACGTCCGTTTCGTCCCGCTCCCGGTAGCGGACGCCGGCCATGTCGCACGTTTTCAGGATGATCGGCATGAACAGGTCGGTGTCGAAGTTGGAATCGACGTCCTGCAGCACGGCGGCAAACCGTTCCAGGCCGGCGCCGGTGTCGATGTTTTTGCTCGGCAGGGGCGTGTAGGTGCCGTCCTTGTTGTGGTTGAACTGCGAGAACACGTTGTTCCACACTTCCAGGAACCGTTCGTTCTCCCCGCCGGGCCGGCATTCCGGATCGGACAGGTCGCCGTACCGCTCGCCCCGGTCATAGAAGATTTCCGTGCAGGGACCGCACGGGCCTTCGCCGATGTCCCAGAAATTGTCCTCCACCCGGTAAATGCGCCCGTCCGGCAAACCGATTTTTTCGTGCCAGATTTTGTAGGCTTCCTCGTCCTCCGGGTGGATCGTCACCGACAGCCGGTCCGGGTCGAGGCCGAGCCATTTTTTGTCCGTCAGGAATTCCCAGCTCCACGTGATCGCTTCTTCCTTGAAGTAGTCCCCGATGGAAAAATTGCCCAGCATTTCGAAAAACGTATGGTGCCGCCGGGTTTTTCCCACGTTTTCGATGTCGTTGGTGCGGATGCATTTCTGCACGTTGGCGATGCGCGGATTGTCCGGCTTGATGCGCCCGTCGAAGTACGGCTTGAGGGGCGCCATGCCGGCGTTGATCCACAGGAGCGACGGATCGTTGTGGGGAACGAGCGGGGCGCTCGGTTCGATCTTGTGGCCTTTCGAGGCGAAAAAATCCATCCATTTTTGCCGAATGTCGCTTGCTTTCATCCTTGCCATCCCCTTTTTTGCCTGCCGGTCTCGTGATGGGCCCGCCGACAGCGGGCTTGTCCGTTTTCCCCGACAATCCGGGGCATTCACGAAAAAAACGCCCAACAAACAGGGACGAATGTCTCGCGGTACCACCCTGCTTATTAAGCGTTTCGTCCAGTCCCGAAACGTTAATCGCTCGTGCGGCCGATAACGGGGCCACCCGGTGAAGTTCGTTCACGCTCCGCAGCCGGCTTCGGCCGCCCCTGTCCAGCGGACCCTTCCAGCCACCGCCCCGTTCGGGGCTTTCCGGCCCCCGGGCGGGAAGTCCGCTCTCTGTCTGGCGGTTTGCGGCCTACTCTTGCTGCATGCGGGAGGCCGCGGCTTGCCGCACGGCCGGTCCCGGCGCGTTGTCGCTATGGAAAATCATAAAAATTATACCCGCGCCGCCCGGCCCTGTCAAACTTTGCGGGCCGGCCGCCGGCCGTCAGCCGCCGGCCGGCCCGCCCGTCCGGAACTTCGCGCGGAAAACCGCGGCGTGCTGGACGATCACCTTCAGCACGACGTAGGCCGGCACCGCCAAAATGAGCCCGAGGATGCCGAACGCTTCCCCGCCCGCCAATACGGCGAGCATGATCGTGAGCGGATGCAGGCGGAGCGAGCGCCCCATCACCATCGGCGAAATGACGTTGCCTTCCAGCACCTGCACCGCCAGATTGACGGCGGCCGCGAGCAGCACGAGGCGGAGCGATTCGGTGGAGGCAACCAGAAGCGCCGGCAGCGCCCCGAAAAACGGCCCCAGATACGGGATGATGTTGAAGACGGCCACGATGCCGGCCAAAAGAAGCGAAAACTCCAGGCCGATCAGCCAATAGCCGGCATAGGCGAGAAGGCCGACGATCAGGCAGACGGTGATCTGTCCCCGCACGTAGCGGCCGAGCGCCTCGTCGATCGCCTTCAGCATCGCCGCCGCATCCCGCCGGTACCGCTCCGGCAGGAACGAAAACGCCGCCTTCTCGAACATCGGAAAGTCCTTCAGCATGTAAAAGGCGACAAACGGCACGATGAAGGCCGCAAACAGGACGTCGAGGGTTTCGCCGAGACCGCCGGCCAGATCGGCGACAAGCCGCTCGATGCCCTTTTCCGCGCGGCGGACGGCGTGCCCGATGCCGTCCCGGACCGCGTCCGGCACCGAGCGGCTGTTCTTCACGTCATCCACCAGGTGCTGCGCCTTCATCGTCAGGCCGGGAAGGCGTTCGTTCAGTTCCCTCAGCTGGCCGGCGAACACCGGCGCCAGATTGGCAATCGCCGCTGCCGCGCAGACGGCGAAGGCGGCGTAGATGATCAGCACCGCCGCGCCGCGCGGCACTTTGCGCCTGGTCAGCAGGCCGACGAGGGGATGCAGCAGGTAGGACAGGATCGTCGCGAAGAAAAAGGGCGCCAGCACCTTCCATGCCAGCGTCCACACGGCCGACAGCACCGGCCGGATCAGCATGAGCAAATGGACGGCGGCAAGCGCGAGCAGCATCGCGGCAAGCCAGAACAGCACGCGGCGCCTTGACGGCCGGTTCATCCGCCCACCCCCCTGAAGCGACGGGTCTGTTCCGGTATAGTATGCGCCGAAAACAAAAAAACCGGCGAACGTTCGCCGGGGGAATCGGATGCGGTCGGCGGACCGGACCGGCCGCGGGGCCGCCGGTCAGCCGAGCTGGATTTGCTGGGGCACCTCTTCCTGTTCGAAGAACAGATCGTCCAGGGAACTCAGGGTGCCGTCTTCTTCCACCTGAAAAACGGAAACCTTGTCTCCGCTGACGCTCCACTCGATGAAGCAGCTCCAGCAGTAGTACTGATGGGTTCCGATTTTCCCGATGTCTTTGGATCGGCAGTTCGGACACGCAAGCATGGTTCATCACCTTGTTCTTTCTGTCGGTTGAAATCCGCTTCCTATCCTACTTTTTCCAAAATTGGGGCAAACTATTCCCGCGGGCCGTCATCCGGTTGCCTTGCCGCGCAGGCGGCGCACCACGGCTCCGGCGATTTGCGCGGCGCGCTCGACGTCCGCCGCGTCCGTGTCCGGGCCGAAACTGAACCGGATGGCGCTTTTGACCCGCTCGGGAGAAAGTCCCATGGCAAGCAGCACATGGGAATCCTCCAGCGACCCGGAAGTGCAGGCCGCTCCCGCGGAGGCGGCCACCCCTTCCAGATCCAGATTGAACAGCACGGTTTCTCGGTCGGTGCCCGGAAAACTGACGTTCACGATGGACGCCAGCTGCCTTTGCGGATCGGGGTGTCCGTTGACGGCCAGCGATTCGCCGCCCGCCGCCCGGCCGAGCGTCTCCAGAAACCGGTTGCGCAGTTCGAGCATGCGCGCCCGCCGGGCGGGCACATCGGACACGGCCAGCTCCACCGCCTTGGCAAACCCCGCGGCGGCTGCCACGTTTTCCGTCCCGGGGCGGCGCCTGCGTTCCTGGTTGCCGCCGTGCAGAATGGAGGAAAGCGGAACGCCCGACCGGCAGTACAGCAGGCCGATGCCCTTCGGCCCGCCGATCTTGTGGGCGGAGAAACTCATCAGATCGACGGGCAGGCCGGCCGGCCGGACCGGGAGCGCCCCGAGGGCCTGCACCGCATCCACGTGCATGTAGGCGCCGGCTTCCCGGGCGGCCCGGCCGATCTCCTCGACGGGCTGGATGACGCCCGTCTCGTTGTTGACCCACATGATGCTGACGAGGCCGGTATCCGGCCGGATGGCAGCGGCGGCTTCTTCGGCGTCGAGGCGGCCGTCTCCGCCGGGTTTCAGAAACGTCACCCGGAAGCCTTCCCGCTCCAGCTGCCTGCAGGCGTTCAGCACGGCGTGATGCTCGATGGCGCTGGTGACGACGTGGGTTTTGCCCCTGTCCTTCAGCGCCCGCGCAAGACCGAGAAGCGCCAGGTTGTCGCTTTCCGTCCCGCTGCCGGTAAAAATCAGTTCGGACGGTGAGACGCCGAGGAGTTCGGCGATGGTGTCCCGCGAGCGGGTGAGCGCCTGGCGGGCTTTCCGCCCGAAGGCGTGCACGCTGGACGGATTGCCGAACACGTCCGTCAGGCACGGCATCATCGCGTCGAGAACCGCCGGGTGAAGCGGCGTCGTGGCGGCATGATCCAGGTAAATCGCGTTCATGGCCGTTCCTCTTTCTCAAATGTAAAACATGTACCCTTCCGTCTCGTCGCCGCCCTCGTAGTTGATCAGATCCCACAGGGTGGTGGAATCGAGCACGTTGGCAATGCTGTCGCGGATGCGGATCCACAAATCCCGTTTGGCCGGATCGTCCTCTTCCGTGAAATCGACCGGGCTGATCGGTCCTTCCAGGATGCGGATGATCTTCCCGGCCGTAATGCTCTGGGGTTCATGCGGCAGCACGTATCCGCCGTAGGCGCCGCGCACGCTTTTGACGAGGCCGGCGTTGCGAAGCGGGGAAATCAGCTGTTCCAGATAATGCTCCGACAGACCGTGCTTTTCCGCGATGCTTTTCAGCGAAACGGGGCCTTCCCCGTATGACCTGGCAAGTTCCATCATGATGGTCAGACCGTAGCGGCCCTTGGTGGAAATTTTCAAACCTCGTGCACCTCATCAAACGGTATTCGGCATTGCGCCTTGAACGGTTTTCCCATCCGTTCAGTTTTTCCCAACGGACAGTGCCGCAATCCTCGAATTCCCATGCCCATTATATGTTATCATATGGTTTCTTGTTGTGAAACAAAAAAGTTGTATAATGGATGGGATAAAGCCTTGTCATTTTTGCGAAAAAAGGAAGGAACGAACGTGAAACGATCCACGCGCGTCGTCGTCGGCATGTCCGGCGGCGTCGATTCCTCGGTGGCGGCCATGCTGCTGAAACGGCAGGGGTACGAAGTCATCGGCGTGTTCATGAAAAACTGGGACGACACCGACGAAACCGGCCGCTGCACCGCGGAAGAAGACGCGGAAGACGTCCGCCGGGTGTGCGGCCAGCTCGACATTCCGTGCTACACCGTCAATTTTGAAAAACAGTACTACGAAAAGGTGTTTGAATATTTCCTCGCCGAATACCGCCGCGGGCGCACGCCCAATCCCGACGTCATGTGCAACCGGGAAATCAAGTTCGGCGACTTCCTCGCGAAGGCGACGGATCTGGGCGCCGATTTTCTGGCCACCGGCCACTACGCCCGGCTGGACCGGACCGCGGACGGGCGCGTGCGGCTGCTTCGCGGCGCCGACCCGGAGAAGGACCAGACCTATTTCCTGTGCGCCCTCACCCAGGAGCAGCTCGCCAGGGCGATGTTTCCGATCGGCCACCTGAAAAAGCGCGAGGTGCGGCAGATGGCGCTGGACGCCGGGCTGGCCACCGCGCGCAAGAAAGACAGCACCGGCATCTGTTTCATCGGCGAACGGAATTTCCGGGAATTCCTCAGCCGGTATCTGCCCGCCCAGCCGGGCGAGATCCGCACGCCGGACGGGGAGGTCAAGGGCGTGCACCACGGGCTCATGTACTACACCATCGGCCAGCGGCAGGGGCTCGGCATCGGCGGTTCCGGCAACGGAAAACCGTGGTTCGTCGCCGACAAGGATCTGGAACGCAACATCCTGATCGTCGTGCAGGGCGACGACCATCCGCTCCTGTACTCGAAAAGCCTGACGGCCAGCGGCGTCAACTGGATCGACGGCCGGCAGATGGACATCGGCCAGTCGATCCGCTGCACCGCCAAATTCCGCTACCGCCAGCCGGATCAGGGCGTGCGCGTCACGCGGACGGACGACGACGCCTGGCTCGTCGAATTCGACCAGCCGCAGAAGGCGGTCACGCCCGGCCAGGCGGTGGTGTTCTACGACGGCGAAGAATGTCTCGGCGGCGGCACCATCGAATCCGTGAACCGGATCTAGCGCCGTCCGGTCACCGGCTTTTGACGAGCAGTTCGATGGCTTCCTGCACCAGCCTGGAGCGTTCCTTTCCGCCCCGCCCCTGTTCGAGCAGGCATTGTTCCAGATTGGCGGCCACGATGCAGGCGATGGAGCGGTCCACCGCGCTGCGGATCGCCGACAGCTGATGAACCACGTCCCGGCACGGCGCCCCCTGCTCGATCATGTTCAGGACGCCCCGCACCTGGCCTTCGATCCGTCTCAGCCGTTTGCGAATCGATTCGTCGTACATCGTTCCTCAAATCCTTTCCGGGTCGCGATCGTCGCGGCGGTTGGGCCCGGCCCGGCCCGGCCCCTTCTCGACCGGTCCGGTCCAAAGCCCCATGCCGCCCGCCACGTTGACGGCATCCCGTCCCAGGCCCGCGAGATATTGCGCCGCGATGGCGCTTCTAGCGCCGCTTTGGCATATCACGTACCAGGTCCTGTTCCTCTCGACGGCATCGGCCATGACCGGCAAAAGGCCGAGGGGGATGTTGAGCGCGCCGGGAATGTGGCCCGCGGCGAACTCGTCGGTTTCCCGCACGTCGAGAACGGCCGGCGTTTCGCCGGCGCCGATCCTGTTTTTCAGCTCAAAGACGGAAATTTCCCTGATCATGATGCGTGGACCGGCCTTTCATGCAAAATGTCGATTCCGGACGCCGGCGTTCCCGGGTCCGGTTTTTTTGCGCCGCAAGCACGCGTTTCAGGCGTAACGGCGCAAGAGGCCCAGCAGGATTTCCTTCGGCTGTACCCCGACGACGGTCGTCAGCGCGATGCCGTTTTTGAACAGCTTCAGCGTCGGAATGCCGCGGATCTGCATTTCCTGGGCAATGTCCGGATTGTCGTCCACGTTGAGCTTGGCGACGACGGCCCGGTCCCCGATTTCGGCGGCCACCTCGTCCAGAATCGGCGCGATCAGCCGGCAGGGCATGCACCAGGGCGCCCAGAAGTCGACCAGCACCGGCTTGTCGGACCGGATCAGCTGATGGAAGGAACGGGAATCGACATGCAGCACGCTCATCGCTCCATCCTCCTTTTCCCCTTTTTCCGTTTTTCTTCCCGGGATACCTATACCCCTATGGGTATATGATACGGAAAAAGGCGGGGGCTGTCAAACCGGTCCGTTCCCGTGCGGAACGCGCGGGCCGGCCGGCGGATTGCCTTCCCCCGCCGTTTCACGTCCGGTTCCGGCGGCGCGCCTGTCCCGCGCGGATCCGCTCTTCCATGCCCTGCTCCGTGGCTTCGTAGAAAACGGCGTTCTTCAGCTCGTCGGGCAAATATTGCTGGTCCACGTAATGCCCCGGATAGTCGTGGGGGTATTTGTATCCGACGTGGCCGAGCTTTTCCGCCCCGGCATAATGGGCGTCGCGCAGGTGGAGGGGCACCTCGGCGCGGCGCACCCGCTCCATCGCCTCCATGCAGCGGTCAATGGCGAGTATGACGGCGTTCGATTTCGGGCTTTCCACCGCAAACAGGATGGCCTGGGCGATGTTGAGCCTCGCCTCCGGCCAGCCGATGCGCCGGTACGCCTCGTGGGCGGCGACGGCCTGCACCATCGCCTGCGGATTGGCAAGGCCGATGTCTTCGCTGCAGGCGACGATAAGCCGGCGCAAAAACACCATCGGATCCATGCCCAGCTTTTCGACGCCGTACAGAAACCAGAACAGGGCGGCGTCGCTCGAGCCCCGCACGCTCTTGTGGAATGCCGACAGCACGTCGTATTGCGTGGATTCGTCGGCCTTCACCGTCGGCTGGCGGATCGATTCCTCCGCCGCCTCCAGCGTCACCCGCACGACGCCGTCCGCGTCGGGGGGCGTCGTCAGCACGGCCAGTTCCAGGGCGGAAAGCGCCCGCCGGATGTCGCCGTGGGCCATTTGGGCGATGTGCCGAAGGGCCTCTTCCGCCGCTTCCACCCTGAGGCGTCCGAACCCCCGCTCCTCGTCGGCGAGCGCCCGGCGCATCGCTTCCAGCACGTGCTCTTCCCGCAGATGTTCCAGCCGGAACAGCGTGGAGCGGGAAAGCAGCGCGCCGTTGACATGGTGGAACGGATTCTCCGTCGTGGCGCCGATCAGGATGATCCAGCCCTTCTCGACGGCGGGAAGCAGCGTATCCTGGCGCGCGGTGTTGAAGCGGTGCACTTCGTCGAGAAACAGGATCGTCCGCTTTCCGTACAGGTCCATGAGATCCTTCGCCCGCTCGATCACGTCGCGCACGTCCTTGACCGAGGCGTCCACCGCGTTCAGCCGCACGAATTCGCCGTCGGTCCGGTTGGCGATGATGTGCGCCAGCGTCGTTTTGCCCGTTCCCGGCGGACCGTACAGGATGATCGACGTGATCCGGTCCGCTTCGATCATCCGGCGCAGCAGCTTCCCTTTGCCCACGAGATGCTCCTGGCCGATGAATTCATCCAATGTGCGCGGCCGCATCCGCTCCGCGAGGGGCGCCGGGCCGGCGCCGCCGGAAGACGAAAACAGATCCATCTCCATTGCTCATCACGCTCCGCCCCGAAAGGAAACGTTCGCGCATCCCGGCGGATGCGCAAACGTTCTCCCGTCATCGCTGTTCCCACTATACCGCACGGCCGCCCGTTTGTCGAATGCGCGCCGGGCCGCCGCCTCAATGCGGCACCCGCGGGATGTCGACGCCGTGCTTGTCCAGAATGTCCCGCACGACGACGCCGGCCATGATGAGCCCGGCCACCGACGGCACGAAGGCATTGCTGGAAGGCGGCATCTGCGCCTTGCGGATCGCCGGGGCGTTTTCCGGCACGATTTGCGCCGTCACGTCCGCGCGGGGCTTGATCGGCACTTCCGTGGAAAACACCACCTTGACGCCGCGGCGGATGCCGGCCTCGCGCAGCTTTTTGCGCACGACCCGGGCGATCGGATCCATGCACGTTTCGGATATGTCCGCCACCCTGAGCCGGGTCGGGTCCATCTTGTTGGCGGCGCCCATGCTGGAAATGACCGGAATGCCGCGGCGCAGGCATTCCTTGATCAGATGGATCTTGTACGTGACCGTGTCCGATGCGTCCAGGAAATAGTCAATCGGCGCATGGGCGAACACGTCTTCGCACGTTTCTTCCGTATAGAACATTTTCAGGGCGATGACTTCGCACGCCGGGTTGATCTGCCGGATCCGCTCCTTCATCAGGTCGGCCTTCGGCTGGCCGATCGTGGACATGAGCGCGTGGATTTGGCGGTTGATGTTGGTGATGTCCACGACGTCTTTGTCGATCAGGATGAGCCGGCCGATGCCGGAACGGGCCAGGGCTTCCGCCGCGAAGGAGCCGACCCCGCCGATGCCGAGCACGGCCGCCGTGCTTTGCCGCAGCGCCTCCAGCCCTTCCCGGCCGATGGCCAGTTCGTTGCGCGAAAACTGGTGCAGCACGTTCCGCTGTTCCTCCCCCGTTCAAAACCGCATGCCGTCACACTTCCGCGCGCCGCGCCAGCCGGATCGACAGCTCCTCCAGCTGCGCGAAATCGACGGGCGAAGGTGCACCCATGACGAGATCCGTGGCGCTGGCCGTCTTCGGGAACGCGATCGTCTCCCGCAGGTTGCTGCGCCCGGCCAGCAGCATGACGAGCCGGTCGAAGCCGAAGGCGATGCCGCCGTGGGGCGGCGTGCCGTACTCGAACGCCTCGAGCAGGAACCCGAACTTTTCGCGGACTTCCTCGGGGCCAAACCCGAGGGCCGCAAACATTTTTTCCTGCACGTCCCGCCGGTAGATCCGCATCGAACCGCCGCCCACTTCGTAGCCGTTCAGCACCAGGTCGTAGGCCTGGGCCCGGATTTTGCCGGGATCGGTGTCGAACAGCGGCAGATCCTCGTCGACGGGACGGGTGAACGGATGGTGGAGCGCCACGAACCGTTTCTGCTCCTCGTCATACTCCAGAAGCGGGAAGTCCACCACCCAGGCGAACGCAAACCGGCTGTCGTCGATCAGGCCGAGATCGCGGCCGATTTTCAGCCGCAGGTTGCCGAGCACGTCGGCGACCACCTTCGGCCGGTCCGCCGAAAACAGGAGCAGGTCGCCTTCCTCCGCGCCGAGCCGCTGGCGCAGCGCGTCCACTTCGCCTTCCTTGAAAAATTTCACGATCGGTCCGCGGAATTCGCCGTCCTTCACCTGGATCCAGGCCAGCCCCTTGGCGCCGAACCGTTTCGCGAACGGTTCCAGCTCGTCGATCTTGCTGCGGGGCCACAGACCGCATCCCTTGGCGTTGAGCGCCTTCACCTGGCCGCCCCGCGCCGCCGCCGACCGGAACACCTGGACGCCGCTTTCCGCGGCAAGATCCGTCACGTCAACCAGCTCCAGCCCGAAGCGCAGATCCGGCTTGTCCGTTCCGTATTTCCCCATCGCCTCCGCATACGTCAGCCGCGGGAAGGGCGTCTTGATCTCGACGCCGATCGTTTCCCGGAACAGGCGGGCCATCATCCGCTCCATCATGTCCAGCAGCCGATCGCGGTCCATGAAGGACACTTCGATGTCCACCTGGGTGAACTCGGGCTGGCGGTCCGCCCGGAGATCCTCGTCCCGGAAGCAGCGGGCGATCTGGTAATACCGTTCCATGCCGGCGACCATGAGCAGCTGCTTGTAGATTTGCGGCGACTGCGGCAGGGCGAAAAATTCGCCCGGATGCACGCGGCTCGGCACCAGGTAGTCCCGGGCGCCTTCCGGCGTGCTTTTCGTCAGGATCGGCGTCTCGATCTCGATGAACGATTCGCTGTCGAGAAAATCGCGGATCACTTTCGCGGCCTTCGCGCGGAGCATGAGCGTCCGCTGCATCTCCGGCCGGCGCAGGTCGAGGTAGCGGTATTTCAGGCGCACCGTTTCGTCGGTGTCGATCCCGTCTTCGATGAAAAACGGCGGATTTTTCGCCGTGTTGAGGATTTGCGCCTCCTTCACCCGCACCTCGATGTCGCCGGTCGGCAAATTCGGATTGACGGTTTCCGGATCCCGCTCCACCACCGTGCCGCGCACGGCCAGCACGTATTCGTTGCGCGCCCTGTCGCCGAGTTCGAACGCTTCCTTCGACGTGCTTTGGTCGAACACGATCTGCACGATGCCGCTTCTGTCCCGCAGATCGATGAAAATGACGCCTCCCAGGTCGCGGCGGCGCTGCATCCAGCCGTTCAGGATGACCTCTTTCCCCACGTCCGCCTTGCCCAGTTTGCCGCAATGGTGCGTTTTCAACAGCATCGGTTCCGACTCCCTTCCATCAAACCTTCATCTAAAAGCCCTCATGCAAAAGCCTTCCTGCATGCATGCCATCACCGAAGACCCGCGCCGGCCGGCCTCACGCCGGAAAACGGCCGAGACGGGTCTTCAGCCGCTCGGGAAAATCGGCAAGCGGCAGCGATTCCTGTTCGCCCGTGGCCAAATCTTTCAGCGAGACGGTGCCCGCCGCCAGCTCGTCCTCGCCGAGAATGGCGGCGAATGTCGCTCCGAGCCGGTCCGCCGCCTTCAGCTGCGCCTTCAGCCGGCGGCCGAGATAATCCGTCTCCGCGGCCAGGCCGCGGCGCCGGAGCTCCAGCAGCAATTTCGGCAAGGCGCGCTGCGCCTTATCCCCCATCGCCACGAGATAGACGTCGATCCGTCCCGCGCCGGGCGTCTCGACGCCCTGCTTCTCGAGGAGAAGCAGCGCGCGTTCCAGGCCGATGCCGAGCCCGATGCCGGGCCGGTCCGGGCCGCCGATGGCCGCCACGAGCCCGTTGTACCGGCCGCCGCCGCCGATCGTGTCGATGGCGCCGATGCCGGCGGCTTTGTATTCGAACGCCGTGTGGGTGTAATAGTCCAGCCCGCGCACCAGCCTGTGGTTGATCCGGAACGGAATCCCCATGTCCGACAGATGGGCCTGGACCCGCTCGAAATGATCCCGGCACGCGTCGTCGAGATGCTCCAGAATGGAGGGCGCCTCCGCGAAACGGGCCTGGTCCGTCTTGCAGTCGAGCACCCGGAGCGGGTTGCGGACCATCCGCCTTTTGCAATCGTCGCACAGCTCGTCCTTCATCGGTTCCAGAAATGCGAGCAGCCGGTCACGGAACGCCGCGCGGACGGCCGGCGTGCCGACGGAATTGATCTCCAGCGTCACGTCCCTCAGGCCGATTTCCCGGAAAAATTCCCAGCCGAGGGCGATCACTTCGGCATCGAGGGCCGGGTCGGCGGAGCCGATCGCCTCGACGCCGAACTGGTGAAACTGGCGCTGCCGGCCGGCCATCGCCCGCTCGTAGCGGAACATCGGTCCGATATAGTAAAACTTGCTGACTTCCGGCTCGGCATAAAGCTTGTTTTCCACGTAGGCGCGGACGACCCCGGCCGTTCCTTCCGGTCGCAGCGTCATGCTGCGGTCGCTTTTGTCGAGGAACGTGTACATTTCCTTCTCGACGACGTCCGTCGTCTCGCCGACGCCGCGGTTGAACAGTTCCGTCTGCTCGAAAATCGGCGTGCGGATTTCCCGGTAATTGAACCTGGCGCTGAGCTCCCGGGCCGCCTTCTCGACGTATTGCCACTTCTCGACGGTGCCCGGCAGCAAATCCTGTGTGCCCCTCGGTTTATTGAACGCCATGATGTCCACCCCTCCTTCAACCGGACAAACTGAAAAATCCCCCGCCCAGGCCGTCATTGCCTGGGACGAGGGATTGCCTGACACAATCGCACCCGCGGTGCCACCCGACTTCGAAACCGTCCGGCCGCTTGCGTTCCCGTCCGGTTTCGCACTCTGCGGCGGTTAACGCCCGCCGTCCCTCGCCCGCGGCTACTTGCCCGCCGTCCGCGCCCGTCCGGCGGGCGGCCCGGGCGGGGTTCACCGCAGGTTCTCCGGGAGGTTCTTCATCCGGTCATCCGCGGGAGGCTCGCAGCCTGAAGGCCTCCCTCTCTGGAGCGTCTGGGTCCGGACTACTGCATCCCATCGTCGAATCGGCTCTTCGGTTTTGTCCGCGTTCATCGGCCACGCGCGTTCATTAGTCACGATTGTAATATCAACCGGCGGAAAAAGTCAAGCCGTCATGCCGCTTTCGCCCGCATCCCTTTTAAGCCCCGGCGGGCGCGTCCGTTCCTCCGGCTTCGGAAGCGCCCGCGTCGCCGTCCGGAGTTGCATCGGCCTCCCCGGCCCCGCCGCCGGATGCCTCGCCGGATGAGGGGGCGTCCGCTGCAGGCATCCCGCCGGCATCCGGGCCGCCGGCTGCGGGCGGTCCGGCCGGGCCGGGCGATGCAACGGCCGCGGCCGGATCGGCAAAGCCGTCCGGCCCGTCCGAAGCGGACGGCCGGTCCGCATCGGCCGGCTGGTCCGGCCGGGCCTGTCCGGCGGCGGCCTTCGCCTCCCGCATGGCGACGTATTCCTCCAGCGTCACGCCGAGATCCCGGATTTCCCGGGCCACGTCCACGCCGACGTACCGCAGGTGCCACGGTTCGTACTTGTAGCCGGTAATGTCTTCCTTGCCTTCCGGATACCGGATGATGAAGCCGTAATCGTACGCATGCTCGGCCAGCCATTTCGCTTCCGCGGTGTCCGCGAAGCAGTCGTTGGCGGCGCATTTCCCGTCGATGCCCGACACGTCGATGGCCAGCCCCGTCGAATGCTCGCTGTGCCCGGGCCGCGCGCTGTAGCGGTCGGCGGCTTCCCGTCCGTCCCGTTTGACGTACGCGTTGTAGAGGCTTTTCTGCGTTTCATAGGAACGGTAGCCGGACACGCCGGCGAGCAGGATGCCGTCCTCCTTCGCCGCCTCGAACAGCGCCTCCAGCGCTTCCGCCGCTTCCCGGCGCAATTTCCGCTTTTCCAGCTTTTCCTCGAAAATGAACGGCACGTCCGGCTCGACCAGATCGTCGGGCACGTAATCCCGGGGAAGGGCGTATTTTTTGTTGACCAGCACGTCGATCGCCGCCGGTTCGGCCACCACTTCGACGGCTTCGTAGCTGTTTTCCGGCAGCGTGACATCCGGAACGTCCCTTGGCGCGCCGCTTTCGCCGGTCTCCGGTCCATCCTCTCCGCCGGCCGCCGGTCCGGGCCCGGGTGCGGCCGGCGTTTCGGGCGGAGCCGGCACCGGATCCGTCCCGCCGGCCGCCGGGTTCTCCGGCGCCGCATCCGCGCCGCCCGGCGCTTCTTCTCCCCCGCAGGCGGCCAGCACCAGCGCCAGTGCCATCAGCAGGCCGGCCATTTTCAACACGGTTCGCATGATCGTCCGTTCGGCCCCTCTCCGTTTTCGTCTCATTTGCTCAACGCACCATTACCATAGCACAAATGTCCGCACAAAAGAAAGAAACCTGCAACGGAAATTGCAGGTCCAAAAAAAAGATCTATATCAATCAAAAGGGGGTCAATTGTGATTATAGAACCGGTACGTTAAAAAACGATGAAAAACGGATTACAAAAGGATTACAAAAAATGAAGCGCTTTCCCCCGGCCCGTCCGTCATCGATGGCGGAAGCCGGCGGCGGCATCTGACGGGCGAATAGCCGGCGGGCAGACGGAAAACCGGCGGCGGTTGTGTTCCGGCAAACAACCGCCGCCGGTTTCCGCATCGCCGCATGATCCGCTGTCAGACGGCGGACGCGCCGGACCGCGCCTTTTCGCCGAACAGCGCCTCCAGCGCGGCCAGCTTCGCTTCGGCGGCCGCCCGGACGTTCCCGGCGTAGGCTTTCGGCTCCTTCGGATTGGCGGACCGGCCGATTTCGCCGGTGGCCGGGTTGACCCATTTGCTGGACGCGCCGGAACCGAGGCCGACGATGGTCTGCACTTCCTCCATGATGATGATGTTGTACAGGCTTTCCTTGCCGGGCAGGCAGTAACCCACGTTTTCCAGATTGCCGAGGATGTTTTTCTGCCGGTACAGATAGTAGGGCGCGTAGCCGTGTTCCGCGCACCAGGCGGTCGCCAGCTCCATCATCGCCGCGATCTCGTCCCGTCCCGCCACCGGATATTTCTCCCGGTTGCGGGTCATGTCCGAGGCGCGCTTGAACGACAGCGTATGGATCGTCAGCGATTCCGGCATGAGCTTGCCGGTCTCCGCCAGGGAATGGGCAAGCGACGCCGCCGTCTCGCCCGGCAGCCCGATGATCAGGTCCATGTTGATGTTGTCCATCCCCATCTCGCGGGCAAGCCGGAACTTCTCGATCGTTTCCTCCACCGTATGGTGGCGGCCGATGGCGCGGAGCGTTTCCTGGATGTACGATTGCGGATTGATGCTGATGCGGCTGACGTCCCATTTTTTGAGGACGGTGAGCTTTTCCCGGGTGATGGTGTCCGGCCGTCCCGCTTCCACCGTCACTTCCCGCATCCTCTCCAGCGGAAACGCCTCGTGCAGCTCGCCAAGCAGCGCGTCCAACTGCCCGGCCGTGATGCTGGTCGGCGTGCCGCCGCCGAAATAGACGGTGGTCACGGCAACGCCGTTGTCCCGGAGCCATCGGCCGACCGTCCGCATCTCGTAATGCAGGCTTTCCAGAAATTCGTCGACGGCCCCCTGCCGGCCGCCGATGGCATAGGCCGGAAACGTGCAGTAGGCGCACTTGGTCGGACAGAACGGGATCCCGATATAGACGCTCACTTCCCGGTCCAGCGAGTACAGGTCGGGCAGCGCCTCCAGCTGGCGGTCCACGATGGACTGCAACAGTTCGATCTTCTCCGGCACGATGAGCGTTTCCTCGGCCAGCTGCCGGCTTGCCTCGTCGCGCGGGATGCCGGCCCTGCGCTTGCGGTGGGCCAGTTTTGTCGGTCTGACGCCGGTCAGGATGCCCCACGGCTGGCGAAGGCCGGTGTGGGCTTCCAGCAGGCGGAGCACGCGCCTGAGCAGCCCGCGCCGCCGCTCGTCCCGGTCGGCGGGAGGACTCCACCGGTCGGCGAGCACCGTCCCGTCGGGAAGCCCGATCCGGATTTCCGTTTCACCCGGCGGCATCCCGGAAGCCGGCCGCCTTTCCGCGCCGCCGGCGGCCGGCGGCGGGCCGGCGCCCTCCCCTTCGAACCGGATGCCGGGTTCGTCATAAAAAAGGCGGACCACATGCCGGACGGCCTGCTCGAATCCCGCCTCCACGCCGCTGATTTTGATTTCCACGCCTTTTCGCGCTCCTCTCCCGTTTCCAAAACATTGTCGTCCCGGCCTTTCGCCGCGCCGGACAAACCCGCCGGGCGCCGCACGGGCCGGCAAACGGCGGATTACCGTGGCCTCCTGCCCCGCAAAGCCCCCGGCGGCCGCCGGCCGTCCGCGCTGTGGGTCCAGGCCGATCCGTCTTTGCCTTCCGGCCGGTCTTCCCGGCCGACGAGGGCCGCGTCGCCGGCGCCGGCGGCCCGGCGAAGCCAAACCGCCAACGGTTGCCGCATCCCGATCCTCCTTGCCGGAAACTTTTCCCGGCGGAAACGGTCGCCCGTTTTCGCCTTCTTCAGTTTCCCCCGTTCCGGCGGGCTTTACGCGGTCCCGGACGATGCGCGGCGCCGGTGCGGCAACCCCGCCCGGGTTCCGGGCGGCCCCGCTTTGACCCGGCGCGGACGGTCCGGGCATGTCCGCCGCCGGGTCATCCCTTGCTGTCCACGATCAGCGTCACGGGTCCCCAGTTGACCAGTTCCACGTCCATCATGGCGCCGAACCGGCCGGTGGCCACCGGGACGCCAAGCTCCCGCACGTATTGGTTGTAAGCATCGTACAGCCGTTCGGCTTCCGCCGGCGGCGCCGCCGCCGCGAAGCTCGGACGCCGGCCCTTGCGGCAGTCGCCGTACAGCGTGAACTGCGACACGGACAGCACCGCCCCGCCGACGTCCAGGAGCGAGCGGTTCATTTTGCCTTCGTCATCCTCGAAAATGCGCAAATGGACCGTTTTTTCCGCCAGATAGCGGGCATCCCGGTCGGTGTCGCCGCGGGTGACCCCGACGAGGACGGCCAGACCCGGCCCGATTTCGCCGGTCAGCACGCCGTCCGCGGTGACGGATGCCCTTTTGACCCGTTGCACGACAAGACGCATGATAAACAACGCCAACCTTTCCGATAAAAAAATGCGATGACCGCGGAAACTGTTCTCGCCCGCATCGCAATGCTATACTTGAAAAAGATTTTTTCACAGAACAAGTTTTTTCGCAACGGGAGGCTCTGAATATCGATGCAAAGAACGCGAATCGGCATCGTCGGTTACGGCAATCTGGGCAGGGGCGTGGAAGATGCCGTCCGCCGGCAGGACGACATGGCGCTTGTCGCCGTGTTCACCCGGCGCGAGCCGGACCGGCTGGAGACGGCATCGGACGCGCCGGTCGTCCATGTCCGCGACGCGGACGCCTGGCGGGACCGGATCGACGTCATGATTTTGTGCGGCGGCTCCGCCACCGACCTGCCCGAACAGGGCCCGGCCTTCGCCGCCAAATTCCACACCGTGGACAGCTTCGACACCCACGCCCGCATCCCCGAGTATTTCGAGGCGGTGGATGCGGCCGCCCGCGCATCCGGCCACGTCAGCATCATTTCCGCCGGGTGGGATCCCGGCCTGTTCTCGCTGAACCGGCTGCTCTTTGAAGCGGTGCTGCCCAGGGGCGAAACGTACACGTTCTGGGGGAAGGGGGTCAGCCAGGGCCATTCGGACGCCATCCGCCGCGTGCCCGGCGTCCGGGCGGGCGTGCAGTACACGATTCCGAAGGAAGAGGCCGTCCGCCGCGTCCGTTCGGGGGAAAAACCGCAGCTGTCCACGCGGGACAAGCATTTGCGGGAATGTTTCGTCGTCGCCGAGGAAGGGGCGGACAAAGCCCGCATCGAGCGGGACATCGTCACGATGCCCCACTATTTCGCCGATTACGACACCGTGGTGCATTTCATCAGCGAAGAGGAGCTCAAGCGCAGCCATTCGGCGATGCCCCACGGCGGCATCGTGCTGCGGAGCGGGCAGACGGGGGAGAACACCGGTCAGCTCATGGAATTCAGCCTGCAGCTCGGCAGCAATCCGGAATTCACCGCCAGCGTCCTCGTCGCCTGCGCCCGCGCCGCCCACCGCTTCGCCCGCGAAGGCGCCGCCGGCGCCAAAACGATGTTCGACATTCCCTTCGCCTACCTGTCGCCGAAATCGCCGGAGGCGCTGCGCGCCGAATTGCTGTGACGCGTCGCCCGGCCGGCAAACCGTGACGATTACTGCATGATCCGCTGCACCGCGTATACGTCCTTGACCCGCTTGATTTTGTCCACGACGCTTTGCAGGTGGTCGGTGTTGCGGATCTGGATCGTCACGTGCATGATCGCGTTCTTGTTTTTATCGGAACGGCCGGAAACGGCCGAAATGTTCGTCTTGCTTTCGGAGATGGCCTGCAGCACTTCGTTCAGCAGGCCGCGCCGGTCGTGGCCGGCCACTTCGATTTCGACGCTGTAGCTCGCGTCGCTCGTGTCTTCCCACTCCACTTCGATGATGCGGTCCCGCTCTTCCTCCGTGGCCCAGTTGAAATTGGGACAGTCCCGCCGATGGACGGACACGCCCCGGCCCCGCGTGACGTAGCCGACGATTTCATCGCCGGGCACCGGATTGCAGCAGCGGGCGAACCGCACGAGCAGGTTGTCGATGCCTTTCACGCGGACGCCCTGGCTGCTTTTCGCCTTGCGCTGCGCCTGGGCGGCCGGTTTGATGAGTTGTTGCGGCGGCTGGTCCGCCGCTTCTTCTTTGCGCAGCTTTTCCGTCAGCCGCGTGCACACCTGGGCGGCGGTGATGCCGCCGAGCCCGATGGCCGACATCATGTCGTCGGAGTCGTTGAAATTGAATTTGCCCGCCACTTCCTGCAGGGCGTCTTCCGTCATGACCTGGGACGGTTCGAAACCGAGGCGGCGGATTTCCTTCTCCAGGCTTTCCCGCCCCTTGGCCACGTATTCCTCCCGCTTTTCTTTCTTGAACCATTGGCGGATTTTCGTCCGGGCGTGGGACGTCTGCACGATTTTCAGCCAGTCCTGGCTCGGGCCGTAGGAATGTTTGCTCGTCAAAATTTCGACGATGTCGCCGGTGGACAGTTTGTAGTCGAGCGGCACGATTTTGCCGTTCACCTTGGCGCCGATCGTCCGGTTGCCGACCTCGGTGTGGATCCGGTAGGCGAAATCGAGGGGCACCGACCCCGCCGGCAGTTCGATGACTTCCCCTTTCGGCGTGAACACGAACACGTAATCGGAGAAAAAGTCCATTTTCAGCGATTCCATGAACTCCGCCGCGTCCCGCGTCTCCTGCTGCAGTTCGATCACTTCGCGCAGCCAGTTCATCTTTTCCTCGAAGCTGCCGGTGGGCACGACGGCGCCTTCCTTGTACGCCCAGTGGGCGGCGATCCCGTACTCCGCCGTGCGGTGCATCTCGTGGGTGCGGATCTGCACTTCCAGCGGCTCGCCGTTCGGGCCGATGACCGTCGTGTGCAGCGACTGGTACATGTTCGGCTTCGGCATGGCGATGTAGTCTTTGAAGCGGCCGGGCATCGGCTTCCACAGCGTATGGATGATGCCGAGGGCGGCGTAGCAGTCCTTGATGTCGTTCACGATGATGCGGATGGCGAACAGGTCGTAGATCTCGTTGAACTGCTTGCCCTTCGTCTTCATTTTTTTGTAGATGCTGTAAATGTGCTTCGGCCGTCCGGAGATGTCGGCCTCGATGCCGGTTTCCGCCAGCTTTTCCCGCATGACGCGGATGACGCTGTCGATGTAGGCCTCCCGCTCCCGGCGCTTTTTCTGCATGAGGTTGACGATCCGGTAATATTGCTGGGGATTGAGGAAGCGGAGGGCGATGTCTTCCATTTCCCACTTGATCGTCGAAATGCCGAGCCGGTGGGCGATGGGACAGAAAATTTCCAGCGTTTCCTCGGCGATGCGCCGCTGGTTTTCCTCCGACTGGTATTTCAGGGTTCGCATGTTGTGCAGCCGGTCCGCCAGCTTGATCAGGATGACGCGGATGTCCTGGGCCATGGCCACGAACATTTTGCGGTAGTTTTCGTTTTGCTGTTCCTCTTTGGACTTGAAGCGGATTTTTTCCAGTTTGGTGAGGCCGTCGACGATTCGGGCGCACGTCTCGCCGAAGCGCTCCCGCACGGCGTCCAGCGACACGGTGGTGTCTTCCACGACGTCATGCAAAAGCGCGGCGATGATGCTGGTCACATCCATCTGGATGTCCACCAGAATCTCCGCCACGGCGAGGGGATGCAAAATGTAAGGTTCGCCGGATTTGCGCACCTGGCCCGCGTGGGCTTTTTCGGCAAAATCGTAGGCCTCCCGGATGCGCTCCAAGTCCGCTTGCTTCATGTAGCCGGATGCCTTTTCCAACAGTTGCTCGATGCCCATAACGAACCCTTCCACCCGAAAAAACAGTAGGTTTATCTATTCATTATGCCCTGCATGAATGTCCCCGTCAACTGTCGAAACCCGCGCGCGGCGGACGGATGCCGGGTGAACCGGCCGCCCGGTCGGCCGTGCCGGCTATCTGCCCCGCGCGATGCAAAAAAAAGCCCGCCGTTCTTCGCGAACAGGCGGGCCCTTCGCTTTTCGGGAATCATTCGTCCTCGTACGAAATCAGGCTGACGACCGGGATGTCCTTGATTTTCTCCCGGCCGTTCAGGTAGGCCAGTTCGATCAGGAACGCGCAGCCGACCACCCGGCCGCCCAGCGCTTCCACCAGCCTGATGCAGGTGGAAATCGTGCCGCCGGTGGCCAGCAGGTCGTCGGCGACGAGCACCCGTTCCCCCGGTTTGACGGCGTCCTTGTGGATGGCCAGCTGGTCTTTCCCGTATTCCAGCTCGTAGCCGACCGAAATCGATTCCGCCGGCAGTTTGCCGCTTTTGCGGATCGGGACGAACCCGACGCCCAGCGCGTAGGCGAGCGGTGCGCCGATGACGAAGCCGCGCGCCTCCGGGCCGGCGATTTTGTCGATGTTCCATCCTTCCACCAGCGCCTTCAGCCGCTGCACCGCTTCCCGGTAGGCGCCGCCGTCCTTCAGCAGCGTCGTGATGTCCTTGAAGCTGATGCCGGGCTGGGGAAAGTCCGGCACGATGCGAATGTGGTCTTTCAGATTCATGTCAGTCCCTCCTGGGCGTGTGCGGGAGATGCGGCGGATTCCGGCCGCTCGCCGTTGAGCAGAAACCGCGCGAGCTCCGCCGCCGTGGAAAACAGAAAGATCCGCTCCGTCTCCCCGCGATGCGCCATTTCCCGGTACAGGGGCGATTCGTCGAGCGATTTTCTGGCGGGGTGTTCCGCCACCACGAGGCGGTCCCCTTGGGCTTCCAGAAATTCCAGTTGTTCAAACACAGCCAATATAAATCGGATTGTATCCGTTGTCAATCCCGTTTCCTTCGCCAGCGCGGCGGGCAGGCCGCGGAGCGGGAGCGCTTCGCCTTTGCGGCGCGCCAGCGCGGCGTACGCCCGCTTGAAAGCTTCCCGGCCGGCGGACGCCGTCGACAGGTACGGATGCGGGTCGTAGAGCACGGCGTAGATGCGTTCCAGGTCCGGAAACGACGCCAGGGCGGAAAGGACGGGTTCCGCCTTCGGCGGCAGGACGGGCAGCATCAGGTGCCGCACCCGGTGCGGCGGCACGTGTTCGGCCCTGTCGTTCAGCGGATGCAGGGTCCCGTCTTCCTCCGCCAGCCAGACGGCCGCCGATCCGGCCGCATCGCCGCGGACTTGCGGCAAAAGGCGCGCGTCGTGCCGGCGGAACACGAGCGCGCCGGCGGCCGGCGTTTCGGGCCTCCCGCGCTCCGCGCGCCCGGCATCCCCTTCCGGCGCCGTTGCGGCCAGCCAGTCCGCGACGGCCGGGTCTTCGAGCGTCCGTCCCCGCCAGTCGAACACCTGCCGGTCCGGCACGCGCAAATCGCGGACGATCATCTGCGGTTTTTGCAGGCCGTTCCATTCGTTGACGGAAAGCGCGCCGACGACGTCGACGGTGCTGGTGGGCGAAATGTGGTCGAGAAGCCCGGCCTGCCCGAACAGCAGGGCGTCGAGCCCGCCGGAATCCGCTCTGCCGCTGCCAAGCAAAAGTTTGGCGTGTTTCAGGTCGCGGCCCATCCGCTTCATCCCCCTGACCCGCATGCCGGCCAGAAGAAAGACGGGCTCGGGATTCCCCTCGCCGAAAGGCGCCAGAAGGTCCAGCTGGCGGATGGTTTCGACGGTGATCTCCTCCGGCCGGATCACCGCGTCCAGGGCGAGTTCCGGCACGGGGGCCTCTTCGCCGAGCCGGGCGCCGGCCGCCTCGTTCAGCTTCCGGCGCAGCGCCGGAATCGCTTCCGCCCGGACGGTCATGCCGGCAGCGGCCTTGTGCCCGCCGAACTGCTCCAGGAGATCCGCGCATTCGGTCAGGGCGGCGTGCAGATCGAACCCGGGAATCGAGCGGGCGGAGCCTTTGGCCAGCCCGGTCTGTCCGTCGATGGACAGGATGACGGCCGGGCGGTGGAACCGCTCCGCCACCTTCGAAGCCACGATGCCGATGACGCCGGGGTTCCACCCTTCGCGGGCGAGGACGAAGGCGTGTCCCGGATCGCCCGCCGCAAGCAGCGCGTCCGCGTCTTCCAGCGCTTCGCGCGTGATGTCGTCCACCAGCTTCTGGCGCTCCCGGTTCAAGCGGTCCAGCTCTTGCGCCGCCTCCATCGCTTCCCGTTCGCTTCCGGCCGTCAGGCAGGCGACGGCGGCATCCGCCGTTTCGAGCCTTCCGCCGGCGTTGATGCGCGGCCCGAGAGCAAATCCGATATGGCCCGCGGACAGCCGGCCGGCCTCGATGCCGGACACCCGGCAAAGCGCGCGGATGCCCGGCGGCGGCGACTCCCGCATCTGCGCCAGGCCGAGCCTGGCGATCAGGCGGTTTTCGTCCACGAGGGGCATCACGTCGGCAATCGTCCCGACGGCGGCCAGCCAGACGAACGCTTCCGGCAGCCGGCCGGTGAGCGCATGGGCCAGCTTGAAGGCGACGCCGACGCCGGCCAGCGATTTGAACGGATACGGGCAGCCCGGCTTGCGCGGGTTGACGACGGCCAGCGCCTCGGGCAGCGTCTCCGGCGGTTCATGGTGATCGGTCACGATCAGGTCGACGCCGAGTTTTTTGGCCAAAGCGGCTTCTTCGACCGCGCTGATGCCGGTGTCCACCGTGACGATCAGGCCGACGCCGGCGGCGGCGGCCGCTTCGACGGCCGGGCCGTTCAGCCCGTAGCCTTCCTTCTGCCGGTGGGGAATGACGTAATCGAACGAGGCGCCGAGCTGCCGGAACAAACCGATCATCAGGCTCGTGGCGCACACGCCGTCGGCGTCATAGTCACCGTAGATGCGGATTTTCTCTCCGCGCCGGATGGCGCGCCGGATCCGCTCCACCGCCGGCTCCATTCCGTCCAGCAGCAGGGGATCGTGGAACTGCTCCCCGCTCCCGAACAAAAAACGCCTGGCCGCCTCCGCGTCCGTAAAGCCGCGGGCGACCAGGAGCCGGGCCAGCGGCGGCGACACGTCCAGCGCCCGGCACAGCGCTTCCGCCCGGGCTTCATCAACGGCGGGCGGCAGCTTCCATCTCGTTCTCGGCCGCAGCAATCCTCGAGCGCCCCTTTCGTCAGTGCAGCAGTCTGTCCGTGCGGTCCGCGTCCGCTCCGCCGTCGGCCGGAAACCCGCCGGCGAACGGATTCACGTGGACGAACACGTCGGACACGTGGCCGAATTGTTCCATCAGCCGCTGTTTGACCGTCTTGGCGATGGCATGGCCCTCCAGCACCGTGATGGACGGATCCACGCTGATCTTGACGTCGACGATCACGTAATGGCCGGTCACCCGGGCCCGCAGTTCGTCCACCGCCAGCACGCCGCGGACGGTCAGCGCCGCCTCCTCCAGTTCTTTCGCCCGGTCGCTGTGCAGCACCAGGTCCAACGTGCCCGTGATCGCCTCCATGATCAGCCTGTACCCCATGCGGAGCACGAAACAGGCGACGACCAGGCCGGCGACGGGATCGAGCATGAGCATCCACGTCCAACCGGACCGGTCGCCGAGCAATGCGCCGGCCACGCCGGCGAGCGCCGCGGAGGACGCCAGCACGTCGGCCCGGTGGTCCCAGGCGACGGTGGCCAGCGTCTGGCTGGACAGTCTTTTCGCCGTCCGGAAAGTGTGCCGGAACAGCCCTTCCTTGACGGCGATCGAAAGCAGAAGGGCCGGGGCGGCGTACCAGGCCGGCGCTTCCGGCGCCCGGCCGAAGACGGCCTTGAGCGAACCGATGACGAGTTCGGCGCCGACGAGCAAAATCAGGACGGACACGATGATCGAGGCGACGGATTCCGCCTTGCCGTGTCCGTACGGGTGTTCCTTGTCGGGCGGTTTTTTGGCGGCGCGCAGGCCGATGAGCGCCGTCACGCTGCCGGCCACGTCGGACGCCGAATTGGCCGCGTCCGCGACCAGCGCCTGGCTGCCCGACGCAAGTCCGACGGCGCCTTTCATGGCGGCCAGGAACAGGTTGGCGCCGATGCCGGCCCACGCCGCCCGTTCCGCCTTCCCGGCCCGAATCGGATTCATGGAGCCACTTCCTTCTCAATTCGCGTTGCGCCCGGCCGGCTCGACCGCGGCCGTCCGCCCGGCCGTCCGTTTCCGGAACGCGCACCAGAGCGGCGCGGCGACAAGAAGCGATCCGAGGGCGCCGGCGATGAGGCCGATGACGATGGCCAGGCTGAACGGCCGGAGCGATGCGCTGCCGATGATCAGGATGCCGATGGCCGGCAGCAGGGTCGTCAGCAGCGTGTTGACGGACCGGCCGAGGGTCTGCCAGACGCTGCGGTTGACCAGATCGACCACGTCCTGCGGCTGCTTGATTTTCGAAAACCGCAGGTTTTCCCGGATCCGGTCGAAAATGACGATCGTGTCGTTGATGGCGTACCCGACGATGGTCAGCACGGCCACGATGAACGTCACGTTCACTTCCACCCGCAGGATCGCGAAGGCGGCGACGACAAACAGCGACGTCATGAACAGGGCCGTCACGCCGGAGATGGAAAACCGCCACTCGAAACGGAGCGCGACGTACAGCACGATGCCGAGGCAGGCCAGCAGGACGGCGATCACCGCGCGATTCCGGAGTTCCCGGGCGATGGTCGGGTCCACCGTGTTCACTTCCAGGTTGTCCGTTCCGAGATATTCGGTCAGCTTCATCTCCGCTTCGTGGGTCAGATGCTCCTTGAAGCGCAGGGATACCGACCGTCCGTCTTCGCCGCCGACGGTGATGACGGCTTCCGGCAGTCCGAGGGACGCCAGGTTTTCCCGGATGGCGTCTTCCGTGACGGCGCGGTCCAGCGTCGCGTCCACCCGGGCGCCCGCGCTGAAGTCGACGCCGTAATTCATGCCAAGCACAAGGGCGATGACCAGGCCGACGATGATGACAAGCCCGCTCGCGCCGAACATCCATCTGCTTTTGCCGACGAAATCGAAGGGCGATTGAACGGCGCGCTTTCCGCTTTCCCGGATGTCCATGATCTCGCCCGGCTTCACGCCGAACCATCGCGGCGAGACGCGCCCGATTCCCCGCACGCAAAGGCTGAGCAGCATCCGGGAGAAAAACACGTTCGTCACGACGCTGGTCAGGATGCTGAAAATGAGGATGACCGCAAAGCCCCGCACCGACCCGCGGCCGATGAGAAACATCATCAGCGCCGCGATGATCGTCGTCAGGTTGGCGTCCATGATCGTGCGCAGCGACGTGCGCGACCCCGCCTTCAGGGAAGACAGGATCGTTTTGCCGCTCCGGATTTCTTCCTTGATCCGTTCGGCCGTGATGACGTTGGCGTCCACCGCCATGCCGATGCCGAGCACGAAGGCGGCGATGCCCGGCAGCGTCATCGTCACGTCCATCCACTTGAACAGCACAAGCAGCATCCAGCTGTAAAAGATGAGCGAAACGACCGCCACCATGCCCGGCAGGCGGTAATAGAAAACCATGAAAAGCAGGATCAGCGCGCACCCGATCAGGCCGCCGGTCAGCGTTTTCTCGAGCGACTCCCGGCCGAGGCTCGGCCCCACCTTCTGCGTGTACAGTTCCGTCAGTTTGAGCGGCAGGGAGCCGAGGTTGATGATGTCCTTCAGCCTCTCCGCTTCCTGCAGCGTTTCCTGGCCGGTGATGGTGGCCTTGCCGTCGGTGAAAACGCCCTGCACCACCGGCGCGGAAATCAGTTCGTCGTCCATGTAGATGGCCAGTTGCCGGTGCAAAAGCCGCCGCGAAATTTCCTCGAATTTTTTCTTGTCCTTCACTTCGATGCTGACGACGGGCCGCCGCAAGTCGTCAAACAGAATGGACGCCGAGTTTTCCACGAAGTCGCTTCCGTGCAGCTCGATCTTGCAAAACTCGCCGTTTTCGCACCCGTCGGCGCTGCGGAACGTCAGTTCCGCCGGCTTTTTCATGATTTCGCGGACTTCCGCCTCATTCTCCACGCCGGCCAGGCTGACGCGGATCCGGTCGCGGCCTTCCGTCTCCACCTGCGGCTCGGCGATGCCGAGCGCGTCGGCCCGGTTGGCCAGGCTGAGGGCGGCTTCCTTCAGCGCCTCCTGGGTCAGCTCCGCGCCTTCCTCGATCGGCTCGGCCTTGTACAAAATTTCAAACCCGCCGCGCAGGTCCAGCCCGAGGCGGATGTCGCCGACGAGGCCCGGCGTGGTGGCAATCGCCGCCGCAAGGACGATCACGATGACGGCAACAAATGCGATGATCCGTTTGGCGTCCATGATGCAAGCAGGCTCCCTTCGACAATCAATAGTCTCATTATACCCACCGCAAAAAAGTGAAGTCAATTTGGCCGGTCCGTCGCCCGTCCGGCCGTCTTTGGCCGACACAAAGAGCCGGCCTTACGGCCGGGCTTCCCTGTAAACCGTATTCATGGTGATCCAGTTCATGAACTGCGTCGTTTTCAGCGACAGGATGTCGCTGACGAGCTGGTGCAAAGCCGGCAGGCCCTGGCGGTATTTTTCGCTGACGCAGTCCCAGATTTCCCGGCCGGTGATGCCGGCATACCCGAGCAGGGCGAATTCCTCGGCCTTGCTCTCGCACAGCTGCTCCACGACGCGCTTCAATTCCTCTTCGCCCAGGCCGGGCGTCTGCCCGTCCAACCGAAGGTCGTCCATCTGGTCCATCTCCCCCGTGCGACGCTCGTGTCTGCGGACTCCCGACTCATATAGATTCGAGTTCGGCGGGCAAAATCCTGCCGGCCCCGGCGAAATCGCCCGCGAAAAAACATCGTCCGTGCGCCGCGTCATGCCGGTACAAGCCCGCGCATAGAGTAGGAGTAATCCGGACAAGAAAGCGGGTCGCCCATGGCCAGACAATCGTTCATCAAGGGAACGCTCATCCTCCTTGCGGCGGGCATCGTCAACCGCGTGCTCGGCTTTCTTCCCCGCATGGCCCTTCCCCGCATCATCGGACCGGAAGGCGTCGGGCTCTACCAGATGGCCTGGCCGATGCTGACGGTCGTCATCACCGTCGTCAGCGGCGGCCTTCCCCTCGCCGTGGCCAAATTGACCGCCGAAGCGCAAGCCGAGGGAAACCGGCGGAAGGCGGCGGCCGTCCTGAAGACGGCCCTGGCGGCCGCCGTCGGGCTGAGCCTCGCGTTTGCCGTGCTCTGCATGGCGTTTGCCGACTGGATCGCACAGCACGTGTTCACGGACGAACGGGTGAAACGGCCCTTTCTCGCCATGGCGCCGGTCATGCTGATCGTCAGCGTCTCCGCGGTACTGCGGGGGTATTTCCAGGGACTGCACGACATGGTGCCGACGGCGCTTTCGCAATTCGTCGAAACGCTCGTGCGCATCGTCTTCGTGCTGGCGCTGTCGTTCCTTCTGATGCCGAAAGGCGTCGAGTACGGCGCGGCGGGCGCCATGCTGGGCGTGGCGGCCGGCGAGTTCGCCGGATTGACCGTGCTCGCGGTCCGCTGGCGGAAAGAGCGTCGCGATGCCGGCCGGCCGCCGCGCGGAGACGCCGGGCCCGCCGGCATCGCGGGGCGGATGTTCCGCATCGCCCTTCCCGTCACCGGCAGCCGGCTGGTCGGATCCGGCTCCTATTTTCTGGAATCGGTGCTGATCGTGCAGACGCTGGCGGCGGCCGGCGTCGCCACGGCGGCGGCCACGGCGCAGTACGGCGTGCTGCAGGGCATGGTCATGCCCGTGCTCCTGCTGCCAACCGCCCTCACATATTCCCTCGCCGTCTCGCTGGTGCCGTCCCTGTCGGAGGCCAAACAGCGGCAGGACCGGCGCACCGTCATCAAGCGGATGCGCCAGTCCCTCCGCCTTTCCCTGGTCGCGGGCGCTCCTTTCGCGGTCCTGCTGTACGCGTTCGCCGAGCCGCTCTGCCTCCTCGTGTTCGGCAGCCGGGAAGCCGGCGTCATGCTCCGGATGATGGCGCCCGTCGCCGTGTTCCTCTATCTCCAGGGCCCGCTCGCGGCGGCGCTGCAGGCGCTGGACCGGGCGGGTACGGCCCTCGCCAACACCGCGGCCGGCGCCGCCGCAAAGCTCGCTCTCATCGCCGTCCTCGCCAGCCGGCCCGGACTCGGCATCATCGGCGCCGTCATCGCCATCAACTGCAACACCGCCCTCGTGACCGCCCTGCACTGGAACAGCGTCAGCCGCCTGCTCCGCTTCTCCCTGCCGGCCATGGATTTTCTGAAAACCGGCGCGGCCGCCCTCCTGGCCGGCGCCGCGGGCAAGGCCGTCTTCGGCGCGCTCCGTCTGCCGGCCGTTTTCGATCTCGCCTGCGCTTCGGCGGCGGCCCTGCTCGTTTACGGCGCGGCGTGCTTCGCCTTCGGCCTCGCGGACCCGGACGGCGTGAAGCGGATGCTCGCCGCCGGCCGCAAAGCCGGCCGGAAGGCGCGTTAGGCGAAACCCGTCCCGGCCGCATCCTCATTTCAATTCGACGAGCAGGCTGCCTTTCGGGTCGATCATGCAAAGGAACACGTGCCGGAAATCGGCCGCTCCCGCCGCGCCGATCTGTTCTTTCAGCCAGAACCGGGTCACGCCGATGCGCCGGAGGTTTTCATCCAGCACGTGGCCGTCCATGATGAGCGGAAGCGGGATGCCGGAAAACCGGACGTTCGTCCTGATCGTCCGGCGGTCATCCCCGCCGTCCGCCCGCCGGCCGGTTTTGCCTTCCGCGCCGCCGGCCAGATCCTCCTTCTTCACCACCGTCAGTTTCCCGGTCGTTTCCAGAATGGCGAACTCCACGTCCGCCACGTTCAACACGTTGTTTTGCCTGAGCTGCAGGAGCAGGTCGCTCAGGTTGTACCGCTGTTTCCACATCTCCTTCCGGTTGATTTTGCCGTGTTCGATCACGAAGCTCGGGCTTCCGTCGAACAGGCGGCGGATGGTGACGTTTTTCATGGTGACATAGGACAGCAAAAGCTGGATGCCCACCATCGTGAGCATGGGCACGAGGCCGCTGATGACGGACCTGCCCGGATCTTCCACGATGAAAACGGCGATTTCGGCGATCATGATCGAAATGACCAGATCAAAAAGCGACAGCTTGCCGATCTCCCGTTTTCCCATGATGCGCAGCATGAGAAAGACGGCGAAATAGACAAAAATCGTCCGCACGAAAATCGTCGCCAGTACCAAATTTTCGCATCCACCCCCCTTTTTGGCCCCTGCATCCCTCCCTAGGTTGACCGGACCGCTCCCTTTCTATGTCAAAAAAGCGCATCCCCGCCGACTTGTACTATTTTTCCGGAACGGGCCATACACATGAAGCAATCGCGATCACGGACCGTCGAAAGGCAATCCGTTTGGAGGTGATGTCATGGACCCCGTCAAATCCGGCGGCAAATCCGTCCTCCCGCTCCTGGCCGGATTGGCCTGGTCCTTCGCCGTTCTGGCGACGGCCACCCTGATCGTCTCCCTGCTTCTTTCCGTCACCGGTTTGAAGGAAGAAGCCCTGCCGGTTTACGTGCATTTCATCCACGGCGTTTCCGTCTTCGTCGGCGGCTTCGCCGCGGCCCGGCGCTCCGCGAACAAAGGCTGGTATCGCGGGGGGATGCTCGGCCTCTGTTACGGTCTGGCGGTGTCTCTCACCGCATGGCTCGGATTCGATGCCGTCTGGTCGCTCGAAACGCTCGCGTTCCTCGTCATCTGCTTCGCCGCGGGCGCCCTCGGCGGCATGCTCGGCATCAACGCCCGCCGGCGGTAGCGCGGAAAAACAAAAAGCCGTCCCGCGCGTCACGGCAAAAAGCCGTGCCGCCGGGACGGCGGACCGTTCCCGTCAGGAATCGGAGGCGTTGACCACCGTATTGACGGCGTTGCGGTCGAACGTCAGTTTGGTCACGTCGTTGACGCGGAGCACCACCGTATCGTCGGTCAATTCGACGATCGTGCCGTGCAGCCCGCCAATGGTGATCACCTTGTCGCCCTTTTTCAGGTTGTTCAGCATCTGCTGGCGCTGCTTCTGCCGTTTCTGCTGCGGGCGGATCAGCAGGAAATAGAAGATCGCGAACATGAGGATGAACGGCAGCAAAAGCTGCAACGTTTCCGGCAAGCGTTATCCCCCCCTTCTTCAAAAACCGCGGCTGTTTTCGCCGTCGAGCCCGTAACGGGCAAAAAATTCGTCGCGGAAATCGGCCAGCCGGTCTTCCCGGATGGCCTGCCGGATGCCGCGCATCAAATCCAGCAGGAAATGCAGGTTGTGGATCGTCGTCAGCCGGATGCCGAACGTTTCGTCCGCCTTGATCAGATGGCGTATGTAGGCCCGCGTGTAATGGCGGCACGTATAGCAGGTGCATTCTTCGTCCAGCGGACGGAAGTCCCGCGCATATTTCGCATTCCGCACCACGAGACGGCCGTTGCGCGTCATGACCGTGCCGTTGCGGGCAATGCGGGTCGGCAGCACGCAGTCGAACATGTCGATGCCGCGGATGGCCCCTTCGATGAGCGCATCCGGCGAACCGACGCCCATCAGATAGCGCGGTTTGCCGGCCGGCAGCAGGGGGACCGTCACTTCCAGCATCTCGTACATGAGCGGCTTCGGCTCCCCGACGCTGAGTCCTCCAATAGCATACCCCGGGAAATCCATGGACGTCAACAACCGGGCGCTTTTCACCCGCAGGTCGGCATAGACGCCGCCCTGCACGATGCCGAACAGCGCCTGGTCGCCCGGCCGGGCGTGGGCCTTGAGGCAGCGCTCCGCCCAGCGGGCGGTCCGCTCCAGCGACTCGTCGACGTATGCCCGGTCGGCCGGATAGGGGGCGCATTCGTCAAAGGCCATGATGATGTCCGCGCCGAGGGCGTTCTGCACCTCCGTGGCGACCTCGGGCGAAAGGAAAAGCGGATCGCCGTTCAAATGCGAACGGAAATGGACCCCTTCCTCGCTGATTTTGCGGTTTTCCGCCAGGCTGAACACCTGAAAGCCCCCGCTGTCGGTCAGGATCGCCCGGTCCCAGTTCATGAACCGGTGCAGCCCGCCCGCTTCCCGCACGATGTCGTGCCCCGGGCGGATGAACAGATGATAGGTGTTGCTCAGGATGATCCCGGCGTCCATTGCCTTCAGTTCTTCCGGGCTCACCGTCTTGACCGTCGCCTGCGTGCCCACGGGCATGAAAACCGGCGTTTCGACGGTGCCGTGGGGGGTGTGGAGAAGCCCGAGCCGGGCTCCCGTCTGCCTGCATGTCTTGATCAATTCATACCGGACCGCCATCCGGCGTCATCCCTTCGTTTGCCATTCCTTCGTTTGCCATCCCTTCGAGTGCCATCTTTTTCGACCGTCATGCTTTCCAGCCGTCAATACAGGAACATGGCGTCGCCGAAGCTGAAAAACCGGTATTCCCGCTCGACCGCCTCCCGGTAGGCGCGCATGACCGGCTCGATGCCGGCGAAGGCGGCCACCAGCATGATCAGGGTCGATTTCGGCAGATGAAAATTGGTGACGAGCGCGTCCGTCATGCGAAACGCAAAGCCCGGATAGATGAAAATGTCCGTCCACCCTTCGTCCTCGTGCAGCCGCCCGTCGGCGAACTTGGCCGCCGACGCCTCCAGCGTCCGGCAGCTCGTGGTGCCGACGGCCACCACGCGCCCGCCCGCCTCCCGCGTCCGGTTCACGAGTTCGGCGGTTTCCGCGCTGATGGAATAATACTCGGCGTGCATGCGGTGGTCTTCCACTTTGTCCACGGTGACCGGCCGGAACGTGCCGAGCCCGACATGCAGGGTGACGCGGGCGATGTGGACGCCTCTGGCGCGGATGTTCTCCAGCAGTTCTTCGGTAAAATGCAAGCCCGCCGTCGGCGCCGCCACGGAACCGGGATGGCGCGCGTACACCGTCTGGTACCGCTCCCGGTCGGCAAGCTCGGTTTTGATGTACGGCGGCAGCGGCATGCGGCCGAGCCGGTCCAGCACTTCGTCAAAGTTGCCCTCGAAGTCGAATTCCACGACGCGGCCGCCCATTTCCCTCACTTCCACGACGCGGGCCATAAGCTCCGGACGGCCGCCGGGGCCGGCTGCGCCGAAATGGACGACGGCGCCTTCCCGCAGCTTCTTTCCCGGTTTGGCCAGCACTTCCCAGCGGCCGTTTTCCAGCGGCTTCAGCAGCAGCAATTCCACCCGGGCGCCGGTGTCCGGCTTGACGCCGATCAGGCGGGCGGGGATGACCCGGGTGTCGTTGAGCACGAGGGTGTCGCCGGGGTTCAGCAGATCCGCGAGGTCGGAAAACCGGCGATGGCCGATCCCGCCCGTCCTGCGGTCCAGGGTGAGCAGGCGGGAATCCGAGCGGTTGGGCAGGGGCGTCTGGGCGATCAGCCGTTCAGGCAGTTCAAAATCGAACATTGCGACGTCCATCGGTTCGCGTTCATTCCTTCACGATGCGGACTCCGTTGTAATAGTATTGCAAAATGGCCTTGTAATCATAGCCCGATTCGGCCAGCGACAGGGCGCCGTACTGGCTCATGCCGAGCCCGTGCCCGTAGCCGCGGCCGATGAAGCGGAAAGCGGGTTCGGCGGTGGCGGCGCGGACTAGCCCGTCCGCGTTCATGATGTAAAATTCGCCGCCCGCAAGACGCGCCGCGCCGCTTCCGGACAGTACGGCGAGTCCGCCGTCTTGCCGGGGGTATTCCGTCCGGGCGCCGAATGCCCCCAGCACGGTGTACCGGCCCGTTTCCTCGATGTCGAACATCGTGCTCGGCAGGCCGTTCAGCGCGCTGCGGTACTGGTCGGGATACGTCACCTTGACGGGCGCGCCGTTGGCGGACACTTCCGTGACCCGGCCGGACGGGCCGCGCCTTGTCACCTCCAGCGTGACGAGATCCCCCCGGACGGCCCCGGGGGACCGGGCGTTGATGGCGGATTTCAGCTGCTCCGCCGTATAGGGGCCCCGGATCCAGGCGTAGGCGTTCGATTCCGGATCCTTCCCGATCATGACGAACCGGTCTCCGCGGCCGGCCCGGGCGACGGGCGGATTGGCGGTGTTGTCCACGTAGGGCGCCCGGCGGATGTTGACGCCGTCGCCGGTCACCTCGATGACCGGCAGACCGCTTTCGCTTTTCGCGCCGGTGACGGCGGCATAGTCGGATCGGATGTAGCCGCTCGTGCCGTCCGCCAGCATGATCCGGTACCAGTCCGGCTTGCCGCGGGCGGCCGCGTCGTCGGGGCTCGTGATGCCGCTTTTCACATGGGGGGCCTGTCCGCCCCACACTTCCGACGGATCGGCCGACCGGCCGCCGTGATTGGAAGCGTACAGCGGTTCGATCAACCGTCCGGAGGCGTCGGCGAGCACTTCTCCCCGGGTCGCTTCCACCGCCGCGATGGCGGCGGGCGTTTCGGCGCCCGTGCCGTTGTAGGCCTGATCGAACGTCGTGTCGGAAACGTGGGCGATGCCGTATTTCAGCCCCTGTCTCAAGGCGTAGGTGCGGGCGGCGACCGCCTGCGCCTTCAGCGCCTCCTGCGGCCAGGAACTCGGCATTTCGGAGCCGACGACGGCGTACAGGTATTCCTCCAGCGGCAGCTCATTGATCACCGCCAGCTTTCCTTCGTGGACGGTGATCGCCATGCTGCCGCGGTACGTGCGGCCGTACCGTTCGTGCACCTTGACGGGCGCGCCTTCGCCCCCCGTGACGCGGATTTCCTGGCCGCCCGGGTTGAACCGGTAATGGACGGCGGAACCGGACAGGCCGGGGGTGACGTCGGTGCGGACGAGCAGGTAGGGAAGCGAGCCGTCCGCCTCGTGGACCGCCGCCGACGGCACAAGCGTCCGGACGGTTTCCGCGAGTTGCGCAAGCTCGCTTTCGGCGGCGGCTTCGCCGAACCAGACGGAGTATGTGCCGAATCCGCTGACGTCGGGATGGACGGCGAGCCAGGCGCGAACGCCCTGCTGCAGCAGAGCGTTTTTCAGCGCGGCCGCCTCTTCGGCGGAGGCGAACGTCCCGGCGGACCCGTACAGCGGGCCGGCAACGGCGGCGGCGCCCAGGGAAGCGGGCAGCCGGGAGACGGCGGATTCCGCCTCCGTCTTGCTTGCGAATCCGCCAAGCCGCACCTGATAGACCGTGCGGCCGCCCAGATCGTCCGCCAGGATTTCGGCATGACCGTACGGCGCCGCCGCTTCGTACGCGGCCTTCGCCGCGGTGTAATCCGGCGTCTCCCGGACGATCAGCGCATAGCCCGCCGGGGAGAAACGAACCGGCCGGCCGGCTTCCGCCCGGACGGACGGTCCGCCGCTTCCCTGCACGTAAATGGCAAGGCCGCCGGCGGATTCCAGGGTGACGGCCGGCACGGTTCCTCTCGTGCTGATGAAAAGCGCCACCCGGATGTCCGGGCTCCGGGCGGCGGCCGGGCCGGAAGGAACGGCAAGGGCCATGAACAACAGCGGGATGAGCAGCCATCCGGCAATGGCGGGGACGATCCGTTTTTTCGTCATGTGCGGCAATATCCTCCCGTGTGCGGTGATGTTCAATCATTAGACGCCGGCGGCGGCCCGAAGTTTTGCCGCGGACGGTTTCGCGGCGGCTCTTTGGCCGCGGTCCGGCCGGCGGAGGCGGGGCTTCACGGTTCCGGCGGCTCGAACCCCATGTGCCGGAAGGCCGCCGGCGTCGCCACCCGCCCCCGGGGTGTCCGCTGCAGAAATCCGATCTGGATCAGATACGGTTCATACACGTCTTCGATCGTCTGGCTTTCCTCGCCGATGGCGGCCGCGATCGTGTCGAGCCCGACCGGCCCGCCGCGGAAATGCCGGATGATCGTCAACAGCAGCTTGTGGTCGACGGCGTCGAGACCGAGGGAGTCGACCTGCAGCCGCTCGAGGGCTTCGGCCGCCAGTTCCGGGGTGATGACCCCGTCGCCGACCACCTGCGCGAAATCCCGCACGCGCTTGAGCAGCCGGTTGGCGATCCGCGGCGTGCCCCGGGCGCGGGAGCCGATCAGCATCGCCGCGTCGCCCGTCAGGGTGACCTGCAGGATGTCCGCGGAGCGGCTGACGATGGTGGCGAGCTCTTCCGCGCCGTAATATTCCAGCCGGCTGACGACGCCGAAGCGGTCCCGGAGCGGCGCGGACAGAAGGCCGGTCCGGGTCGTGGCGCCGACCAGCGTGAATTTCGGCAGATCGAGGCGCACCGAACGGGCGCTCGGCCCTTTGCCGATCACGATGTCCAGCACGAAATCTTCCATGGCCGGATAGAGCACTTCCTCCACCGACCGGTGCAGCCGGTGGATTTCATCGATGAACAGCACGTCGCCTTCCTGCAGGTTGGTCAAAATCGCCGCCAGATCCCCGGGCCGTTCGATGGCCGGGCCGCTCGTGACGCGGATGCCGACGCCCAGCTCGTTGGCGATGATGGTGGACAGGGTCGTCTTGCCCAGACCGGGCGGCCCGCAGAGCAGCACGTGGTCCAGCGGCTCCCTCCGCCGTTTCGCCGCTTCGATGTACACTTTCAGGTTTTCCTTCACCCGGTCCTGGCCGATATATTCCGCCAGGCATCGGGGCCTCAGGCTGTATTCCGCTTCATCCTCGTCCACCATGAGGCGGGCCGAAACGACGCGGTCTTCCATGCTCCATCCCCTCCCGGTTTCCGCTTGGCCCGGCCGTCCCGTTCATTTCCGTTCAAGCCGCTTGTCATCTGCGGTACAGCCGCTTCAGGGCTGCCTTCGTCAGCGCCTCCGCCCCCGCGTCTTCCCCCGTTTCCGCCTGCGCCGCGGGCAGCGCCGAAGCGATTTCGGCTTCCGTGAACCCGAGGGCGAGCAGCGCTTCCTTCGCCTCCCGCCAGGCGGCGGTCGGTCCGGTTTCCCCGGCGTCCGCGGGGCCGCCCGCCGGAACCGGCGCCCGTCCGTCGGCGAAGGCGCCCGTCCAGCTCTCGTCCTTCAGCCTGTCCTTCAGCTCGAATAGCAGGCGCTGCGCCGTTTTCCTGCCGATGCCGGGCAGCCGCGTCAGGTAGGCGACGTCCTCGTTCAGGATCGCCGACACGAGCGATTCCGGACGCGTGCCGGACATCGCGCCGAGGGCGATGCGCGGGCCGATGCCGCTCACTTCGATGAGCAGGCGGAAAATCGACTGCTCTTCCCGCGTGGCGAAGCCGAACAGCTGCACGGCGTCCTCGCGGACATGATGGTGGATGTACACGATCGTCTCTTCCTGTTCCCGGCCGCGAAAATCGCCGGGATTGGCGCAGAACACCCGGTAGCCGATCCCCTGCACCTCCACCACGACGTGGTCGTGGGCCACCCGGGTGACGCGGCCGCGCAAATAGTCGATCATCGCCGTCCCAGCTCCCTCAGCTTGCCGTTCAGCGTGCCCGCATGGGCGTGGCAGATCGCCACCGCCAGCGCGTCGGCCGCGTCGTCCGGTTTCGGGATGTCGGGCAGGCCGAGCAGCAGCCGCACCATCTCCTGCACCTGCCGTTTGTCCGCCTTGCCGTAGCCGGCGACGGCCTGCTTGACCTGAAGCGGCGTATATTCCTCGATGGCGAGCCCTTTCTGGACGGCGGCCAGCATGATGACGCCGCGGGCTTGTCCGACGCTGAAGGCGGTGGTCACGTTCCGGTTGAAAAACAGTTTTTCCACCGCCATTTCCCGCGGCTCGTAACGGTCGATCAGCCCGCGGACGGCTTCGTGGATCATGCGCAGGCGCTCCGCCTGGCTTTCGCCGGGCGGCGTTTCGATCGACCCGTACTGGACGACCTTCACCCGGTCCGCCCTGCGTTCCACGATGCCAAACCCGGCGATGGCGATGCCGGGATCGATGCCGATGATGCGCAAATCCCGCAAACTCCTCTCCGCAAAGGCGAACATATGTTATGTATCGTGTCTATTATAGCAAATCGTGCCGGGGGATGGCGTCCCTTTTTCAAAAAAACGGCCCGCAATCGGGCGTCAGAACGCGAAGACGCAACGCGCCCAAACAAAAAAACGCCCGCCCGGGGCGGTCATACCTGCTCCGCGCCGGGCAGGGCAAATTCGCTGAACGTGGACAGCACGCTGCTGTATTCGGCGTAATCCGTCACCTTGATGCCTTCCCGGAGTTCGGAAACCGTCTCCCGGGGCAGGCTGTTTTCGAGGTGTTCCACGTCGATCTGGAAAAACGTCCTGACGATGCGGCCTTCGCCCGGTTTTCCTTCGAACAGGGCGAGGCTGTTGTTGCCGTCCAGCCCGAAATAGGCGTTGTTCCGGCAATCCGGCGATAAATCCTGCACATCCACGGCGTACACGACCCGGCTCCCGTCGATGCCTTCCAGCTTCCATTCCGCGTGGCCCCGCAGAAGCGCTTCCGCTTCGTCCCACGTATGGAAGCCGAGGGGTTCGTATTGCTCGCCGCACAGGTACCGTTTGTGCAGCACCACTTCGAACCGCTCTTTTTCTTCCATGGCGGCGGCCGGCACGCCGGGTTCGCCGAAAGCGCCGCCGGACTGCGGTTCGTCATGGGCGAGCCAGGCCGCGGCGGACGCGCACAGGAGGCCGGCCAGCAGCAGGCCGCGCCTGAGGCGGAACCGGCGCTTCAGTTTTTTGAGCGCATGCTTCCAACCCATCGTCATCGCCTTCTTGCCGTGTCCAGGGTGTCGTCATTCCCATTTTTTCCGGCAAGGGGCGGGATTATTCGCCATGGCGGCCTAGCGGCGGCGGTGGCCCCGCTGCATGCGCAGGACTTTGTCTTTCAGCGTCGGTTCGGCGGATCGCTTCCTTTTTTTTCCGGCGGCCGGCTTTCGAACGGAAGCGCCGCGGGGCCCGGCCGCTCCGTCCGGTTCTTCCCCGTCCGGCTCATCCGCCTGGTGCAGCTTCGCGCTTTCCGGCGACAGGCCCGGGGCCGGCTGCGCATGGGGCGGGACGAAAGGCGGCGAGCCGGCGTCCCGCGCGTCCGGACCGTCCGCCGGCCGGATGTGCGCATCCGGTTTCGCGGCGTAAGGATCGACGGAAAACGGCGTATTGTACGGCGAATGGAACCCGGCCCCGTCCGCCGGCGGCACCCACGGCGGCGTCGCGGGCGCCAGGCTCCCGGGCGCGGTCCCGCCCGACCACGGCGCAAAGCCGGCGCCGCCGGGCCATCCCCACCCGCCGGAGGCGCTCCCCGGCCAGGGCCAGCCGGCGCCGCCGGGCACAAACCACGGGCCGGCCGATCCGCCCGTCGGGCCGACCGATCCGCCTGGCCACGGGCTGCCGCTTCCCGGACCGCCGGCAAGCGGCACGGGCGCCTGCTGATGGCCGGCATGGCCGATGGCGGGCTCCGCCGGAACCGGAACGGCCGCAAACGGATGCTTCAGGCCGCCCGGCTGGACGGACCATGACGCCCCGAATGGGGCGTACGGAGCGGACGCGCCGCCCGGTTGCTGACACGTCTTGCACGGGGACGCCTTCGCCGCGCCGGGAAACGCCGGCAAAGGCGGCAGTTTCGGAATGTCCGGCCATTTGCCGGGCCATTTGTCCGCGTCTTTCCCTTTCGCCGTTCCCTCCTCCGGTTTGGGATGGTCCGGCTGCCCGGAACCGGCCCCGCTTCCGGCCGCCGGCGGCACGCCGGCCATGCCGTGGTGGGCATGGCCGTGCGCGTCCGGCGGTTCCGGCGGTTGGCCCCCGCCTTCTTTCCTGTCGGGAATGATTAGTTTCATGCCGGCCTGCAGAACGTCCGGATCGGTGACGGCCGGGTTGGCCGCCAGCAGGTCCCCGGCGGTCACGCCGTGTTTGGCGGCGATGCCGGACAACGTTTCTCCCGCTTTGACAAAATGGATTTTCAACGCCAAACGCCTCCCGCATCATCAATCTTTACCATACTTATGCGCGGGGTGGGCGTTTGTCATCTTTGCGGACCGATTTTTTTCATGGTTTTGCCCGGAACGGCATCCGGTTCGGTCTGCCGGCCGGTTCGGGGGGCCGGCCCGGATGCCGGGGCTTCAGCCATCCGCCGTGTTTTTCGTCTCCGGCGTCTGCCGGCTGTCGTGGTACGGATAGCTCGGGTACGATCCGAGCAGCCGCACGTGGCAGCCGATCGCCTCGATTTCCTGGATGGCGAACCTGAGCAGCATGGATTCCAGCGAGGCTTCGACGTCGATGTAAAAATAGTAGCTGCCCAGCTTGATCTTGGTCGGCCGCGATTCCAGCTTCGACAGGTTGATGCGCCGCCACGCGAAGGCGGACAGCAGCTGATGGAGGGCGCCCGGATAGTCTTCCGGCAGCGTGACGAGCATCGTCGTCTTGATCCGGTCCGTCGGCGGCAGTCCTTTCGGCTTCTTCTTCCCGACGGCGATGAAGCGGGTCAGGTTGTTCCCGTGGTCGGTGATGTTGCGCGCCAGAAGATGCAGCCCGTACTTTCCGGCGGCCGTTTCGGTGCCGATCGCCGCGTAGGCCGGGTCCCGTTTTTCGCTGACCAGGCGGACGCCTTCCGCCGTGCTGCTGACGTGGATGAACTCCACATCGGGAAGATGGCGTTTCAGGAATTTCTGGCATTGCGCGATGGCCACCGGAATGGACACGACACGACGGATGCGGGACAGCGCGTCCTCCCCCTCCCCGCCGGGAAGGCCGATCAGGTTTTGCACGGACGGATACGTCCATTCCGCCTGGATGGGCAGATCGTCCTGTTCCAGCCAGTAGTCCAGGTGGGGATTGACGGAACCGTCGATCGTGTTTTCGATCGGAATGACGGACAGGTCCGTCCTGCCCGAAGCCGTCGCATCGCAAACGTCGGAGATCCATCGGTAGGGAATGAGTTCACAGTCGCAGCCCGAAAAAAACCAGGCGGCCGCTTCATGCGACACCGTCGCTTCCGGCCCGAGATAGGCGATGCGCATCATGTGCGGACTTCTCCTTTGAGGGCGTCAAATTCAGCGTAAAGCGGATCGCCGGGAACAAGCAGCCGGACGCCGTCCCGGTCGGGCTCGAGGCGCATCGTCCGCGCGGTGACGCCCGCCTCGCGGAACGCCTCCACCAGAAACGCCTCCAGCCCGGCGTGGGCGTTCCGCCGCCGGTCGATGAAACAGACGATCGCCGGCCCCGCTCCGCTGAGGGCGACGCCGAGGGCGCCGCGCTTCGGCGCTTCCTGCAGGATTCTGTCCATCCCGGGGACGAGCGCCGTCCGATACGGCTGATGCAGCCGGTCTTGCATCGCGGTGCCGAGAAGGTCGAGCCGTCCGGCGGCGAAAGCCGCGGTGAGCAGCGACGCGTGGCCCACGTTGAACACCGCGTCGCGCCGGCTGACCGTGTCGGGCAAAAGGTGGCGGGCCTTGTCGGTGGACAGGCGAAAGTCGGGCACGGCGACGAGCAGGGCCAGATCCTCCGGGGGCTCGAGCCGGATGCCCGTGGCCCGGCATCCGTCCCACACCGCCGACACGATGCCGCCGAACAGCGAAGCGCCCACGTTGTCCGGGTGGTCTTCCAGACGGGTCGCCATCTGGAACAGCTCGTCGGGCGAAAACGGTTCGCCGATCAGGCCGTTGGCGGCCACGAGGGCGCCGACGATGGCCGAGGCGCTGCTGCCGAGGCCGCGGGTGAGGGGGATGTCGCTGTACATGGAAATTTCCAGCTCCGGCAGGCGGACGCCGGCTTTTCGGAACAGCTGCTGCGCGATTTTGTAAATCAGGTTGGATTTGTCCTCCGGAACGCCGTTCAGTTCGCTGCCGTACAGGCGGATGCGCGTCCGGTCGCTTTCTTTCATCTCGATCCAGGCGTACAGGGAAAGGGCCATGCCGAGGGCGTCGAAGCCGGGCCCCAGATTGGCCGTGCTGGCGGGCACCCGCACGCGCACCGGCCCTTTTAGGGCTTTCATTCAGACCGCCCCCAGCCGGCGAATGACGTCCAGGACCGCCGCTTCGTCATCCGGCACGACCACCGGTTTCTCGCCGGCCGCTCCGATGGCCGTGTTCGGATCCTTCAGACCGTGGCCGGTCAGGACGCAGACGACCTTCTCCCCGCCGCTGAAATACCCGTGCTTCTTCAGCTTGATGACGCCCGCCACGGAAGCGGCCGAAGCGGGCTCGGCAAAGACGCCTTCCTGCGAGGCGATCAACCGGTAGGCGGCCAGAATTTCGTCGTCCGTCACGAAGTCGATCCTGCCGCCGGATTCTTCCGCCGCGGCCACCGCCGTCTTCCAGCTGGCGGGGTTGCCGATGCGGATGGCCGTGGCGACCGTTTCGGGATTTGCAATCGGTTCGCCGCGCACGATGGCCGCCGCGCCTTCCGCCTCGAATCCGATCATTTTCGGCAATCGCCGGGATTTGCCGCGTTCCCGGTATTCCTTGAAGCCTTTCCAGTAGGCCGTGATGTTGCCGGCGTTGCCGACCGGGATCGCCAGATAGTCGGGCGCTTCGCCCAGCTGATCGACGATTTCGAAGGCGGCCGTCTTCTGTCCCTCGATCCGGTACGGGTTGACGGAATTGACCAGCGTGATCGGATGTTTGGCGCAAATGTCCCGCACGATCGCCAGCGCCCGGTCGAAGTTTCCTTCGATGGCGATCACCTTCGCGCCGTAGATGATCGCCTGGGCCAGTTTGCCCAGGGCGATGTTGCCGTTCGGAATGAGCACGATGCAGTTCAGGCCGGCCCGGGCGGCATAGGCCGCCGCGGCGGCGGACGTGTTGCCGGTGGACGCGCACATGATCGTCCGGCTGCCTTCCTCCACCGCCTTGGCCACCGCCATCACCATGCCCCGGTCCTTGAACGAGCCCGTCGGGTTGAGCCCTTCGTATTTCAAATAGATGTCCAGGCCGAGGCTCGCCGACAGCCGCGCGGCCCGGATCAGCGGCGTGTTGCCTTCCTGCAGCGAAATCATCGGCGTCTTGTCGGTGACCGGCAAATAGGACCGGTAAGTCTGCAGCAATCCTGGATGGTTCATGCGTGTGATGACTCCTTTTTTCAGAATGGCAGATGGTCGCAACGAACGGATGTTTACCCTTCCACGCGATAGACGCTCTTGACGGCGCGGACCGGCCCGAGGGTTTCGAAATCCGCCACCACGCGGTCGATGCTCGCCTTGGACGCTTCGTGGGTGATGATGACGATCTCCGCGTCGGGATGCTTCGCCTTGGGCTGCTGCACGACCGATTCCAGGCTGACGCCGTGCTCCCCGAACACGCGGGTGATCTGGGCCAGCACGCCGGCTTTGTCCTCGACCTGCAGCAGCATGAAGTAGCGGGCGAACACGCGGTCGTCCGGCAGCGGTTCGACTTCCCGGTAGGCGTACAGGCCGCGATGGCCGTTGATGCCCAGTTTCATGTTTTTCACGACGGCCACGATGTCGGCCACCACGCTCGTCGCCGTCGGCATCTGGCCGGCGCCCCGGCCGTAGAACATCGTTTCGCCGACGGCTTCCCCGTAGACGTAGATGGCGTTGAACACGCCGCTGACGGCCGCCAGCGGATGGTCTTTCGACACGAGGGTCGGTTCCACCGACACATGGACGTGGCCGTTTTTGCTTTCGGCGATGCCCAGCAGCTTCATCTCGTAGCCGAGCCGCTTCGCATACCGGATGTCCTCGACGCCGACGCCCGTGATGCCCTTGACCCTGACGAACCGGAAATCGATGTTGGCATGGAATCCGAGGGTGGCCAGAATCGCCATTTTGTAGGCCGCGTCATAGCCGGCCACGTCGTTGGTCGGATCCGCCTCGGCGTAGCCGAGTTCCTGGGCTTCGCGCAGAACGTCCTCGTAGGCGGCGCCGTCCTGGCTCATCTTGCTCAGGATATAGTTGGTCGTGCCGTTGACGATGCCCATGATTTTGTAGATCCGGTCGGAAGAAAACCCGTCCACCAGCGTGCGCAGGATCGGCACGCCGCCGGCCACGCTCGCCTCGTAGAAGACGTCGCAGCCTTTTTCCGCCGCCTTGCGCAGCACCTCCTGCCCGTGGAGGGCCATCAGGTCCTTGTTGGCCGTCACCACGTGCTTGCCGCGCTCCAGGGCGGCCATGATCATGTCCCGGGCCGCGCCCGTGCCGCCGATCACTTCCACGACGAGATCGATCTCCGGATCGTTCAGCACGTCCCGGGGATCCGTGGTCAGCCTGGCCGGATCCACGGCCACGGCGCGCGGTTTGTCAACGCTTTTCACGAGAATTTTTTCGATGACCACCGGGCAGCCGACCTGGCGTTGCAAGTCTTCCTGGTGCTCCTCCACGATGCGCACGACCCCGGACCCGACCGTTCCGAGACCGAGCAGGCCGATTTTGACTGGTTTCACGTTCCCTTCCTCCTCTGCATCCGAAACTGGCTGGCTTGCCGCATCCGGCGGACGGGCCGCTTCAGCCCCGCCCGATGATCGTCGCCCGGTTCACCCCGTCCAGGCCGTTCAGGGACCGGATCACGTCGGCGATGCGGTCGCCCATCTTGGACGTGTCCACGGTGATGACCACGTTCGCCTGGCCCTGCAGCGGAATGGTCTGGTTGATCGTCAGCACGTTGCCGTCCATCTCGGCCATCAGGGCCAGCACCTTGGACAGGACGCCGGTTCTGTGCTGCAGATCCATGGAAATGGTGACGATGCGCTCCCGGTCCAGCCGGTCAAGCGGATGGATGCCGTCTTTGTATTTGTAAAAGGCGCTGCGGCTCAGCCCGACCCTGTCGACGGCTTCCTGGACGGTCGCCGCCTCGCCGCGGGCCAGCAGTTCTTTGGCGCGGACCGTCTTGACCAGCGCTTCAGGCAAAATGTCCTGTCGGACCAGGTAGTAGCGTTCCACGGGACCGTCCTCCTGAAGGAGACTTTTGTACTCGCATGATGGACATTATAGCCGATGACGGCCTGTGGCGCAAGGCGGCACATGCGCAAATCTGCAAAAAAAAAAGAGCCGGGCCGCCGGAACGGACCGCCCGGGCGAAAGCCGGCAGCCAAGCGGCTGGCGGACGGCCGGCGGGCTTCCTTCCGCGCCCGCGGGCGCCGACCGAAGGCCAAAAGCGCCGTTCGCGGGGGCATTCGCGGCGTCATTCGTGTTCGACAAATTCGAATTCATACTCGCCGATCCGCACGTAATGGCCGTCTTTGGCGCCCATGTCGCGCAGCGCCTGGTCGATGCCCATGCGGCGCATCATCCGGGCAAACCGCAAAACCGCCTCGCGGGATCCGAAATTGATCCGCTTCACCAGTTTCTCGATGTAGGGGCTTTCCACGACAAACACGTCGTTTTCCCGCCGGATCGTGAAGGAACGGTCTTCCTCCGGCCTGGCCCGGATGACGACGCGGTCCGCGGACGGTTCCGCCTGGCCGGCCGCCGGCAGCTCCGGCAGCGAATCCAAAAGGTCGGCGCAGCGGTACAGAAGGCGCTGCACGCCTTCGCCGGTGACCGCCGAAATCGGAAACACTTCGACATCCCCGTGGCCGTCGCGGGCCATCTTTTCGCGAAACGCCGCCAGATGTCCGCCGGCTGCGGGGTCGTCCATTTTGTTGGCCACGATCAGCTGCGGCCGCTTCAGGAGAGCGGCGTCGTACAGCTCCAGCTCCCGGTTGATCAGCTTCCAGTCTTCGTAGGGATCGCGCCCTTCGAAGGCGGACATGTCCACCACGTGCAGCAGGATGCGCGTCCGTTCCACATGACGCAAAAATTCATGCCCGAGGCCGGCGCCTTCGTGGGCGCCCTCGATCAGGCCGGGCAGGTCGGCCATGACGAAACTGCGGCCGTCGCCGACGTCCACGACGCCGAGGTTGGGCGTCAGGGTGGTGAACGGGTAGTCGCCGATTTTCGGCCGGGCGGCGGAAACGGCGGCCAGGAGCGTCGACTTGCCGACGCTCGGAAAACCGACGAGCCCGACGTCGGCCAGCAGCTTCAGCTCGAGGACAAGCCACCGTTCTTCGCCTTCTTCCCCGTTTTCGGCGATTTCCGGCGCCGGATTGCTCGCGGTGGCGAAGCGGATGTTGCCCCGGCCGCCCCGGCCGCCCCGCGCCACGACGACGCGCTGGCCGTGCCGGGTCATGTCCGCCAGCACTTCGCCGGTGTCATCGTCGCGCACCACGGTGCCCGGCGGCACTTTGACGATCAAATCGTCGGCGTTGGCGCCATGCCGCCCCTTGTTTTTGCCCCTTTCGCCGCTCGGCGCCTTGAAATGTTTCTGGTAGCGGAAATCCATCAGCGTGCGCAGGCCTTCATCCACGACGAACACGACGTCGCCGCCCTTGCCGCCGTCACCGCCGGCCGGCCCGCCAAACGGCACGTACAGTTCCCGGCGGAACGCCACGATGCCGTCGCCGCCCTTGCCGCCTTTCACGTAGATTTTGGCCTTGTCCACGAACATGGCTCAAGCCCCCTTCGTCCCCGCGCTTTCCGTCGCGATCCTGAACAGGACGTCCGCCGCGCCGCCTTCTTCCCGCAGGGAGACTTCCGCGCCTTCCGCCCGCATCGAATCCAGAAGCGGGTTCAGCGCGGCGTGAAGCTGCGCCATCCGACAGCGGCCGGTGAAGGTGAACCGGACGGCAAGCCGCCGGCCGTCCAGGCCGATCGCCACCGTCAGCCGGTTCGCCTCGGCTTCTTCCCGGATTGCGCTTTCCGCGAACGCCTCGAGCACGGCCGGAATCCAGCCGGCCGCCCGCCTGCCGGCCGGGCCGAGTTTCGTCAGATCGATTTCGCCTTCCGGCGCGACTTCCAGGCCGACCCAGTCGCAGACGGCCCGAAACCGGTGCAGATAGGCCACCAGATTCGGATCCGCCAGTTTGGAAACGAGGCTTTCGCGGGTTAATTTGTCCGAAAGCCGGGCGATGTACTCCCGGATTTTGTCCTGGCGGTTCATCTGGACGTAGCCGATCAAAACCTGCAGGTCGTTCATCCAGTCGTGCCGGTGGCGGTTGATGATGGCGATCAGGTCTTCCGGTCGATAGACCTGTTCTCTGCCCTCCATGGTTCCTGTCTCCCTTCCGGGAATTCGATTCGTCGGCGGCCGGCGGGCGCCCGGAGCAAAAAGGCTCCGACGATGGTCTCGTCGGAGCCCTGCTCACGCGATCGGATCAGGCTTCTGCGGCTGCCGTTTCAACGGGATAGACGCTGACTTTCTTGCGGTTGCGGCCCCAGCGTTCGAACCGGACGATGCCCTCCGTCAGGGCGAACAGCGTGTCGTCGGATCCGATCCCGACGTTCTTGCCGGGGTGGATCTTCGTGCCCCGCTGGCGAACGAGAATGTTGCCGGCTTTCACGAACTGGCCGTCGGCGCGCTTGACGCCGAGCCGCTTGGAAATGCTGTCGCGGCCGTTTTTCGTGGAGCCGACGCCTTTCTTCGAGGCGAAAAACTGCAGATCCAGCTTCAGCATGCGGACAACCTCCTTGTCTGTTTTTGTGCTTATCGTTGCCGTGCCGTTTCCGTCACTTTGACATACGGCCCGTATTGCGCTTCGATGTCCTTCACCATGTGGACCATCGCTTCCAGCAAAAGCTGCAGGTCTTCCCGGCGGCGGCCCTCCACGCCTTCGGGCACGGCCGCTTCGAGGGTGCCGCGTTCGGGCGTGCCGTCCACGAGGCGCACGCCGAGCAGCGCCTCGGCCGCGTTGACCGTGCCGATGGTCACGGCGGAAACGCCGGCGCATACGATGTCCCGGCCGGCTTCCGCAAAGCCGGCATGACCCTCGAGGCGAAAACCGGCGATGGTGCCGTCCGGTTTCCGCCGGATCTCCATCCGTATCATGCCAACTTCCTCTTGATCAGCCCTGGATTTTCTCGATGACCACTTTCGTGTACGGCTGGCGATGGCCCTGTTTCTTGCGGGAATTCTTCTTGGGCTTGTATTTGAAGACGATGATTTTCCGGCCTTTGCCGTGCTTTTCCACCCTGGCCGTCACGCTGGCGCCTTCCACCACGGGCGTTCCGGCCTTGAATCCGTCTTCCCCGGCGATGGCGAGCACGCGGTCGAAGGTGACCGTCTGGCCTTCTTCGGCCGCCAGCTTTTCGACGTACAGCACGTCGCCTTCCTGCACTTTGTACTGCTTGCCGCCGGTTTCGATGATCGCGTACATGTCGCTTCGCACCTCCCCGTGCATCAGACTCGCCGGCATCCGGGTGGCGCCGTTTTCCGCGTCCGGCGCGCTTGGATCAACCCGTGTCGAGCGGTTGCATGCATGTCGGGCCCGATGGAATGCCGCAACATGCACCCAATCATGATAGCACAACTTCCGCCGATGTACAACAAAAAAACGGGAAAAACGTCCGCCGCGTCAAACGACCGGCCGCCTGCCGGTGCCGCCGCAGTACGGGCACGGTTCCATGTCCGGCCCGTCCCGGTCCGAGCGGATTTTCTTGCGGGTGATCTCGAGCAGCCCGAGCTGCGTCCAGCCGACCACGACGGTTTTCGTTCGGTCCATCCTGACCGATTCCTCCATGCGGCGCCGCACGGCTTCCCGGTGTTCTTCCGTCTCCATGTCGATGAAGTCCGCGATGATGATGCCGCCGATGTCCCGGAGCCGGATCAGCCGGGCGATTTCTTCCGCCGCCTTCAGGTTCGTCTCGTAGACGGTCTGTTCCAGATCCACCGAACCGGTATATTTGCCCGTGTTCACGTCGATGACGGTAAGCGCTTCGGTCTGTTCGACGACGAGATAGGCCCCGCTTTCGAGCTGGATTTTCGGACGATACGCCTTCTCCAGCATGTCCGTCACGCCGTAGCGGACCAGCATCGGTTCCGGCCCCCGGTACGGGCGGACCCGTTCTTCCAGTTCGGGGGCGAACTGGCGCACGTAGGTGCGGATTTCGTCCAGCTGATCCGGATCGTCCACGAGCAGTTCCTCCACCTGATCGTTGAAAAGATCCCGGATCATGCGGGGCACCATGTCCAGATCGCGATAGACGCAGGAAGGCGCTTCGGCCCTTCCGGCCGCCGACGTGATGCCGTTCCAGATGCCGCGGAGTTCCTCCAGGTCGCGCAGGAGATCCGCCTCGCCGGCTCCCCTGGCCACCGTGCGCAAAATGAGCCCCTCCCCGCTTCGCCTGAGCCGCTCGCCGATCGCCTTGAGACGCGCCCTCTCCTCTTCGGAATCGATTTTCCGCGAAACGGCCACATAATCGGCATGGGGCATGTACACCAGATAGCGCCCCGGAATGGAATAGTGGGTGGTCACTTTGGCCCCTTTGCTGCCGGAAGATTCCCGCACGACCTGGACGAGCAGTTCCTGGCCGGGCTTGACCAGCCGGTCGATGGGGGGCTTCACCGGCGGCTGCTTTTCCAGATGGGGATCCAGCAGATCGTCCACATACAGGAAGGCGTTTTTCTGGCGGCCGATGTCGACGAACGCCGCCCGCATGCCGGGCAGCACGTTGACAACGCGCCCCTTGTAGATGCAGCCCGCCTGGTCGTCCTTCGGTTTTTCCCGGTAATATTCCGCCAGCCGGCCGTCCTCCAGAAGCGCCACGGCCGTGCCGGAAGGCTGGCGGTGAACCAGCAGTTTCTTGCCCATGAGCGCCCACATCCGCATCGCCAGACTCGCCCGCGCCGGCCTCCGCCCGGAGCGCATGCGGCCCGTCCGGCGGCGGCCCGGTCGCGGGCCTGCTTTGATCATTCTAGCACATTCGGCGCCGACGCTCCATTCGTTTGCAAAAAGTCGTCGAGCAGTTCCCGCTCGGACAAAAGCCGCACGATGCGCCCCCGTTCATCCAGCACCGCCACCAGCTGGTAGCGTTCCCGCATGAACCGCTTGAACACGCAGTGTTTGTCCGCCGGTTCGCGGACGGCGATCACCCTGGCCGGCAGGCGGCGGGCAAGCCACAGCCCGCTTTCCCGCTGCCGCCGGATCAGAAACCGAAAAAACCGGAAATGCCGGTTTTTCCATTCGAAGCCGTTGTGGAAGGCCAGAAATCCGGCGATGACGAGCAGGTTCGCCCGCAGGCCGGCGGAGGGAAGCGACAGGAGGGCATGGAAACCCATGCCGAGGCTCGCGGCAAGACCGATCCAGCTCGTCGCGTTCAGCACCGTCCAGACGGGCGCGCGGCGGCTGATCCAGGCGGACAGCACCCTGCCGCCGTCCAGCGGTTCGACGGGCAGCAGGTTGAACAGGCCGACGGTCATGTTGACCTGCACGAAAAAGTCCGTCCAGTCCTCCGCCCACCAGCCGGCCCGGCGAAAAAAAAAGGCCAGGCCGATCATCAGCAGGTTTTGCAGCGGTCCGGCCAGCGCGACGGCCATCTCCTGCACGGAGTCCGCGCCGTCGGCCGGATCTGCGGCGGCCACGCCGCCGAAGGGCAGAAGCCGCACTTCCGTCACCCGCCAGCCGAACCAGCGGGCGGCGGCCACGTGGCCGAGTTCGTGAACGACCACCACCCCGAACAGGACGAGGAGCTCGACGAAATGCCCGATCAGGACGGCGGCGGCCATCATCAGCACGAACAGCGGATGCAGCCGGTATACCGTTCCGAACAGCTCAATCAAGCGGAATCACGTCCCGCGGGTCGACGGGCCGGCCGTTCTGCCTGACGGCGAAATACAGGCGTCCGGACCGTCCGTCCGGCGAATCGGACACGGTGCCGATTACGTCCCCCGCCTCCAGCCAGTCGTGTTCCCGCACCCGAACGCTTTTGAGCCATCCGTACACCGTCTCCGTGCCGGCCCGGTGACGCATCGTCACGGTGAGGCCGGTATCCGGCGCATCCTCGATCCGCACGACGAGGCCTTCCGCGGCGGCCAGCACCCGGCTTTCGGGCGGCGTCGCCAACTGAACGCCTTCCCGTCCGGTGCGGTCCGGCAGCACGACGCGTCCGGACACCGGCGCGACGTAGGCGGCTTCCGCGTCCGCCTTCCTGCCGCCAAAGGCCGGCATGAGCGCGGGAAGATCGGCGATGTGCCGGCGGTACCATTCAGCCGCGAGGTCGAAGCCAAACGGCTCGGTCAGCGAGCGGCGGATTGCTTCCTTCAGCGGCAGGAGCGACGGCGCATCCGTCCGGAACAGCCCCCACACCGCGGCGTACAGCGCGAGGCAGAGCAGCCATTTTGCCGCGTATTGCCGAAAGGTTGGCGGCTTCGCCCACGCCCGCCAGTCCTCGTTCCGCCCGTCCGCCCGTCCTCCGTCCGCGCCGTCCGGAAGCCGGGAGCCGGCCATGAGCCGGCGAATCCGCTCTTCCCGGCGCTTTTTGATGTCTTCCTGCACCCGGGCATCCCTCCCCGCATGATCCGTCAGGGCTTGTTTACTCCCATTCATATGCCGGAGCCCGTCCGGCTAGACGTTGTGCGGGGCCGGCCGCCTTGCGCACCCGGCGGCGCCGGGCAAAGCAATACCGGCGCCGCGGGAACGACGCCGGTTTTGCAAACCGCTTGCTTTTCGTTTAGCACCCGTTTTTGAAGCCGCCTGCTTTTTCCGTATGGCCCCCGTTTATGCCGGCCGGCTCACGATTCCGGTTCCGGCCTGTACAGGCGGACGCTTTGCACGATGCCGAGGCAGGTCATGTTGATCAGCACCGACGAACCGCCGTAGCTGATGAACGGCAGCGTGATGCCGGTCAGCGGCATGATGTCCATCAGCATGCCGATGTTTTCGAAAATCTGGAACACGAGCATCGACGCGATGCCGGTGATGAGCAGGGAACCGGTCAAATCTTCGCTCTGGATGGCGGCATAGATCAGCCGGTAGATCAAAAGGAAGTACAGCAGGAGAAGCACGGCCGCTCCGACGAAGCCGAACTCTTCGCCCAGCACGGCGAAAATCGAGTCGGAGAAGGGCAGGGGCACGGTCCAGTTGTGGATGGAATTCCCCCGCTTGTAGCCGTCCCCCAGCAGGCCGCCGGAGCCGATGGCCGTCATGGCGTTTTCCACGTGGTACCGGAGATCCTTGCCCACCTTGTCCGGCATGAGGAACGCATCCACCCGCTCCAGCCAGTGGGCGCTGCCCCGCTCTTCCAGAAACGCTTCGATTTCGTCATGGTAATTGTAGTAGCCGTACAGAAAGCCGGAAAGGAGCAGGGCGGCGGCGGCGATGCCGACGATCACCACGGAATAGCGCAAATTGCCGACCCACAGCATGCCGATGACGATGACAACGTAAATGATGGCGTTGCCGAGGTCCGGCTGCACGAGCACGAGGAAAAAGGGAATGAAGCCGATCACCGCCACGGGCAGCACCTCGTGCAGCAGGCGGAGCGGCTGGCCCTTCCGGCGGGCCAGAAAGCCGGCGATGGCGATGATCAGCATGATTTTCATCAGCTCGGCGGGCTGGAAGAGAAACCGGCCGTCCATGAAGGAAAACCAGCTCCGCGCATTGTTGATCGTCACCCCGTAGTAGCGGACGGCGACGAGCAGGGCGACGCCGGCGGCGTAAAAGACATACCAGATTTTGGTAATCCAGCGATAATTGAAAAAGGCCGCCGCGAAATGCGCAACGAACCCGATTCCGTAAAAAAACAGGGTTTTTTCGCCCATGCCCGAGTCCTGATATCTCGGGTTGGTGTAGATGGCGCTCTCGATCAACAAATAGCTGATCATCATGAGCCCGAGCAGCACCAGCACGATCAGCCAGTCGATCCGTTTCAGTTTGGCAAGCACGCGGGCCTCATCCTTCGTCCAACCTTCGTTCAACCGAGTCCGAAAAACTTCTTGACGCGGGCCATGGCGCCTTTCTTTTCCTCCAGGGACATCAGCGGCACGGCATCCCCGAGAATGCGGCGGGCAATGTTGCGGAAGGCGATGGACGCCGGCGAATTCGGATTCATCACCGCCGGCTCGCCGTGGTTGGCGGATTTGATCACCTGTTCATCATCCGGCACGACGCCGAGCAGGTCAACGGCCAAAATCTGGCAGATGTCGTCGATGTCGAGCATGTCCTTGCTGCGCATCATTTTGGCGCGAACGCGGTTGATGATGAGCCGGGTGCCATGCAGCCCTTCCTTTTCCAGCAGGCCGATGATGCGGTCGGCGTCCCGCACCGCGGCGTTTTCCGGCGTCGTGACGACGATGGCCCTGTCGGCGCCGGCAACGGCGTTGCGGAAGCCCTGCTCGATGCCCGCCGGGCAGTCGATGATCACGTATTCGAAATCGCGCTTCAGCTCGTCCACGATCGCCTTGACCTGTTCCGGGCTGACGGCGTCCTTGTCCTTCGTCTGGGCGGCCGGCAGAAGGTACAGTTCCTCGAAGCGCTTGTCCTTGACGAGCGCCTGGCTCATCCGGCACCGTTCTTCCGCCACGTCCACCAGGTCATAGATGATCCGGTTTTCCAGGCCCATCACCACATCCAGATTGCGCAGGCCGATGTCGGTATCCACCATGCACACTTTCTTCCCCAGCAGCGCCAGCGCGGTGCCGATGTTGGCCGAGGTCGTCGTCTTGCCGACGCCGCCTTTGCCCGAAGTGATGACGATCGCTTCTCCCATGCCCGCTCACTCTCCCCTGTGGATGTTGCCGCCGGGCCGTACCCGGTTCAGGTTGGAAATCTTGTCGATCTGCATGATGCCGTTGTTCAGGTAGGCAAATTCCATGAACGTTTCGTCCAGGCCGCCTTCTTCGGGCGGGCGGCTGACGATGCCGGCGATGCGCAGCTGCGTCGGCTTCATGTGGCTTGCGACGACGATGGCGTCCTCCCGGCCGTTGGCCCCCGCATGGGCAACGCCGCGCAGCGAGCCGATCACGTAGATGTCGCCGGAGGCGGCGACGGTGCCGCCGGGATTGACGTCGCCGACCAAAAGCAGGTCGCCGTCATGATACAGCGTCTGGCCGGAGCGCACGATGCCGCGCACCATTTTCAGCCTGCCGGTCTCGTCGAAAAGCCGTTCCCGCGGCACGACGTCGGATTCCACCGACGCCACCCGCAAATTTTTCTTCGCCTCGATCGCCGCCTTGAGGCGGGCGAGCTGCTCCTCGCTCAGCCAGCGTTTGCCGAGCCGGATGTGCACGGCCACGTCCGGTCCGTCGAGCAGGCGTTCGTGGGTGTTGCCCAGCTTGTCCAGCAGGTCGGCGACGAGATCGTCGAAGGCGCAATCGTCGCTCATGAGAAAAATGAGGCCTTCCCTGACGCCCTTGATCGTAACGAGCTGTTTGCCACCGGTTGCCACGCCGATTACCCCCGACCGTCCCTACAATTGTTTCTTGCTCGAACCGGCAAATTCCTTCCTCACGCGGGTTCTTCGTCCCGTTTGTCCGCCTCGGCCGCAAGCTTCCGGCTGGCGGGCACATGGAGCGCCGCGGCCGCCGCCAGATTGGCCAGCAGCGTCGGCGCAAGCCGCCGGACGGCAAAATCGGACCAGGACATGTCCGCCACCTGAAACAGGCGGTAGAGCGAAAACGCGATCCCTTCCTGGCAGGCCAGGCCGAACGCCACGATGAGAAGCGGGAGCAGAAATCCGCTTTTCACCCGCATCCCGGCGGTGCCCGCGGCATAGGACGCCGCGGCCATGCTGAAGGCGTGGACGCCGAGCATCGGGCCGTCGTACACGACATCCTGCATGAATCCGAACACAAGGCCGAGCGCAAGGCCCAGGTTTCGTCCGCGGAACATGGCCGCATACAGAATGCCCATCATCGCCAGGCGGGGCGAAACGGCAAAACCGTCGGGCCCGGGCTGGGGGAGCAGCCAGGGAAACAGCGCGCCGTCCAGCAAAAAGAACAAAAGCAACAGCAGCACGAGCCACCGGTTTTTCATGCCCATCACGGCTCCGGCACTTCGATGACGAACACGTGCCTGAGCTTGTCGCCGCTCAGCGTGGCGGACGGTTCGATCAGCGCGGTGTGGGTGATGCCGAAGTCTCCCACGCGGCGGGAGACGACCTTGCCGATTTCGATGCCCTGCGGCCAGACGCCGCCGTACCCGGAGGTGATCACGGTGTCCCCGACCTCGAGGGGATCCGCCGACGGAATTTTGTTCATTTCCAGATACCCGTCCTTCGTCATGCGCTCGATCATCCCGAAAGATTCCGGCTTGCCCTTTACCGTGGCCGCGATCGCCTTCGAGGCTTCGTCGTGGTAATCGAGGGCCGAGATCAGCTGCACCGTGGAATGAAACGGGGCCACCGAAACGATCCGGCCGATCAGGCCTTCCGTCGTCGCCACCGCCATGTTCACCCGGATGCCGTCCGCTTCCCCGAGATTGATGTTGACCGTCGGCACGTTCGGGTCCGGGCTCGCCGACACCACCTCCGCGTAGTGCCAGATGTAGCGGTTTTGCCTTTTTTGCCGCTCGGTGAACGCCAGCGCTTCTTCCAGCCTGGCCACCTGTTCTTCCAGCTGGTTCAACCGCGCCGCATCCCGCGCGTAATCCATCAGTTTGCTTTTCAATGCCGCGTTTTCTTCGTAAAGGAGGTGCAGGGAAGCCAGATTGGAGGCGAATTCCGACACTCTGGCCGCCGGAATGTAGATCAGGCTCTGGGCGTAGGAAACCGTGTCTTTCACGAATTTTTCCGGCCAGGACATGCGCCCGTCATCGTTCAGCGTGAGGCCCATCAGCGCGATGAACAAAATCAGGCATGCCAACAGCAGGATCAGCTTCTTGTTCCCCAGCAACCTGAACAACGCATACACCTCTTCGCGTCACGCGATCAGGGCTTCCTCTTCCCGAGCGCCGTCTTCGATTTGAACAGGTCGATGTTTTCCAGGGCGCGGCCCGTCCCGATGGCCACGCAGTCCATCGGATGGTCGGCCACCAGCACCGGCATGCCGGTTTCCCGCGCCAGCAGTTTGTCCAGATTGCGCAGCAGGGCGCCGCCGCCGGTCAGGACGATGCCCCGGTCCATGATGTCCGCCGCCAGTTCCGGCGGGCACCGTTCCAGCGTCACCTTCACCGCGTCCACGATGCTTTGCACCGTGTCCGCCAGCGCCTCGGTGATCTCGTTGGTCGTCACGGTGATCGTCTTCGGCAGGCCGGTCACCAGGTCGCGGCCGCGCACTTCCATGGAAGCCGGATTGTCCACCTTCATGGCGGAACCGATGTCGATTTTCAGCTGCTCGCTGGACCGTTCGCCGATCAGCAGATTGTAGGTCCGCTTTATGTATTGAATGATGGCGTCATCCATCTCGTCGCCGGCCACCCGCACGGAACGGCTCGTCACGATGCCGCCCAGCGAGATGACCGCCACCTCCGTCGTGCCGCCGCCGATGTCCACGACCATGCTGCCGGTCGGTTCCCAGACCGGCAAATCGGCGCCGATGGCGGCGGCAAACGGCTCCTCGATCGTGTGGGCTTCCTTCGCGCCGGCCTGCAGCGTGGCTTCCTCGACGGCCCGCTGTTCCACCGCCGTCACGCCGGACGGCACGCAGACCATCACGTTCGGCCGGCGGGAGAAGAAACCGTGGCTTTTGAGCGCCTTGCGGATGAAATATTTGATCATGGTGGCCGTCGTGTCGAAATCGGCGATCACGCCGTCCTTCATCGGCCGGATCGCCCGGATGTTCCCGGGCGTCCGGCCGATCATCCGCTTGGCCTCTTCCCCGACGGCCTCGATGGTGTTCGTGTCGGTGCGCACGGCGACGACGGACGGTTCGCGGAGGACGACGCCCTTCCCTTTGGCAAAAACAAGCGTGTTGGCTGTTCCCAAATCGATGCCCAGATCTTTCGTGAATCCGTCAAACATGGCCAGCATTCCTCCGGTGTCGTGAATGGATTGCGTCAAACGCAGCCCAGTTCCTTCAGGCTGACATGGGACTGATCGGCGATGATGATGTGATCGAGCAGCTCGATGCCGAGCAGCCGGCCCGCCTCGGACAGGCGGCGGGTCACGTCGATGTCCTCCGGGCTCGGCGTCGGGTCGCCGCTCGGGTGGTTGTGCGCGCAAATGATGGAGGCGCTGTTGCGCTGGATGGCCGAACGAAACACTTCCCGCGGGTGCACGATGGACGCGTTCAGGCTGCCGATGGACATCGTCTCCTTGCCGATGACCCGGTTTTTCGTATTGAGGAACAGGACGATGAAATGCTCCTTGGTCAAAAAGCGCAGCTCGTCCCGCACCAGTTCGGCCGCATCGCGCGGCGAGCGGATCTGCGGCGCGTCTTCGAGCCTCGAACGGGACAGCCGCCGGCCCAGTTCGATTCCCGCCTTCAATTGCAGGGCTTTGGCCGGACCGATGCCCTTGATGGCGGTCAGCTGCTCCACGGTCATGTCCGTCAGATGGCGCAAGCCGCCGCAGGCCGCCAGCACCTTGCCGGCCAGTTTCACCGCCGACTCGTTGGCCGTGCCCGTCCTGAGAAGAATGGCGAGCAGTTCCGCATTGCTCAGCGCTTCCGCGCCGTATCGCAGGAGCCGTTCCCGCGGCCGCTCTTCCTTCGGCAACTGGCGCAAAACAAGATGGGCTTCCATGAATTCCCCCCTTTCACTCCGCATCGAGCGGTTCAATGCCGAATTCGGCGAGCATGTCGTCGATAAGCGACAGCGGCAGGCCGACGACATTGCTGTAGTCTCCCAGAATCGATTCGACCAGCAGGGCGCCCTGGCCCTGCACCGCATAGGCGCCGGCCTTGTCGAAGCATTCCCCCGTCGCGACGTAACGCCGGATGCGTTCGGCGGAGAGCGGCTTCATGCGCACCCGGGTTTCCCGGTACCCCGTCAGTTGCCTGGTGCCGGCGACGTCGGCGAGACAGACGCCGGTGTACACCCGGTGCTCCCTGCCCTGGAGTTTCGTCAGCATGCGAACCGCATCGCCGGCATCCGCGGGCTTGCCCAGCATCTCGCCGTCTATGTAGACAACCGTATCCGCGCCGATGACCACGCCGTCCGTTTCTCCCGCTTTCCTGAGCCTTTCCGCCACCTGGCGCGCCTTGCGCGCCGCCAGCTCCATGGCCGCCTCCTGCGGCGGAAGGGACGGATCCACCGTCTCGTCCGTTTCGCTGGGAATGACGCTGGGATGAAGCCCGACGGAATGGAGCAGGTCTTTCCGGCGCGGCGAAGCGGAGGCCAGAATGAGCGGCATTCGGATGATGCGAGCGTCCAAGCGGGATTCCTCCCGAATCATTTCGTCCTGCGGAACAGCCAGATGCCGGCGACCATGCCGAGCAGGCTGAGCAGGCTTATTTTAACCCCAATGGATAAATCATACTTCAGAAAAACAAAATCGCCCCGCGGGTGCCAGGTGAGTTCCAGCGCCCTGGTGAGAAACGAAACGGCCTCCAGCGGCGACAGCAGATGGGCGACGAGCGATCCGGCCAATAGTCCGATGAACAGGTACAAAAAAAGAAGCACGGACCGTTGTTTCATGCCATCCTCTCTTTCCGACGGGTTGTCCGTCCCGGATCCGGGATGCAACAAGTTTATTATACGGTTTAATGGAGAGGCTGACAATCGACGATTGCCGACAGCGCATCGCGCCGGAACGACACGGCGGCGCGCCGGACGGACGGTCCGGCCGCGCATCAAGCCCGAACGGCAGGGCGGCGCGCGCCGAAGCGGTCCGGCAGCCGCCGCAGCGGAAACGGCACCGGCCGCATCCCGGTCCGATTCCCGTTCCGCAGCCTGTGCGCCCAGGCCGGTGACCCGGATGCCGTGCGCCGGCCCCAAACGGCGGCCGGCCGAAGCGGGAAAGGCTTCGGCCGGCCGTTGGTCAATTGCCGTTTTTCGGGGATTTCGCGGCACCGGGGGCAACGGGCCTCCCGCGCCCATGATCACGCGGCAATGCCGGCCGGCTCCGCCGGCACCGCGCCGGGTGCCGCATGAAGCGACAAGAGGTCGGCGATCTGCATCTGGGCGGCGAGATGTTCCAGAAGCGCCGTTTGCACCTGCCACAGGTAGGCTTCGGACGGGTCCTTCGCATACCGTTCGAATGCCGCCATCGCATGGGCCACGGCCCGGTCGGCGGCGCGGACGGCGCTTTCCGCGCCGCCGTCGCCTTCGGCCGCCATCCCCCCTTGGGCCCGTTCGGTCCAGATCCGGTGGGCTTCTTGCAGTTCCCGCCACGCCGCCTCCGGCATACCGGCGCTTTGCGCGCCGTTCATGCATCCGAGGACCACGTCCAGCACCAGATCCATCAGCTTCCGGCTTTCCGCCGCGTGGTGCAAAACGGCCTCAGACCCGGCAATCCCGCCCGCGGACGCATCCAGCGCCGGCAGGACGACCGGTTTGATGTACACCTCCAGATCGTCGGCTTCCAGGCGCCTCGCGATGAGCAGCGCATCGTCCCGGTCGTCGGCCATGCCGGCAAAGACGGCGAGTTTGCCGTCTTCCACCACCGCGCCGGCATAACCTTTGTCCCGGAGGAGCTCCGCCGCCGCCTCGGCGCCTTCCCGCGTGCTGAATACGCCGTTCTGCACGACGTAATACGTCCGTTCCGGCACAAGGACGAGAAGGCGGGCGGTTTCGCCGGCCGGACCCGCCCCGTCCGGGCCTGTCCCCTCCGGCCGGTCCGGCCCGTCTCCGCCGGCCGGAGCCGGCCGCTGTCCGGCAAGCGGGTCCGCGAGGCCGGCATTTTCCTGCGCCGGCCCCACGCCGGCCGGCGGCGCGGACGGAACCGGCGCGGCGCGGAAAAACTGGATCACGAAACTGCCGAGCAGAACGCCCGTCAACACGGCCCCGAGACCGGACATCAGCAGGGAGACGGCGGTTCTTTTGGCACGGTTGGGCACGCGCCGGTACACGACGCTGTCAGCCCGCGCCGGCCCGGTGAAAGCTTCCGGTTCCCCGCCGCCTGCATCCCCGCCGGCGCCCGGTTCCGTCAATCCCCGGGCGCTGCCGCTTTCCAGTATGAGCCGCTCGATCCGGTCCGCTTCCTCTTCCCAGGCGCTGCGCCCGGCGGCGCTGCGAAGCGCTTCATCTTCATCACCCCGAAACAGGGGAATGACGGCGCTTTCCGGCGGCGCGGACGGCGAACTGCCCGGCGGCCGGAGAACGGGCGGCTTTTCGGGTCCGTCCGGCGGTTCCGGCCGCACGAACCGGTAGGTGATTCTGCCTTTCGTCATGCCGCGACCATCCTCTCCTTGTCCGTCTCCTTGATTCACCATATGAGAGGAGGGTCCGGGTTATGTCATCCGCCCGTCCGGACCGAACCGTCATTCGTAGCGGAGCGCTTCGATGGGCTGCAGGCGGGCCGCCTTGTTGGCCGGGTACAGGCCGAAGAATATGCCGACGGCGGAAGAAAACAGAAATGCGAGCAGAACGGCCCGCCCGGACACGAAGAAAGGCCAGCCGGTGGCCGCGGAGAAGACGCCCGAAGCGGCCAGCCCGATCAGCATGCCGATGAAGCCGCCCGCAAAGCAGAGAATCACCGCTTCGATGATGAACTGCCCCATGATGGCGCCGGGCGTCGCGCCGATCGCCTTGCGGATGCCGATCTCCTTTGTCCGCTCGGTCACCGACACCAGCATGATGTTCATCACCCCGATGCCGCCGACCAGCAGGGAAATGCCGGCGATGGAGCCGATGATCGTCTGGAGGATGTTGAACACGGCGCTCACCTGCTGCTGCAGCTGTTCGCCCGTCTGGGAAAAATAGCCGTCGGGCTCCACCCGGTGCCGCTTGGCCAGGAACGCCTTGATTTCATCAACCAGACGGTCCAGCTCCTCGCCCTTCAAGTATGACGTGGCCTGCAGGAAATCGACGCGGTCGCCGGCCCATCTGACGGGGGCGCTGCCGATGGGCATGAAGGCTCTGTACTGAACGCCTTCCATCCCGCTGAGGAACGAGTCCGGATTTTTGTACACGCCGACGATCCGGTACACGCTGTTGTTCAGGACGAGCTGCCGGTTCACCGCCCGCTCCGCCCCGCCCAGGTATTTGTCGGCGAAAGCCTTTTCGATGACCACCACTTTCTGCCTGGACCGGTCTTCCGCCTCGCTGAAAAACCGGCCGGCGACCAGCTCGATTTTCTCCATTTCGTAAAGATCGGCGGAACCGGCGTTGATGAGGAATGTGGCCGTTTCCCGCCCCACCGTCGCCAACGTGCCGAAGCTGAAATAGGGGGAAATCTTGTTTACGCCCGGCATCTTCCGGATCTCGTCCACGTCCCGCAACGTGATGGTCGGATAGGACTGGGCGTTCCCCTGGGAAAAATCCGGATAGATGACGAAAAAACCGTCCCCGTACTGGGAAATTTCCGAGACGACCGAATGCCGGCCCGCTTCCCCGATGGACACCACCGTCACGACGGCGGCCACGCCGACGACGATGCCGATGATGGTGAGAAAAGACCGCAGCTTGTTCAGCCGCAAATTTTCCAGGGCGATGCCCACGTACTCCAGAAACGCCGTCATCCGGCCGCCTCCTTCCGCTCATCGCTCAGCATCCGGCCGTCGGCGAACCGGATGATGCGGCGGGCATAGGCCGCGATGTCCGGTTCGTGGGTGACGAGAATGACCGTCGAGCCTTCCGCGTTGATCCGCGCAAACAACTCCATGATCTCATGGGACGATTTCGTGTCCAGATTGCCCGTCGGTTCGTCGGCCAGGAGCACGGCCGGATTCATGGTGAGCGCGCGGGCGATGGCCACCCGCTGCCGCTGGCCGCCGGACAGCTCGTTGGGCTTGTGGGTCATTCGTTCCGCCAGCCCCACTTTGGCCAGCAGTTCCTTCGCGCGGGCGGTTCGCTCCCGGCGGGGCACGCCCGCGTACAGCATGGGCAGTTCCACGTTTTTCAGCACCGTCTGCCTGGCCAGCAGGTTGAAATTCTGGAACACGAACCCGATTTTCCGGTTGCGGACGCGGGCCAGCTCTTCTTCGTCGAGCGACTGGACTTCCTTCCCGTCCAGCCGGTAGACGCCGGTCGTCGGCACGTCGAGGCAGCCGAGCAAATTGAGGAGCGTGGATTTGCCCGATCCCGACGGGCCCATGATGGCGACAAATTCGCCGGCTTCAATGGTCAGGTCGAGCGGATGGAGCGCCTGCACGTCCACCGTTCCCATGCGGTACGTTTTGCTGACCCCGGTCAGTTCAATCATCGACCTTCACCATCGTGCCGTCCGTGATGTCGCCCGTCAGGCTCGCGATCACCCTTTCGCCCGCGGAAAGGCCGGACAGGATTTCCACCCGCTCCCCGTCATCCCGGCCCGTCGTCACGCTTCTGGCCGTGGCGCGGCCGTCGATCACTTCGAACACCTGCGCGCCGTCGCCGGCAAACCGGACGGCCGTCAGCGGCACGAGCACCCGCGGTTCGGACGGCAGCACGATTTCCAGGTAGACGGACAGGCCCGGCCGCACCGTTTCGGGAACGTCCCCGAGCTTCACGCGGATTTCGACAAAAGCGTCGCGGCTGGTCGCGTCGGCCGGCGCGGCAATCGGCGAAACGAATTCGACGCGCCCGGACAGTTCGCCCGGGAAGGAATCGCCGGTGACGATCACGTCCATGCCTTCTTTGACCCTGCCCGCGTCCAGTTCGTTCAGAAACGCCGTCGCCACCAGGTTCCGGTCATCGACCAGCGTGACCGCCGCCGTCCCTTCCGCCGCCGCCTGGCCGGCTTTGACCTGCAGGGCCGACACGACGCCGTCCATGCCGGCGCGGACTTCCCGTTTCGCCAGCTTCTCGCGCAGCGATTCCATCATCATGATGCTTCGCTCGATCCGCAGCCGGTACATTTCCAGTTCGTTTTCGTCAAACACGTTTTCCGGTTCCCGGCCTTCCGCCAGCTCCCGCTTCACCGCTTCCGCCCGGCTTTCCCGGTAGATCCGCTCCTCCGTCCGGATCATGGCCAGGTTGTTTTCTTCCAGCCGGATCTCTTCCTCAAGGGAGGACGCGTCCATGACAAACAGCACGTCCCCTTTTTTCACCCGGTCGCCCGCTTCGACAAGGACGCGTTCCACGGTGCCGCCGTAAGGCACATAATGGTCCGCCTTTTCCGACGGGTCAAGCGTCCCCGAAGCATAGACGCTCTCCCGGATCACGCCTTCTTCCGCTTCGACCAGGGTCACGGACGGGCGGCTGCCCGACTTGACCAGGTTCAGCGCAACAAGCCCGATGATGCTGGCCAGCAGTATGGTTCCGATGATCAGTTTCTTTTTCAAAGGTGGTCCCACTCCTTGCACGGTCTGCAGGTTGCGCGCATGCCCGGATTACGCGTACATGTTGGCCAGTTCGCCGAGAGCGGCCCCGATCCAGATGAACACAAGATGGATCAGCAGCCAGCCGGCGATGAGCCAGACGGCCACCCGTTTCGTCTCTTTGCGCGCCATCACCGCCGTGCCGATCACCATCAGCGCAAGTCCCCAAAGCGTGAACGGATTGGCCAGCGCGGCCAGTCCGCGCAGAAAGCCGGAGGCATCCGGAACAAGGTCGGCCAGACTGATGGTAATGCCGATCGCGTCGGCCGGGTTCATCACCTGGACCAGCACGCCGATCAACAGGCCGTTCAACAGCCCGGGAACGCCTGAAAACATGGCCACTTTGGCCAGCTGCATGTACGTGGCTTCCCCGCGCACGATCAAGTTGACGATCATGAGCAGCGCGCCGGTGATGAAAATCGAGGCCGCCGTTCCGGCCACCCCGGACACGAATGCGGAGGTAACGGCGATCGCTTTCGTGATCGTCTCATCCATCACGGCGCCCGCCGTTTCCTGCGCCTGCTCAATCTGGTCCATCACGAGCGGCAGCGTGAGCAGCACGGTCAAGGCGGCAACGATCAAAACCGTCACGAACGGGGCGGCAAAGTGCCCTCCCTGATCCCGGATCCGCTCGAACGTCGCCTTCGGTGAAACAAGAACGGACAACAATGCTTTCATGACCCATGATCCTCCAATCCGTCGGCGGGCTTGTTTTTTGCGCCCGGTTTCTTCCCTGCAATACGCCAATGGCGAAAAAAGGTTGCAAAAACACAAAAAAAACCGCCCGCCAGGGCGGCATCCGTCCGCGCCATGCGGGCGGCTTTCGTCCGGCCGTCTGCCCGCCTACCCCGCCGTAATGCGGCGGGCGAGCCGTTCGGCGGTTTTCCAGATGTCGCCCGCCCCCATCGTCAGCACCAGATCGCCGGGCTCGAGCCGTCCGGCCAGCTCCCGTTCGATGTCTTCCTTCTCGGGAATGAAGCGCACGTTCGGATTGCTGTTCACGCGAATCAGCTCCGCCAGCCGTTCCGCCGTGACGCCGTCGATCCGCGCTTCGCCGGCGGGTGAATAGATGTCGGTGATGATCACCTCATCGGCGCCGTGAAACGCCTTGCTGAACGCATCCAGCAGAAAGAAGGTGCGGGTGTAGCGCTGCGGCTGGAAAACGGCGATGATCCGCTTGCCCACGGACCGGGCCGCTTCGATGGTGGCCTCGATTTCCGTCGGATGGTGGGCGTAGTCGTCGACGATCAGGATGCCGCCCGCTTCCCCCAGCACCTGAAAGCGCCGCCTGGCGCCCCTGAACTCGCGGATGGCGGCGGCGATCCGGTCAAAGGAAAGCCCGGCGGCCAGACACGTGATGATGCAGGCCATCGCATTGTAGACGTTGTGCTTGCCCGGCACGGACAAACGGACGCGGCCGAGCCGCTCCGAACCCCGGCGGAAATCGAAGGAAACGCCGCGGTCGGCCAGTTCGATGGCGGAAGCGCAATAATCGGCCGCCGGATCGAGGCCGTAGGTGACGGTTTCGGCGGCAACCCCCGGCAAGATTTCCCGCACGACCGGGTCGTCGTAACAGGCGATGACCCGGCCGCCCGGCTTGACCTGCCCCAGAAAACGGGCGTACGCCTTTTTCAGGTTGTTGAAATCCCCGTCGTAATGTTCCAGATGATCGGGCTCGATGTTGGTGCAAATGGCGATTTCCGGGTGATAATTGAGGAACGAACCGTCGCTTTCGTCGGCTTCCGCCACCACGTACTCGCCGGTTCCGGCCCGGGCGTTGCTGCCCACGTTCATGATTTCCCCGCCGATGATATAGGTGGGATCGAGACCGCACCGCTCCATGACCAGCGCGATCATGGAAGAGGTGGTCGTTTTGCCGTGGGCGCCGGACACCGCGATGCCGCGCCGCTCGTCCATGATGCGGGCCAGCATTTCGGCGCGGTGCAGAATCGGAATGTTCAGCTTTTGCGCCGCTTTCATCTCCACGTTGTCCTTCGGAAGGGCCGTGGAATAGACCACCAGATCCGCCCCCTCGACGTGCGAGGGTTCATGGCCGATGTACACCTTCGCGCCGCTTGCCGCCAGTTTTTCCGTGCTTTCCTGCGGCATCACGTCGGATCCGGACACGCGATAGCCCATTTCCAGCAAAACGCGGGCAATGGCGCTCATGCCGTACCCGCCGATCCCGATAAAGTGAACGTGCCGGCCCCTGTCCAATGCGATGCTCACCAGCCTTTGTCATGATTTCGTGCATTCAAGAGCGCGGAGCGCACGTCGGAAACCAGGTAGAGCGATCCGGTGGCGACGGCGAGATCCCGCGGTCCGGCAGCCTGTCTGAGCAGCTCCAGCGCTTTCCGCCAATCCGGTTCCGTCACGATTTCGAGGCCGGGTTTCCCCAGCTCCGGTTTCAGCTTTTCGGCAAGCGCGGCCAGCCCGGACGCGTCGAATGCCTTGCGGAATTCGGGCTGGGTCACGATCAGGGTATCCACGATAGGTAGTATATGCCTCAAATATTCGGAATGATTCTTGCCCGACAGCATGCCCAGAAGCAGCCGGACCCGCTTTTTTCCGTAGAGCTGCCGGATGGCGGCGGCCAGCGCCTCGGCGCCTTCCGGATTGTGGGCGCCGTCGACGAGCACCTTCGGGCGGCCGGGCATCATTTCGAGCCGTCCCGGCCAGCGCACCCGGAGAAGCCCGGCCCGCAAATCTTCGTCCTCGATGATGAAGGCATAGTATTGCCGCAACACTTCCAGCGTCATGACCGCCAGGGCGGCGTTGTCCATCTGGTGGGCGCCGGCCAGCGAAACCCGGAGATGATCCAGCCGGCGGAACGGCCCGGCGAAATGGAACTCGACCCGGTCCGGCTTGAGGGCGACGGGTTCTTTGTCGAATTCCCGGCCCAGCAGGTACAGCTTGCTCTTTTTCGCGGCCGCCGTCTCCGCGATCACCTCCAGCGCCTCCGGCTGGCGGACGCCGCAGATGACCGGCACGCCCGGCTTGATGATGCCCGCCTTCTGGCGGGCGATGTCCGCGAGGCTGTCTCCGAGGATGTCCATGTGGTCATGGCCGATGTTTGTGATGACCGACGCGATCGGCACGACGACGTTGGTGCTGTCGAACAGGCCGCCCAGCCCGGTCTCCATGACGACCACGTCCGGATACGCATACCGGGCGAAATAGACGAAGGCGAGCACCGTCGTGATTTCGAACATCGTGGGCGGACCGAGCTCGCTTTCCGCCAGCTCGTCCGCCATCGGTTTCAACAGGTTGGCGATTTCCACCAGCGCCTCGTCGGGAATGTCCGTCCCGTTCACCTGGATGCGGTCCGAATAGCGGGTGATGTACGGCGAATTGAAAGTGCCCGTCACATAGCCGCACTGCCGGAGCACCGCGGCCAGCAGGGCCGACGTGGACCCTTTGCCGTTCGTGCCGGCCACGTGGACGACTTTCAGCCGCCGCTCGGGCCGGCCCAGTTTCTCCAGCATCGCTTCGACCCGCGCCAGCCCCGGCCGGATGCCAAAAGGAACGAGGCCGGTAATCCAGTTCACGGCCTCTTCATAACGGGTAAATGCCATGTTGGTGTGCCACTTCCTTCAGCGCGTGCCGGCCCTCAGCGCTGCAGTTCCTCGAGCCGGGCCTTCACTTTGTCCCGTTTCTCCGTGTAGTCGCGCAACTTGGCCCGCTCTTCCTCGATGACGCGGGCCGGCGCCTTGCTGACGAACCCTTCGTTGCTGAGTTTGCCCTGCGCCCGTTCCACTTCCTTGTTCAGGACGTCCAGTTCCTTCCTGAGCCGGGCGATTTCCTGTTCGATGTCGATCAGGCCGGCCAGCGGGAAATACAGCTCCGCGCCGGTGACCACCGCCGTCACCGCCTTCGCCGGCGGCGCCGCGGCAGGATCGATCGTCAGCGATTCCGTGTTGCAGAACCGGCGCAGATAGTCGATGTGCCGTTCCAGCATCGCCCGCGTCTCCTCGTCCGCCGGTTTGATGATGAGGGCGATTTTCTTGCCGGGCGCCACGTTCATTTCGGCGCGGATGTTGCGCGTCGAACGGATGATGTCCATCAGCTGGCGCATGTCGCGGAGGGCGTCGGGCGCTTCCTTCGCCGCGTCGGCCGCCGGCCATTCGGCCAGGCTGATGGTGTCCCCGTGACGGGGCAGATGCTGCCAGATTTCCTCCGTGAGGAACGGCATGAACGGGTGCATGAGGCGAAGGATGCGGTCAAGCACATGGACGAGCACCGTCCGGGTGCTCCGCCTTGCCGCCGGATCCGGCCCGGACAGCGCCGGTTTGGAAAACTCGATGTACCAGTCGCAGAAATCGTCCCAGATGAAATCGTACAACAGCCGTCCGGCCTCGCCGAACTCGTACTGGTCCAAAAGGCGCGTCACGTCCCGCGCCGTCTCGGAAAGCCGGTGCAGAATCCAGCGGTCCGCCGTGTTGAGCGGTCCGGCGGGTTCCGGATCCACGTCCCCGCCCTCGTCCAGGTTCATCAGCACGAAACGGGCCGCGTTCCAGATCTTGTTGGCGAAATTGCGGGCCTGCTCCACTCTTTCCATGCGGAACCGCAAATCCTGGCCCGGCGTGATGCCGGTGGAAAGCATGAAGCGGAGGGCATCGGCGCCGTACTGCTCGATGACCTCGATCGGGTCGACGCCGTTGCCGAGGGATTTGCTCATCTTGCGTCCTTCCGCATCCCGCACGAGGCCGTGGATCAGCACGTCGCGGAACGGAATCCGGCCGGTGAACTCCAGCGCGGTGAAAATCATCCGCGCCACCCAGAAATAGATGATGTCGTAGCCGGTCACCAGCACGTCCGTCGGGTAATGGCGCTTCAGATCTTCGCTGTTTTCGTCCGGCCATCCCATGGTGGAGAAGGGCCAGAGGGCGGAGCTGAACCACGTGTCCAGCACGTCCTCGTCCTGGCGGATGTTTTTCGAGCCGCAATGGCGGCACGCGTCCGCATCCTTCACGGACACGGTGATTTCGCCGCAATCGCCGCAGTACCAGGCGGGAATGCGGTGCCCCCACCAGATTTGGCGGGAAATGCACCAGTCTTTCACGTTTTCGATCCAGTTCAGGTAGATTTTTTCGAACCGTTCCGGCACAAACCGCACGCCCCGTCCGGATTTCTGGGCTTCGATGGCTTTCTCGGCGAGCGGTTTCATGGCCACGAACCACTGGGTGGACAGATACGGTTCCACCACCGCGCCGCTGCGGTCGCTGTGGCCGACCTGGTGAACGTGGGGCTCGATTTTCACGAGCACGCCCTGCCGCTTCAGATCTTCCACCAGCTTCCTGCGGCATTCAAACCGGTCCAGCCCCTGATACGGACCGGCGTTTTCGTTCATCCTGCCGCTTTCGTCCATGACGAGCACCTGCGGCAGGTTGTGACGCTGGCCGATCTCGAAGTCGTTCGGGTCATGGGCCGGCGTGATCTTGACGCAGCCGGTGCCGAAATCCTTCTCGACATATTCGTCGGCGATGATCGGAATCTCGCGGCCGATGACCGGCAGCACCACCGTCTTGCCGATCAGGTGGCGGTACCGCTCGTCCTCGGGATGGACGGCCACGGCGGTGTCGCCGAGCATCGTCTCCGGCCGGGTCGTGGCCACGACGACGGTGCCGCTGCCGTCTTTCAACGGATAGGCGAGGTGGTACAGGTTGCCCTGCACTTCCCTGTATTCGACCTCGATGTCGGACAGCGCCGTGCGCGCCGCCGGGTCCCAGTTGATGATCTTCTTGCCGCGATAAATGAGCCCCTTCTCGTAGAGGCGGACGAATACTTCACGGACGGCCCTGGACAACCCTTCGTCGAGGGTGAACCGCTCGCGGGAATAGTCCAGCGACAGACCCAGTTTGTCCCATTGGGAGCGGATGGTTTCCGCATAGTGTTCCTTCCAGGCCCACACCTCTCCGAGGAACTTCTCCCGGCCGAGATCGTACCGGCTGACGCCTTTCTCCCGCAGCTTCTGTTCCACTTTCGTCTGCGTGGCAATGCCGGCATGGTCGGTGCCGGGCAGCCAGAGGGCGTCGTATCCCTGCATCCGCTTGAAACGGATGATGATGTCCTGCAGCGTGAAATCGAGCGCGTGCCCGATATGCAGCATGCCGGTCACGTTGGGGGGCGGAATGACGATGGTAAACGGCTTTTTGTCCGCGCGTCCGGCCCTGAAAAAGTTCCCTTCCCGCCAGTGCCGGCTCCATTTCGCCTCCGTCTTTTTCGGATCATAGGTCGTCGGCAAGATGTCCCGGTTCCGGGTCGCATTCGTTTCAGACATCGTCCTACCTCCGTTTTTATGAAAAAAAACCTTCGCCGCCTGGACGGCGGAAGGCACCGATCGCATCCCTGCAGTCCTTTTTGCTCTACTAAATGATACCCAGCTTGCGGATGGGAGTCAATAACCAGCATATCCAGCAAAACGCCCGACATAAACATGGAAAAGGACCGGAACGCCGCCGGGGTGGAGGTGGAGAGGAAATGAAAATGTGGTGGCTGAAATACCGCCTGGTGGTCAAAAACGTCATGTTTCCGCTCATCTGCGTGCAGTTCGTGCGCACCCTCATTTTTCCGAATCCGCTGGACGTGCTGCTTCTGTTTGCCCTTTTTCTCGGCTATCTCGGCTTTCTGCTCAACTGGTACTGAAATCCGTCGGAAAAGCAAAAAAGGCCGCTTTGCGCGGCCTGCGGCATGCGGACCGGGAGGACGTCACGGCAGGGGAATGTACAAAATCTGCCCTTCGGACACGCTGCCGTCGGTCAGCCGGTTGTACAGCGCGATTTCCCGCGGGTTCAGCCGGTACCGCTCGGCGATGGTGTCGATCGTTTCTTCTTTCTGCACGATGCACAGCCGGAGCTTGCGGAACGACTCTTCCCCTTCCCCGGTCAAAAACAGTTTCCGCCACTCCAGTTCGTTGTTGTTGGAGCCGGCTTTGGACGAGGCTTCCGCCGCCGGACGATCCTCGGCCGGAGATTCCTCCATCGGTTTGAACGCCACCTTCGGTTCCGCCGCGGACGGTTCCGCCGCCTCTTCTGTCCCGGGCAGCCCTTCCGCCCGCACCCCGGTCCACCCGTCTTCCGGCGGATCGTCCGCCTCGTGGGGATTTGCCGACGCCGGCAGCGCGTCCTGCCCGCCGGCGTCCGCAGGATCGTCCGCGCCGGTAGGCCAGTCGCCGGCGGGGGCGCCGGAAGGCTCGTGGCCGGCTTGGGCGGGGACGGCATCCTGGACGCCGCCGGACGCCGGATCGGGCGTGTCGGGAACCGGCCCGTCGCCGGCGGCCGAAGCGGGCACGTCCTGCGGAATCACCTGCACTTCGTCGGAGGCCGGTTTCTTTTTCCTGGCCCGGTGGACGGCGACGATGTCTCCTTCACCCGTTTCCGGCGGGTCATTTCGCAAACCGGTTTCGCTCCGCTCCGGGGCCAGGCCGGTCAGCGTGACGACGCCGGTGACGTTCAGGCTCCGGTCCGTGTCGGGCTCCACGTCGAATTCGCCGATCTCGATGCGGACCGGTCCGTCGCCGGCGGCACGGACCGGCAGCGAAATGTCGACCGGAATCCGGTGGGTGAAAGACCGCGTCGCGCCGTCTTCCCCTCCCGCCGCGTACACGGCGGTCAGCTCAAGATGGCCTTTCAGCCGCGGACCGTCCCGGCCGAACATTTCCTCCGTGAAGGGCACCAGTTCGACCTGTTCCAGGGCGCCGATGGCCGGCAGGTCGTCGGGCAGCCGGACATGTTCGCGAAAATCGAAACGAAGCCCCGTTTGATCGGCCAATCGCTCCATCCTCCCTTCCCGATATGCCTGTTCTCTCCCATGTATATGGGCGGGAAGGGGGAACCATGCCTTTTTTTTTCGGCCGCTGGAAACGCGGACCGGGCGGGCCGGACGGGAGCGGGCCGGAGCGGAATCAGCCGGATGCGCGGAGGCTGTCCAGAAGGCCGGCAAAATCGGCGGGAAGCGGCGAGACCGTTTCCACTTCTTCGCCGGTGAAAGGATGAAGGAAGCAAAGCCGCTCGCCGTGCAGCGCCTGCCGGCCGATGCGCGGATCGGGCCGCCCGTACAGCGCGTCGCCGATGACCGGATGGCCGATGTGGGCCAGATGGACGCGCACCTGATGGGTGCGGCCCGTCTCCAGGCGCAGGCGCAAAAGCGAGGCGCCGGCGGCGGGGAACGCTTCGACCAGTTCGTAATGGGTGACCGCCGGCTGCCCGCCCGGCGACACCCGCCGCTTGCCCGACACATGGCGGTCCCGGCCGATCGGAGCGCTGACCGTGCCGCGCGGCTGCTCCGGAATGCCGTGCACGACGGCCAGATACGTCCGCCTGATCGTCCGCTTCCGCATCTGTTCGTCCAGTTTGGCCTGGGCAAAGGCGTTTTTCGCATAGAGCACCGGTCCGCTCGTCATCCGGTCCAGCCGGTGGATGTGACGCACCGCCACTTTCTGGCCGGTCGCCGCGTAATGGAACGCCACCGCGCCGGCCAGCGTTCCCTCGGACGGCCCGCCGCCTTCGGGGTGCACCGCCAGTCCGGCGGGTTTGTCCGCCACCAGGCAAAAATCGTCCTCGTACAGCACGTCCAGCGGATGCCACCAGGGAGAAACCCCCGCTTCGCGCTCCGGAAACAGACGGAGGCGGACCCGGCCCCCGGCGGTCCGGATGCCGCCTTCCCCGCACAATTTCTCAAGCCGGTCCGCCGGCATGGAAAGCCGCGCCGCCAGCCAGTCTTCCGGCGACTGTTCCCCGTGCTTTGCGCCCGCGGGCAGTTCCAGCTCCAGCCATTCCCCCTTGCGCTTCATCAGGGCGCGGCCTCCCGGGAGCCCGTCTCCGTCCGCGCTTCAGGGCGGACTGTGTTCCGCGCCGGCCAATGGAACGTTTCGGCCAGATACTGCCGAATTTCCGCGGCCGCCTGCCGGCCCTGGGCAATGCAGTCCGGCAGGCCGACGCCGTCGAATCCGGCGCCGGCGGCGGCAACGCCCGGCAGGCGGGATTTGAGGGCTTCCCGGAAGGCGGCGACACGCTCCCGGTGGCCGACGGGATACTGCGGCATCGAGGCGGGCCAGCGGGTGATCTCCGCAAACAGCGGTTCCGCCGCCAGGGCGAGCATCCGCCGCAAATCTTCCCGCACCGCCCGCACCAGATCCCCGTCCGCCAGTTCCAGGCCGCGCGGGTCGCCAAATCTTCCGACATAGCAGCGAACGAGCAGCAAGTCCGCCGGCGTCGTGTGGGGCCACTTCACCGACGTCACGGTGCAGGCGGTGATCGTCAGCCGTTCGCCGCGGGGCACGACGAATCCGCTGCCGGCTTCCCGCCGGCCGGCCGTTTCGCTCTTCCGGAAGGCGAGCACCACGTTGGCCACCGACGCGTACGGAATGTCGATCAGTTCGGCGGCGGCGCCGATGCTCCCCAGCATCGCCTTCGCCTCATAATTGGGCACGGCGATGACGGCGGCATCGAAGGAAAGTTCGTCGCCGCCGGACAGCCGGATGCGGAGCTCCCCGTCCTGCCGGCGCACGTTGCGCACGGATTCGCCCCGGATGAACCGGACGCCGGCCAGGCGGCTTTCCAGCGCTTCCACCAGCGTGGACAAACCGTTGCGGAACGTGAGAAAAACGGCGCGGGTCAGCGGCTCCGGAAGCGGCGGCCGGCCCGCGGCCGCCTGAGGCGCCGCGCGCCGCGAGGCGGCCATGCCGCGAATGAGGCTGCCGTGCCGCTTTACGAGGGCGCGAAACTGGGGAAACGTGGCCATCAGGCTGAGACGGTCGAGATCGCCGGCATAGATGCCCGCCAGGAGCGGTTCGGCGATGCCGTCGGTCAGTTCGGCGCCAAACCGGCGCCGCAGGAAAGCGCCGACGCTCACGTCCCCGTTCCCGCCGCCGCGGGGCATGATGAGATCGAAAAGCGCCCGCGCCTTTCCCGCCGGGCTGAGCAGCCCGCTTTTCAGAAAAGGCGCAATCCGCGTCGGAACGCCGAGCTGCATCCCCTCCGGAATCGGGTGGAGCCGGCCGCGGCGCACGATCCTTGCCGGCGCGGCGGGATTGACGGGGACAAGTTCCCCGATGAGACCGAGTTCCCCCGCCAATTCCAGAATCGGCGTCTTGCGGGCCAGGAACGAATCGGGCCCCCGTTCGATGACACACCCGTCCCGGCGAAGCGTGCGGATTTTGCCGCCCGCCTCCGGCGACGCGTCGATGACGGTGATGTCCGCCGCCAGGCCGTCCCGCCGGCAGGACGCGGCGAGATCGTGGGCGGCGCTGAGCCCGGTGATGCCGGCGCCCACGACGGCGATCCGCGGCGCGCGCCCGACGGCGACGGTTTGTCCGCTTGCGCCGGCGATCGGTTCGGCGGATCGATCGATAAATGGTCCGTCCCGGCGTCCGCTCACGGCCGTCCATCCCCTTCCCGCGCGTCCGCTCCGGCGGACAGGATGACGTCGGCCAGCGCCCCGATGTAATCGGGATCGTCGTTCAGCATGGCGGTGCGGGCGAAGCGGAGGTCGAGCCGGCCGGCGTGCGCCTTCGCTTCGATGTCCAGATCATAAAGCACTTCCAGATGGTCCGAGACAAAACCGATCGGCGCGACGACTACGCCGCGCACCGCGTCCCGGTCCAGGCTTTCCATCGCTTCCAGAATGTCCGGCCCGAGCCAGGGTTCGTTCGTCCGCCCGGCGCTCTGCCAGGCCAACGACCAGCTCTTGACGCCGGCCGCCTCGCTGATGGCGCGGCTCGATGCCAGCAATTGCTCCGGATACGGGTCGTTCATTTGCAAAATGCGTGCCGGCAGGCTGTGGGCGGTGAAAAACACGTGCACACGATCCCGCTCTTCTGCGGGAAACTGTTCGAGCGCCGCCCGGAGACGCTCGGCGTGCGCCTTGATGAACAGCGGATGCAGATGGTAGCTTTCCACGAACGTCATGGCGATGCCGTGGCGTTCCGCCGCTTCGTTCGCCCGTTTGATGTACTCGCCCACGCTCATCGCGGAGTAATGCGGAGCCAGCACGATGCCGACGCCTTCCCGCAGGCCGTCCCGCGCCAGCGCGGCCACGCCGTCCTCGATGAACGGCCGGGCATGTTTCATGCCCTGGCGGCAGACGTAGACGCCGGGCCTCAGCTGGTCCAGGCGCTTCTGCAGGGCCCCCGCCTGGGCGTCGGTGTGCGCCCGGAGCGGAAACACGCCGCCGATCGCCTCGTACCGGCTGATCAAATCCTGCAGAAGCGCCGGCGAAGGCTTGCGTCCCCTGCGGATATGGGTGTAGTACTCCTCCACCTGTTCCATCGTTTCCGGGGTGCCGTACGACATGACGAGAACCCCGATTTTTCCTGACGACATGGGGATTCCTCCTTGTCGGTCCTCACACCGGGCGGCCGTGCACGTTCAGCGCTTCCCGGGAATACTCGTGGACGAACGCGGTCAGGGCTTTCAGCTTGTCCACGGACGCCTCGGGATACAGGCCGTGGCCGAGATTGAACACGAAGCCGGGCTCCCGGACGCCCTCGTCGATGATGCGGCGGGCCTGTTCCCGGATGACGTCCATCGGCGCGGTGAGCACATACGGATCCAGATTGCCCTGCACCGCAAAGCGGCCGGCGAGGCGGCGCCGCGCTTCGCCGATCGGCACGCGCCAGTCCACGGCGATGACGTCCGCCCTGAGGACGCCGAGAAGCGGCAGCAGTTCCCCCGACGCCACGCCCGGAAAATAGATTTTCGGCTGCGGCAGGTCCGCCAGCTCGTCAAAAATGCGCTTCACGGCGGGCAGCACATAGCGCTCGTAATCCGCCGGCGCCAGGGCGCCCGCCCAGCTGTCGAACAGCTGCACCGCGTCCGCGCCCGCCGCGATTTGCGCCCGCAGGTAATCGGCCGCCACCCCGGCCAGCCTGTCCATGAGCCGGAACCAGACGTCCGGTTCGCCGTACATGAGCGTTTTGGTTTGGCGGTATGTTTTGCTCGGGCGGCCCTCGACCAGATAACTGGCCAGGGTGAACGGCGCGCCGGCAAAGCCGATGAGCGGCACGGCGAGTTCCTTTTTGAGCAGCCGGATCGTCTCCAGCACGTGGGGCAATCCGCTTTCCGCATCAAACGGCTTCAGCCGCTCCACATCCCGGGCGGAGCGGATCGGCCGGTCGATGACCGGTCCGACGTCTTTCACGATGTCGAACGAGACGCCGAGGGGTGCGAGCGGATTCATGATGTCCGAATAGAGAATGGCGGCATCCACCCCCAGCTTGCGCACCGGCATCATTGTCACTTCTGCGGCCAGCTCGGGCCGGGAGCAGATTTCGAGCAGCGAATACTTTTCCTTGATCTTCCGGTATTCGGGATCATAGCGGCCGGCCTGCCGCATGAACCAGACGGGCACGCGGTCCACCGGTTCCCGGCGGCAGGCGCGCAAAAACACGTCGTTGCAAACCATCGTCCATCAGCTTCGCTTTCGGTGGGGGTCATGAGCATCGTTTCGGGCTTCGGATTCCGATATCTACCATTATAGTTTCCCCATTCGGGTGAATCAGCCGGCGAAACGCCGTTTAAAATGACTTTTTTGTGACAGAGAGTTTAACATTTCTTGCACGGCCGCCCGTCTGTCCGTCGCAGCCGGCGTGCTGCGGCCCGTGCCCCGCCGTCCCCCGCTTCGCCGCTACGCGTCGGGAACCATGGGTCCGCACCCGCACGCGAACCCCCCCCCGTTTCCCCACCGCCTCGGAAACAATCTGTCCGCATCCGCCCGCCAAAAGGCCCGCCGTTCAGTACACCGCCCGATCGCTCCCGCGTCGCGGACAAAAACCGCCGGCAAAAAAAGGCCAGCCGGAAGTTCCGGCTGGCCTTGCGCGATCACAGTTTTTTGAGCGCCTCCCGGTGGGCTTCGATGGTGCGTTCGATGTCTTCGTCGCTGTGGGCGAGGGAGACGAACATGCCCTCGAACTGGGACGGCGGCAGCAGAACGCCCTCATCCAGCATGTTGGCAAAACAGCGGCTGAAAAGCTTCAGGTCGCTCGTCCTGGCCGAGGCGTAATCGGTCACCGGGACGTCCGTGAAAAACGGACAGACCATCGAACCGACCCGGTTGATCGTCAGCGGCACGCCGAATTCCTTGGCGTTGGCGGCAAACCCTTCCGCCAGGCGCGCCGAGCGTTTCTCCAGCGTTTCGTACGCGCCCGGTTCGCCGAGCAGCTTCAGGGTGGCGAGCCCGGCCGCCATCGCCAGCGGGTTGCCGGACAGGGTGCCGGCCTGGTAGATCGGGCCCGAAGGCGCCATCCGCTCCATGATGTCGCGCCGCCCGCCGTAGGCGCCGACCGGCAGGCCGCCGCCGATCACCTTGCCGAGGCAGGTGAGGTCGGGCGTGATGCCGTACAGGCCCTGGGCGCAGTTCAGGTGGACGCGGAAACCGGTCATCACCTCGTCGAAGATGAGCAGGCTGCCGTACCGGCGGGTGATGTCCCGGAGGCCCTGCAGAAAACCGGGCAACGGCGGCACGACCCCCATGTTGCCGGCCACCGGTTCGACGATCACCGCCGCGATGTCCTCGCCGTACCGGCGGAACACTTCCTCCACCGACACCAGGTCGTTGTAGGGCACCGTCACCGTGTGGCGCGCCACGCTTTCCGGCACGCCGGGGCTGTCCGGCAGGCCGAGGGTCGCCACGCCGGAGCCGGCCTTGATCAGCAGCGAATCGGCATGCCCGTGGTAGCTGCCTTCGAACTTGACAAGAAGGCTCCGCCCGGTATACCCCCGCGCCAGGCGGATGGCGCTCATCGTCGCCTCCGTCCCGGAATTGACCATGCGCACCATCTCCACGGACGGCACCCGCTGGCACACCAGTTTGGCCATTTCCGTCTCGAGCAGCGTCGGCAGTCCGAAGCTTGTGCCTTTTTCGGCCGTCTCCCGGACCGCTTCCACCACGGCGGGATGGGCGTGCCCGGCAATCAGCGGCCCCCACGACATGACGTAGTCGATATATTCCTGCCCGTCGATGTCAAAAATCCGGGACCCGCGGCCGCCGGAGGCGAATACGGGCACGAGGCCGACGGAGCGGAACGCCCGCACGGGACTGTTCACCCCTCCGGGTATGTACTGCCCGGCCTCTTCAAACGCTTCCCGCGAACGGCCGTCCGCCCGCCGCCGGTTTTGCTCCATGGCGCATCCTCCCTTTGTCAAATTTTTCTTTCCTCTGTCGAAATTGTCGACAAATCATGATAAAATAAGACCGGCTTCAAAAGTCCTGGTTCGTTCGACCCGCCGGGCGCGCCGGCCGCAAACGGATTCTTCTCGGAAAAGGGCGTTTCTCCGTGATCGGCCTGTTGAAAAAAGTGCCGCTTTTCAGCATGCTGAACGAAAGCCAGCTGGAACTCGTTTCCCGCCGTTTCGTGCGCAAGGCCGTCGATGCCGGCACCCTTCTGTTCAGGGAGCCTGACCGTCACGCCGGATTCGTTCACCATCAATCCGGCCAACCTCCGCTCGTGACCGTCCTGGCCCGGCAGCGGCCCATCGCTGCCGGGCCTTTCCGCGGTCCGGCGGTCCCCTTCTTTCCCTTCCGTCCGCTTCGGCCCCCGCCCTTCATCGGGAAGGGAAAAACTTCGCTCAACGCGGCTCCCGGAGCCATTTCGCCGCGTCTTTCGCATGGTACGTGATGATCAGGTCGGCCCCGGCCCGCTTGAACCCGGTCAACAGTTCCATCACGACCGCCTTTTCATCGATCCAGCCTTTTTCCGCGGCCGCCTTGACCATGGCATATTCCGCGCTGACGTTGTAGGTCACGACCGGCAGGTCGAACGCGTCCCGCAGCACCCGGATCACGTCCATGTAGGCCAGACCGGGTTTGACCATGAGAAAATCGGCGCCTTCGGCCACGTCGGATTCCGCTTCCCGCAGCGCTTCCCGCACGTTGGCGGGATCCATCTGGTACGTTTTGCGGTCGCCGAACCGCGGCGCCGACCGCGCCGCTTCGCGGAACGGCCCGTAGAACGCCGAAGCGTACTTCACGGCGTAGGACATGATCGGCACGTGGGAAAAGCCGGCCTCGTCCAGCCCGGCCCGGATCGCCTGCACGAAACCGTCCATCATGTTGGACGGGGCGATGATGTCCGCGCCGGCCCGCGCCTGCGACACCGCCGTCCGCACGAGCAGGTCGAGCGACCGGTCGTTGTCGATGACGGCGTTTCCCCCTTCTTCACGCACGACCCCGCAATGCCCGTGGTCGGTATACTCGCACAGGCACGTGTCCGTGATGACGACAAGGTCCGGCGCCCACTCTTTGATGCGGCGGACCGCCCGCTGGACTATGCCGTTGTCGTCGTACGCCCCGGAGCCGCGGGCGTCTTTCGCGTCGGGCACGCCGAACAGGAGCACGGCGGACAGCCCGCACGCCACCGCGTCTTGGATCTCTTCCTCCAGACGGTCCAACGACCAGTGGAACACCCCCGGCATCGACGGGATTTCCCGCTTCACCCCTTCTCCTTCCACGACAAAAAGCGGATAGATCAAATCGTCCGCCGACAGCCGGTGCTCCCGCACGAGCGCCCGGATGGCGGCCGATCCGCGCAGCCGCCTGTGCCTGACAACCGGAAACGCCATACTGAACCGCCCTTTCCTTGCTTCATTAGGATTTTTCGTTCTTGTGCCGTGCATCCCAGCCATGACCATGCCGCCCCGCCTTTTCGGGCACCGCCCGTGCGCCGGTCACGTCCGGTCGAGACGGTCTTCCGGCCAGATTTCGCCGGATGGCCCGCCGTCGTCCGGCGACGGCCGGGAAGCCGCTTCCACCACGGCTTCCACAAGCCCGTCCAGCGTCGATTCCCGAGCCACGGCCGCGACGATGAGGCCGCGTTGTTCCGCCGCTTCCGCGGTCAGCGGCCCGATGCAGACCACGTTCGTCTTCGCCATCACGCTGGCGGCCGGCTTCCCGGTCGCCGTCTCCAGTGCGTCGCACAGGTTGTGCACCGTGGAGGCGCTGGTGAACGTGGCCGCATGGATGCCGCCTTTTTCCAGAAGGTCCACGATTTCCGCCGCGTCCCGTCCGCCGGGCACGTTTTCATAGACGACCGCTTCCGTCACGCGGATGCCGCGGGAGGCAAGCGTTTCCGGCAGCACGTCGCGGGCGAGGTCGCCCCGCGGCAGCAGGACGCGCTGGCCCGGTTCAAGATGCGGCAGGAGCGCCTCCAGCAGCCCTTCCGCCTGATAGCGGGAATCCGGCACCAGATCCGCCCGGAGTCCCCTCTCCGCCAGCGCCTCCGCCGTCTTCGGCCCGACCGCCGCGATTTTCGCCTTCGCCATCCGCCGGACGTCAAGCCCGAGCTTTCGCAGCCGGCGGAAGAAAAATTCCACGCCGTTGGCGCTGGTGAACACCGTCCAGTCGTACTCGTCCAGCCGGGCGAGGGCGGCGTCGAGGGCCCCGGCCGCTTCCGGATTCTCCGGTTCCCGCAGGGCGATGGCCGGCCACTCGACGGGCTCGCCGCCCAGTTCGTCGATCCGGCCGGCCAGTCCGCCGCTTTGCCCGGCGGACCGGGTGACGAGCACCCGCCGACCGAACAGCGGCTTCCGCTCGAACCAGTTCATCGTCTCGCGCAGGCGCACCACGTCCCCGACGACGATGACCGCGGGCGGCTTGAAGCCGGTTTCCCGCACCTTGCCGGGGAGGTCGGCGAGAGTGCCGACGAGCGTCCTCTGGACGGCCCGCGTCCCCCAGCGGATGAGGGCCGCCGGCGTGGCCGCCGGCCGCCCGTGGGCGATCAGTTCGCGGCAAATCTGGTCGATTTTGGACACGCCCATCAGAAAGACGAGGGTGTCCACCGCCGTCGCCAGGCGCGCCCAGTCCACGTTCATTTCCGGCTTGTCCGGCTTTTCGTACCCGGTCACCACGGCGAAGGAGCTGGCCAGATCCCGGTGGGTCAGGGGAATGCCGGCATAGGCCGGCACGCCGATGGCGGAGGTGACGCCCGGAATGATTTCGAAGGGGATGCCCCGGGCGGCGAGCGCCTCCGCTTCCTCCCCGACGCGCCCGAACACGCACGGGTCGCCGCCTTTCAGGCGAACCACGGTCTTCCCCTCCAGCGCCAAAGCGACGAGCAGCCGGTTGATGTCCTCCTGCTTCATCGTGTGCCGTTCCGACCGCTTGCCGACGTAAATGACGTCCGCCCCCGGCTTGATTTCCTTCAGCAGACGGGGACCGGCCAGCCGGTCATAGACGACCGCGTCGGCCTTCCGCAGCGCTTCCAGACCCCGCACGGTGATCAGTTTCGGATCGCCCGGGCCGGCGCCGACCAGATACACTTTGCCGATCTTCTCTCCCATCGTTCACATCCCCGTCCGTCGCAAAATCTCCTCCCCGCCCCGCGCCAGCAGCCGTTCCGCCAGCTTGCGGCCCGTTTCCTCCGGATCGCGGCCGGCCAGTTCGTCGCGGATGAGCAGTCGGCCGTCGGGATCTCCCACGAAGCCGGCCAGATGCAGGACCGGAGCGTCCTCGTTCCCGCCGGCCGGCATCAGGCGGGCGTGGGCGCCGACCGGCACCTGGCAGCCGCCCTCGAGCCTGGCCAACAAAGCCCGTTCCGCCGCAACTTCCCGTGCGGTGACGGGATCATGGACGAGTGCCAGAAGCTCCCGCAGCGGTCCGTCGTCTTCCCGGCATTCCAGACCGAGCGCGCCCTGCCCGACGGCGGGCAAAAATTCGTCCACCGGCAGGCACTCGCTGATGCGATCCCCCCAGCCGAGTCGGTTCAAACCCGCCGCGGCCAGCACAATGGCGTCAAAATCCCCCCGCTCCAGTCTGCCGAGCCGGGTGTCGACATTGCCGCGAATCCATTCCACCCGCAAATCCGGGCGAAGGGCCCGGAGCTGGCAGGCGCGCCGCAGGCTGCTCGTGCCGATGATGCCGCCCGCCGGCAATTCGGCCAGTTTCCGGCCGCCGCGCGATATGAGCGCGTCGCGGGGGTCTTCCCGATGCGGCACGGCCCCGATCACGAGTCCGGCGGGCAGCACCGCCGGCACGTCTTTCATGCTGTGCACCGCCACGTCGATTGCGCCGGCAAGGAGCGCCTGTTCGATTTCTTTCACGAACAGCCCCTTGCCGCCGACCTTGGACAGGGTCACGTCCAGCACTTTGTCGCCTGTCGTCACGATTTCCCGCACGTCAAACTCCAGGGTCACGCCGGCCTCTTCGGCCCGCCGCCGCCACAGTTCGAGCACCTGCCGGGTTTGGGCGAGGGCCAGCCGGCTTCTCCGGCTGCCCACCACAATGCGTCTTTTCATGATTCACGTCCCCGTTTCACCGGAAGACGGCCCGCCGGCGGCCCGGTCCGAAAACCGCCGCCCGGCGGGCTCGTCCTGCATCCCGTCCGGATTTTCGATCGTGTCCGTTTCCATGTCCGCTTCCGCCGGACTTGCCGGCCCGCGTACGCCGCCGTCCGCCGGCCGGCCGCCGCGGATTGGGCCGGCGGCTTCCGCCAAAGCCCTGAGCAGCGCCGCGCGCTTCCCGGCGTCCGGCACCTTCTCCCGCGCAAGCCGCCGCGCTTCCGCCAGAAACTCGAGAACATCGGCATATTCCGACCCGTACGCCTTCTCCAGTTCGTCCCGGATTTTCCGGGCGAATGCCGGACTTGCGCCCGACGTCGACACCGCGATGAGAAGCCGGCCGCGCCGCAGCACCGCCGGCACGAAAAACGTGCTCCGATCGGGGGCCCCGGTGTCGCAAACCGGAATGCCGAGCGCGGCGGCATCGCGGCAGACGGCTTCGTTCACCTCCGGCCGGTCCGTCGCGGCAAACACCAAGACGGCGCCGCGCAAATCTTCCGCGCCGCCGTATGTTCTGCCGATGACGTCGATGCGCCCTTCTTCCGCGAGAACGGCCACCTCCGGGCACAGCCGCGGGCTGATGACCGTCACGCGCGCCCCCGCTTCGAGCAGCGGTCCGATTTTGCGGGCGGCCGCCTTGCCGCCGCCGACCACCGCCGCCTTCGCCCCGCGGATGCGGAGCACGACCGGATACCCGTCCTGCACGTCCATCCATCCTCCGCGCACCGGCCGAAAAATGCCGGCGCGCCCTTCCTCACGCGCGGGAAGAGCCGGCGCCCAGCGCCACCGGCTCCGCCGGCCGGCCGGCCGGTCCCGCATCTTCCGTTTCACCCGGCCGGCGTTCCTTCCCGGCCGGCGCATGCGCCGCTTGTCCGAACGGGATTTGCGCCCCTCCCAGCGCGTCTTCCAGCGCAAAAATGCGGACGAACAGCTCCACCGCTTCCCGGCCGCCGGGCCCCGCCGCCAGATCCTTGATCCGGTTGATCGGATCGGTCAGCATCCGGTTGGCGATGCTTTTGGTCAGCTTGCGGATGACCTTGACGTCCCGCTCGGTCAAATCCGGCAGCTTGCGGAGCAGGCTGTCCATCGTCTGCTCATGCACTTGCTGCGCCCGTTCCTGCAGCGCCCGGATCACCGGGCCGATGCCGAGCAGCCGGTACCATTCCCGGAACGACGCCAGTTCCGTTTCCACCATCGCATCGATCCGGTCCGCCAGCCGGCGGCGGCTGTCGAGATGATCGTCCAGCACCGCCCGCAGATCGTCGATGTCGTACAGGCGGACCCCCTCCAGCTCCGCGATCGCCGGATCGAGATCGCGGGGAACGGCGATGTCAACCAGCACGAGCGGTTTCGGACGCTCTCTCCGGACCCCGGCGAGCTGTCCGCGGGTCAGCACATAACCGGGCGAAGCGGTGGCGGAAATGACGAGATCCGGTTCGTCCCGGGCAATGCGCGCGGGCAATTCTTCCAGCGGACAAACCCCGCCGTCCAGAACCTGGCGGACAAGCCGGCGGGCCCGCTCCGCGGTCCGGTTGGCCACGGTCACCCGGCCGATGCCCCGCGCCAGCAGATGTTTGAGCGCAAGCTCCGCCGTATGGCCGGCGCCCACCAGCACCGCGTGACGGCCTTCCAGACCGCCGAGGTGCCGCTCGGCCAGCTGACAGGCGGCCCTGGCGACGGATACGGCATGATCGTTGATCTTCGTCTTCGCGTGCGCCCGCTTGGCCAGCGTGATCGCCTGATGGAACAGCCGGTTGAGCAGCGTGCCCGTCGTCTTCTCCCGCTGGGCGGCGAAGTACGCGCTTTTGACCTGGCCGAGGATTTGCGTCTCCCCGAGCACCATGGAATCCAGGCCGCAGGCCACGCGGAACAGGTGGCGGACGGCCGCCTCGTCCTCCTCCACCTGCAAATGCCGGGCGAACGAGGAAGACGGCACGCCATAATAGCGTTCCATGAATTCCCGCACGTAGGCGGCGCACACCTGGAGCCTGCCGACGACGGCGTATATTTCCGTCCGGTTGCAGGTGGAGAGAATGACGCCTTCCAGAATGCCGCTTGTTCTCTTCAGTTCCCGCAGCGCGTCGGGCAGCCGTTCCTCGCTGACGGCAAACCGCTCCCGCACATCGACGGGAGCCGTCCGGTGATTCAGGCTGACGACGAGCAGATGCACGGGCCGATTCTCCTTTCCTGGATGCTGTTTTCGTGCACGATCCGTCTCTTCCCGAAACGGGGGACCGTCGGCGGTTTCCCAGGTCCGTCGTGCCGGCCGCAAGCCCGTTTGGACCGATTCCAAAATGAAATCGAGAATTATTATAACACAAGGCCCGCAGCATCCATTCCCGAAAGTTGGACAAATTATTGAAAAAACCGCGAGTCATGCGCTCGCGGTCGGTCGGTTTCCGTATTCGGTTGTCGGGAACGTCATCGCGCCAAAGCCAATTTATGCATGTCCGGCGCCTCCACCGTGATTTCGCCCAAGCCCCGGATGAGCTTCTTGGCGTGGACGCGCTCGGGTTTCAGCACTTCCATGAGCCTGTTGACGGCGCTTTGCGGATCCACGGTTTCGCCGCACGTGTAGCAGTCGATGGCGGCGAATCCTTTCTCCGGATAGGTGTGGATGGACAAGTGGCTTTCCGACAGCATCACCAGAACGGTGGCGCCTTGCGGCTCGAATTGTTTCGATTGCACCGAGAGGACTGTCGCGCCGGAGATCTCGGCCGCCTCCACCAATTGATCTTGCAACCAATCGGCATCATTGAGCAAGTCGTACCGGATACCCCAAGCATCGACTGCCACATGCCTTCCGAAAGTAGAGTACTCCACCTTCCGGTTTCCCCCTTCCTAGGAATAAAATGTGTTGATTTCATCCGCTAGGACCTACGTCATTCACTTCGAGGGAACATCTCTCGGAACAATCCATGTCCTGAGTGAATCCTGGTTCCTATACTGTTGTCAACGAGAATAAAAATAACATCTGCAGACATGAAATGCAATACCTTTTTTTCCCGCATAAAAAAAGGAGACCGGCCGCCTGAACCCCGTTGTCGCTAAATGCCGCAGGCCGTCAACCGCACGACCCGTCGCGCGGTTATCCGGAGTATGGAATACCCGGTTCGCCTTGCGGAGCCGTTCCGCTGCCGGAAGGCGGCGCGTCCGGCCGGTCCTCCCGCCGGCCCGCCGCCGCGAGAATGATGTTCCACAGCGCCTCGCGGCCTTCGCCGGTTTCCGAAGAGAACGGGATGACCGGAACGTCATCCGGCACCTTAAGCATATGCCGGATTTCGGCGACGTGTTTCAGCACGCGCGAACGGGACAACTTGTCCGCCTTGGTGGCCACGAGGCACAAGGGGAGCCGGTGATGGAAAGCCCACTCCACCATCATCCGGTCAAGCCCGGTGGGCGGATGCCGGATGTCGATGAGCACAAGTAGCAGCCTGAGCTGTTTTCGCTCCAGCAGATAGCGCTCGATCAGCCGTCCCCACTTCAGCCGCTCGCCGCGGGACGCTTTGGCGTATCCGTATCCGGGACAATCGACGAAATACAGCTCGCCGTTGACCCGGAAAAAGTTCAGGGTTTGCGTTTTTCCCGGCACGGCGCTCGTCCGGGCCAGCTGCTTGCGGTTCAGCAACCGGTTGATCAGGGACGACTTGCCGACGTTGGATCGACCGGCCAGGGCGAACTCCGGCAAATCGTCGTCGGGCAGCTGCTGCCAGTTGGCGCACGTGGCCACAAGTTCGGCCCGTCGGATGATCACGGCCGCTCACCCGCCAGAAGCGGCGCTTTGCCGCCCGCGCCGGGCTTCCGGACGAGGGCGATCTCGAGCACCTGATCCATGTGGCTCACCGGATGGAAAGCCAGTTCGTCCCGCACGCTTTCCGGAATGTCTTCGAGGTCTTTCTCGTTGTCCTTCGGGATCAGCACCGTCCGGATGCCGGCCCGGTGGGCGGCCAGCGCCTTCTCTTTGAGCCCGCCGATGGCCAGCACGCGGCCGCGCAGCGTGATTTCGCCGGTCATGGCCACGGTGTGGGAGACGGGGATGTTCGTCAGGGCGGACACGAGGGCGGTGGCCATCGTGATGCCGGCGGACGGACCGTCCTTCGGAATGGCGCCTTCCGGCACGTGGATGTGGATGTCATTCTTCTCGTGAAAATGCGGGTCGATGTCGAACTGCTCCGCCCGCGAGCGGATGTAGCTGAAGGCGGCCTGCGCCGATTCTTTCATGACCTCTCCCAGTTTGCCGGTAAGCAGCAGTTTTCCGCTGCCCGGCAGCACGGACACTTCCACGGTCAGCGTGTCGCCGCCGGTCTCGGTCCAGGCCAGCCCCGTCGCCGCGCCGATCTGGTCTTCCCGTTCGGCGATGCCGTAGCGGAATTTTTGCGGACCGAGATACTCCTTCAGCTGGCCGGGTCCGATCACGTTGGATTCCCGGCCGCCCATCACCACGTCTTTGGCCGTCTTCCGGCACAGGGCGGCGATCGTCTGCTCCAGATGGCGCACTCCGGACTCGCGGGTGTATTCCCGGATCAGCTTGAGCAGCGTTTCCCGCGGCAGCACCAGCTGATGCTCCGCCAGTCCGTGCTCCCGCCGCTGCTTGGGCAGCAGATGCTTGATGGCGATCTGCTCTTTCTCAAGTTCCGTGTAGCCCGGGATGTAGAGCACTTCCATGCGGTCCAAAAGCGGGCGCGGAATGTTGTGTACGGCGTTCGCCGTCGCAATGAACATGACGTTGGACAAGTCCATCGGCACTTCGATGTAGTGGTCGCTGAAGGCGTTGTTCTGTTCCGGGTCCAGCACCTCCAGCAGGGCCGCCGCCGGGTCGCCGCGGAAATCCATCGCCATCTTGTCGATTTCATCCAGCAGAAACACCGGATTGTTGGAGCCGGCGTTCCGGATGCCCTGGATGATGCGGCCCGGCATGGCGCCCACGTACGTGCGCCGGTGGCCGCGGATTTCCGCCTCGTCCCGCACGCCGCCAAGGGACATGCGGACGAACTTGCGCCCGAGCGAGCGGGCGATGGATCGGGCCAGGCTCGTCTTGCCGACGCCGGGCGGGCCCACGAAGCACAGGATCGGGCCTTTGAGCTTTTTCACCAGCTTCTGCACCGCCAAATATTCCAGCACCCGTTCCTTCGGCTTTTCCAGCCCGTAGTGGTCTTCGTCCAGAATCGCCTCGGCTTTGGCCAGATCCAGGTCGTCCGCGGTGGACACGTTCCAGGGAAGGGCGAGCAGCCAGTCCACGTAGTTGCGGATGACGGCGCCTTCGGCGGACGCAACGGGCATTTTTTCCAGCCGGTCGATTTCCTTCTCCACTTTCTCCCGCACGGCCGGCGGCAAATCCGCCGCCTCGAGCTTCTGGCGAAGTTCCTCGATTTCGCCGGCGCGGCCTTCCTTTTCGCCCAGTTCTTTCTGGATCGCCTTCATCTGCTCGCGCAGGTAATATTCCTTCTGGGTCTTTTCCATCTGTTTTTTGACCCGCTGGCTGATCTTGCGCTCCAGTTCCAGCACTTCCCGCTCGTTGTTGAGCAGCTCCAGCAGTTTCTCGAGCCGCTCCTTGACGTCGACCGTTTCCAGAATGGTCTGCTTGTCCCGGATCTTCAGCGTCAGATGGCTGCTGATGACGTCGGCCAGCCGTCCCGGCTCTTCGATGTCGGCCACGGCGGTCAACGTCTCCGGCGTCACCTTCCGGGACAGGCTGATGTAATGCTCAAAATGATGGAGCACCGTCCGCCGGAGCGCGTCGATCTCCGGGCTGGCGACCTCCGTCTCCGGCAATTCCCGCACCACGACGTCGAAGTGGACCGGGTTGTCCTTATATTCGACGATTTCCGCGCGCGTGAGGCCTTCCACCAGCACGCGGATCGTGCCGTTGGGCAGTTTCAGCATCTGGCGGATGCGCGAAATCGTGCCGACGCGAAAAATGTCATTCACGGTGGGATCTTCAATGTTGACGTCGGACTGGGAGCACAGGAGGATCATGTTGTCGTCCACCATGGCCGCCTCCAGCGCCCGGACCGACTTCTCGCGGCCGACATCCAGATGCAGCACCATGGTCGGATAAACCAAGAGTCCCCGCAAGGGAAGAAGCGGAATGCGGCGCGTTCCCTTCACGGTTCCCATCATCAGCACCTCCTGATGAACAACCTCGCGGCTTCTTCCCCCCATTTTAGCAAACCGGTCTGCAAAACACCAATGCCGCGGCCGGCCGGGCAATCGGCACGGCGCGGCGCCGCCGTCTTTCTTCAGTCTTGGCCGGCCGCCATTTCGCCGGCATGCAGCAGGGACACCGCCGCCGGCACGCGGGCGTCCTGCGCCGGCATGTCCGCGTCTTCCGGCCGGAGCGTGCGGCGGCCGAGCACATGCTCGAACACGTCCTCCAGCTTTTCCACCCGCACGATTTCCAGGTCCCGGCAGTTTTCGAACATCTCCTGCCAGTTGTCCTTCGGGATGAGCACCTTGCGCGCGCCGGCTTCGCGGGCCGCTTCCACTTTCTCCGCCACGCCGCCGACGGGTTTGACCCGGCCGTGGATGCCGAGCTCCCCGGTCATCGCCACCCGGTTGTCCGCCGGGATGCCGGTCACGGCGGACGCGATGGCCGCGGCGACGGCGATGCCCGCCGACGGTCCGTCCACCGGCACGCCGCCCGGGAAGTTGATGTGCAGGTCATAGCGGCCGGCATCGATGCCATGCAGGCGCAGGGCGGTCAGCACGTTTTCCACCGATCCGCGGGCCATGCTTTTGCGCCGCAGCGTTTTCGCCGCGCTCCCGATTTCCTCTTCGTCGACCACCCCGGTGACGGTCACCCGGCCCGCCTGCGGCCGGGCGGCCGGCACGGCGGTCACTTCGATTTCCAGGAGCACGCCCGACCCCGGGCCGCAGACGGCGAGGCCGTTCACGACGCCGACCTGCGGGGCGGGCGGAATTTTTTTGTCCGGCCGCGGCTGGATGTGACAGCTGGTCACCACCCATTCCACGTCCGCCGCCGTCAGCCGGTCGCGCCGTTCGGTCATCGCCAGACCGGCCGCCAGCTGCACGATGTTGACCGCTTCCCGTCCGTTGGCGGCGTAGCGTTTGACCACTTCCACCGCTTCCGGACAGGGCGGAAACCCGATCCGGTCGATCGCGCCCGCGGCGATCTCGCCGATTTCATCCGGCGAGAGCGGACGGAAAAAGATCTCCATGCACCGGGAACGCAGGGCGGGCGGCAGTTCATGGGGCGACCGCGTGGTGGCGCCGACCAGCCGGAAGTCCGCCGGCAACCCGTTTTGGAAAATGTCATGGATGTGCCGGGGAATGTTCGCGTCTTCCGGATTGTAATAGGCGCTTTCCAGCAGGACCTTGCGGTCTTCCAAAACCTTCAATAATTTATTCATCTGGATCGGATGCAGTTCGCCGATCTCGTCGATGAACAGCACGCCGCCGTGGGCTTTCGTCACCGCGCCGGGTTTCGGCTGGGGAATGCCGGCGGCGCCCATCGCCCCCGCTCCCTGGTAGATCGGATCGTGGACGCTGCCGATGAGCGGATCGGCGATGCCGCGCTCGTCAAAACGGGCGATGGTGGCGTCGATTTCGGTAAACGCGGCGTCCGGCCCGAACGGCGACAGCGGATTTTTCTTCGCCTCGTTCAGGATGACCCGGGCGGCCGCCGTTTTGCCGACCCCGGGCGGTCCGTAGATGATGACGTGCTGCGGGTTCGGCCCGCACAGCGCCGCCCGGAGCGCCTTCAATCCTTCTTCCTGGCCGACGATGTCGCGGACGGACGCGGGCCGGGTCTTCTCCGCCAGCGGCTGGGTGAGGGATATGGCGCGCAGGCGCCGCAGCTTCTCCATCTCCTTCCGGGATTCGCGGTCCACCGCCACCCGGTTCGACCGCTGGCTGCGAAGCTGCCCCCAGAAATACAGGCCGATCACGACGGCGAAAAACAGCTGCACCATCATGACGATCGCTTCAAAATGCATGGGCTCGCGTTCCTCCGTTTCCGTCTTGTTCCGCGTGACCAATCTTTTTCCGCGTTACCTGTCAGTATTGCCGTTTGGCTTTGCCGTTAGTCCGCCGCGGGGCCTGTCGCGGAAAGCCGTCCGGAAACCGGCGGAAGCGGGGAAACGGAGGAAACGGCCGCCGCCGGTTCCGGCGCAGGCGCCGGCGTTTCGGCACCGCCCGGCGGCGGGACTGCCGGGCGCGCCTTCCATCAGGCGGCAGACGGGCAGCAAAAAACCGCCTGCCTTCCGGCGGCGGTTTTGCATTCGTTTTCCTGCTTGCGGCCGGTTTGCGGCCGTCAGTGCTTTCTTCCCGGGATGACGCCCGTCCGTTCATACTCGGCGGCGAGGGCGTCGATTTCCTTCTTCAGCGCGTCCACGAGCTCATGCTCCGGCACCTTGCGCACGACCTGGCCGTGCCGGAACAAAAGCCCTTCCCCGCGGCCGCCGGCGATGCCGATGTCGGCTTCGCGGGCCTCGCCCGGGCCGTTGACGGCGCAGCCGAGCACGGACACTTTGATCGGCGCTTTGATCTTTTCGAGATATTTCTCGATTTCGCCCGCCACCTCGAACAGGTTGAAATCGAGGCGCCCGCAGGTGGGACACGACACGAGCGTCGGGGCGTTGGAAATGAGGCCGAACGTCTTGAGCAGTTCGCGGGCGACCTTCACTTCTTCCACCGGATCGGCGCTGAGGGAAATGCGGATCGTGTTGCCGATCCCCATGTTCAGCAGCACGCCGAGGCCGGCGGCGCTCTTCACCGTGCCGGCGAACAGCGGGCCCGATTCGGTGATGCCGAGATGCAGCGGATACGGGATCAGCTCGGCCGCCTTCGTGTAGGCGGCGATCGCCATCGGCACGTCGGACGCCTTCAGTGAAACGATGATATCGTGAAAGTCCAGCTCCTCCAGGATGCGGATGTGAAAAAGCGCGCTTTCCACCATCGCGTCCGGCGTCGGATAGCCGTATTTTTCCAGCAGGTGGTGCTCCAGCGAGCCGGCGTTGACGCCGATGCGGATCGGAATCCCCCGCTCCTTGCACGCCTTGACGACGGCTTCCACCTTCTCGCGGCGGCCGATGTTGCCGGGATTGATGCGCACCTTGTCGATGCCGTTCTCGATGGCGGCCAGCGCCAGGCGATAGTCGAAGTGGATGTCCGCCACGAGCGGAATGTGGATCCGTTTCTTGATCTCCCTGATCGCTTCGGCCGCTTCCCGGTTGTTGACGGTGACCCGCACCAGCTGGCAGCCCGCTTCCTCCAGCCTTAAAATTTCGGCCACCGTCGCCTCCACGTCCGCCGTCTTGGTCGTGCACATGCTTTGAATGATCACGTCATTGCTGCCGCCGATGGTGAGATTCCCCACGCGGACCGGTCTCGTCTGCGTCCTGTGATACATCCTTTTCGCGCTCCTCCCCCAAATGCGAAAACCGCCGCAGGCCCGAAGGGCCGCGGTGGCTTCGCAAACCGGATGGCGCCGCCCGGGGCGCATCCGCAACATGCTGTTTCCGCCGCCTTCCATCCCGCCGTCCGGCCGGCCGGCGGCGGCGCGGGCCGGCGGTTGTCAGGCGCTTTCTTCCTTGCGCTTCTTTTCGCTCTTGGTGGTCAGCTCCGGCGGCAGCTTCTCCAGCACCGCCTTCTCCGTGATGACGCACTCGGTCACGTCGTCGCGCGACGGCACTTCGAACATGACGTCGAGCATGATGCTTTCGATGATGGCCCTCAGGCCCCGGGCGCCCGTGTTGCGCTTGATCGCTTCGCGGGCGATGGCCTCGAGGGCGGCCGGTTCAAACGACAGCTTGACGTTGTCCATCTCGAGCAGCTTCTGGTACTGCTTGACGAGGGCGTTCTTCGGTTCGGACAAAATCCGCACCAGCGCCGCCTCGTCCAGCGGCTCCAGCGTGGCGATGATCGGCAGCCGGCCGACGAACTCGGGGATCAGGCCGTATTTCAGCAGGTCCTCCGGCTGCACCAGGGACAGATATTCGCCCGGCTTCAGTTCGGCGGCCTTGCTCGAATCGGTGTTGAAGCCGATCACCTTTTTGCCGATGCGGCGCTTGATGATCTGCTCCAGTCCGTCGAAGGCGCCGCCGCAGATGAACAGGATGTTGGTCGTGTCGATCTGGATGAACTCCTGATGCGGGTGCTTGCGCCCGCCCTGCGGCGGCACGGAAGCGACCGTGCCCTCCAGGATTTTCAGAAGCGCCTGCTGCACGCCTTCGCCGGATACGTCGCGGGTGATGGACGGGTTTTCCGATTTGCGGGCGATCTTGTCGATCTCGTCGATGTAGATGATGCCGCGCTCGGCTTTTTCCACGTCATAGTCGGCGGCCTGGATCAGCTTCAGCAGGATGTTTTCCACGTCCTCCCCGACATAGCCGGCTTCCGTCAGACTCGTGGCGTCGGCGATGGCGAAGGGAACGTTCAAAATTTTCGCCAGCGTCTGGGCCAGCAGCGTCTTGCCGCTGCCCGTCGGGCCGACCAGCAAAATGTTGCTCTTGGCCAGCTCCACGTCGTCGTGCTTGGTGTTGCTGTTGATCCGTTTGTAGTGGTTGTAGACGGCCACGGCGAGGGACTTCTTGGCGTGCTCCTGGCCGATGACGTAGCTGTCCAGGATTTCCATGATTTCCTTCGGCTTCGGAATGTCCCGCAGGTCCAGTTCCTCGTCCTGGCCGAGTTCTTCCTCCACGATTTCGGTGCACAGTTCGATGCACTCGTCACAGATGTAAACGCCCGGTCCCGCCACCAGTTTGCGGACCTGGTCCTGGGATTTGCCGCAGAACGAGCACTTCAGCTGGCCCTTTTCGTCACTGAATTTGAACATAGGGTCACCTCATTTGATTTCCGATAATGGTTACGGCAGGCCATGAAGCGCGCTACCACCCGCCCTGCCGGAAACAGGACGGTCAGGGATGGATCACTTTGTCGATCAGACCGTATTCCCTGGCTTCTTCGGCCGTCATGAAGAAGTCGCGGTCCGTGTCCTTCTCGATTTTCTTGAGCGGTTGGCCGGTGAATTCCACGTACATTTCGTTCAGCTTCTGCTTCGTCCGGATGATCCAATCCGCATGGATTTTGATGTCTGCGGCCTGGCCGCGCACGCCCCCGAGCGGCTGGTGGATCATCACTTCGCTGTTGGGGAGCGCGAAGCGCTTGCCCTTGGCGCCGGCGGCCAGGAGCAGGGAGGCCATGCTGGCCGCCATCCCCACGCAAATGGTGGACACGTCCGGTTTGATGTAGCGCATGGTATCCAGTATGCCCAACCCGGCCGTGACGGAACCGCCGGGTGAATTGATGTAGAGATGGATGTCTTTCTCCGGATCTTCGGCAGCAAGGAACAACAACTGGGCGATCACCAGATTGGCGACTTCGTCGTCGATGGGACTGCCAAGAAAAATGATCCGATCCTTGAGCAGTCTGGAATAAATGTCATAGGATCGTTCGCCGCGGCTCGTTTGCTCCACGACAATCGGAACCAAACTCATTGTTCCCCACTCCGTTTCGGTCATCGTCTAAATCCATTTTAACACGATCAGTCTGCAAAGCCAATTTTCTTCCGTTTGCCGGTTCCGGCTGTGCAGCGGGTTTCGCGGGTGAAAAAGAAGACACGCGGCCATCGCGTGCCTTCCGTTCTGCCGGCGGATCGTCAGGCGACTTCCGGTGTGCGTTTGCTGTTTTCCACCAGCCACTTGACCGTCTTCTTGATGCGGAGGTCCGCCTTGAAGTCGTCCATGTTGCCGTTTTTCTCGATGATGTCGCGAAGCTCCTCGACGGACTGGCGGTACGTCTGCGACATGTTTTCCAGTTCCCGGTTGACGTCTTCGTCGTCCACCTGGACGTTTTCCGCCTTGGCGATCGCTTCGAGCACCAGCGAGCTTTTCACCCGCTTTTCGGCCTCCTGCCGCATCTGCTCCCGGAGCGATTTTTCGTCCTGGCCGGAAAACTTGTAGTACAGCTCCAGGTTCATGCCCGACAGGCGCAGCCGGTTTTCGAAGTCCCGCACCATCCGGTCGATTTCCGTTTCGATCATGACCGGCGGAATGTCCACTTCCGCGTTGGCCGCCGCCTTTTCGATGACGTCCGCCTCCAGCGCAAGATCGCGTTCCCGTTCTTTCTGCTCCTTCAGGCGTTTTTTCAGATCTTCCTTGAATTCCTCCAGGGTCTCGAACTCGCTGACGTCCTTGGCGAATTCATCGTCCAGTTCGGGCAGATTTTTCCGCTTGATGTCCCGCACGGTCACCCGGAACACGGCCGGCTTGCCGCGCAGATGTTCCGCGTGGTACTGTTCCGGGAACGTGACGTGGATGTCTTTCTCTTCCCCTTTGGACATGCCGACGATCTGGTCTTCAAAACCGGGAATGAACGTTCCCGATCCGAGTTCGAGCGACTGTTTCTCCGCCTTGCCTCCCTCGAACGGCTGCCCGTCGACGGTGCCCTCGTAGTCGATGACGACGATGTCGCCCTTCTCGGCGGCGCCTTCTTCCAGCACGACCAGTTCGGCATGCCGCTCCTGCAGGCGCTTCAGCTCCTGCGCGAGCTCTTCCTCCGTCACTTCCGTGCTTTTCTCCGTCACTTCAAGCCCTTTGTATGCGCCGAGCGTCACTTCCGGTTTGACGGTCACTTTCGCCTTGAAGACGAAAGGCTGGTTTTTGGCGAAGTTTTCGATGTCGATGTCCGGCCGGTCCACCGGTTCGATGCCGGTTTGTTTCACGGCCTGTTCGTAAGCGTCCGGCAGCAGATCGTTGATGGCGTCCTGGTACAGGCTTTCCACGCCGAACCTGGCTTCGAAGATCGGCCGGGGCACTTTGCCCTTGCGGAATCCCGGCACGTTCACCTGCCGCACGATCTTCCGGAACGCCCGGTCGAGCGCGGCGTTGACCTGTTCCGCATCCACTTCCACTTCGAGAACACCGGTGTTCTTCTCTATTTTTTCCCACGTTGCTTTCATTGTATGCCGTCCCTCCAACAATTTTGCACGGCCTGCGCGCTTGGCCCGAACGCCGGCCGCCTGGTTGCCATGATGGAATGTTGCATGCCGGTCATGATAACCACTCCATTATAAACACAAAATTTGCCGAATTCAAGCGGGGCTCCCCCCCCCGCGGCGGCCGTCCGGCCCGGAAAGCGCCGCCCGCCGGAAACGTGAACCGTCAGTCCGGCCCGTACGGATTCCGCATGCAGGCGAAAAGCGTGTCCCGGCATTCGCGCACCCGGCCGGCATCCGTTTCTTCCAATTTATAAAAAGACAGCACGGGCTCCCGCGGATCTTCGCCCGTCAACGACAGAATCAAAAACTCGTGCAAACCCGCCGCCCAGACCGCGGCTTCCCGGCCGGACATCGCCGCAAGCGTCCCGTACAGTTTCGTCCCGTACACGCAGGCGAGAAAATCGTGCCAGACGTTCGCGGCAAAATCCGCCATGCCCGGGTCCGTCGGCGACAGGGCGCGGCGGACCAGTCCCGGCACCGAGCGGGCCGGTTCCGGAAAATCATCCATGGAAAGCGGCGTGGCATCGATCAGGAGCTCCACCGTTTCGCCGCCGCGGCGCAGGACGACCGAACCGGAGGCGTCCCGGCGCCTCAGCGCCTGCAGCACTTTGAACTGGAGCAGCGGATGCAGATTCGCCCCTTCCAGCCAGCTGACGAGGGCGGCATCGACGCCGGGGTGGTCGGCCATGACCAGCTGTTCGACGGCCAAAAGGTTCTTCTCCGGATCGGTTTCGCGGCGCAGCGTGCGGAGCAGCTTTTCCACGTAGGCGGGATCCGATGTTTTGGCGGCCAGGCGCCGCCGCCGCAGGTCGTGCTCGCTGGAGGCCTCCTCGTGCTCCGGGCCTTCCGGTGTCAGGTCACGCCCGGCGCCGGAAAGATCCGGTAAGCCGAAGGTGTTGACCAGCCAGTCGTGCAGATGCCGCCATTCCGCCAGCGCGATGGCATCGTCCGTCCGGCATTCCAGCAGAAAGGCGAGCAGCTCCGCCGCTTCGGCAAACCGCTCCTCTTCGAGCAGCCGGGTCAATTGTTGCTGGTAATAGTCGACCGTTTTGGGCAGCAAATAAACCCCTTCGTGGCGGGTGTCGTTTTTGTCGCGGCGGATGGGAATCACCCCGTGTTTCGCGTGTTCAGAGCAGGAGGGTTTTATTATAGCATGAACATCCCGGCCGAAACATGACCGAGTTGATTTTCGCGCGCGGCTGTGTTACCATATTCCTTGCTGCCGCAGCATCGAACGGGCGGTCATGGCGAATGCGGGGCGGGCCATCTCCGCATTCCGGCGACCTGGCAAAGCTGAGAATCTTCATCTGCATGCGGGTGTAGTTCAATGGTAGAACGCCGGCTTCCCAAGCCTGAGGCGAGGGTTCGATTCCCTTCACCCGCTTTTTGTTATGCCTTCTCCCAGTAGCTCAGCCGGATAGAGCAGCGGCCTTCTAAGCCGTCGGTCGGGGGTTCGAATCCCTCCTGGGAGGCTTTTGCCGCACAATCGTCTTTGCGGGCGGTCCAACATGGCGCGACAAACCCGGAATCCCCGGTTATGCGGAGGTTCCGGGTTTTTTTCCAGCGGGAACCCGGACAAAATCCCCGCCGCCTGCGGCCCGCCTTTTTTTCTCGAACATCCCCTGCAAATCCCCCCGAACAGCACCTCTTCCAGCCAGGTGCCTCGATGGCACGCCATGATTTGGCGCTCCAAACGGGGGAACGGCTGTCCGGCGTTTGGATTTCACAGCCTTTGGATGCCGCGAATTCCCGGAGCTCAAAAAAAAACCCGCCTGCGATGACCGCAAGCGGGCTTTTCCGGTGACACCTCCGCTACCGGCGCGCCACCATCATGATTTCGTAATCGTCCAACTCCAGCGGTTTTCGGGCAAATTGGCCGGCGATGCAACCGAACGCGTCCAGCACTTCAAATCCGGCTTCCCCAAACAGCATGAGCAGCTCGCGATAGGTGAAAGCCGTATCGTAGAAGGTGACTTGTTTCGTTTCGCCTTCCGGGCTGGTGGCCCATTCGTGGGTGACCGTCGTGTTCGTGTACGCGTCATGGACGGCCCCCTCCGGCAACCCGCGGAGCACTGCGGGCAGGTGCAAGGCCGTCAAAACGAACCATCCTCCGGGTTTCAGCGCCCGGTGGATGCCCTGCAGGATTTTTTTGTGATTGGCCAAACTGCCGGCCAGGCCGAAAGCGCCTTCGCACAGGCAGATGGCGCCGTCAAACTCGCCGCAAAAATCCAGTTCACGGGCATCCTGAACAAGGAACGTCGCCGGAAGCTGTTCCTTCGCCGCCTGCCTGCGGGCAATTTCGATAAACCGCGGCGTAATGTCGATCCCCGTCATGCGCACGCCGCGGCGGGCGAGCGCCAGGCTGTGCCGTCCGGGGCCGCAGCCGACATCAAGGAGCTGCAAACCGGGCTTGATGCCCAGCAAGTCGACGAGGAATTCCACTTCCTGTTCCGTACCTTGCGCAAAACCGTAGTTCAGGTAGTTTTCGCCGATAAATTCGCCGATTTCTTTGTAGTAACCGCCTTCAAATTCGATATTTCCCCGCAACGCAAATTCCCTCCGTGACCGGGCGGGAATCCCGGGGAACTTGTCCGATGGATTCTTCCGCCCGTTTATGGTTTGATGGTTCCGTTGGTTTGGCGGAAGTTCATCGCAATCATACAGACACCCCATTTTCCCGATAACGGAATGATCATGGAATGATCATCATCATTTTGAAACAGGGAAAAAATTCCGTCAAGAAAAAGATTCAGGGTTTCCGCCGGCCTTCCGCCGCGTCGGGACCGAACGACGCCCGGCGCAGGGTGATGCGTTCCACATACTCCCGGTCGACGTCGAACCCGATGCCGGGGCCGTCCGGCACCGCAATGCGGCCGTCTTGCACCGTCACTTCCGGGAACACGACGTCCCGGTGCCAATAGCGGGAAGATGCCGACAGGTCGCCGGGAATCGTGAAGTTCGGCAGCGAAGCGAGGGCGATGTTGTGGGCCCGGCCGATGCCGCTTTCCAGCATCCCGCCGCACCAGACGGGCACGCCGCGCGCCAAGCACAGATCGTGGATCCGCTTCGCCTCGGCGAGCCCGCCGACCCGGCCCGCCTTGACGTTGATGACCCGGCAGCTGCCGAGATCAAGCGCCCGCCGCGCGTCGGCCGCGCCGGCGATGCTTTCGTCCAGGCAAACCGGCGTCACGAGCTCCCGCTGCAGGGCGGCATGGTCCACGATGTCGTCCGCGTCCAGCGGCTGCTCGATCATCAGGAGCCCGAATTCGTCCATCGCTTTCAGCCGCGGCAAGTCGTCCAGCGTGTAGCTGGAGTTGGCGTCCGCCATGAGGGAAAGGCCGGGGTGCCGTCGGCGGATGGCGGAAAGCGGCCCGAGGTCGTTGCCGGGCTTGATTTTGATTTTGATCCGCCGGTATCCTTCCGCCAGATACCCGTCGATGGCTTTCAGCAGGTCATCCGTGCCGCTTTGCAGCCCGACCGCGACCCCCGCCTCCACCTCCCGCCGGACGCCGCCGAGCGCCCGGGAAAGCGGGACGCCTTCCCGTTTGGCGTACAGATCCCATACGGCCTGCTCCAGCCCCGCCTTGGCCATCGGATGCCGCCGCACGAAGGCAAAGCGCGCCGCAAGGTCGGACGGATGGCCGACCGGCTGCGCGAGCAGGGCCGGAATCAGGAAACGGCCCATGATGTGCCAGGCCGTCTCCACCGTTTCCTCGCTGTACCAGGGCGCCGCGAAGGCGACGCATTCTCCCCAGCCGGTCATGCCCGCATCATCCGCCGCTTCGACCAGCAGCGTCTCCCGTTCGGTGTATGTGCCGTATGCGGCGGCAAACGGGGTCTTGAGCGGCAGCCGGATGTGGTGCAGCGTGATCCGGCGGATGTCCATGGACGTTCCCCCGCTTTCAGTCCTTCGATGATGAAAGGCCGTCGAGAAGGCGGAGCAGGTCTTTCCGCACCAGTTTTCCCGCGGCGTTGCGGGGCAGCTCCGCCACGAAGTGGACGCGGACCGGCTGCTTGTAGCGGGCCAGGCGTTCCGCGCAATGCCGCTTGACGTCTTCCTCCGTCAGACGCGCACCCGGCTTCGGGCGCACGAACGCGACGGGCACTTTGCCCCACCGCTCGTCCGGCACGCCGGCAACGCCCGCCTCGGCGACGGCCGGATGGGCGGCGAGCACCGCCTCGATTTCCGCCGGGTACACGTTTTCCCCGCCGGAGATGATCAGATCGCTGCGCCGGTCGAGCACATACAGGAACCCTTCTTCGTCGACGTATCCGATGTCGCCCGTATGCAGCCAGCCGTCCCGGATCGCCTCCGCCGTGGCCGCGGGATTGTTCCAGTATCCGGGCGTCACGTTCGGGCCTCGCACGGCGATTTCGCCGGCCGCGCCGGGCGGCGCCTCCCGGCCGTCCGCCAGGACGATCTTCAGTTCCGTCTGGAACAGCGGCTTTCCCGCCGACCCCAGCTTCGCCAGGGCGTATTCCGGCGCCAGGGTGGCCGCCTGCGACGCCGTTTCGGTCAGCCCGTACGTCTGGAACACGGGAACGCCCTTGTCCCTGCACGCCTCCAGCAGCGCCCGCGGCGCCGGACCGCCGCCGAGCAGCACGCAGCGGAGCGTCTCCGGATATCGCGCTTCCCCCAGCCCGTCCAGCATGCGGACGAGCATCTGGGCGACGGCGGACACGATCGTGACGCCCTGCCCGAAGACGGCCCGGTTGGCGCGGGCCGGGTCGAACCGCTCATGGATGACGACGGGCATGCCGTAAATGACGTTTTTCATGAGGGCGGACAGGCCGCCGACATGGAACAGGGGCAGCGCCACCAGCCACCGGTCCCGCTCGCTCAGGCCGAGGTTGAGCGCCGAGCCGACGGCCGACGCCCAATGGTTGCCGAAGGTGTGGATGACCCCCTTCGGCCGGCCCGTCGTGCCGGACGTGTACATGACGGTGCTGACGGCTTCAAGGTCGATTTCGCAGACGTCCGCAAGCTGCACATCGTCATCGCCGGGCCCGGCCGGATCCCGGTCGGCGCCCGCGGCCGCCGCCGAACCGGCATCGTCCGGTCCGCCGGCCCTCGCGCCGGCTTCCGGCGGGCCGGCGTCCAAAAGTTCGTCCGTCCGCACGATTTGGATATCCGGCAGAAGACCGCGGACCGCTTCCGCCAGGCCGGCGTGGGCGTCGTCGCAAATCAGCAGGCGGCAGCCGGCGTCCAGCAGCTGATGGCGGATCTCGGCGGGAGCAAGGCGAACGTTGAGCGGCAAATACACGGCGCGAAGATAATGCACCGCGTGCAAAAGCGGCGGCACGTGCAGGCCGTTCCCGCACAGCACCGCCGCCATGCCGCCCGTGCCGAGGCCGCGGCGGGCAAGCCGCTTCGCCGTCCGCCGCGCCTGCTTCCGCAGTTCGCGGAACGTGACGGTCGCGCCGTCGCCGTCCATGAGCGCAATGCGGTCGGGGGTGAGCATCGCCCGCTTGTCCAGCCAGTGGGTCATTCGCATGGGACATGCTCCTTCCGAACTTGCTCCTTCCGGACGGCCGAAAGGCCCGGGGCGATCACGGAAAACGCGGGAACTTGCCGAAGTCCGGCTTCCGTTTCTCCTTGAAGGCGTCGCGGCCTTCCTTCGCCTCGTCGGTCGTGTAGAAGAGCAGCGTGGCGTCGCCGGCCAGTTGCTGGATGCCGGCCAGCCCGTCCGTGTCGGCGTTGAACGCCGCCTTCAGGAAGCGGATGGCCGTCGGGCTTTTTTCCAAAATTTCGCGGCACCACTTCACCGTTTCTTCTTCCAGCTGCTCGAGGGGCACCACCGCGTTGACGAGCCCCATCTCCAGCGCCTGCTGCGCGTTGTACTGGCGGCACAGGTACCAGATTTCCCGCGCCTTCTTGTGGCCGACGATGCGGGCGAGATACCCGGCGCCGTACCCGCCGTCGAAGCTGCCCACCTTCGGGCCGGTCTGGCCGAATACGGCGTTGTCCGCCGCGATGGTCAGGTCGCACACGACATGCAGCACATGGCCGCCGCCGATGGCGTATCCCGCCACCATGGCGATGACCGGTTTCGGAATGGCGCGGATGAGCCGCTGCAGATCGAGCACGTTCAGCCGGGGAATGTCGTCGTCGCCGACGTAGCCCCCGTGTCCGCGCACCTTCTGGTCGCCGCCGGAGCAAAACGCCTGGTCCCCGGCGCCGGTCAGAATGATGACGCCGATGTCCCGGTCATCCCGCGCCCGGGAGAAGGCGTCGATCATCTCCATCACCGTTTTCGGGCGGAACGCGTTGCGCACTTCCGGACGGTTGATGGTGATTTTGGCCATCCCTTCATACGTTTCATAAATGATGTCTTCGTATTCGCCCCGTTTCACCCAGGGCACTGCCGGCTTCGGCATCGGTCACGCCTCCTCCGTACTCCCGTTCGATTCGGTTGTCGATTGCAAAAAATGCATCACGATTGTAGCAAAAATTTCCGGCTTCTCCACGTGCACAAGATGTCCCGCGTCCGGCACGACGGCAAGGCGCGCGTCCGGCAGAAGCGCCTGCATCCGCTCGGCGATCCGGCGAAACTTGCCGTCCAGTTCCCCGACGATGAGCTGCACCGGAACCGCGAGGGAAGGAAGCCGGTCCCACCACGACGGCTGGACGCCGGTGCCCATGCCCCGCAGGCTGGCGGCAAGGCCGTCCGGCCGGTTGGCCAGCCGCATGCGGCGAAGCTCGTGGCGGACCCGTTCCGGCATTCGGCGGACGGTCGAAAAAAGCGGCAGATTTTCCCAATCGTCGACGAACGCTTCGACGCCGTCCCGTTCGATGCGCGCCGCCAGCTCTTCGTCCTGCCTCGCCCGGGCAAGCCGCTCGCCGGCGTCGGCCAGCCCCGGCGAACCGCTCTCCACAATGAGCGCGGACACCCGTTCCGGCGCCAGCATCGCCAGCGACAGCGCCAGACGGCCGCCCATGGAATAGCCGAGCACCGCGGCTTTGCCGATGGACAGGCGGTCCATCAGCCGGCACAAATCGTCCGCCACGCGCTCCGTGCGGCAGCGGGCGGGATCGCGGGGCGCGTCCGTCCGGCCGTGGCCGGGCAGATCGACGGCCACGATCCGCCGCCGGCGGGCCCACGCGGGCAGGAACGGCCGCCAGACGGCGGCGCAGCCGGTGAACCCGTGCAGCAGAAGGAGCGGCGGGCCGTCGCCGGCGACTTCCACATGGTACGACAGGCCGTCCAGCTGCAAGCGCAACGCCGTCACCGGCGGCGTCCCGCCGGCTGCCGGGCGTTCATCCGGCCGGGACGGCCGCGGTTGATCCGGGCGATCCATCGCGCGCGTTCCCTCCCGTTCTTGCGGACTTCGGTCATCCGATCCTGTGAAGCTGCTCCGACACGGCCCGCCACACCCGGCGGTGCTGCTCCGCGTTCACGTCCCGGTCCGTCCGGATTTCGATGATGTGGAGTCCCCCCGCCATGGCGCCCGCAAACGCGCATCGGAAGGCGTCCCAGTCCCCGGCCAGGGTATAGGCCGCGCCGTACAGTCTGGCCGCATGGGCGAAATCCAGGCCGGTGGGCGTGCCGAACAACGCCTCGAACCGGGGTTTGTCCAACGAAGCCTGGGGCAGGAACGAAAAAATGCCGCCGCCGTCGTTGTTGATCAGAACGACGGTCAGGTCAAGGCGGTGCCGCTTCGCCATGAGCAGGCCGTTCATGTCGTGGTAAAAGCTGAGGTCCCCGAGCACGAGCACCGTTTTTTCCCCGGCCGCGCTGAAGCCGAGGGCGGTGGACACAAGGCCGTCGATGCCGTTGGCTCCCCGGTTGCCGGCGATGCGGACGGGTTCGGGGCGGAAGCCGAAAAACGCATCCAGATCCCGCACCGGCATGGAATTGCCCGCGACGAGCACGGCGCCTTCGGGCAGAAGCCGGCGCAATTCCAGAAACACGCGGCCTTCAAAAAGCGGCTCGCCGTCCCGCTCCCGCCCTTCCCGCTCCAGTACCGCCCGCGTTTCCCCGTTGAGGCGCCGCCAGCGGCCGAGCCAGTCTTCGTGCGCCGGTCCGTCCGGCCCTCCAGCCGGCCGTCCGGCGCCCGTTTCCGGCGTCCTTTCGCCGGCGCCGTCCGTTGCCGGCCGGCCGCTGCCGGTGGCCGCGCATCCGCCGCTGCCGTTCGCCTCCAGCGCGTCCGCGAGCTGCCGGCAAAACAGCACCGGATCGGCAAACACCATCTCGTCGGCCTGCAGGGCCGGTTCCCGCCAGCCGCCGACGTCCACCACCAGATACCGGCAGTCCCGGTGCCGGTTCAAATATTGCTGAAACGCCTTGGACACCGGCATCGCCCCGAAGCGCACCACCGCTTCCGGCTTGAGCGTTTCCGCCGTCCGCTCGTCGCGCAGGAAGGCGTCATAGCCGTCGATGACCGCCGGCGCGCCGTGGCCGCCTGACCTCAGCTGGGACAGCGGGTCCGCCAGAATCGGCCAGCCCGTCCGCCGGGCCAGGGCGGCCACCGCCTCGGGAAACCCGGGCTCGTCCATCGGGCCGCAGACGATGAGCCCGCGCCGGATGCCGGCGAATTCCCGGGCGAGGTCCGCGATGCGCGACCGGTCCGCCAGGCGCGGTCCCGCCGACACCCGGATGCCCGGCCGGCCGGATCCGCGCCCCGCTTCAAACAGCCGGGGAAGGCGAACATCCGGCAAGAGCGGCTCCCGCAGGGGCACGTTGAGGTGCACCGGCCCCATCGGCGCTTCCCGGGCCGTGGCGGCGGCCCTTGCGGCCACCGCCCGGGCGTGCCGGATCATCGTCTCCGATCCGTCCGGCACCGGCAGGTCGAACGCCCATTTCACGTGGCGGCCGTACATGCCGGCCTGCAGGATCGTCTGCGGCGCGCCGGCATCCCGCAGCTCGTGGGGCCGGTCCGCCGTCAGCACGACGAGGGGCGCCCGGGCGAGGTCCGCTTCGGCCACCGCCGGCCAGTAATTGGCCGCCGCCGTTCCCGACGTGCAGATGAGCGCCACCGGTTCGCGCCTGGCCTTCGCCAGTCCCAGGGCAAAAAAACCGGCCGACCGCTCATCAACGTTCAGCCAAACGGTCAGGCCTTCGTGTTCGGCCGCCAGCACGGCCAGCGGCGTCGACCGGGAACCCGGGCTCACCACCGCGTGCCTGACGCCGCCGTGCACCAGTTCGTCCAGCAAGGCGGCAACGGTCCGCGTCTGGCCTTCCGATTGACCGCTCATCCCGATCCCTCCCCGCCAGGTTCCTGCAAAGCGCCGAGCGCCGACAGCATCGGCCGGAATTTCAGCCGGGTTTCCAAAAGCTCCGCCTCCGGGTCCGAATCGCCCACGATGCCGCATCCGGCAAACAGCACCGCTTCGTCGCCCCGCAGGAGGGCCGAGCGGATCGCCGCGGCAAACTCGCCGTCCATCCGCCAGTCGATCCAGCCGATCGGCGCCGCGTACCAGCCGCGGTCCATGTCCTCCATCTCGCGGATCATCGCGAGGGCTTCGGCTTTCGGCATGCCGCCGAGCGCGGGGGTCGGATGGAGGGCGTCCACAACGGCGAGCAGGGACGCGTCCCCGCGGGCGTCCCCCTCGATCGGCGTCAGCAAATGCTGGATGTCTTTCAGTTTGTGCAAAAGGGGCGCATCCGGCAGCCGCACGTCCGTGCAGAAGCGGGCCAGCACCGAACGGATCATGTCGACGGCCAGGGCGTGTTCCAGCAAATTTTTGCCGTCCCGGAACAACCGCTCCCCGATGCGGGCGTCCTCTTCCGCCGTCGCCCCGCGCGCCGCCGATCCCGCCAGCGACAGCGTCGCCAGGCGGTAGCCGCGTTTTTGGATCAGCCGTTCCGGCGTCGCCCCGATGAAGCAGCTGCCGCCGCTTTCGACGGCAAATACGTACGTGTTCGGCTGTTCCGCCAGCAGCCGCCGCAGCACCGGCTCCGGCCGGAACGGCCCGTCCGCCCGGAGCATCATTCGACGGGCCAGCACCACCTTGTCCAGCCGGCCGGCGCGGATGGCGGACACCGCCCGGGCCACCGCCGCCGTCCAGCGGTCGGCGCCGGGTTCCTCCGCGTGAATGACGACGGGCGAACGGGGTTCCGGTTCACCAGCCGCAGCGGACAAACCGGAAAACGAAAGGCGCACCGCTTCGTCCCGCCCGCCGCTTTCCCTTTCGTCCGTTTCCGGCCGGTTTTCCGTCAGCCAGGCCCGGTCGCCCCGCACCGTCAAAAGATAGCGGGGAACCGTCAGCTTCGCGGACGGAAAATGCCGCCAGAGCGCTTCCCGGCGTCCGGAAGGATCGAAGGCGAAACCGCCGAACAGGACGGGGCCGGTGCCGGCCGGCGCCTCCCCTTCAATCTCCACGGCGGCGGCCAGCTGCCGCCACCGGCGGTCCGCTTCGCCGAAACGATCCGCGCCTTCCCCGGATTCGATGCAGAACGCTTCGCCAAGCCCGACCAGCACGAGCTTTCGGTCCGGCTCCGACCAGAAAAAACGGCTGCCCTGGAACAAACGGCCAACGCGTGAAAAAAAAACGGCCGGATCCGTCCGTTCCACCGGCGTCACCGTGCTCCTGAGCACGGTTCTCCCGCCGCGGGCGGCCGCCGGCTTCACGGACACGATCAATGGATTCGTCATGTCGGATGTCACCCTTGTCTCTCTGTCGAAAAGGCCTGTCTCTAGCATACCCTGCCGGATTGACCACCGTCAACGCCCGGCCCCGCCGCGGCGACCGCGGACGCGCTCCGTTGACACGCCGGGCCCGTTGGCCTAAACTGAATTTGGTCACAATCGAATTTCAAAATCTATTAATTATAAGCGAAAAGGCTGGAGACCGCCATGCAACCTGCATTGCAACCCGCGGATCTGAACGTGTGGTGGCGCATGATCCGCCCGCATACGCTGACCGCTTCCTTCATTCCCGTGTTTGCGGGCACGGCCATGGCCCTTTCCGACGGCGGATTCCGCGCCGACCTGTTTTTCGCCATGCTGCTTGCTTCGCTCCTGATCCAGGGCGCCACCAACATGGTCAACGAATATTACGATTACGTCCGGGGGCTGGACAACGAGCAATCCGTCGGCATCGGCGGCACCATCGTGCGGGACGGCGTGGCGCCCGTGACGGTGCGCAATCTGGCCTTCGCCTTCTACGGGCTGGCCGTGTTGCTCGGGGTCTACATCTGTTCCGAAACGTCCTGGTGGGTGGCCGTTGCGGGAACCGTTTCCATTCTCGTCAGCTATTTCTACAGCGCCGGGCCGCTGCCGATTTCGTCCACTCCGCTCGGCGAACTGTTTTCCGGCCTGTTCATGGGGCCCGTCATCATCCTGATCGCCTACTTCATCCAGACCGGTTCCCTGTCCGCCGCCGCCGTCTGCGTCTCCGTCAGCTTCGGCCTCACCATCGGCGCCATCAATCTGTCCAACAACATCCGGGACCGGGACGGGGACGCCTCCCACGGCCGCAGGACGCTGCCCGTTCTGCTCGGCAGGCCGAAATCGATCGGCCTTTTGGCGGCCATGTTTGCCGTTGCCTTCGTCTGGATCGGCCTGCTGGCGGCATGGGGGCTCGTCACCCCGTGGACGCTGCTCGTTTTGCTCAGCATCCCGAAAGCGGTGCAGGCGGTGCGGGGATTCGTCGGCAAACGGACGCCCGTCGACATGATGCCGGCGATGAAATCCACCGCCCAGCTCAACACGTTTTTCGGCATGCTGCTGTCCATCGGGTTCGTCATCGGCTTCTTCGTCGCGCCGTGACCGCCGACGCCGCCGGGAAGCGCCGGATTCGCCCATTTTCCGACGGAACGGAGGGATGGCCGTGGACATGCGCGGCACGCTGATGGAAGCGCTCGGCATCGAGGCGGCGGAAATCGGTCCGGACCGGGTCGTCTGCACGATGCCCGTCGATCACCGCACCCGGCAGCCTTTCGGGTTTCTGCACGGCGGCGCTTCCCTGGCGTTGGCCGAAACCGCCGCCAGCATCGGAACGCTGGCCAACCTGGATCCGGAGCGGGAACTTGCCTTCGGCATGGAAATCAACGCCAACCATCTGGCCAGCGTCAGCGGCGGCCGGGTGACCGCCGTGGCGGTGCCCCTGCATAAAGGCCGCACGGCCATGGTGTGGGACATCCGGATCACGGACGAGCGGGGCCGCCTCGTCTGCGTTTCCCGCTGCACGGTGGCCGTCCGCCCGAGGCGGCGGGAAGATTCGGCGCAGGAGGCAACCTGACGGGTCGCGCGGCAGCGGATCACGGACCCCGCAATGCCGCGGATCGGTTTGGCGCGCAAAATCGGACGAAAAAAATGGATGAAAAAAATGAAAGCATGAACGCAAAAACCGCAATGCGACCGCATTGCGGTTTTTTGTGCCGGCACCCTTCCGGCCTTGCCTTCATTTCACGCCTTGAGCAGCCGGAGCCCGTTCAGGATGACGAGAATCGTGCTGCCCTCGTGCCCGACGACGCCGGCGGGAAGCGCCAGCGACTGGAAGAAGTTGGCGGCGATGAGCAGCAGGATCACCGCGATGGAGAACGCGATGTTTTGCCTGATGACGCGGTTCATCCGTTTCGCCAGGCGGATGGCCTCGTCGATTTTGGCCAGGTCGTTTTTCATCAGCACGACGTCGGCGACGTCCAGCGCGGCATCCGTGCCGCCGCCCATGGCGATGCCGACGGTGGCCGAGGCCAGGGCCGGCGCGTCGTTGATGCCGTCGCCCACCATGGCGACGGCCCCGAAGCGGCGGCGCAGGGACGCCACCTCGTTCACCTTCGCCTCCGGCAGGCATTCCGCCGCAAACTCGTCGACGCCGCTTTCCCCGGCAATGGCCGCGGCGGTCTGCCGCCGGTCGCCGGTCAGCATCACCGTGCGCAGGCCCGCTTTCTTCAGCCGGCTCACCGCTTCCGCCGCCTCCGGCCGCAGCTCGTCCTTGAGGGCGATGACGCCGGCGATGCCGCGCCCGTCGCGGACAAACACGAGCGTCTTGCCTTCGGCCGCCAGCCGGCCGGCCACGCCTCCCGCGAAGGCTTCCGCTTCCTCCCGGCCGACGAACGCCGCGCTGCCCGCCATCCACGTTTCGCCCCCGATGACGCCCTTCACGCCGAACCCGGCGATGTCTTCCACCGCCGCCGGTGCCGGAAGGTGCCCCGCCGGGCTTTCGCCGCCGGACCGCTCCGCCGCATGCCGGACGATGGCCGAAGCCAGCGGATGACCGGAGTGATGCTCAAGGAGCGCGGCCATGGCCAAAAGTTCGTCCCCGTCCAGTCCGTCCCGCGCGATCACGTCGGTGACGGCCGGCCGGCCGCCGGTCAGCGTGCCCGTCTTGTCGAAGGCGACGGCTTTGATCCGGGCGAGGTTCTCCAGATGGACCCCGCCCTTGACCAGAATGCCCCGCCGCGCGCCGGCGGCGATGGCCGCCAGCGTCGCCGGCATGACCGACGCCACCAGGGCGCAGGGCGAGGCGACGACCAGGAACACCATCGCGCGATAGAGCGCCTCGCCGAAACGCCATCCGAACGCCAGGGGCGGCAGGACCATCAGGGCGCCGGCGGCGGCCAGCACCGTTTTCACGTACGGACCTTCAAAACGTTCAAGAAACCGCTGGGACGGCGGTTTTTCGCTTTGCGCGCTTTCCACCAGATCCAGGATTTTCTGGAACAGGGTTTCACCGCTCGGTTTCGTCATTTCCACCACGAGGGAGCCGCGCAGGTTCACCGTGCCCGCCAGCACCTCGTCCCCGGGCGACTTCCCGACGGGAATCGACTCCCCCGTGATGGCTGATTCGTCGACGGCGGTGACGCCTTCGACGATGCGCCCGTCCACCGGCACCCGTTCGCCGGGCCTCACCCGGATCCGGTCGCCGACGGCCAGGGCCTTCACGGACACGGTCCGTTCCCGGCCGTTCTCGATGCGCCGGGCGGTTTCCGGCTTCAATTCCATGAGCCGGGTCAATTCCCGCCGGTTTCTGTCCGTCGCGTACTGTTCCAGCGCGCCGCTCAAGGCAAAGATGAAAATCAGCAGCGCGCCTTCCGTCCAGTATCCGATGGCGGCCGATCCGGCGGCCGCCAGAATCATCAGAAGCTCCACGTTGAGCCGCCGGTTCCGGACCGTATCTTCAATCCCTTCGCGGGCTTTGGCAAAGCCGCCGATCGCGTAGGCGGCCAAAAAAACGGCAATGGAGGCCGTTTTCCAATCCAGCTCGGCAAAAAGCCAGCCGATCGCCGTCAGCGAGCCGCTTGCGAGGGCGGCGATCAGTTCGCCGTGCTTCCTGAGCCGTGCGGCCCAGCGCGCGCGGCCGTTCCACCGGTGACGGACGGTTCGCCGCAAACCGGCGGTCGGGCCGTCATGCGCCCCGCGGGTTCCGTATTCCGTCTCCACCCATTCCACGAGCGGGCAGCGGACCGTTTCCGCCTTCATGTTTTCTCCCCTCCGTGCTTCCATCGTAACATAACGCGGGGAAATTATCAAGAATAATTCTAATATAATAATTATTATTTGAAATTGAGATTCATCCTCAATCCCGCGGGCATAAATGCCACGGACAGACATGACGGGCGCCCGTTCGGCATAATTTGTGTTCATGGAGGTGCGAAAGCATGTGCGGAATCACCGGGTGGATTGACTGGAACGAACCGTTGGCCCTGCGGCAGCCCGTGCTGGAGCGAATGACGGAAGCGCTGGCGCACCGGGGACCGGACGCCGCCGGCGTCTGGATCAGCGGACCGTGCGCCCTCGGCCATCGCCGGCTCAGCGTGATCGATCCCGAAAACGGCGCGCAGCCGATGATCCGCCGGCAGGACGGCGTCCAATGGATCATCGTCTACAACGGGGAACTGTACAACACGGCGGAGTTGCGGGAGGAACTGAAGGCGCGGGGGCACCGGTTCGCCACCTCCTGCGATACGGAAGTGCTGCTGGCCGCCTTCATCGAATGGGGGGAAGCGTCGCTCGACAGGCTGAACGGCATTTTCGCGTTTGCGGTGTGGAATGACCGGGAGGAAAGCCTGTTTCTGGCCAGGGACCGGGTCGGCGTCAAGCCGCTTTTTTATTCGCTGCCGCGGGAAGGCACGTTCCTGTTCGGATCGGAGATGAAGGCGATTCTGGCCCATCCGCTCGTTGCGCCCGCCGTCGGGCGGGAAGGGCTGGCGGAAGTGTTCGCCCTCGGGCCGGCGCGGACGCCGGGACACGGCGTGTTCGAGCAAATCCGGGAACTGAAGCCGGGCGAGTGGATGCGGTTCGACCGCGGCGGCCTGACCGTCCGCACGTACTGGCGGCTGGAAAGCCGCGAACATGCCGACGACGAAGCCGGGACGGCCGCCCGCGTCCGCGAGCTTCTGGAGGATGCCGTCCGGCGCCAGCTCGTCTCCGACGTGCCCATCGGCACGCTTTTGTCGGGAGGCCTCGATTCCAGCGCGCTGACGGCGTTCGCCGCCGATCATTTCCGGAGCGCCGGGCGCGGGCCCGTTCCCACTTTCTCCATCGATTACGTCGGCAATGACCGGCATTTCCGGGCGAGCGATTTCCAGCCGGCGAGCGACGCGCCCTGGATTCGCCGCATGGCGGATCACCTCGGCACGGACCACCGGGCGTTCGAATTCGACACGCCGGACCTTGTCGACGCGCTGACCGACGCGGTGACGGCCCGGGATTTGCCCGGCATGGCCGACGTCGACTCGTCGCTTCTCCTGTTTTGCCGGGAAATCCGCCAGCACGTCACCGTCGCCCTTTCCGGCGAGGCGGCCGACGAAATATTCGGCGGCTATCCCTGGTTTCACCGCCGCGAGCTGATGGAGGCGGACACGTTCCCGTGGTCGGTGTCCCTGCCGGTCCGGACGGCGATTTTGTCCGATGAGGCCAAAGCGTGGATCGATCCGGAAGGATATGTCAGACGGCGATATGAAGAAGCGCTTGGCGAGGTGCCCCTTTTGCCCGGCGAAAACGGCGAGCGGGCCAGGTTGCGGCAGATCGCCTGGCTGAACCTGACCCGCTGGATGCCGACCCTGCTGGACCGCAAAGACCGGATGAGCATGGCCGTCGGGCTGGAAGTGCGCGTTCCCTATTGCGACCATCGCCTGATCGAGTACGTCTGGAACGTGCCCTGGGAAATCAAAAACGCCGGCGGACGGGAGAAGGGCCTGCTCCGCCAGGCGCTGGAAGGGGTGCTGCCGGATGACGTGCGAACCCGAAAGAAAAGCCCGTTTCCGAAAACCCACAACCCCGCCTACACCCGCGCGCTCAAATCCCGGCTTCTGGACGTGCTGGCCGACGACGGCGGGCCGCTTGTCCCGTTCATCAACAGGGACAAAATTCTGGAACTGGCCCGGTCGGACGACGATGCGCCGGGCGCGCCCTGGTTCGGCCAGCTGATGGGCGCCCCCCAGCTCATGGCGTGGCTCATCCAGGTGGATTACTGGTTCCGGGCGTACCGGGTGTCCGTTGCATCAGGCTGACAAGCAGGCGGATCGCCCGCCCCCGGTGGCTGATCGCCTGCTTTTCCGCGATGTCGAGTTCGGCCATCGTGCGGCCGTATTCCGGCAGGTAGAACACCGGATCGTAGCCGAATCCGCCCGCGCCCCTCGGCCGGTCCGCAATGTAGCCCGGGCACGTGCCTTCCGCCCGCAGCAAGGTGCCGCGCGCGGGATCGAAATAGACGAGGGCCGCGACGAATTCCGCCTCGCTGAGCAGCCGGATTCCCGGCGCCAGCGGCAGGCCGGGCGGCGGGTCGCAGGCGGCGCCCCGCTTCTCCAGTTCGGCGAGCAGCTTGGCGATGTTCGCCCGGTCGTCGGCCGGTTCGCCCGCGTATCGCGCCGAACGGACGCCGGGCTCGCCGCCGAGCGCCTTCACGCGAAGCCCGGAATCGTCCGCCACGCAAGGGACTCCGAGCCGCCCGGCCACGGCGCGGGCTTTCAGCTCCGCGTTCTCCATGAACGTGCCGCCGGTCTCCGGAACGGGCGGGATGTCCGGAAAATCGGCCAGGCTTTTGACGCGATACCCGAGCTCGCCGAAGGCGCGGGCGAACTCCCGCGCTTTCCCGGGGTTGGACGTGGCGACGACGAGGGTTTCCGCTTCCCGGCCGCCCCCGGTCACGCCCCGCCCCCCCCGATCCGGACGCCGGCTTCGGCGAGCACCCGGCGCTCGAGATCGATCAGGCCGCGGATGGCCGCCTCCGACATGGCAAGCAGCTGATCCAGGCGCTCGCGGGAGAAGGGAGAAGCTTCCCCCGTCCCCTGGATTTCCACGAACTCGCCGGATCCGGTCATCACCACGTTCATGTCGACCTGCGCCTGGGAATCCTCTTCGTACGTCAGGTCGACGAGCGGCTCGCCGTTGACGATGCCGGCGCTCACCGAAGCGAGAAAATCGGTGATCGGCAGCGCCTGGATTTTCGCCTCGTCCACCAGTTTCTGCATGGCCAGGGCCATGGCGACGAAAGCCCCGGTGACGGACGCCACCCGCGTGCCGCCGTCCGCCTGGATCACGTCGCAGTCCAGCGTGACGGTCCGCTCGCCGAGCTGATCCAGATTGACCACGGACCGGAGCGATCGGCCGATCAGGCGCTGGATTTCCATCGTGCGGCCCGCCGGCCGGCCCTTGGCCGACTCCCGCTGGTTGCGCAGCTGCGTGGCGCGGGGCAGCATGGCGTATTCCGCCGTCACCCATCCCTTGCCCGTGCCCTTCACGAAAGACGGCACCTTCTCTTCCACGGTGGCCGTGCAGATGACGCGGGTGTGCCCGCATTCTATCAAAACGGAACCTTCCGCGTAGCGATTGCAGTGGGGCGTCAAAACGACACGGCGCATTTCGTCCGGTCTGCGACCGTCTGTTCTCAATGCAACAACCTCCCGGCTCAGGATGCACTTCCCTTATCATACCAAACCCGCCATGCAAAATCACGCCGCAAAAGCCGCGCGCCCCGACGCCGGACTTGTGCGGCGCCGGCGGCCCGTTCCGGATCGGACGCCGGCATTCCCCGGCCGGTCCGCCGGACGCGCGGCGGACACCCCCGCGCCAAAAAAAGAAAACCCGCCCCTTCCCGGGCGGGGCGGCCGCAAAGCCGCGATGTCAAATGGCGTACGGATTGATCTGCGACGGTTTTTGCGCCGGTTTGGCAAACACGAGATCCCCGCCGATGGCCACGCCGGCCTTGCCGTCCACCATGATCTGCACCTTGGGCTTGCCCGTCTGTTCGGCCAGCGACAGGACCACGGCCTGCAGCGCGTCCTCGGTGACGGGGTGCAGGTCATCCTCCAGCAGATTGGCGCCGAAGTTGACGAGCACCGTGTCGTCGTGCACCTCCACATTCAGCACTTCCGTGGCGGAAGACAGGACGGGATGCAGGGCGGAATCGGCGGCCGGTCCTTCCACCAGTTCCCGGACGACGGCCATGGGCGCATCGTCGGTATGGCGGATCAATCGGGTCACCGGTACATAATAAAGAAGATCGTCGGTCTGCTCCGGGAAGTACAGGGTCACCGGCATGGCGAGGGAAGGCTGGACGCCGGGGTCCGTCTCCACGTTGATGCCCATCGCCCGGGTCAATGGTTCGTCGAGGGGCGTGCCGTTTTTCGGCATTTCTTTCAGCGGCGAGCCGTTGATCCAGATCTGCACCGCTTGGATCGAATCAAAGCCGGTCAGCGCCCAGGTGACGGCTTCCAGGACCTTCCGTTCGTTCGCCGGGTCGTAATCGGCGAATGCCGGCGAGAAATCGACCACCGCCAGCCCGTCCGGGCTGATGTCCATGCCGAGCACTTCCGTTCCCCGGGGCAAGAGGGCGGAAAACCCTTCCGGCAGCCGCCCGTCCATCGGACCGCCCTCCACCATCCAGGAGAGCACTTTCCGGGCGATGCCCGGCTCGTAGGGGATGCGCACGCCGAGGGGCACCACGTGTCCGTCGCCGTCCTCGAAATAGAGGGTGACCGGCGCCTCTTCTCCCGACGCGGGCACCGCCGCCGTTTCCAGGCTGTCCCAGTCCGTTCCGTCCTCCGCTTCCAGCTCATAGTCGACGGGAGGCGGATCGATCCCGCCGTCCGTCTCCTTCGCCCCCCAAAGGCCGCAGCCCGACAGGACAAGAGGCGCGGCCAGGAGGACCGCCATCGCCCCGCGGCGCCATTGACGAAGCTGGCTCATACACTTGCAGACCTCCTTCTCGTTCATGTAGTACTATGTATACGAGCCCTGCTTGTTTTTATACCGGATTTGTCCCGGCGCCGCGTCCGGCCCGCCGGGGCGGCAAAGCCGGTTCATTCGCCAGATGGGAGGTTGCCGTATGGACTATTTTCTGGACAGCCGCAAGGTGGCCGAAGCGACGGCCCGGCTGCTGGAAGAGCGCGGCGTGTCGCTGGACGACATCGCCAGGCTCGTCTATTTTCTGCAAAAAGATTACATCGCGGATTTGACGCTGGAGTTGTGCAGGGAAAACGTGGAGAAAGTGCTGGCCAAGCGGGAAGTGCAAAATGCGGTGCTGACGGGGATCCAGCTGGACATGCTGGCGGAACGGGGAGAACTCCTTCAGCCGCTGCAGGACATGATCCGTCACGATGAGGGGCTGTACGGCTGCGACGAAGTGCTGGCGCTGTCCATCGTCAACGTGTACGGCAGCATCGGCATGACCAATTTCGGCTATGTGGACAAAATGAAGCCCGGCATCCTGACGGAACTGAACCGCAAGAACGGGCCCCGCTGCCACACGTTTCTGGACGACATCGTCGGCGCCATCGCCGCGGCGGCCAGCAGCCGGATCGCCCACCGCAGCGTCGGATTCGAGTGACGGGCCTGGCGGATCAAGCCCGCCCTCTCACGCGCGGCGCCGGAGCATCCAGCGCACCCGGCCCTTGTCTTCCGTCCGGACCGCCAGACCCCCGCGCTCCAGGCGGACCAGATGGGCGAGCGTCTCGCCCATGGCGAACCGGAGCTGATGCACCGAAAGGCCGGCGCCGAAAAAGCGGAGGCACAGCTCCCAGGCCGTCACCGGCGCATCCAGCATGCCCGCCATGCGTTTCAGGCGCTCGCGGTGATGGCGGATGATGTCGCCGCACCGGCCGGAAAACCCGTCAAACGGCTCGCGGTGGCCGGGATACGCCCGCCGGACGTTCAGCCCGGCGAGCCGCGCCAGGCTGTCCAGATATTCGCCGAGCGGATCGTCGCCGTACCCCGGCAGCACGCTCACGTTCGGCGTGATCGCGGGCAGCACCTGGTCGCCGCAGATGAGGTCGCCGCTTTCCCGGTCAAAAAACAAAAGCTGGCCGCGGGCATGGCCGGACGCCTGCAGCACGCGCCAGGCGCGGCCGCCCATGGCGATCGTGCCGCCCGGCCGAAGCGGCGTCACCCCGGGAAGCGGAGACACGAGGGGCACGAAGGACAGAAGATGCTCCCGCATTTTTTTGAGCATCACGTTGTCCATGCCGTGGGCGGCGAACAGCTCCAGGAGCCTTTGCGTCATCGGCTGCCCGTCGCCCCACAGTTCCCGCATCTGGGACGCGCCTTCCGGCGACAGGAAAACGGGTGCGCCGCTCGCCTCCTGGAACCGCCCCGCCAGCCCGAGATGGTCGGGATGATGGTGGGTGAGCACGATTTTCCGGATGTCCCGGAAGCCGATGCCCATCTCCCGCATGGCCGTCTTCCACGCCTCGAGGGAAGCGCCGTCGGCAAGCCCGGGGTCGATCAGCGTCCAGCCGTCGTCTTCCCGCAGCAGATAGGCGTTGACCCAGCGGAGCGGAAACGTTAGCGGCAGGCGAACCTGCCGGATGCCGCCCGCATGTTCCGTCCACAGCGGCCGTCGATTCGACATGTCGAGCATCTCCCCGTGTCTGCCTGGCAAGCCGCAAGCCGCCCGGCGGGAACCGCGTCAGAAGAAAAAGCCGTAATACCATTGCAGCCAGTCCTGTCCGAAAAACCAGCACAGCGCGGCGGCCGCCGCGATGGACGGGCCGAAGGGCACGAACTGGCCTTTGTCCAGCTTTCGGAATGCCATCAGAAAAATGGCGGCCAGCACGCCCAGCGCCGACGCGACGAGCAGCACCAGGACGACCCGTTCGGCGCCGAGCGCCAGGCCGAGCATGGCCAGCAGCTTGATGTCCCCGCCCCCCATGGGAGGCTTGTTCAGTCTTGCGGCTATCCATGATACCAGAAACGGGATGCCGCCGCCAACGAAAAATCCCAGCGCATGATGCCAGAAGGGCGCGGCGGGCGCAAGGAGATGCCAGAGGGCGAAAAACGCCATGGCGGGGTACGTGACCGCGTTGGGCAGCAAACGGTACTTCAGATCGCTGACGGCCAGCACGGTCAGGACGGACAACAGCACAAGACCGGGAAACCACTCGCGGAACGCCCGGCTTTCCGAAAACAGCAGCCAGTACGAAACGCCGGACAGCACGGCGATCACCGGGTACGACCAAACGAGCCTGGACACCGCCGGCTCCCCCAGCGAACAACGGGAACCGACCCAGGAAAGGAAGGCGCCGGCGGTAACGCCGCTGCAGAAGATCAACGCGTCTTTCAGCATCTCCATGTCGGCTGGGATCATCCCCTGATCAATGGTCGTAAAACGCGGCCGGCACGACGTCCCGGATCCAGACGAGCAGTTCCTGCAGGGACGCGACGGAAATTCGGATCCGCTGCCCGTCTCCGTTTTCGATTTCCACATATTGGTCTTCGGGCGAGATGCTGGCGCGGTATTCGATCTCGCGTCCTGCCAGTTCATCCTGCCAGCTGCAGGCAAAGCTTTTTTTCAATCGGCCGCCCTTTCCGGCCGCGGCCGCCGGCTTCCCCGCGCCTTCCGGGGCTCTTGCCGCCGCGGCCCCGTCCGCGGCTTCCGGAACTTCCGGAAACGCCGGCCCGCCCGCCGGCGCCGGCTCTCCGGCGGGTCCGGCCGCCGGCGATTCGGCGGCATGCACGGTTTCCGTGTGTTCCGGACCTTCAAGCCGCAGCGGAACGGGGTCCGCCAAGGAAGCGCCGGGCGCCGCCAGGTGCGTCTCCGCAAATGGCGCCCGGGCCGTTTCCGCCAAGGCCGTTTCCGCCAGCGCCGTTTCCGCCGGCGTTGCCGCCGCCGTTTCCGTCCGTTCGACGGCCGCAAGCGGCTCCCCGCCGAATTCCGCGGACGCCGGTTCCGGATCCCGCCCGTTTTCCGGCCCAAGATCGGCCAGCCTGGACACTTTCTCGCGCAGCGGCGCGGCCTGGCGGTTGATTTCCGGTTCGGGGCGGCCGGCCGGCCAATCCGTCTTGCCGATGCCGAAAGCGGCGTGCTTTTCCTGCGTGCGCGCATCCGGCGCGGCGGGTTCCGCGCGGAGCACGGCGACATCCCCGCTTTCGCTCCGCATGCCGCCGGTTCCGGCCGACAGGCCGGCGCCTCCGCCTTTCCCGGCGTCGGGCGCCGCCCCGGCCGCATGCATCATCCGGCTACCGGCGTCCGTCCCCAGCAGGGGGACCGCCGGATCCAGCGGATGGGCGAAGCCGCCGACGGACACCGACGGTTTTTCCCGGTCGCGCTGCAGCGCACGGAACGGGTCCGCGGACGGCTGGCCGTCAAGCAGCGAACGCGATCTTCTCGCGAAAATGTCGGCGTCTGCCTCCGCGGCAAGCCGCAGGGCGTCCCTGGCCTGTTTTTCCGCCACGTATTTTTCGATCGCTTCCCGGATCTGCTTCGGCTTGAACGGCTTGACGACGTAATCGTTGGCCCCCCGCTTCAGCGCCCCTTCCACCAAATCCTGCTGATTCACCGCCGAACAGATGATGATGACGGCGTTCGGATCGAACTTGCGGATCTGCTCCATCGCTTCCATGCCGTCCATTTCCGGCATCGTGATGTCCATGAACGTGATGTCGGGCTTTAGTTCCTTGTAAAGTTCGATCGCCTTGTGGCCGTTGTCGGCTTCGCCGACCACCTCGTGGTCGAGTTTCCGCAGGATGTCCGTCAGCATGAGGCGCATGAATCGCGTGTCGTCGACGATCAAAAAGCGCAAAGCCATGTCCCCCATCCCCCTCAATCCTTTTTGAAAAATATGGTGACTTTGTCCGTGACGGGAATGCCGACGGGCGGATCGAGATAGAGCTCGTCGTCATAGCGGATCTGCAGGTTGGCGTATTCGGGCCCCAGGTTGAGCTGTTCGTGCGTCGGCGTGAACCAGAACTCCCTTTCCCCCGGCAGCGGGCCGCCGTCATACGTCGGATCCGTTCTCGCTTCGCTCTCCCGCACGGCGTTCAGCGTGACGTCGCGGCCGTGCACGCCGCCCCGGATGTCCAGTTTCGTCTGCACGCCGTAAAGCTGGATGTTTTCCAGACTGTAGAAAAACGCCCGAAGCTCGGCCGGATCATCGTCCGGCCGGCTGTCGGAGAAGGTCAGGTTGCCCGAGACGAGCAATATGAGCGGCTTGTCCGCCCAGCCGGGATCGCCGTTGATGACTTTCGCGCGTTTCAAATCCGCATGGCCGTCCACGAAAATGGTGCCGTCGACGTTGACCGATCCGACCACCTGCAAATTTCCCCTGACGTAGAGGCTGCCGCGGAAGCGGAACCCGTCGTGCATGACCACATCGCCGTCCACCACCATCGCTTCGCCGGCGTCCAGCTCGACCGTTCCCATCAGATCCGCCGCCGCGGAAGACGGCGACGGGTAGCGGATGTAGACCGATCCGCTTTCCACCCGGAAGGCGGCCGCCGGATAGACCGTCAGCACGCCGTCGCGGATGGCCAGATCCCCGGTGAGAACGGCGTCCGACACCACGTCGACCCATTGGTTCTCGAATTTCAGCGGGCCGGCGATGCCGGCCGGCAACGCGTACGACCCGATGCCGCCGAAATTCGTTCCCGCATTCGGAGGCGGCAGGGCGGCCTGCAGTTCATCCATTTTCATGCCGACGCGCAAGGCGATGTCGATGTCTTCGTCCAGCGGCATCCGGACGTCCTCGAAGGGCATCCGCTTGGAAAATTGCCTGGCCGGCTTCGGGCCCGCGCCCCCTTCCCGGTAAAACCCTTCGAAGGACGGATAATCGGTTTTTTTGGAATAGGCGGAGCCGGGCAGGCCGATGAAACGGGCCTCGTTGCTCGTGTGGATGAAGCCGGTGCGGGCCAGGACGTCGCCGACGATGGAAGACGCCCCGTTGAGATGGATGTCCGCTTTTGCGGACAACGGATAGTAGAACACCGGGTTGATCGTGCTGACGATGACGGTTTGCTCCAGCGCGGCCGACCGTCCGGCGCCGCCGGCGGCCCGGCCGGTCGAACGGACCGTCAGCACCCGGCTGTACGGATAGTCGTGGATCGTGTCGATGTTGGCCATGAAGGCGGCGAAATTGTCCCGGTCATCGAGAACTTCGATTTCGTATGCGCCGTTCAGGCCGTCCGCCGTCCGGCCGTCCATCCATCCCGTCAAATGGTCGAGCGCGTCTTGCGTTTTGTCCACCCGGGATTTGTAGTCGGCGCCGCCCGCGTTGGCTTTCTCCGTTTCCAGGCGGATGAGGCCGCGAACTTCGTCGAGGCCTTTCTGGGCCAGAAGTTCGGCCCGGACCGTTTCCTCCGCGAGGTGGGCCTGGACGAACCCTTCGCGCACGATGCCGAGCATCACGAGGCCGATGAAGGTCAGAAGCGCAACGGCCGCCAGCGCGACCGGCAGCGCGCCTCCCCGTTCGCCCGGGCGGCTGAAAAATCCGGACAAGCTGATTTCCCCCTTTGGAGGCTTATTCCAACCGGGTGAGCGGAATCCGGGTTTCCATCGTGATGGCCGCCTGCTGCGCCGGTTCCGGCGCATCCCGGGAAATGACGAGCCGGATCCTGACGCCCCCGTCGAAAGCCGTGAGCGAGGACAGGGGGTTGGCGAGATCGTCGTCGGCCTTTTCATTCACGTGGATGACAAATTTGCCGCTCAGCTCAAACCGTTTGAACGGGGCGGCTTGCCCTTCCCGGTAGGCCGACACGACGTAGCGCCCGTTTTTTTCTTCCAGCGCCATCCGGTAAACATCCACATACTTGCCGCTGTCGGGCGACATTTTCACGTAGAGGATGTCCCGGTGATCCGCTCCCTGTTCGGCGTGCACGGCGCCGGTCAGTTCGTTGATCAAACCGGCCAAAAGCGCGTCGCTCTGGTTCCGCATCGTCGTTTCCGCCGACACCCGCTTGTACATGGACACGCCCATCAGCATGAAGGCATACAGGATGGACGCCACCATCGAAAACAAGAGAAGGGTGACCAGCACTTCCAACAGCGTCACGCCGTCCTGGTTTCGCCATGCCCGGTTTCGCATGCCGTCACCTCGGTTTGGCAAGATAGGCATCGACGGTGACCGAACGGGCCGGGCGGGGGGGATCCCCGTCCTCCCATGAAACCGTCAGCCGCAGGCGGACGAGCACCCGGTCCGGGTATTGCGCCTCGATCCTGAAATCGTCGGGATAGACCCGGTCCAAAACGGCCGTAAACCGGTATGTCGTGCCGTTGATCTCCTGCGGGTCCAATAGATGCTCATGGGGGGCCGGCAGCGGGTCGTTCGCCGAAAACACCGCCTCCCCGCCGCCGGGAATGAGGCCCGCGATCACGTCGTAATTGTCCCTGCCCGGTTCCATGTCGTTCTCCAGCAAGGCCGCCTGCCGCAATTCCGCGACTTTCATCCTGGCCAGCGAGGCGGCGATCACGCGGCGGCTTTCCTCCGCGGAACGTTCGACCGCCGCGGTGAAGTACCCCATCACGCTGACGCTGATGATCGACATGATGGTCACGGCCAGGAGAATTTCCACGATGGAGATGCCCCGCTCGTCCGACAACGGCCTGAACGGCCCGCGTTTCATGCTGCGCCGCACGCACCGGCCCTCCCTTGTTCAGCGGAATCCGGCCGTCAATGCCGGTTTTGCTGGTAGTTGATGTTGACCCGGAGCGGCATGTTTTTCGCCTTCGTGTCGTGCACCCTGCCGAGGGAGTCGGTGACCCGCAGATAAACGTCATGCCGTCCTTCGGCCGTAAGGCGGAACTGGAACGCGCCCAGTTTCAGCCAGCCGGAATCGGCCGTCTGTCCGCCCGCCGTGGTCACGATCCGGTACTCCATCGATTGGACCGTCACGGGCTGGCATTCGGCGCAATCCGGACGGCCGGGCACCAGCACCTCCGTCACGTCTTTGACGCGGACCAGCACGGGCTCGCCCGCGGCTTTCACGCTGTAATCCCCGTCCGACTCCAGTCTTCCGCCGGGACCGTCATAGACCAGTTCATAGTGCTGCGTTTTTTCGCCGGTCTCGCCGTCCACCCGGAACGCGGTCGTGGCTAGGTTGGCGCCGTTGACGGCCTGCACGGTGATTTTGGCCCAACCCCTGCGGGCCTCCATGCTGCCGAAAAATTCGGACAGGCGCCACGTCTTGCCGGCGCTCGTCCCGCCGCCGGCCGGCTCGTACGTGCGCGAAACGGCGTTGCCGTCCTTGTCCTCGATGGTCAGGCGGAGCGAGGCGATGCCGCTTTCCGGATCCGAAGCTTCCAGCGTGAAGGCGGGATCCAGCTCTTCGTCATTTTTCTGGATGGACAGGTGGACGACCGGCGGCGTATCGTCGACCCGGATCGTGCGCACCGCCGCAAGACCGGCAACCGGTTTGTCCGCAAACCCCGAAATCGCGTTCGTGAGCGCCCGGGCTTCCACCGTCACGACGCCGGTTTCCGCGATGGTGACGTCCTCGCCGGCGGCGGCCGTTTTCCAGGGACCGCCGTTGATCCGGTATTGGTACCTGGCCACGTAGGAGCCGTCGTTTTTGAAATCGTCGTTCATGTACTCGGTCGAAGCCGGCAGCTGGTTGACGGACCCGCCGAAGCGGACTTTCGCTTTCCCCTGGTGCCAGGCGGTTTCATCGGTGATGGCCGCGCCGAGCGCATCCCGGAACGCCATGTCCGGGGCGGTCGGCCGCAAATCCCAGGTCGACGTCGAGCCGTCCTGATAGGTGACGACCACGATGGAGTCGTCATCGCCGTCCGGCGAGTCCTGGAACGCCACGTCGGTGACCCGCTGGTTCGCTTCGTTCACGGCAATTTGCGGATCGGACAGCATGCCGTGCTTGTAGCGGATCACACGGCCGTAGGCATCGCCGGTGTACAGGTTGCCCCAGACGTCCTTCCAGCCGTTGACGCTCAGCGTGTGCCCGTTCGGAATCGTCGTTTCTTCCTGGACTCCGCAGGCGTCCACGTAGCGGAGGTCGGCATCTTCGAACGTGAAGCTGCCCACGCCGTTGTAGCGCAGTTTCACCCGGATGATCCGTTCGGCGTTCTCATCGTAGGGATACTGGATCGGCGGCACGTCGATCGTCAGCACGTTGCCCGACAGACTGACGCCGGGGTCGTTGTCTTCCGCCAGTTCAAAGCCGGCCGACGGCAGCTGCTGGATGATCCGGATGCTGCCCAGTTGGCCGCTCTTCGTGATGTGCTCGACGATGTTGCTGAACGCTTCGGCCAGCTTGTCCACGGTTTCCGCATCGTACTTTTTGCCGCCGGATTCATTGGAAATTTGCTCCAGGATTTCATGGTTGACGTCGGTGGCCGACGGATGGCCGAGCGCGATCGTGTAAATCGGAATGCCTTTCGAGAACACGATCCGGGCCTGCTCATAGGCGTATTGCGGGCCCCGATCGTAGTCCATGCCCCTGAGGGTGCCCCGGGCATCGCGATAGTAGTTGTTCGCGCCGTCCGACAGGGCGATGACCGCCTTGCGGGAAGCGTTGCTCTTCGACAGCATGCTGCTTACTTCCCGCATGCCGTCGCCCATGTTCGTTCCCATGCTGTCCGAACCGCCGATGGTCAGATTGTTCAGCACCCGTTCGGCATCGCTGTATCTGGACGTCAGGTCCTGCAGTTTCCGGGCCTGCATGGCGAAGGAAACGATGCCGATCCGGTCGTTGGCGTTGCTGTTCCGGATGCTGTTCAGGAGCGTCCGGGACGCCTGTTTCAGGGCATCGATCCGCTTCTGCTTGTTGCCTCCGCCCATGGACTCATTCATGCTGTACGAGACGTCCACGAGAAACACGATGTCGATCGGATCGCGGTTGATCGTTTCCACCAGGTCGCCGTCCGGCGTCAGGCGGTACTCCAGCACGAATTCTTCGCCGGACAGCACGCCGGTCGGCGTCAGCTTCACGGTTCCCTCCAAATAGAGGCAGTCGTCCGGCTGTCCGGCGGCCGCCGCCGGCGGGAGCATGAGGCCGGACAACCCGACCAGCAGACATAACAGCAGGATCAATCGTTTTTTCAAAACCGTTCGCCTCCTTGCGCCTACCACAGCTCAATCAACTTCGAAATGACGGTAAACCCCTGGGCCCTCGTCAGGGATTCGGCCGGCCGGAACGTGCCGTCGGGAAACCCCGAGATGAGGCCGAAACGGGCCGCCGTTTCGACGGCGGAAACTTCCTTCTCCGAAAGCCGGGCCACATCGGTGAATGCCGAAGGCGCGGCGTCTTCCAGCAGCATGCGACCGGCCAGCGCGCGTTCCAGCAGGACGGCCATTTCCGCCCGGCTGACGGACTCGTTCGGCCTGAACGACGCGCCGCCGCCGGCGGGCACGATGCCGGCGTCGATGGCGGCCTTGACGTACGGGGCCGACCAGTGGTTCCGCAAATCGGCGTATCCGGTATCACCGGATGCGGGTTCTGCACGGATCGCATCGACGAGCAGTTTGACGAACTCCGCGCGGCCGAGCGTCCGGTCCGGGCGGATCGTGCCGTCCTCATACCCGGAAATGACGCCGATCCGCATCAGCGACAAAATGTACGCCCGCGCCCAATGGCCGGCGATGTCCGGCGGCTCCCGGTCGACCGGCACGCTCCTGAACGCCGGCCGGTCGCCGATGACGGACGGAACGGCGGGCAGAAGGTCCGCTTTTGCGGCGGACCGCTCGATCGAACCGCCGTAGCCGTACAGATCCAGCATGCCGTCGGCCGGCAGCGGATCCCGCCCTTCGCCGGCCGCTTCGGCGTCCGTCGGGATGTCGGCCCACGGGTAGATCCCCGCATATTCCGCGCTCCGGAATTGCATCTGGTGCCCGGCCCCGAAATAATCCGGGATTTTCTTGGCCAGCATCACGATGACGGATTGGGGGTTGCCGGCCTCGTCCACCCAGATCGAATCCCAGACGGCGACAAGATCGTCGCCGGACCGCTGGGCCAGGCCGGTCCACACCCGGATTTCGGCGGCGTAGCCGTCCGCGTCCATGCGGCCGGCCGCCGCGACGACCGCCAGCGGCTTGGCCGACAGCACTTGCCCGACCCGGAGGTTTCCGGCCGGAAACGTCAACTGTTCGTAAATCTCCCGGCGTTCCTCTTCGCTCTTCCCGATGGCCGCCGCCAGCCGTTCGTCCAGGCGCTGCGCGGCGGCCGGCGGCACGGACCATGCGAAGGCCACTAGGAAGGCCGCCGTGAGGAGGAAGGCCGTTTTCCGTCTTCCGCCGTTCATTCATACCCCTCCTTGAGGCTGAGTTCATATTCCTTCAGGGCGTCCTGATGGACGAATCCTTCCGCCACCAGCTTCTGGATGGCCGACGACATCGTCTGCATGCCGAGATGCCGGTTCGTCTGCATCAGCGACTTCAGCTGGTAGACTTTCTCCTGCCGGATGAGGTTGGCCGCCGCCGGCGTGTTGATCAGCACTTCCATCGCCATGACCCGGTCCCCGCCGTTCAGCCTCGGAATGAGCCGCTGGGACAGAACGGCGATCAGCACGGACGCCAGCTGGATGCGGATCTGCCGCTGCTGGTTCGTCGGGAACACGTCGATGATCCGGTCCACCGTCTGCGGCGCGTCGGGCGTGTGCAGCGTGGCCAGCACGAGGTGGCCGGTTTCCGCGGCCGTGATGGCCGTGCTGATCGTTTCCAGGTCCCGCATTTCGCCGACGAGGATGACGTCGGGATCCTGGCGCAGCGCCGCCCGCAGGCCGCTGGCGAAAGACGCGGTGTCGTAGCCGATTTCGCGCTGCGAGATCAGGCTCTTCCGGCTCTGGTGGACGTATTCGATCGGATCTTCCAGCGTGATGATGTGCCGGCTCTGCGTTTCGTTGATATGGTTGATGATGGCGGCCAGCGTCGTCGATTTGCCGGATCCGGTCGGCCCGGTGACAAGCACGAGCCCCTGCCGTTTCAGCGCGATCTCCTCCACCAGCCGCGGCAGGCCGAGGGAATGGATCGTGGGCACGGTGGAGTTGAGAATCCGGATGGCCAGGTTGACGTGGCGCTTCTGCCTGTACACGTTGATCCGGCAGCGGCCCACCTCCGGAAAGAAGACCGCGCAGTCCACCTCGCCCTTTCGCTGCAAATCGTCCAGCTGCTTTTCGTTCAAAATTTCCCGGGCCGCCTTGATCGTGTCTTCCGGCGTCAGCTTCCAGTCCGTCATCGGCTGCAGGTCTCCGCGGACGCGATGGCGCGGCGTGTTGCCGGGATTCAGGTGGACGTCGGAAGCGCCGAGCTTGACCGCCGCCTTGAGCAGTTCATGGACCGACCACATTCGGCTTCCTCCGTTTCCGGACATGTTTCGGCGGAAATTATTCAAACAGCTGCAGGCGTCCGCCCGCCGGGAAATGGTCGCGTTCCAGCGGTTCCGCAAACACGCTTTGCAGCGCCGGCGAATAATACGTCCGCATGAGGAGCGAGGCGGCCACCGGCGCTTCCCGCTCGCCGACGGTCACGAACGTTTTTTGCGGGGACTGGAACGTCAATTGCTCCACATGATACAGCCGGTTCATCGTTTCCACCTCGGCCAGCCAGCGGAACAGCTGTCCGTACGTGCCGGACACGTTGGCGTTGATGTTGATCGCGTGGAACAGGCCGTTTTCCGACGGCGCGACCGATTCGCCCGACACGCCGAGCCGCTCCGCGCTGGGCTCGATGTGGTAGGCGTCCAGCCGCAGGCCGCTCGCCGTTTCCAGAAGCCGCAGATCCCGCAGGATCAAATCTTCGTAGGGACGCTCGGGCGTCCGGTTCCTCGCGGCGGCGTATTGGAACCATTCGCGGCCGGCGGAGGCGTTCGCGTCCCCCGCCAATTCCGACAGCTCCTTCAGCCGCGCCTGGGCGTCCGCGAGCTGGCCGGCCATCCGCCGCGCCTCCTCCATGGCAGGCCGGGACAGGTACATGTAGATCAGGAGCGAAAGAAGGACCGTCACCACGATGAAAAAGAGGGTGAGCTTTCCTTTCCCGACGCTGTCCATCTACGCCGAACCTCCCGTCTCGCCGGCGGATGCGGGCGCGTATTCCAGTTGGAACGTCACCGTCGTCACCGGCAATATTTCCGACAGACCACCGGCCCCGCCAGGCGCTTCCGACCCGGCCGGCAGACGGCCGGGAAGCGAATCCGGCGCGGGAGGGGCGTTGGTCATCGGACTGAACGTCACGAGCCGGAAGCGGTCCGACTGTTCCAGCGCGTTCATGAACGTGATCACCTGTTCGACCGATGCCGCCTGCATCGTCAGCTCCAGGTGGTTCCCGCCGCTGTACGTCAGGACGAGCACCTCCGCTTCTTTCGGCAGAAGATCCCGCAACTCTTCCAGAACGGCCGTCGCGTGCGGCCGGTAGTCCCGCAGCAGGTCGACGGCCCGGAGGAACTGGCCGGAATTGGCGGGGCCGGCGTTGGCCTGGACCTGCGCTTCCAGCCGGGCGATATTGGCGTTCAGCTGTTCGAGCTGTTCCGCGGTGACGGCCGTGGACCGCTTCGCGTCGATCCACAGCCAGACGGGCACGGCCAGGACGGCCGCGGCGGCAATCGCCATCATCACGATGAACGGCAGCATGCCGGTCTGCTTTTTCGGTTCCTGCAGCAGGTTGATTTCGACGGGTTGGAAAGCGAGAATCGTTTTGCTCATCCGTTATGCACCTTTCAGCGCCAGTCCGATGGGGACGGCATATGAGGCAATGTCCGGGCTGTGGTCGTTGACGACCGACGAAAAGTCCAGCCGTTGCACGGTGCAGGAAAACTCCCGCGACAGAACGGGCACGAGCCCTTCGGCAAAATGATGTTCGCCGGCCAAAAACAGCATGTCGATGCCGGCTTCTTCGTCGGGGTCCACCGAATATTTGTAATAGTTGATCACCCGGGCCAGCTCCACGGACAGATAGCGCCCGTACGCTTCCATGTAGTCCGTGTCCTCGTCCAGGAGAGATCGGAGCTGCACCGGAATGGAGCGGAAAAACGCCGGATAGCCGTCGACATGGATGCTCACTTCCACCGTTTCCGACTCCACGTGCAAAATCATGAAACGTTCCTGCAGTTTGGCGTACGCGGCATCCAGTGCGCGCCGCAGCAGGCGGAGAAGCGACAGCGGCGCCAGATCGACGGCCACGGGAACAAGCCCGGCCTTGCGCGCCATGCCGGCATACTGGTGCACCGTTTCCTCGGGCGTGGCGAAAATGATCACGTCCGTGCCGTCCTCGTTCTCTCCGGCGCGGGCGAAGTCGAATACCGGATTTTTGAAGGGCAGCTGCGTGCTGCCGCCGTTCAGCTCCACGTCGATCATGTTCCGCAGTTCCCGGTCGTTCAGCCGGGGCATCGTCGAGCGGCGCATGACGACGCTGGATGTCGGAATCGTCAGCACCGTCCGGCTGCCGCGGGCGCCCATCGTTTGGACCGCCTGCCGCAGCGTGCCGAGCACCGCGTCCTCGTCCAGGATGCGGCCTTCCTTGATGACGCCTTCCGGCAGCGCGGCGCTGTGGACGCGTCGCACTTTGATCCGGCTCCCGGAACCCGACAGGGCCGCCAGCTTGATCTGGTGATCCTGGATGTGCAGCCCGAAGCCGGAAGGTTTGCGCCGTTTGCCGAACATGCCGGTCTCCTTTCTTCCCGCAGATGGGCCTTGATGGAATGTTGATTTGAAAGTGGATGGAAGTTCCCGCGCCGCGCCGCCATGCGGACCGGCGCGGGAGTGCGATGGGATTACCGGTTGATCTTTTCGGTGCTCACTTTGTTTTCGGGCACGTTGGTGAAATAGGCTTGTTCATTCGCGCTGGTCAGCGTGATGGCATACGAAATGACACCGGATTGATCCCGGGACACCGTCACCACGGTTTTTTCCGGATGATACGTATTGCCCTTGTTGTCCGGATCCGTCGGCAGTTTCGCCAGA
>ERZ795043.61-NODE-61-length-147202-cov-52.334951_pt1 | contig 147202 bp, 150 predicted proteins | sample MGYA00375127_ERZ795043 | MGnify/ENA primary metagenome ERZ795043 (study PRJEB30172, sample SAMN05518447) | compost metagenome | isolation source: Feedstock adapted compost from Newby Island compost facility, Milpitas, CA | place: USA:Newby Island compost... | reverse complement strand
TACGAGCGTTGGGGTGAAGTAATATGCGCTATTTCCCAACTGTTTGCACCTCCTCCCTCAGGGCGTAGAACCCCTTCCCCAGGGCCACCACCGGGCTCCGGTGCCAGCGGGCCAGGGCGGAAAGGCGGATCTTGGCGATCTTCTCCGGTTCCTTCACGTCCTTCCAGAGCCCGTCCTCCTTGAGGAGGCGGCCGATCTCCGTGTAGTGGAGGGGCCTTCCCGCCTCTTTGAGGAGCGCTAGCACCTTTTTGCGAAACCGGTCCGGCCTCGGCATAGGGGCTTCGTCCAGTCTACCCGTATAGTGGGGGTATGCGGAACCAGGAGCTCGCCCGGATCTTTGAGGAGATCGGGCTCATGAGCGAGTTCTTGGGGGACAACCCCTTCCGGGTCCGGGCCTACCACCAGGCGGCCCGAACCCTCTACGACCTGGACACCCCCATAGAGGAGATCGCCGAAAAGGGCAAGGAGGCCCTTTTGGAGCTTCCCGGGATCGGGCCCGATTTGGCGGAGAAGATTTTGGAGTTTTTAAAGACCGGCAGGATCGCCAAGCACGAGGAGATCGCCCAGAAGGTGCCCCGCGGGGTCCTCGAGGTGATGGAGGTCCCCGGCGTGGGCCCCAAGACCGCCCGCCTCCTCTACGAGGGCCTGGGCATAGACTCCCTGGAGAAGCTTAAAGCGGCCCTGGACCGGGGGGACCTCACCCGGCTTAAGGGCTTCGGCCCCAAGAAGGCGGAGCGTATCCGGGAGGGCCTCGCCCTCGCCCAGGCAGCGGGGAAGCGGAGGCCCTTGGGGGCGGTGCTCTCCCTGGCGCGAAGCCTCCTCGAGGCCATAAGGGGGCTTCCCGGGGTGGAGCGGGCGGAGCTATGCGGCTCGGCGAGGCGCTACAAGGACACCGTGGGGGACCTGGACTTTTTGGTGGCGAGCCGGGAAGGCAAGGCGGTGGTGGAGGGCTTCGTGCGCCTTCCCCAGGTGAAGGAGATCTACGCCAAGGGGAAGGAGCGGGCCACGGTTTTCCTGAATAACGGCCTCCAGGTGGACCTCAGGGTGGTGCCCCCGGAAAGCTACGGGGCGGGCCTCCAGTACCTCACGGGGAGCAAGGCCCACTCCATCCGCCTTAGGGCCCTTGCCCAGGAAAAGGGCCTGAAGCTTTCCGAGTACGGGGTCTTCCGGGGGGAAAAGCGCCTGGCGGGGGAGACAGAGGAGGGGGTGTACGCCGCCTTGGGCCTTCCTTTTATCCCCCCACCCCTGCGGGAGGACCACGGGGAGATAGAGGCCGCCTTGGCCGGCAGGTTGCCCAGGCTGTTGGAGATTTCCGAGATCAAAGGAGATCTCCAGGTCCACTCCACCTACTCCGATGGCCAAAACACCCTGGAGGAGCTTTGGGAGGCGGCCAAGGCCCTGGGCTACCAGTACCTGGGCATCACCGACCACTCCCCGGCGGTGCGGGTGGCGGGGGGGCCTTCCCCGGAGGAGGCCCTGAAGCGCATAGAGGTCATCCGCCGCTTCAACGAGACCCACGGGCCCCCCTACCTCCTGGCGGGGGCTGAGGTGGACATCCACCCGGACGGGACCCTGGACTACCCGGACTGGGTTTTGCGGGAGCTGGACCTGGTTTTGGTCTCCGTCCACTCCCGCTTCAACCTCCCCAAGGCCGAACAGACCAAGCGCCTCCTCAAGGCCCTGGAAAACCCCTTCGTCCACGTCCTCGCCCACCCCACGGCGAGGCTTTTGGGCCGCCGCGCCCCCATTGAGGCCGACTGGGAGGCCGTCTTTAAGAAGGCCAAGGAAAAGGGCGTGGCGGTGGAGATTGACGGCTACTACGACCGCATGGACCTCCCCGACGACCTGGCCCGCATGGCCTACGGGATGGGGCTTTGGGTAAGCCTCTCCACCGATGCCCACCAGACCGACCACCTCCGCTTCATGGAGCTCGCCGTGGGCACGGCGCAACGGGCCTGGATCGGCCCCGAGCGGGTGCTCAACACCTTGGACTACGAGGACCTCCTCTCCTGGCTCAAAGCCCGGCGAGGCGTTTAGCCTCCATCAGGACCTCCAGGAACATCTCCCGGGTGAGCCTGCCCGTCTGGGTGTTCTGCCGGGAGACGTGGTAGCTCGCGAGGAGGTGCCTTCCCCCGGGAAGGGGGTAGTGGGCCCCGTGGCGGAAGGGGTGGGCGCTCTTCCTCAAGCCGAAGTGGGCGAGGAGGGCCTCGAGGGCGATCCTCCCCAGGGCCACGTAGACCCGCACCTCGGGGAGGAGGCCGAGCTCCACCGCCGTCCAGCGGGCGCAGGCGCGGAGCTCCTCGGGGGTGGGCTTGTTCTTGGGCGGGGCGCACCGCACCGCCGCGGTGAGGTAGACGCCGAAAAGCCTGAGGTCGTCCCCGGGAAGGCTTTCCGGCTTGCTGGAGAGGCCCGCCTCATGGAGCAAGGGGTAGAGGAAGGCCCCGGAGGCGTCCCCGGTGAAGGGGCGGCCCGTGCGGTTGGAGCCGTGGGCCCCAGGGGCGAGGCCAAAGAGGATGAGGCGGGCCTTGGGGTCCCCGAAGCCCGGAACCGGCCTCGCCCAGTAGGCCTCTCCCCGGAAGGCCCGCTTTTTCCCCGCCACGCCTTCCCGCCAGGCCACGAGCCTGGGACAAAGGCGGCAGACGGTCAAGGCTTGAAGGAAGGCTTCCCGGTCCATCACAGGGGGATGTTGTCGTGCTTCTTGGGGGGCCTTTCCTCCTTCTTGTCCCAAAGCATCTTCAGGTGCAGGTAGAGGAGGCGGCGGGTGTCCTTGGGGTCAATGACGTCGTCAATGTACCCCCTGGCCGCCGCCACCCAGGGGTTGTCAAAGGCCCGGCGGTACTCCTCAATCTTCCGCCTCCGGGTCTCCTCGGGGTTTTGGGAGGACTGGATCTCCTTGCGGTAGATGATGTTAGCCGCCCCCTCCGCCCCCATCACCGCCACCGCCGCCGTGGGCCAGGCCAGGACCACGTCCGCCCCCATGTCCTTGGAGTTCATGGCGAGGTAGGCCCCCCCGTAGGCCTTGCGGGCGATGAGGGTGATCTTGGGCACCGTGGCCTCGGCGTAGGCAAAGAGCATCTTGGCCCCGTGGCGGATGATCCCGCCGTGCTCCTGGGCCACGCCCGGCAGGAAGCCCGTCACGTCCACCAGGGTGAGGAGGGGGATGTTGAAGGCGTCCATGGTGCGGATGAAACGGGCCGCCTTGTCCGAGGCGTTGATGTCCAGGGCCCCGGCCATGAAGCGGGGGTTGTTGGCGATGACCCCCACGGGGTACCCTCCGAGCCGCCCTAGGCCCACGATGATGTTCCGGGCGTAGCGGGGTTGGATCTCCAGGAACTCCCCGTCGTCCAGAAGGGTGCGGATCACCTGGTGCATGTTGTAGGGGCGGCGGGCGTCGGGGTGGACGATCTCCAGAAGCTCCGGGGTGGGGCGGAAGGGGTCGTCCTTAGGCTCCAACACCGGGGGCTTTTCCCGGCTGTTTTGGGGCAGGTAAGAGAGGAGCTTCTTGATGAGGTCCAGGACCTCCTTGTCGTCCTTCCCCTCCAGGTGGGCCACCCCGCTTTTTTCCATGTGGACGTCGGCCCCCCCGAGCTCCTCAAAGGTCACCTCCTCCTTGGTGACGCTCTTGATCACCTCGGGCCCGGTGATGAACATGTAGCTCGTGCCCCGGCTCATGAGGATGAAGTCGGTCATGGCGGGGCTGTAGACGGCGCCCCCGGCACAAGGCCCCAGGATGGCGGAGATCTGGGGGACGACCCCGGAGTAGATGGCGTTCCGGTAGAAAACCTCCCCGTAGCCCGAGAGGCTGTCCACCCCTTCTTGGATCCGGGCCCCGGCGGAGTCGTTCAGGCCGACGATGGGGGCCCCCACCTTGGCCGCGAGGTCCATGAGGCTTGCGATCTTGCGGCCGTGCATCTTGCCCAGGGAGCCGCCCAAGACCGTGAAGTCCTGGCTGAAGACGAAGACGAGCCTCCCCCCGATGGTCCCGTAGCCCGTCACCACGCCGTCCGCGGGGGCCTCTATCCCCTCCATGAGCCCGGTTTCCAGGTGCTCGGCGAAGGGCATGAGCTCTACGAAGCTTCCTGGGTCCAGGAGGAGGTCTATCCGCTCCCTTGCGGTGAGCTTGCCCTGCTGGTGTTGCTTTTTGACGCGTTCCTCCCCGCCTCCCTGGAGGACCCGCCGTCTCCTCTCCTCAAGCTCCGCCAGAAGCTCGTCCAGGATGAGCCGCGCGTTATCGGCCATAGTCCAGGGCATGATACAATGGCCGGGGAAGGCCGGAAAACCTTGGGCCTATCCCGGAAAGGAGGTGAAGCATGAGAAGGTGGCTTCCTGCGGTGCTGGCGCTGGTCCTGGTGGCGGTCCTCGTGTTTTTGGGGTACCAGGCCTACACGGCCTACCAAGGGCTTCAGGCCAGGGTGGCCGCCCTCGAGGCCCAGGTCCAGGGCCAGGGGGAGGCCTTGAGGGCCCTTTCCGGGCGGGTGGCCCGGCTGGAGGAGGAGGTCTTCCGCGCCCCCGCCGAACCTCTTTCCCCGCCCCCGGCTCCTGAGGTGCCGGCGCCACCCGCCTGGCCTTACGTGGTGGGGGTGCTTGTCCTCCTTCTCCTCCTCTACCTCTTCCTCAGGCTTCTCCGCGCCCCCGAAAAGCGCAAAGAGGCTCCCGAAAAGGCCGAGGAAAAAAGCCCAAGCCAGGCCGCCTCCCCTGAAGGGGTGGAGGAGGCCCGTATGCTGGACGAGGGAGCACCGCCCCCTCCCCCGGAGGAGCCAAGGAAGGAGTGAGCCTGCCCGAAGGGAAAAGGAAGCCCCCCGCCCAAAGGGCCGGGGGCTTCTTCCTAACGTTGCGAAGCTACCGTGCGGCCGCTTAGTCCTTAAGCTTTTTCACCGCTTCAATCAGGGCGGGAAGCACCTGGTGCACGTCCCCCACGATGCCGTAGTCGGCGTGCTTGAAGATGGGGGCCTCGGGGTCCTTGTTCACGGCCACGATGTACTTGCTCTTGTTCATGCCCGCGAGGTGCTGCACGGCCCCGGAGACCCCCAGGGCGATGTAGAGGGAGGGCTGGACGGTCTTGCCCGTCTGGCCCACCTGTTCGCTGTAGGGGCGCCAGCCCGCGTCCACCACCGCCCGCGTGGCCCCCACCGCGCCCCCGAGGAGGGCGGCGAGCTCCTCCACCAGCTTGAAGGCCTCGGGGCTGCCCATGCCCCGGCCCCCCGTGACCACCACGTCCGCCTCGGTGAGGGAGACGCCCTTTTTCTCCTCCTGGAGGCGCTCCAGGACCTCCACCGTGGGCACCTCGGGCACGCTTAGGGCCACCACCTCGGCCTCCCCCGGAAGGGGCTCGGCCAAGGGGGTGGTGTTGGGCTTCACCGTGAGGACCACGGGGAGGGCGGCCTTCACCTTTTGGGTCACCCGGTTCAGGTAGGCGTAGCGGGTGGCGTGGACCTCGCCGCCTTCCGCGCGGGACTCGAGGGTGTCCTCAAGAAGCCCCGCTCTTAAAGCGTAGGCCACCCGGCCCAAGTAGGCCCGGCTCTGCCTGGAGGAGGGGGCCACCACCGCCTTGGCCCCACTGGCCTCGGCGGCCTTAAGCACCCCGGCCGCCCACTTCTCGGCGGTGTAGGGGCCTAGGGTGGCGGTGTAGAGAACCTCCACGTATTTGCGGGCCTCCTCCACGGGGGCCTTCTCCTCGGCGAGGAGCACCCCGGCCACCTTCCCCCCCAGGGCCTGGGCCAGGTCCCTGGCCCGGGTCAGGGCCTCGAGGCTTCCCTTCTTGAGTCGGTTTCCGTCGTGGTCCAAGACTACGAGCACCATAGGCACCTCCTAGATGACCTTGGCCTCCTCGTGGAGGAGCCGCACGAGCTCTTCGGCCGCCTGCACCGGGTCCTTGCTGTCCAGGATCTTGCCGAGCCTGGACTTCTCCTGGATCTCCTCGGAAATCAGGGTGACCTTGGGGGTAAGGCTCGCCTGGACCTTCCGGATCTCCTTCTTCTTGGCCTTCATGATCCCGGGCAAGGTGGGGTAGCGGGGCTCGTTCAGGCCCTGCTGCGTGGTGAAGACGGCGGGGAGGCGCACCCGCACCCACTCCGCCCCCTCGTCCAGGTCGTGCTTGGCCTTGGCAGTTTCCCCTTCCAGCTCCAGCGCCGTGGTCCAGGCCACCACCGGCACCCCTAGGGCCTCCGCCAGGGCGCCGCCCAGGGCTTGGCTATCCCAGTCCGCCTGCTGCCCCCCGGTGAGGACCAGGGTGGGGGCCTCCTCCTTGAGCACCTCCACCAGGGCCTCGGCCACGGCCACGGGGTCGGCAAAGCCTTCGTAGACCACGTGGACCCCGCGGTCCATCCCCATGGCCAAGGCGGTGCGGATGGCCTCCTCGGTGCGCTCGGGGCCGAACCCCACCACCACCGCCTCCCCACCGTGCTTCTCCTTGAGGCGGATGGCCTCCTCCACCGCGTACTCGTCCATCTGGTCCAGGATCATCGTGGCCCCGGAGAGGTCCACGCGATCCCCCTGGATCTTAAGCTTGCTCTCGCCGTCGGGCACCTGCCGGATGACCGCTACGAACTTCATTCCTCACCTCCTCACTCCGCCAGGATGTGCCTGGCGATGATGAGCCTCTGGATCTCGTTGGTCCCCTCGTAGATCTGGTTGAGCTTCACGTCCCTGAGAAGCTTTTCCACGGGGAACTCCCGCACGTAGCCGTAGCCGCCGTGGATCTGGATGGCCTGGTTGGCCGCCTCAAAGGCGATCTCGGAGGCGTAGGCCTTGGCGATGGCGCTGGCGTGGGCGTGGGGAAGGCCTTGGTCCGCGAGCCAGGCGGCGTAGTAGGTGTACATGCGGGCGGTCTCAATGCCGATAAGCATGTCGGCGAGCTTGAACTGGATGGCCTGGAAGTTGGCGATGGGCTGGCCGAAGGCCTGCCGCTCCTTGGCGTACTTCCTGGCCTCGTCCAGGGCCCGCCTCGCCACCCCCACGCTGCCTGCGGCCACGGGGATCCGGGTCTTGTTCAGGGTCTGCATGGCGATCTTAAAGCCCTCCCCCTCCTCGCCCAGGCGGTTTTCCACGGGCACCTTCACGTCCTCAAAGACGAGCTCGTAGGTGCCGCTGGCTCTTTGCCCCATCTTCCCGTGGATCTTGATGGCCTTGAAGCCAGGGGTGCCCCTTTCCACCACCAGGGCCACCACCCCCTTGTGGCGGAGCTCGGGGTTCACCGTGGCGAAGACCACCACCCACTCCGCCTCTCCCCCGTTAGAGATCCACATCTTGGTGCCGTTCAGGACGTAGTGGTCGCCCTGGCGAATGGCCCTGGTCTTCAAGGCGGCGGCGTCCGAGCCGTTTCCGGGCTCGCTTAAGGCGAAAGCGGCGAGGGCGGGCTTCTCTGTGAGGGGCCTCAGGAAGCGCTCTTTCTGCTCGTGGGTGCCCGCGAGGAGCACCGGAGTGATGCCCAGGTCGCTCGCCATGGGGATGGTGTAAATGCCCATGCAGGCGTAGGCCAGCTCCTCCCCCACGATGACCTCGTCCAGCATCTTGAGCCCCATCCCCCCGTACTCCTCCGGGATGATGGCGTTCAGGAGGCCCACCTCGTGGAGCTTCTCAATCACGGGCCAGGGGACCTCCTCCTTCTCGTCGTACTCCCGGGCCACGGGGAGGATGACCTCCTTGGCGAAGCGCCGGGCCAGGGCCTGCAGCTGCTTTTGCTCCTCCGTGAGGCTGAAGTCTATGGGCATCCCGGACCTCCTTCCGCCGGGGGCTCCCCCTTTGACCGAGTCTAAGATTTTTGGAAGCCCCTGGCAACCCCGGCCCTATGCTACCATTGGCCTCAGATGGCCTCTCGCGCGGAAACGGCCGTGCTCGCCCGTTTCCAGCGGGCTCTTCTCGGGGACCTCGAGCCCACCGAGATCCTCCGCAACTTCCTGGAGGTGGCCACGGAGGAAGGGGTGGAGCGGGCGGCCCTCTTCCTCTACCGCCCGGAAAGCCGGGAACTGGTGGGGGAGGTGGCCTCGGGGCGGGGGCGCCGCTATACCGTCTCCTCCGTGGCCCTGCCCCTCCACGCCAAAGGCCCGGTGCAGGAGGCCTTCTTCGCCGAGGGGCCCCTTAGGCGGGGAGAGGAGTGGCTCCTTCCCGTGGTGGGGGAGGAGGAGGCCTTCTGCTGGGCCGACCCCGAAAGGCGTTGCCGGGAGCGTCCCCGGGCCACGCAGGAGACCCGGGCCCTCATCTGCCCCTCCTGCCCCCGGTTCCGCCCCCTGGGGGTGCTTACCCTGGAACGGGTGCCCTCCCGCTTGCAGCCCCTTCTGCCCCTCCTCGCCCAGCTCACCGCCTTGGCCCTCAAAAACGGCGCCTTGCTCAAGGAGCGGGACGCGGCGCTCAGGCGGCTTTCCCAGCACGCGGAGCGCCTGGCCCACGTGAGCGCCGCGTCCCGGGAGCTCGCCCGGGCCCTGGAGCCCGACGCGGTGATGGCCGTCCTCGCGGGGATCCTGAAGGAGCGCCTGGGCTTCTACCGGGTCACGGTGGCCTTGGTGCGGGAGGGGGCGCTCGTGGGGCACCTGACCCGCCGGGGGGAGGACCTCTACTGGACCGAGGGGCGGAGCCGGATCCGTTTGCCCGTGGCCACCTCCCCGGACCCCATGGCCCAGGCGGTGCGGGAGCGGCGGACGCGGATCGTCCCCCGGGAGGCCCTTCCCCCCCACCTGGCGGAGGGCGTGGGCGCCAGCGTGGCCTACGTGCCCGTCCTCGTGGAGGAGGAGGCGTTGGGGTGCGTGGCCGTGGACCACGGCCCGGGAGGGCCTCCCGTGACGGAGGAGGAGGTGGAGTACGTGGAGCTCCTCGCCGGGGTGGCGGGGGTCGCCTTGCGGAACGCCCAGCTTTACCGGGAAAGGACGGCCCTCTCCCTGGCCCTGGCCGCCGAGAGGAAGCGGCTTTCCGAGGTGCTGGAGGAGTTTCCCGACGGGGTGGTGGTCCTCTTGGGGGAGCGGGGCTTCGCCAACACCCGGGCCCGGGAGATCCTCGGCGTGGGGGCCGAGGTGGGGCTTGGCGACCTGCCCGCCGCCCTGGCCCCGGCCCTGGAGGGGGGGCGCACGGAGGTGCGCCTCGGGGGGCGGGCCTACAGCGTCCGGGGGCGCCGCCTGGGGGAGATGCGGGTTTTGGTCTTGCACGAGATCACCGAGCGGGTCCGGATGGAGCGGGCCCTCAGGGAGCAGGCCGCCTTCACCCAGGCCCTGGTGGACCTGGCCCAGGAGGCCTTGTCCGCGTCCGGCCTCGAGGCCCTGGCCGCGGCCATCGCCCGCCGCCTCCAGGCCCTCTTCGGGGCCGAGGAGGCCCTGGTGGGCATGGCCGAGGCGGAGCTCAGGCTGCTTTACGCCACCAGGCCTTTGGAGGGTCCTCTTCCCCGGCCCAACCTCCTGGAGCGGGCCCTGGAGGAGGGGAAGCCCCTCGTCCTGGAGACCCTGGAGGGGAGCTGCGCTTTGGCGGAGGCCTGGGGGCTAAGAAGCGCCCTCGTGATCCCCTTCCGGGCCCAGGGGTTCAAAGGGGGGCTCCTCCTCGGATATAGGCGGCCGCGGCGCTGGGCCTCGGGGTGGGAAGGGAGGCTCGCCCAGGTGGGGCTTCTCCTCGCCTTGGTCCTGGAGAAGGCCCGGCTGCTTGCCTATTTGGAGGCGGAGGAGGAGCGGCTTCGGGCCCTCCTTGAGCACTCCCAGGACGTGGTCTACGTGCTGGACGAGGAGGCCCGCATCCGCTTCGTGAGCCCGAGCGTTCGCAGCGTCCTCGGCTACGACCCCGAGGGGTACCGCCGTGCCGCCCTCAACGCCTTGACCTTCGTCCACCCCGAGGACCAGGAGCGGGCCCGCGCCCTCTTCCAGGAGCTCCTCGCCAGACCCGAGGCGACGCTCCGGGGGGAGTTCCGGCTCCTTCACAAAGACGGCACCCCCATCCCCGTGGAGGCCTGGGGGCGGAACCTCCTAAAGGATCCGAGGGTCGGGGGAGTGGTGGTGAACGTGCGCGACCTCCGGCCCAGGCTCGAGGCGGAAAGGCTCAAGGGGGAGTTCCTCGCCGCCGTCTCCCACGAGCTCAGGACGCCCCTCGCGGCCATCCAGGGCCTGGCGGAGCTTTTGCGCCAAGAACCCCTTCCTCCGGAGGCCCAGGAGTCGGTGGAGCTCATTCTGGAGAGCGCCTTCCGCCTCAAGAACATGGTGGACAACCTCCTGGACACGAGCCGCCTCGAGGCGGGCCGGTTTGAGGTCTCCCGCCGCCCCGTCCACCTCAAGCCCCTGCTTCTGGACCTGGCGCGGAGCTTCCAGGGGGTGGCCCGGCTTTCCGGGGTGGACTTCCGGGTGGAGGTGGAGGAGCTTCCCCTGATGGAGGTGGACCCGGACCGGATTGTCCAGGTGGTGGGCAACCTCCTCGCCAACGCCTTCAAGTTCACGCCCCCTGGGGGTTCGGTGCGGCTTTGGGCCGGGGTGCGGGGGGAGGAGGTGTGGGTGGAGGTCCAGGACACCGGGCCCGGGATCCCCAAGGAGGAGATCCCCAGGCTCTTCCAACGCTACGCCCGGGCGAGGCATCCCGGGGTTCGGGGCGTGGCGGGCACCGGGCTTGGCCTCTTCATCTCCAAGCACATCGTGGAGGCCCACGGGGGGCGGATAGAGGTGGAGAGCGAGGAGGGAAAGGGGAGCCTCTTCCGGGTTATCCTGCCCCTATATGGCCCGCATCCTGGTGATTGAGGACGAGCCTTTGGTGGGGCACATGCTCCGCCGCTTTCTGGAGCGGGCAGGGCACGAGGTGGTCTGGGCCCCGAACGGGGAGGCTGGCCTGGGTCGCCTGGCCGAAGGGTTTGACCTCGTGGTCTGCGACCTCGTCATGCCCGGGATCCCCGGGGAGGAGGTGATCCGCCGCATCCGGGAGGAGGCGGGGCCGCCGGTCCTCGCCGTCTCGGCCAGCGTCTCCCAGGAAAGCCAGCGCCGGGCCCTCGAGGCCGGGGCCCAGGCCTTCCTGGGCAAGCCCTTTGAGGCCCAGGCCTTCCTGCGGGTGGTGGAGGCGCTTCTCCGGGGGGGCATAGGTCCCGAAGGCCTTGGTGTAGGCTAAGGACGATGCTTGGCCTCACTTCGGAAGAGGCGGAGAAAAGGCTTAAGGTCCACGGGCCAAACGCCTTGCCCGAGCGCCCTCCTCCGCCTTTTTGGCGCAAGGCCCTGCGCCAGCTTCAAAATCCGCTCGTTTACCTCCTGCTTTTTGCCTTTGCCCTGGAGTTTTCTCTCTGGCTCTACGAAGGAGGACGGGGCGCGCCGTTGGAGGCCGTGGCCATCCTGGCCATCCTCCTCCTCAACGCGCTCCTCGGCGCCTTCCAAGAAAAGCGCTCCGAAGAGGCCTTGAAGCGCCTCAAGGCCCTGGCCGAGCCTTCCGCCTGGGTTTTGAGGGACGGAAGGTTTCAGCGCCTTTCCGCCCGCGGGCTCGTCCCTGGGGACGTGGTGCGCCTCGAGGCCGGCGACCGCGTCCCCGCAGACGGCGTCCTCCTGGAAGGGAGCGGCCTTTTGGTGGACGAGAGCGTCCTTACCGGGGAGAGCGTCCCTGTGGAGAAGGGGGTAGGGGAGGAGGTCTTCGCCGGCACCTTGGTGGTGCGGGGAAGGGCCCTGATGGAGGTGAGGCGCACAGGCTTGAGAAGCGCCATGGGGCGCATCGCCCACCTCCTTGCGGGGATGGAGGAGGAGAGAACCCCTCTGGAAAAACGCCTGGAGACCTTTGGCCGCCGGGTGGCCCGCTGGGTTTTCCTCCTCGCTTTCCTCCTCGCCCTCTTGGGCTTCCTGGTGGAGGGGTTTTCCGCCAAGGTGCTCCTCTTCGCCGTGGCCTTGGCGGTAGCGGCCGTGCCCGAGGGGCTTCCCGCCATCCTCACCCTGGCCTTGGCCCTGGGGGTGGAAAGGATGGCCCGGCGCAAGGCGGTGGTGCGGCGTCTTTCGGCGGTGGAGGCCTTGGGAAGCGTCACCGTCATCGCCACCGACAAAACGGGCACCCTCACGGAGAACCGCATGGAGGTGGAGCGGGTGGTGGGGCCCGACCTCGAGGGGGCCCTCCTCGCCATGGTCCTCTGCAACGACGCCGATCCCGCCACAGGGGCGGGGGATCCTCTGGAGCTCGGCCTCCTCCGCCACGCCCGTGCGCGGGGCTTGGACGTGGAGGCGCTGAGAAAGGCGTACCCCCGCCTTTCCGAGCGCCCCTTTGACAGCGCCTGGAAGTTCATGCGGGTCACCACCCCTCTGGGGAGCTTCCTCAAGGGGGCCCCGGAGGCCCTCGTTCCCCGCCTGGACCTGTCCGAGGAGGAGAAGCGGCGGCTTCTCGGAGAGGCCGAGGCCTACGCCCGGGAGGGCTACCGGGTCTTGGCCTTGGCCTTCGGGGAGGGACAGAGGGAGGAAGGGCTTCGTTTTCTGGGCTTCGTCCTCCTGCTGGACCCGCCCCGCCCCGAGGTGCCTGAGGCGGTGCGGCGGGTCCGGCGGGCGGGGGTGCGGGTGGTGATGGTCACCGGGGACCATCCGGCCACCGCCCGCGCCGTTGCCCAGAGGGTGGGGATCCCCGTGAACGTCCTGGCCACCGGGGAGGACCTGGAGACACTTTCCGACGAGGAGCTTTTAAAGGTGGACGTCTTCGCCCGGGTGAGGCCGGAGCAGAAACTCAGGATCGTGGAAGCCCTGCAGAATGCAGGGGAGGTGGTGGCCATGACCGGGGACGGGGTGAACGACGCCCCGGCCCTCAAGCGGGCGGACGTGGGCGTGGCCATGGGGCAACGGGGCTCGGACGTGGCCCGGGAGGTGGCGGACCTGGTGCTTCTGGACGACAACTTCGCCACCATCGTGGCCGCCATGGAGGAGGGGCGGAGCATCTACGAGAACATCCAGAAGTTCCTGCGCTTCCTCTTCTCCACCAACCTCTCCGAGGTCCTGGTGGTGGCCCTCGGGATGGTCTTCGCCGCCCTCTTGGGCCTCCGCGACGCGGCCGGGCACCTCCTCCTCCCTCTCACCGCCGTGCAGATCCTCTGGATCAACCTCATCACCGACGGGCTTCCCGCCCTGGCCCTGGCCCTGGACCGGAACCCCGGGGTCCTGGACCGCCCCCCCAGGCCCAAGGAAAGCCCCCTCCTGGACGGGCCTTCCCTCCGCTTCGTCTTCCTCACCGGGACCCTCAAGGCGGGGTTCGCCCTGGGGCTTTTGGGGTTCCTTCCCGGGGTGGTGGGCCTCGAGGCCGCCCGGAGCGCCACCTTCCACTTCATGGCCATAGGCCAGCTCTTCTTCGCCTACGCCGCCCGGCACACTGACCTCCGCCCCCTCCCCAACCCCTACCTGCACGGGGCCGTGGGGCTCAGCGCCCTGGCCCAGGTGGCGCTTGGGGTGGGGTTGCCCGGGGCGTTGGAGGCGGTGCCCCTGCCCTTAGGGGTGTGGCTTCTGGTTTTCGGAATGGCCCTCCTGGCCTTCGCCCTGGCGGAGGCGGTGGACCGGGCGGTATGGAAAAGGGGGGCGGCCTACGCGCCCCCCCGGTAGGGGAAAGGCCTACCCCTCGATGACCACGGGCAGGATCATGGGGTCCCGGCCCGTGGCCTTCTTCAGGAACTTCTTCACCGGGTAGTAGATGTCGTCCCGGATCCGCTCCAGGGGCTTCTTTTCCCGCACCCCGTTCTTCAGGGCCTCGAGGGCCATGCGCCGCACCTCGCCGAGAAGCCGCTCCCCGGCCTTGACGAAGCCGCGGGAGACCACCTCCACCACCGGGTCCTCCCCGGCGAGGGCGGTGATCACCACCAGGCCCTCCTCGGCCATGTGGCGGCGGTCCGCCAGGATCTCCTCGGTGATGTCCCCCACCCCCAGGCCGTCCACGTAGAGGACCCCGTGGGGCACCTCCCCCACCTTCTCAAAGGTTTCCCGGGTGAGGCGGTAAATGGCCCCGTTTTCCCCGATGAGGGTCTTCTCCGGGGGGCGGCTCATGGACTCGGCGAGCCACTTGAAGTTCACCTGGTGCCGCACCTCCCCGTGCCACGGCAGGAAAAAGCGGGGGGTGGTGAGGTTGAGGATGAGCTTGAGCTCTTCCTGGGAGGCGTGCCCCGAGGCGTGGACCTTGTAGGTCGGGGGGTAGAGGACGTAGGCCCCCAGGGCGTAAAGGCGGTTGATGACCCGGTTCACCGCCTCCTCGTTGCCGGGAATGGGGCTTGAGGAGAGGATCACCGTGTCCCCGGGCTTGATGGCCATCTTGGCGTGCCCCTCAAAGGCCAGGCGGTGGAGGACGGACATGGGCTGGCCCTGGCTCCCCGTGGCCAGGATGAGGACCTGGTGGTCGGGGAGGTCCTTCACCTCCTCCAGGGTGTAGAGGCGGTCCTTGACCTTGAGGTAGCCAAGCTCCAGGGCGATGCGGCTGAACTTGAGCATGCTCCGCCCCTCCATGGCCACCTTGCGCCCGTACTTCTCCGCCGCCCAGATCACCGACTGGATGCGGTGGATGTGGCTGGCGAAGGTGGTGACGAAGACCCGCCCCGGGGCGCGGCCGATGACCCGGTCCAGCTCCTTGGCGATCTCCATCTCGCTTGGGGTGTAGCCGGGCCTTTCGGCGTTGGTGGCGTCGGCGATGAGGAGGAGCACCCCTTCCACCCCCGCCTGGGCCACCTTGGCCAGGTGGGAGACCTTCCCGTCAATGGGGGTGGGGTCCAGCTTGAAGTCCCCCGTGTGGACGATGGTGCCGATGGGGGTGCGGATCACCACCCCGGAGTTGTCGGGGATGGAGTGGGTCATGCGGAAAAGGTCCAGGGTGAAGTACCGCCCCACCTGGATGCGGTGGTCGGGGGAGATCTCCTTCAGGTTGAAGGCCCCGGGCCTCAGGCCGAACTCCTCAAGCTTGCCCCGGAGGAGCCCCAAGGTGAGCCTCGCCCCGTAGATGGGCACCGGGCTCTCCTTGCCGAAGATCATAGGGAGGAGGAAGGGCAGCCCCCCGATGTGGTCCTCGTGCCCGTGGGTGAGGACCCAGGCCTTGATCTTGTGGCGGTGCTCTATGAGGTAGTCCACCCGGGGGATGAGGAGGTCCACCCCGGGCATCCCCTCCTCGGGGAAGGCGAGCCCTCCGTCCAGGACGAAGATCTCGTCCCGGAAGCGGAAGACGGTGATGTTCTTCCCGATCTCCCCCATCCCCCCCAAGGGGATGATCTCCACGTGGTCCTGGGGGCCGCCTTGGGACCCCTCCTGGGGCTTCCGCCGGCGCCTCCTCCTGGGTTTCCGTTCCTGGTTTTCCATACGCCTCCCATCTTCCCGGCCTGGCCGGGACGCGCGTGAGGTCAAGCCCCCAGGGGCTACTTGCGCCGCCTGGGGGGGATCTTGCCTTCCAGCTCGGGGCGGATCAGGTCAATCTTGCCCCGCTCGTCAATGCGGTGGACCTTGACCTTGATCACGTCCCCCACCTTGAGGTGGTCCTCCACCCGCTCCACGCGGCCCGGGGCGATCTGGCTGATGTGGAGAAGCCCCTCGGTGCCGGGGAAGAGGCTGATGAAGGCGCCGAAGGGGGTGATGCGGGTGACGGTGCCCTCGTAGATCTCGCCCACCTTGGCCTCGCGGGTGAGGTCCTCTATGCGCTTCTTCGCCTCGAGGGCGGCCTGGAGGTCGCTGGAGTAGATGCGGACCGTCCCGTCCTCCTCAATGTCCACCTCCACCCCAAGCTCCTCCAGGGCGCGCACGTTCTTGCCCCCGGGCCCGATGACGAGCCCGATCTTCTCCACGGGGACCTTGAGGGAGAGGATCCGGGGGGCGAAAGGTTTGAGCTCGGGCCGGGGGGCGGGGAGGACGGTCTCCATCAGGTCCAGGATCTTGAGCCTGGCCTCCCGGGCCTGGAGGAGGGCCTCCTTCAGGACCTCGCGGGGAAGGCCCCCCACCTTGTTGTCCATCTGCAAGGCGGTGACCCCCTTGCGGGTCCCGGCCACCTTGAAGTCCATGTCGCCGAGGGCGTCCTCGAGGCCCAGGATGTCCGTGAGGATCACCGCCCGGTTTTCCTCCCACACCAAGCCCATGGCCACCCCGGCCACCGGGGCCCGGATGGGCACGCCCGCGTCCATGAGGGCGAGGCAGCCGGCGCAGACCGTGGCCATGGAGCTACTGCCGTTGGACTCCAGGACGTCCCCCACCACGCGGATGGTGTAGGGGAAGTCCTCCTCCTTGGGCATCACCGCCTTGAGGGCCCGCTTGGCCAAATTTCCGTGCCCCACCTCGCGGCGGGAAACCCCCCTTAGCCGCCGTACCTCCCCGGTGGAGAAGGGGGGGAAGTTGTAGTGGACGAGGAACTTCTCGGTCTCGTCTATGCCCAGGTCGTCCAGGATCTGCTCGTCCCGGCCCGTGCCCAGGGTGACGGTGCCCAGGACCTGGGTTTCGCCCCGGGTGAAGACGGCGGAGCCGTGGGCCCGGGGCAGGACGTCCACCTCAATCCAGATGGGCCTTAGGTCCTTGGGCCCCCGCCCGTCCGCCCGCTTCCCCTCCTCGAGGACGAGCCTCCTAAGCTCCCTGCGCACCACCTCGTCAAAGGCGCTCTCGTAGAGGGGCTTCTTGCCCTCGTCCGGGGTGCCGTCCTCCCCCTTGGGGAGGGCCTCGGCGATGAGGCGTTCGGCGAACTCCGAAAGGGCCCGGCTCCTTTCCCCCTTGCTCGCCGTCTGCAGGACCTGGGAAAGCCCCCGCTCCAGGGCCAGGCGGTAGAGGGCCTCCTTCTCCTCCTCGGGGAGGCTTTCCGGGGGGGTCCAGGCCATCTTGGGTTTGGCGAGTTCCCGGGCCATGGCCTCCTGGAGCTCCAGGATGGGTTGCATCTCCTTGTGGGCGAACTCCAGGGCCTGGACCAGGGTTTCCTCGTCCACCTCCCCGGCCTCCGCCTCCACCATGAGGATGGCCTCTTTGCTCCCCGCCACCACCAGGTCCAGCTGGCTTTCCTCCAGCTCCTGCAGGGTGGGGTTCAGGACGAAGCTCCCGCCGATGAGGCCCACCCGCACGGCGGCGATGGGGCCCTCCCAGGGGATGTCCGAGAGCATGAGGGCGGCGCTCGCCGCGATGGGGCCCAGGATGTCCGGCGGGTTCTTCTGGTCGGCGGAGAGGACGGTGACGATGATCTGGACCTCGTGGCGGAACCCCTTGGGGAAGAGGGGCCGGATGGGGCGGTCCGTCATGCGGGCGGAGAGGATGGCCTTCTCCCCGGGGCGCCCCTCCCGGCGCATGAAGCTTCCCGGGATCTTCCCCACGGCGTAGTGCCTTTCCTCAAACTCCACCGTGAGGGGGAGGAAGTCGGCCTCCACCGGCGTCTCCGAGGCTTGGGCCGTGGCCAGGACCACGGTGTCGGCGTAGCGGACCAGGACGGACCCCGAGGCCTGCTTGGCGTACTTGCCCGTCTCCAGGACGAGGGGCCGCCCCGCCAGGGTGAGCTCGTAGCGGTGAGCTTGGGGGACGTTGGGTGTACCTTCCATGGCGCTCCTTCCAAAAGCGAAGGGCGGAGCTTTCGGCCCCGCCCCCGACCTGTTCCCCAGTTTAACCCCGGATGCCCAGTTTCTCAATAAGGGCCCGGTACCGCTCGGGGTCCTCCCGCTGGAGGTAGCGGAGGAGCCTGCGGCGCTGGCCCACCATCATCAGGAGGCCGCGGTGGGAGTGGTGGTCCTTCTTGTGGACCTTGAGGTGCTCGGAAAGCCGGTTGATCCTCAGGGTAAGGAGCGCCACCTGCACCTCGGTGCTCCCCGTGTCCCCGGGGAAGCGGGCGAACTCCTGGATGACCTTCTGCTTCTCTTCCTTCGTGATGGGCATGTTTTCCCTCCGTCAGGCGGGAAGGCGCTTTGAGCCCCTTCCTCCTCGAGGCGGTCTCCCGCCAAGCCTTACCCAGGATAGGCCCTCCTCCCCGTCCCGTCAACCAGGAAGAGGAGGAGGGCGCCAAGGGCGAGGGCGGCCCCCGTGAGGAAGGCCGCGGCCGCCCCGAAGGCCTGCCAGAGGAGGCCGAAGAGGAGGCTCGCCGGCAGGAGGAGGACCCCCACCACGGTGTGGTAGAGGCCGATGGCCCCCGCCTTGGCCTCCTCGGGGACCAGGGTGGCGAGGTAGGCCCGGCTGGCGCCCTCAAAGGCCGCGGAGTAGAGGGCGTAGAGGAAGAGGAAGCCCAAGGCCCAGAAGGCGGTCCTCGCCCAGGCGAAGCCCAGGTAGACGAGGGCGTAGAGGCCGAACCCCGTGGCCACCATCCGCCCTAGGCCCACCCGGTCCGCAAGGCCGCCCAGGGGGTAGGCGAGGAGGGCGTAGAGGAGGTTGTAGAGGGTGTAGGCCAGGGTCACCTCCTCCTGGGAGAGGCCCAGCTCCTTGAGCCGGAGGAGGAGGAAGGCGTTGGAGGAGAGGGCGAGGGCGAAGAGGCCCGAAACCAGGAGGAAGCGGCGGTAGCCCGGGCTCAGGTGGCCCAGGGCGAGCGGGGGAAGGGGGCTTGGGGGCCTCGGCGTCTCCCGCACGGCGAAGAGGAGGAGGAAGGCCAAGAGGGCAGGCAGGGCGGAGAGCCAGAAGACGCCCCGGAAGCCCAAAAGGGGCAGGAGCAGGAAGGCGAGGAAGGGGCCCAGGGTGGCCCCGAGGGTGTCCAGGCTCCGGTGGAGGCCGTAGGCCCGGCCCAGGGCCTCTTTGGGGGCACTTTCCGCGATGAGGGCGTCCCGGGGGGCGGTGCGGAGGCCCTTTCCGGTCCGGTCCAGGAAGCGGTAGAGGAGGACGTGGAAGGGGCTTTGCGCCAGGGCCAAAAGGGGCCGGAACAGGGCGGGGAGGCCGTAGCCCAGGAGGAGGAAGGGCCGCCTCCTCCCGAGCCGGTCGGAAAGCCTCCCCCCCACCACCTTGAAGAGGCTCGCCGTGGCCTCGGCCACCCCTTCCACCAGCCCGATCGTCCCGGGGCCCGCCCCGAGGCTCGCCAGGAAGAGGGGAAGGAGGGGGTAGACCATCTCGCTCGCCACGTCCATGAGGAAGCTCACGGCGCCGAGGAGGTAGACCAGAGGGGGAAGCCTCACGGCCGGGCCCTCCAGAGGAGCCCGAGGAGGAAGGGCTCCGGGGCGGCCATCAGGAGGGAAAGGGGGTCCAGGGGGGCGGGGGAGAGGAGGGCCAGGCCCTGGAAGGTGGGGAAGGGAAGGGGCAGGGTGCGGGTGAGGAGGAAGAGGAGGAGGAGGGCCGAGGAGAGCCCCACCCCGAGCCGCCACACCAGGGGGGCGAAGGGGGGGTCCTCCCCGGGGTACATGAACCGGAGGAGGACGAGCCCCAGGGCGTAGGTGGCCTTGAGGGCGAGGAGGACGAGGAAGGCCTGGCCGTAGAAGTAGTACTCGCTCACGAGGCCGTACCGCACCGCCTCGGCCTCCGAGACCCCGAGGGCGCTCCCGCACAGTCCCTCTCCCAGGGTTTCCGAAAGCCCAAGCCCCAGGAACTGGAGGAAGAAGGGCAGGACCTCGAGGACCGCGATGGCGTAGGCGCGGGCGAGGAGCATCCCCAAAAAGTTTCCCCCTCCCCGGGGGAGGGGGTCAAGGGACAAAGGGCCTAGGCTACCAGAGCCGCCACCCCGGCACGGGGTTGAGGTGGCTGAAGAGCTGCACCAAGGTGGGCCCGTAGGCCAGGACCACGAGGATCGCCGCCACGGCGAACCAGAAGCCGATCCGGTCCATGGCCTGGACGAGCCTGCGGTCCTCGGGGCCGGAGAGGACCTCGGCGAAGGGCACCGGGGCCTCGGCCAGCTCGGGCTTCCTCTCCCGGGAGAGGAGGACGCTGAAGAGGCCGTAGATGAAGAGGAGGAGGGCCACCAGGAGGATGATCCCCGCCAGGACGTTGAAGACCATGGGCACCGCCGCCTGGGGATAGGCGTCGGGCACCTGGGCGATGTAGGACCGCCGGGGCACGTTCAGAAGCCCCGCCCAGTGGAGGCCCAGCGCCATGACCATCATCCCGATGAACCAAAGCCACACCACCGCCAGGCCGAGGCGCCTCTGCCCGTCGGAGATGGGCTTGCCCGTGAGGTTAGGGAGGAGCCAGTAGAGGGAGCCCATGGCGGTGAGGGTCACGAGGCTCGCCACCTGGAGGTGGAAGTGCCCCGGGATCCAAGCGGTGTTGTGGACCACGTAGTCCAAGGTGAAGCTGGCGTTCACGATGCCGCCGGCGCCCCCGGGGATGAAGCCCAAAAGGCCCAGGACCGGGGCCACGAAGGCGGGGTTGTCCCAGGGAAGGGCCCGGATCCAGCCGAAAAGCCCCTTGCCGCCTCTGAGGCGCCCTGCGAACTCCAGGCTCGCCGCGATGGTAAAGGCGGTCATGAGGCTCGGCACGGCCACGAAGAAGGTGAGGATGGAGTGGATCATCTTCCAGGTGGGGTCAATCCCGGGGTCGGCGAACTGGTGGTGGAAGCCCACGGGGGTGGAGAGGAGGAGGAAGAGGAGGAAGGCGAGGCGGGCCATGGGGTCGGAGACCAGCTTCCCCCCGGCCTGCTTGGGCAACACCGTGTAGATGATGGCGTAGGCGGGCAGGAGCCAGAAGTAGACGATGGGGTGGCCCGTCCACCAGAAGAGGGTGCGGGTCACAAGGGGGTCCACCCCCTGGACGAGCCCGAAGGACCAGGGAAGCAGGAAGAGGACCGCCTCCAGCACGAGCCCGATGGAGGCGAGGAACCACATGAGCCAGAAGACCACGGCCATGTAGGTGACGAGCGGGGTCACCTTGCCGGGGTTTTGCGCCTTCCAGCGCCGCCAGAGGTCCAGGACGATGTAGATGCTCACCCAGGTGGAGAGGACGAAGACGCTCGCCCCCAGGTAGAAGGCCCAGTGCCCCTTGAGGGGCGGGTAGAAGGTGTAAAGCACCGTGGCCTCGTTGGCGAGGAGGGGGAGGGCGGCCACCACGAGCCCGATGAAGGCCATCCACCAGGAGAGCCACATGAGGCCCATGTTGGGCCGCATGTTCAGCTCCCTAGCGGGCAGGTAGACCATGATGGCCTGGGCGAAGAGCTGGGTGAAGACGATGGCGTTCAGGACCCCGTGCAAAGTCAGGCCCTGGTAGTAGGACTGGACGAAGGGAAGGAGGCGCTTGAGAAGGGGATAGGCGTCCACGTTCCCGTAGTTCAGGGCCTGGAAGGGGCCGAAGAGGCTCCCCACGATGAGGGCGAGGAAGCCCAGGACCAGGAAGTAGAGGGTCGCCTTCTTCTCCGGATAGGCCTCGTAGACCCGGCTAATCTCGCTTGCGCGCACCGCCATGGCTCACTCCTTTACCACGATCGTGCCGAACATGTTCTGGTGGCCTAGGCCGCAGTACTGGTTGCAGATGATGCGGTACTCCCCGGGCCTTTTGAAGGTGTAGCGCACGGTGGAGACCTCGCCCGGGAGCACCTCCACGTTGATGTTGGTGCCCTCCACGTGGAAGCCGTGGATCACGTCCGGGCTCGTGATCTTGAAGACGATCTCCGCCCCTTTGGGCACCTCAATGGGGTTGGGCTGGTAGCCGAAGGCGAAGGCCAGCACGTGGACCGTGTACTGGTTGGGCCCGGTCTGCACCACCGCCTGGGTGGGGTCGGCCCAAGGGCCTTCCGTTCGAACCTTGGTGGGGTCAATGCGTTCCAACTGCCCGGCGGGGATGACCCCGGAGGTGTGGGTGGCCAGGGTGTAGGCGATGAGGGCGATGAAGACGAAGAGCATCGCCAAGGAGAAGGCGAGCCACCCCTTCTCGTAGGCCAGGATCGCCTTGTGGGCCTTGTGCTCGTCCACCATACCTACCCCCTAGCGAAGAAGACGGCGTACACCCCCAGCCAGAAGACCAGGATGGTGAGGGTCAGGACCAGGATGACCGCCAGTGCGCCTTTGGGCTTTTCTTCCATACCCCTCCTCCCTAACGGCAGGTGCCGTATACGGCCTCTATGGTAGCGGAAACCGGGCTTTGCGGTGAGGTACATTTGTCCCTTGGCAAAGGGACTTTCTGGGACATTTGTCCCTATAGAATCCGGAATACGGGTGGGGAGTAAAAAGGGGGCGGGGTCGCCCCGCCCCCGGGCGCGTGGGCCGCTTAAGACCCGCCCGCCACGCGGGCGAGGACCAGGCGGCTCACCTCCTTGAGGGTTTCAAACACCCCCTTGCCCTCGGTGGCCACCGCCTCGAGGACGGGGAACCGCCCCTCGGGGTCCACCACGGCTCGGACCATTTCCACCGGCAGGGCGTCCGGCAGGTCCCGCTTGTTCACCTGGATGACGATGGGCACGTCGTTCAGGGTCAGGCCGTACTCGGCCAGGTTCTCCCGCATGTTGCGCATGCTTTCGGCGTTGGCCCTGAGGCGGTTGGGGGCGGAGTCGGCCACGAAGACGATTCCGTCCACGCCCCTCAGGATGAGCTTGCGGCTCGCGTTGTAGAACACCTGGCCCGGCACGGTGTAGAGGTGGAACCGGGTCTTGAAACCCTTGACCTCCCCGATGTCCAGGGGAAGGAAGTCAAAGAAGAGGGTGCGCTCGTCCTCGGTGGCCAGGGAGACCATCTCCCCTTTACGCCCCTCGGGCACTTTACTGTAGATCCATTTCAGGTTGGTGGTTTTGCCGGAGAGGCCGGGGCCGTAGTAGACGATTTTGAAGTTGATCTCCCGGTTGGCGAAGTTGATGGTGCTCATGGGGGGTTAGTTGCGGAGAAGGTCGTCCAGGAGCGCTTCTGCCCCTTCACGGTACTCCGTGTCCAGGGCGAGCCGGGGCGGGTTGGCCAGGGCTTCCTCGGCGATGCGGGCGAGGGCCTCCGCGGCCCGCTTGCCGTGGAGCTTCACCTTGCCGAGGGGCGCGCTTTCGTCAAAAACGAGGACGAGGAGGGCGTGCTCCCCGGCCTCGTCCACGTAGAGGCCCATCCTTTCCCCTTGGTGGACCTCCTCTTGGAAGCGGGCTTCGCCCAGGAGCTTGGCCAGGGCCTGGGTGGCGGCGGCGTTGCTGGCCACCAGGGTGGCGAGGGTGTCCAGGGGGGGAGGCTTAGGGGCCCATAGGGCTTCCTTGTGGGCGAGGACAAAGCCCTTGCGGTCGATGAAGAGGGCGTAGCGGGCCCCTGTTTCCCGCAGGGTTTCCTCGAGGACCTCCACGGCCCGCTCGTAGGGGGCGCCGTAAAGGACCAGGGAAGGCTCCACCATAGTATGCTCAGTCTACCATGGAGGCCTGGATCAGGGAGGCGAAGGCGCTCCTTGCCGAGCTCGTGGCCGTGCCCTCGGTGAGCGCCGAGGGGAGGGCCCTTCGGGAAGGGGCGGAAAAGGTGGCCGAGGTGCTGGAGGGTCTGGGGCTTCGCGCCGAGCTCCACGAGGGCTACGGCCCCCCCGTGGTCTTCGCCGAGGGGGGGGAGGGGGAGAGAACCCTCCTCTTCTACAACCACTACGACGTCCAGCCCCCGGACCCCCTGGAGCTTTGGGAGACGGACCCCTTCGTCCTCGCCGAGCGGGAAGGGGCCTGGTACGCCCGGGGTGCCCACGACGACAAGGGGGAGCTCGTGGCCCGCGTGGTGGCCCTGAGGCGCTTCCAAGAGAAGCACGGCTTTCTTCCCCGGGTGAAGTTCGTGGTGGAAGGGGAGGAGGAGGTGGGAAGCCCCCACCTCGAGGCCTACGTGGCGGACAAGCGGGACCTCTTGAAGGCCGAGGCCATCCTCTGGGAGGCGGGAGGCGTGGACGCCAAGGGCAGGCCCTACCTCTACGCCGGGCTCAAGGGCATCGTGGCCCTAGAGCTTAGGGTGCGGACGGCGGCCTTTGACCTCCACTCCTCCTACGGGGCGGTGGTGGAAAACCCCATCTACCGCTTGAGCCGGGCCCTGGCCTCGCTTCGGGACGAGGAGGGGCGGGTCTTGATCCCGGGCTTCTACGCCAAGGTGCGCCCCCTCACCCCCTTGGAGATGGAGGTCTTGGCCGAGATCCCGGACGAGTCGGAGGCCCTTCGGGAGGCTTTTGGCGTGAGGGACTTCCTGGGCGGGGCGAGGAACCTGGACTTCAACCAGCGCCTTTACGCCGAGCCCTGCGTCAACTTCAACGGCTTCCACGCGGGCTACGGGGGCCCCGGGTCCAAGACCGTCCTCCCCGCGGAGGCCCGGGCCAAGCTGGACTTCCGCCTGGTGCCGGACCAGGACCCGGAGGAGGTGCCGGAGCTCCTTCGGCGCCACCTCGAGGCCCAGGGCTTCCACGACGTGGAGGTGGTGGTCCTGGAGAAGGGGGAACGCCCGGCCCGCTCCGACCTCGCCCACCCCTTTGTGGCCCTGGCGCGGCGGGCCTTGGAGGAGGCCTTCGGGGAGAGGCCCGTCCTCTACCCCAACATGGCGGGCTCGGGGCCCATGCACCCCTTCCTCCACCACCTCAAGGCCCCGGCGGTGGGCCTCGGGGTGGGCTACCCGGGAAGCCGGGTCCATAGCCCCAACGAGCACATCCGCGTCCGGGACTTTGAACGGGGGGTGCAGGCCCTCCTGCGCCTCTTGGAGCTTTTCTTCCTGGGCCGGTAGGCCTTACCCTCTTGGCGTATGCGCCTCGTCTTCGGCGAAAAGGACACCCCTTACGAGGAGGCGCGGGTCGTCGTCCTGCCCGTGCCCTACGACCTCTCCCTCTCCTTCCTCCCGGGGGCCCGGAGGGGCCCCGAGGCCATCCTCCTGGCGAGCCGCGAGCTTGAGCCCTTTCTTTTGGAGCTCGGCGCCGCCCCCGAGGAGGTGGGGATCCACGCGGCGGAGCCCGTGCCCTGGGTGGCGGGGGTGGCCGAGGAAAGCCACCGCCTGATCCGGGAGGAGGCCCTAAAGCACCTCCGAGCGGGGAAGTGGGTGGTGGCCCTGGGCGGGGACCACTCCGTTACCCACCCCCTGGTCCAGGCCCACCGGGAGGCCCTGGGGGATTTTTCCCTCCTTCACGTGGACGCCCACGCCGACCTCTACCCGGAGTGGCAGGGCTCGGTCTACTCCCACGCAAGCCCCTTCTACCGCCTCCTTATGGAGGGGTTTCCCCTGGTCCAGGTGGGGATCCGGGCTATGGACCGAGACTCCCTGCGCTTGGCCCGAAAGAAGGGCGTGGCCCTCTTTCCCGCCCACCGGATCCACCGGGAGGGGCTTCCCCTGGACGAGATCCTTGAGGCCCTGGGGAAGCGGGTCTACATCAGCCTGGACTTTGACGCCCTGGACCCCTCCCTCATGCCCAGCGTGGGCACGCCCCTTCCCGGGGGGCTTTCCTACCGCCAGGTGGTGGACCTCCTCGAGGCTGTCTTCCGCGAGAAGGAGGTGGTGGGGATGGACTTCGTGGAGCTCTCCCCGAACGGCCAGTTCCACGCCGAGATGACCGCGGCCCAGCTCGTCTACCACGCCATCGGCCTGAAAGGGCTTCAGGCGGGCTGGCTTTCCCGGGAGGTGGACCACATTTAGCCCGAGGGGTTTCCCCTTAGCCTGGGGGCATGCGCCTCGGGCTTTGGCTTTCCTTCCTCCTCCTCCCGGCCCTGGCCCAGGTCCTCACCCTCCCTGACCTTCGGGCGCGGACCTACGGGGAGGGAGGGTTTCGCGTGGAGCGGGTCCTCGAGGAGAGTCCGGCCTTCACCCGGGTCCAGTTCTCCCACCTTTCGGACGGCCTCCGGGTCCACGGGTTCGCCAACCTGCCCAAAGGAAGGGGCCCCTTCCCCGTGGTGGTGGTCCTTCACGGCTACGTGGAGCCGAGCCGCTACCGCCTCCTCGCCTACACCACCCCCTACGCCGACTTCCTGGCGGAAAAGGGCTACCTCGTCCTCCACCCGAACTTTCGGGGCCACCCCCCTTCCGAAGGCGCCCCGGCCCAAGGCCTCCGCCACGTTTACGCCGTGGACGTGCTGAACCTCCTCGCCGAGGTGCGCAAGGGGGCCTTTCCGGAGGCGGATGCCGCCCGCATCGCCCTCTTCGGCCACTCCATGGGGGGCGGGGTCGCCCAGATCGTGAGCCTGGTGGACCCCGGCCTTAAGGGCGCGGTCCTCTACGGGAGCATGAGCGGGGACGAAAGACGCAACCTGGAGCGCATCCGCTACTGGTCCGGGGGAAGCCGGGGACAGGAGCTTTTCGCCCTTTCCCCGGAGGTCCTCCGCCAGGCCTCGGCCTGGACCTACCTTGAAGAGCTTTCCGTGCCCTTGAGCGTCCACCACGGGCTTCAAGACGCCCAGGTGCCCCCGGAGTGGTCCTGGGAGCTCTGCCGTAGGCTCAAGGCCCTGAAAAAGCCTGTGGAGTGCTTCAGCTACCCCGGGGGGCACCTCTTCCGGGGGGAGGTGGACCGGGTCTTCCGGGAGCGGGTGTTGGCCTTCCTGGGCCGGGTGCTATAGGCTTGGGCCGTGCGGGCGTTTTTGGAGCACCTTTCCGCCCTCTTCTTCGCCCTGGCCTTCGGCGCCCTGGTCTTCGGGGTTCTCGCCCGGCTTCTCGGCGCCGGGCGCTCCTGGCTTTTCTTCCTCCTCGCCCTCCTCCTCTTTTCCCTCGGGCTCTTTTGGGGTGTAAAATAGCCCCCCGTGGCCAAGCGCGTGGTTTCCGTCTCCTTGGGCAGCAGCCGCCGGGACGCCGCGGCCGAGGTGGAGCTTTTGGGGGAGCGGGTCCTCTTGGAGAGGCGGGGGACGGACGGGGATTTCCAAAGGGCCCTCTGCCTCATCCAGGAGCTGGACGGCAAGGTGGACGCCATCGGCCTGGGCGGGATTGACCTTTACCTCTTCGCCGGAGGGCGGCGGTACGCCATCCGGGACGCCCTGAGGCTCAAGGAGGCGGCCAAGAAGACCCCCGTGGTGGACGGCTCCGGCCTCAAGCACACCTTGGAGAGGCGGGCGGTGCGGGAGCTCGCCTCCCTTATAGACTGGAGGAAAACCAAGGTCCTCCTGCCCTCGGCCGTGGACCGGTTCGGCCTCGCCGAGGCCTTGGACGAGGCGGGGGCGAAGGTGCTCTACGGGGACTTCATCTTCACGCTTGGGCTGCCCATCCCCCTCTACAGCCTCTCCTTCCTGCAGAAGCTCGCCTTCCTCCTCCTTCCCCTCTTCACCCGCCTGCCCTTTTCCGTCCTCTACCCCACGGGGAAGAAGCAGGAGGAGGTGCGGGAGGACTGGCGCGCCCGCTACTACGCCTGGGCCGACGTGGTGGCCGGGGACTGGCACTACGTTCGGCGCCACATGCCCAAGGACATGCGGGGCAAGACGGTCATCACCAACACCACCACGGAGGAGGACGTGGCCTTCCTCCGGGAGCGGGGGGTGAGGCGCCTCGTCACCACCACCCCGAGGCTTGGCGGCCGGAGCTTTGGGACCAACGTGATGGAGGCCATGCTGGTCGCCCTCGCGGGGCGGGAGCTCGGGGAGGCGGACTACCTCCGCTATATTGACCAAATAGGGCTGAAGCCCCAGGTGTTGGAACTGGAGGGACAGGCATGATCAGCGTGACGGATCTGCGACCCGGAACCAAGGTGAAGATGGACGGCGGCCTTTGGGAATGCGTGGAGTACCAGCACCAGAAGCTGGGCCGCGGCGGCGCCAAGGTGGTGGCCAAGTTCAAGAACCTGGAGACGGGGGCCACGGTGGAGCGCACCTTCAACTCCGGGGAGAAGCTGGAGGACATCTACGTGGAGACCCGGGAGCTCCAGTACCTCTACCCGGAGGGGGAGGAGATGGTCTTCATGGACCTGGAGACCTACGAGCAGTTCGCCGTGCCCCGCTCCCGGGTGGTGGGGGCGGAGTTCTTCAAGGAGGGCATGACCGCCCTCGGGGACATGTATGAGGGGCAGCCCATCAAGGTGACCCCGCCGACCGTGGTGGAGCTCAAGGTGGTGGACACGCCCCCGGGCGTGCGGGGGGACACGGTCTCCGGGGGGTCCAAGCCCGCCACCCTGGAGACGGGGGCCGTGGTCCAGGTGCCCCTGTTCGTGGAACCCGGAGAGGTCATCAAGGTGGACACCCGGACCGGCGAGTACGTGGGCCGGGCCTAGGCCGCCTGAGGGGGGGCTGCCCCCTCTACGGGATTTTGACGCGGTGCAGAAATCCGTAAGGGGTGTATGGGGTAAGCTTTTCCCGCGAGGTGCACCGATGACGCCGAAGGAGTTGAAGCAGATCCTGCAAGCTTTGGTAGAGCACGGGGTGAACGAGCTCACCCTGGAGACCCCGGACTACAAGCTCACCGTGCGGCGGGGCGGGGAGGTGCAGGTGGTAAGCGTCCCCCAGGTCCAGGCCCCCATGCTGGCGGCCCCCCCGGCGGAGGTGCCGGCTCCGACCCCGCCCGTGCCCGCGGCCCCGGCGGCGGAGCCCAAGCCTCAGGCCCAAACGGAGGCCCAGGACGACTGCCCGGGATGCGTGGAGGTCCGGGCCCCCATCGTGGGCACCTTCTACCGGGCCCCAGCCCCGGACGCCCCTCCCTACGTGAAGGAGGGGGACCGGGTGGAGAAGGGGCAGGTCCTCTGCATCATTGAGGCCATGAAGCTCATGAACGAGATCGAGTCCGAGGTCTCGGGGATCGTTAAGAAGATCCTGGTGGAGAACGGGGAGCCCGTGGAGTACGGCCAGCCCCTCTTCCTTATCCAGCCGGTATGAAGAAGGTCCTGATCGCCAACCGGGGTGAGATCGCCTTAAGGATCCTCCGAGCGGCCCGGGAGCTCGGGATCAAGACGGTGGTGGCCCACTCCACCGCCGACGAGAAGAGCCTTCCCGTCCTCCTCGCCGACGAGGCCATCTGCATCGGGCCGCCCCCCTCGGGGCAGAGCTACCTCAACATCCCCAACATCCTCTCGGCGGCCATCGTCACCGGGGCCGACGCCATCCACCCGGGCTACGGGTTCCTGGCGGAGAACGCCGCCTTCGCCGAGATGTGCCGGGAGCACGGGATCACCTTCATCGGCCCCACCCCGGAGAACATGAAGGCCCTGGGGGACAAGGCCACGGCGAGGAAGGTGGCCCGGGAGGCGGGGGTGCCCACGGTGCCGGGCACGGACGAGCTGAGTAGCCTAGAGGAGGCCAAGCGGGCGGCCCAGGAGATCGGCTACCCCGTGATCCTCAAGGCGAGCGCGGGAGGCGGGGGCCGGGGCATGCGCGTGGTCCACACGGAGGAGGAGCTGGAGCGGGCGGTGCTCCAGGCCCAGGAGGAGGCCCGGGCCGCCTTCGGGAACCCCGCCGTCTACCTGGAGAAGTACATTGAGGAGCCCAAGCACATCGAGATCCAGGTCCTGGGGGACGGGGAACGGGTGGTCCACCTTTGGGAGCGGGACTGCTCCATCCAGCGCCGCCACCAGAAGCTTCTGGAGGAGGCCCCGAGCCTCCTTCCCGAGGAGACCCGCCGGGCCATCGCCGAGGCGGCGCGGCGCCTCGCCGAGCACGTGGGCTACGTGTCGGCGGGCACGATGGAGTTCCTGGTGGACAAGGAGGGGAACTTTTACTTCATTGAGATGAACACCCGCATCCAGGTGGAGCACCCCGTCACCGAGATGATCACGGGGATTGACCTGGTCCAGGCCCAGTTCCGCATCGCCCAAGGGGAGAAGCTCTGGCTCAAGCAGGAGGAGATCCAGGTCCGGGGGCACGCCATAGAGGTCCGGGTGAACGCCGAGGACCCGGAGAAGGGTTTCAGGCCCTCCATCGGCAAGGTGGAAACCCTCCTCTTCCCCGGGGGGCCCGGGGTGCGGGTGGACAGCCACCTCTACACCGGCTACCAGATCCCTCCCCACTACGACAGCCTCATCGCCAAGATCATCGTCTGGGCCCCCACCCGGGAGGAGGCCATAAGGCGCATGGAGCGGGCCCTCTCCGAGACGGTAATTGAGGGGCCGGGCCTCAAGACCACCATCCCCTTCCACCAGAAGGTCCTCCAGAACGCCTTCTTCCGCAGGGGGGCTGTGTACACCAACTTCGTGGCCCGGCGGATGGAGATGTAGACTGAGGCCTGTGCGGGTGGACTACGAGATCAGCGAGCAGGCCCTCGAGGCCGTGGTCCTTTGCGCCCTAAAGGGGATAGAAGGGGTGAGGGCCCTCGAGGCCGTCCCCCGTTCCCTGGCGGACGTCTTCCGCCGGGGGCGGCCCGTGCGGCTGGAGCTTACCCCCGAGGGGCTTGTGGTGGACCTGTTGCTTGCTGTGCCCTACGGGGTGGCCATCCCGGAGCTTGCCGCCCGGGTGCAGCAGGAGGTGGACGAGGCCCTCTTCCTGGCCACGGGGAAAAGGGCCCGGGCGGTCAACGTCACCGTGGGCCAGGTGGTGCCGGAGGAGGACCATGCGCAGGCGGGCTAGGGAGCTGGCCATGCGGGCCCTCTTCGCCCACACCGTGGGGGGGATGGGGCTGGAGGAGGCCTTCCAGCACGCCCTGGAGGAGATGGGCGGGGAGGAAGAGGGGTACGCTGAGCCCTTGGACCAGGAGGGGGTGGCCTTCGCCCGGCGCCTCCTCTGGGGGTACAAGGCCCACCAGGAGGAGGTGGACCGGGTGCTCGAGGAGACGGTGGAGGGCTGGGACTTCCGCCAGATGTCCAAGACAGACCTGGCCGTGTTGCGCCTGGCCGTCTACGAGATGCTCTACGAACCCACCCCCTTTGAGCCTTTGATCGAGGTGGCGGTGAAGATCGCCAACCGTTACGGCGGCGAGCACTCGGGGAGCTTCGTCAACGGGGTCCTCGCCCGGGTCTACCGCCGGGTGGCGGCCGGGGAGCTGAAGACGGTGGCCAAGGAGGCTTAGGTGGCGGCGCAGGTGTTTTCGGGACACGAGGCGGCGGAGGCGGTCTACGAGGAGATCCGCGCCCGGCTTCGGAGCCTTTCCTTCACGCCTTCCCTGCGGGTGATCCGTCTCGGGGAGGACCCGGCCTCGGTGGCCTACGTGCGGCTTAAGGACAAGCGGGCGAAGGCTTTGGGGTACCGGAGCCTGGTGGAGGTCTACCCGGAGGACCTCCCCGAGGAGGCCCTTCTGGAAAGGATCGCCGCCCTCAACGCCGACGAGGAGGTGGACGGGATCCTGGTCCAGCTTCCCCTCCCCCCGCACATCCGCACCCAGCGGGTCCTCGAGGCCATCCACCCCTTGAAGGACGTGGACGGTTTCCACCCCCTGAACGTGGGGCGGCTTTGGAGCGGGGGAAAGGGGCTTTTCCCCTGCACCCCCCTAGGGGTGGTCCGTCTCCTCAAGCACTACGGGGTGGACCTTAGGGGCAAGGAGGTGGTGGTGGTGGGGCGGTCCAACATCGTGGGAAAGCCCCTGGCGGGGCTTCTTCTGCGGGAGGACGCCACCGTGACCTTGGCCCACTCCAAGACCCAGGACCTGCCCGAGGTCACTCGGAGGGCCCAGGTCCTGGTGGTGGCCGTGGGCCGGCCCCACCTGGTGCGGAAGGCGTGGGTGCGGGAGGGGGCCATCGTGGTGGACGTGGGCGTGAACCGCGTGGAGGGGAGGCTTCTCGGCGACGTGCACCCCGAGGTGGCTGAGGTGGCCTCCGCCCTCACCCCCGTGCCGGGCGGGGTGGGGCCCATGACCGTGGCCATGCTCATGAGGAACACCCTCGAGGCCGCCCTCTTGAGGCGCCATGGAGCTTCTGGCTAACGCCGTTTTCTGGACGGCGGTCCTCGCCAACCTCACCGCCCAGACCCTCAAGCTCCTCCTCTACTACCTCCTGGAGGGGCGCTTCCAGTGGCACCGCTTCCTGGACACCGGGGGGATGCCCTCCACCCACTCCGCCACGGTGAGCGCCCTCGCGGTGAGCGTGGGCCTCAGGGAAGGGTTTGACACCAGCCTCTTCGCCGTGGCCGCCGTCTTCGCCCTCATCGTCATGTACGACGCCGCCGGGATCCGCCGGGCGGCGGGGCTTCACGCCCAGCTCCTCAACCAGCTCATGGAGGAGCTCGGCCAGGTGATCCGTCTGGGTCCCCAGCGGGGCCCCCTGAAGGAGCTTTTGGGGCACACCTACTTGGAGGTGGCGGTGGGGGCCCTGATCGGAGGGCTTGTGGCCCTTGGGGCCTACCGGCTCTTCCCCGCGGCGTAAAAGGCCAGGGTTTGGCCCACGAGGAAGGCGACAAGGCCGAGTATGGGGGAAAGGAAGAAGGCGAAGAAGCTCACGAAGAGGGCCGCCACCAGGGGCAGGAGGGGCCTGCGGAAGCGATGGAACACCCAGAGGTTCAGAAGCCCGAAGAAGGCCATGAGGAGAAAGGCCGCCGTCTCCACGGCAGGCCATTGTACGCTCTTGCCAAGCCTGGGGTATGGGGTAAACTTTTACCGAGTATAAGGAGGTAGAGCCCATGCTGACCTTAGCGGAGAAAATCCTCTTTATCCTCCTCGCCGCGGGAAGCCTTTATTACGCCTACACGGGCTTCCGCCGGGTCTACCTCGCCATAAGGCGGGGCCGGCCCGAGGAGCGGTTTGACCGCCTGCCCGAGCGGGTCGGGCGGGCCCTCTGGCTCGTCCTCACCCAGCAGACCGTGTTCAAGAGGAGGCCCCTCGTCTCCCTCCTCCACGCCTTCGTCTTCTACGGCTTCGTCTACTACCTCCTCGTGAACCTCGTGGACTTTCTGGAAGGCTTCTTCGGCCTCCACGCCCGGGGAGGTATTTGGAATGCCTACAATATCGTAGCCGACCTCCTCACCTTCCTGATCCTCGTGGGGATCCTGGGGCTGATGCTCAGGCGCTACCTCCTCGCCCCCAGGGACTTCACCTGGAACCCCAACGTCCCCCTGCACGAGAAGGCGCGGGCGGGCATCGCCCGGGACTCGGCCATCGTGGGGGCCTTCATCACCTTCCACGTGGGAAGCCGCCTCCTCTCCAAGGCCTTCCAGCTCGCGGGTGAAGGCCCGGACCCCTTCCAGCCCGTGGCGAGCGCCCTCGCCGGGGCGCTTTCCGGCCTTCCCCCCGCCCTCCTCACCTTCGGCGAGCACTTCTTCTGGTGGGGCGCCCTGGGCTCCATCCTCCTCTTCCTCCCTTACTTCCCCCGCTCCAAGCACATCCACCTCTTCATGGCCCCCATCAACCTGGCCTTCCGCAAGGAGGTTCCGGGGGCCCTCACGCCCCTGGACTTTGAGAAGGAGGAGGAGAAGTTCGGGGCGGAAAAGCTGGAGGACCTCTCCTGGAAGCGGCTCCTTGACGCCTACGCCTGCATCATGTGCAACCGCTGCCAGGAGGCCTGCCCCGCCTACACCACGGGAAAGGCCCTCTCCCCGGCCGCCATCCTCATCTCCGAGCGCTACGAGCTGAACGAGATCCTCCCCCGGTTCGCCCAGGGCGAGGAAAGCCCCAGGCCCCTCATGGACTTCGCCCTGAACGAGGAGGCCCTCTGGGCCTGCACCACCTGCCTGGCCTGCGTGGAGGTCTGCCCCGTGGGCAACGAGCAGATGCTCCACATCCTGGACGTGCGCCGGGCCAAGGTCCTCATGGAGGGGAGCTTCCCCCAGGAGCTCAACAACGCCTTCCGGGGCATGGAGCGCTCGGGGAACCCCTGGGGCATCGGCCAGGACAAGCGCCTGGACTGGGCGGAGGGGCTTGACGTCCCCACGGTGGAGGAAAAGCCCCACCCCGAGGTCCTCTACTGGGTGGGGTGCGCCCCGAGCTACGACCCCCGGGCCCAGAAGATCGCCCGCAGCATGGTGGAGATCCTAAACGCCAGCGGGGTGGACTGGGCCGTCTTGGGCAGGCGGGAAAAGTGCACCGGGGACGCCGCCAGGCGCGCGGGCAACGAGTACCTCTTCTTCCAGCTCGCCACGGAGAACGTGGAGACCCTGAACGAGGTGGCCCCCAAGACCATCGTCACCACCTGCCCCCACTGCTTCCACACCCTGAAGAACGAGTACAAGGACTTCGGCGGCCACTACCGGGTGGTCCACCACACGGAGTTCATCGCCGAGCTCTTGCGTAAGGGGAAGATCCGGGTGGAGGAGGAAACCCGCAAGGTGGTCTTCCACGACCCCTGCTACCTGGGCCGCCACAACGGGGTCTACGAGGCCCCGCGCGAGGTGCTGAAGGGGGTGGGCTTCGCCCTCACCGAGCCTCCCCGGAGCCGGGAGAGGAGCTTCTGCTGCGGGGCGGGCGGGGCCCAGTTCTGGAAGGAGGAGGAGCCCGGGGCCATGCGGGTCTCCGAGAACCGCTATAAGGAGCTCAAGGGAACAGGGGCGGAGGTCATCGCCACGGGGTGCCCCTTCTGCATGGCCATGATGAACGTGGAGGTGGCCCAGGACGAGAAGCCCCTCGAGGTCCTGGACATCGCCGAGCTCGTGGCCCGGGGCCTCAAGGCCTGAGGTAGACGGCGTAGACCCGGTACCCTTCCATCCACCCCTCCCCAAAGGCCCTTAAAGCCAGGCCCGGGGGAGGGGTGAGGAGTTCTTCCCCTTCCCAGTAGAAGGGACTATGGGGCCTTCCCCGCCTCAGGGCCTCCTTCCGGGAGAAGCCCTCCACAAGCACCAGCCCCCCGGGGAGGAGGAGAGGGGCGAGGCCTTGGAGGAGGGGGCGGTTCACGTAGTAGGCCATCACGATCCCGGCGAAGGGCCCCTGGGGGAGGCTTTGGGGGGCGTCCACCCCTTCCAGATCCAGGGCCACCAGGGTAAGGCCCGGCGTGCCCGAAAGCTGCCTTAGGGCTTCCCGGCTCCTTTCCACCAGGACCACGGGGTGGCCCCTTTGCAGGAAGTAACGGGCGTTCCGCCCCAGGCCCCCCGCCAGGTCCAACACGGGACCCTGGGGGACGAAGGGGCCGTAGGCCCGCACCACGAAGGCCGGGGGGCGGTCTTCCGGGGCGTTGCGGTAGAAGGCGTCCCAGTCCTTAGGCATCCTTGCGGAAGGCGAGGAGGCCCCCTACGGTGAGGATGAGGCAGGTCCCTCCCCAGAAGACCGCCTTGGGGAGGGCGAGGGCGAGTCCGGGGCGGTGGAGGAGGTGGGCGAGGGTGTGGGTGCCCTCCAGGAAGAGCTTGACCCCGGAAAGCAGGGCCTCGAGGGCCGCCACGGAGAAGAGCACCAAGAGGTCCTCTCCGCTCATTGCGGCCCCAAGAGGTAGCGCAGCCCCGGGGCCAGGGCCTGCTTCCAGGTGACCCAGTTGTGCCCCGAAGGCCTCTCCCGGTAGGCGTGGGGGACCTTTTTGTCGGCGAAAAGGGCGGCGAGGCGGCGGTTGGGCCCCAAAAGCCACTCCAAAAGCCCCACCTCTAAATAAACCCTGGGAAGCCTCTCGGCCTCGGCGAAGCGTTCAAGAAGCCACTCCTTGTCCTGGTAGGCGTCCATTCCCCCGGGGTGGGCCTTGAGGGCGGGGGAGAGGGCGAGGACCTTGGGGAAGCGCTCGGGGTGCCTCCAGGCCTGCCACAAGGAGAAAAGCCCCCCCAAGGAGGCCCCCACCAGGACCAGCTCGTTCAGGGGGCCGTAGGCCCCTTCCACCTCTTCCAGCACCCGGTGGAACTCCGCCTCGTAGGCCTCGTTGAAGCGGTACTCGGTGTTCCGGTCTATGGGTTCCACGAAGACGAGGCGCACCGGGGGAATCTCCCCCGCCTCAAAGAGCGCCCGCGCCACCTTGTGCAACCCTGCGGTGCGGTAGAAGGCCACCCCGTCCTGGGCCACCACCGTGGCCTTTGGGGAGGGCCCCGTCTCCGCCACGTAAAAGCGCCTCTCCCCCAGGCGGTGGCGGTGCACCTTGGGCTCCTCCTGGGGCTTTGGCGGGGCCTCGTAGCGGAAGCCGGGAAGCTTTATGGCCCTGGGATAGCTCCACCACGGGTTTTCGGCCTTCTCGGGGTTGTCGGGGTCGGGAAAGGGCCTTCCCTCCCGGTCCAGGAAGGCGTACTCCACGTACGCTCCTTCGGGGAACTCCAGGGTGAGGGGGCCCTCGAGGGGGATGGGGTTCCTCTCCCAGTCGGTGAAGTCTCCGATGAGGGCGGTGGCCCCTTCCGGCGGGTAAAAGGTGGCGCTCCTTCGTCCTACCCGTACCACGGGTATACTCTACCCATGAAGGTCGGCATCGTGGGGAGCGGCATGGTGGGGAGCGCCGCCGCCTACGCCATGGTCCTTATGGGGGTGGCGCGGGAGGTGGTCCTGGTGGACCTGGACCGGAAGCTGGCCCAGGCCCACGCCGAGGACATCCTCCACGCCACGCCCTTCGCCCACCCGGTCTGGGTGCGGGCGGGGTCGTACGGGGACCTCGAGGGGGCGCGGGCGGTGGTGCTCGCCGCCGGGGTGGCCCAGCGCCCCGGGGAGACCCGCCTGCAGCTTCTGGACCGCAACGCCCAGGTCTTCGCCCAGGTGGTGCCCCGGGTTTTAGAGGCGGCCCCGGAGGCGGTGCTCCTCGTGGCCACGAACCCGGTGGACGTGATGACCCAGGTGGCCTACCGCCTCTCCGGCCTGCCCCCGGGGCGGGTGGTGGGCTCGGGGACGATCCTGGACACGGCCCGCTTCCGGGCCCTCCTGGCGGAGCACCTGGAGGTGGCCCCCCAGTCGGTCCACGCCTACGTGCTGGGGGAGCACGGGGACTCGGAGGTGCTGGTCTGGTCCAGCGCCCAGGTGGGCGGGGTGCCCCTCTTGGAGTTCGCCGAGGCCCGGGGGCGGGCCCTTTCTCCGGAGGACCGGGCCCGCATTGACGAGGGGGTCCGCCGGGCCGCCTACCGGATCATTGAGGGGAAGGGGGCCACCTACTACGGCATCGGGGCGGGCCTCGCCCGGCTTGTGCGGGCCATCCTCACCGACGAAAAGGGGGTGTACACCGTGAGCGCCTTCACCCCCGAGGTGGAGGGGGTCTTGGAGGTGAGCCTCTCCCTGCCCCGCATCCTGGGCGCAGGGGGCGTGGAGGGGACCGTCTACCCGAGCCTAAACGCGGAGGAACGGGAGGCCCTTAGGCGGAGTGCCGAGATCCTTAAGGAGGCGGCCTTCGCCCTAGGGTTTTAAAGTTTTTCCAGGTTTGGGTAGAGGGCGAGGAGCTCCTCTTCCGTGAGGCCCTCGCCCTCCTTCTCCGGCGTCCAGGCCAGGTGGAAGGCGAGGAGGGTGAAGGGGGTGCTTCCCGCGAAGGCGAGGAGGACTTCCTTCGCCTTTCCCCGGTCCAAAGGCCCCTCGGGGGGCAGGCTTCCCCGGACGGCGAGGACGAGGGAGGCCACCAGATAGCGCCCGCCCGGCTCCACCTTGGGGGTGTAGGCCGCCTCCACCTTCTTCCCCTCAAAGTGCCGGAAGGTCTCCCGGTAGGTGCTCCGGTCCTCCAGCATCCAGGCGTCAAACTGGCCCAGGACCTCTTCCTCCGTCCCTTCCCGCGCCTCGTAGCTTGCGAAGCGCCAGGCGGGGGCTTCCCGGAGGAGGACCAGGGCCACCTCGTCCAGGAGGTCCGCAAGCCCCTTGGCCGTGGTGGTGTCCGCCTCCTCGGCGAAGCGCCTCAGGGCCCGCTGCACCCCGGGGCGGAGGAGGAGGGCGAGGCGCAGGCGGCCTACGCTGGCCCTGGGCCCTTCCTCCCCGGCCCGGCTTAGCCCCCGGACCATGAGGAAGGCCACCAGGGCGAGGCCGAAGAAGACGAGGACCGGCGCCGCCCCCAGGTTCCCTCCGCCCCCGGGGTACACGTACACCGGTCCGGGGACGGGGTAATAGGGCGCGGGGGTGGGGTAGACTGGGGCGGGCCCCGGGCTCATGGGCGGCGGGGTGGAGGGCACGTAGGGCCTGCCCCCGACCCCGCCCCCGCTTTTCTGCCCGAGGGCGAGGCCGAGGAGGAGGAGGAGGCCGAGGGCCCGCAGGGCCTTCACGCCCCTTAGCATAAAGGGCTTTCCGTCCGGGCCCTTTGCGTAAAACGGGGATTTGCAGTAAACTTGACATAGGTAGGCTTAGGCTATGGACGAACGCAGAACCGCCGAAGAAAGGAGGGAACGCATGCTACCGGAAACCATGCCCGTCTGCCCGGTGCGGGGCTCGGTCATCTACCCCACCATGGTGATGCCCATAGACGCCGGGAGGCCCATCTCCATTCGGGCCATTGACGAGGCCCTGGCCCGCGACCGGGTCCTTCTCATCGTGAGCCAGAGGGACAAGGAGGTGGAGACCCCCAAGCCCTCAGACCTCTTTGAGGTGGGCACGGCCTGCAACATCCTGAAGATGCGCAAGAACCCGGACGGCTCCGTCCAGGTCCTGGTGCAGGCCTTCGCCCGGGTCCGGGTGAAGGAGTGGCTGGACCTGGGGGACCACCTCGAGGCCCGCGGCAAGGTCCTCGCCGACGAGCCCGGGGAGCCCATTCTGGTCAAGGCCCTGGTCCGGGAGGTCAAGGACAAGTTCCAGGCCCTCCTCAAGGAGGGGAAGTACCTGGCCCCGGAGGTGGCCCAGTTCATCCTGAACCTGGAGGACCCCTCGCAGCTTGCCGACTACGTCGCTTTCCACATGGACTTCCGCCTCGAGGACAAGCAGAAGGTCCTGGAGACGGCGAACGTGGCCGAGCGCCTGCGGGCGGTTTTGGTGCTCCTGGAGGCGGAGCTCGCCCTCATTGAGACCCAGCGGCGCATCCAGCAGCAGGTCAAGGAGGAGATTGACCGCAACCAGCGGGAGTACTTCCTGAGGGAGCAGATGAAGGCCATCCAGCGGGAGCTCCACGGGGAGGAGGGGGAGCAGGAGGTGGAGGAGTTCCGCAGAAAGCTTGAGGCCCTGGACCTTCCCCCCGTGGTGCGCCAGGAAGCGGAGCGGGAACTCAACCGCTTCGCCCGCATGCACCCCGACTCCGCCGAGGCCAGCGTCATCCGCACCTACCTGGACTGGATCGTCAACCTCCCCTGGAACACCCGCACCGAGGACAACCTGGACCTGGAGCGGGCCAAGGAGATCCTGGAACGGGACCACTACGGCCTGGAGAAGGTGAAGGACCGGGTCCTGGAGTACCTGGCGGTGCGCAAGCTCAAGGCCGAAAGGGCCAAGCGCGGCGAGATCCCGCCCGACGAGGTGAACAAGGGCCCCATCCTCCTCTTCGTGGGGCCCCCCGGGGTGGGGAAGACCTCCATCGCCAAGAGCATCGCCGAGGCCTTGGGCCGCAAGTACGTGCGCGTCTCCTTAGGGGGCGTGCGGGACGAGTCGGACATTAGGGGCCACCGCCGCACCTACATCGGGGCCATGCCGGGCCGGATCATCCAGGGCCTGAGGCAAGCCGGGACCAAGAACCCCGTCTTCCTCCTGGACGAGGTGGATAAGCTCGGCATCTCCTACCAGGGGGACCCGGCGGCGGCCCTCCTCGAGGTCTTGGACCCCGCCCAGAACAAGGAGTTCGTGGACCACTACCTGGGGGTGCCCTTTGACCTCAGCGAGGTGATGTTCATCTGCACCGCCAACTTCCCCCAGAACATCCCCGCCCCCCTCTACGACCGGATGGAGCCCATTGAGTTCACCAGCTACACCGAGCAGGAGAAGCTGGAGATCGCCAAGCGCTACCTCCTGCCCAGGCAGCTAAAGGAAAACGGCCTCGAGCCCGAGCAGGTGGTGGTGACCGAGGCCGCCCTCACGCGCCTCATCACCCACTACACCCGGGAGGCGGGGGTACGGCAGCTGGAGCGGGAGATCGGGGCCCTTCTGCGCAAGGCCGCCCGCAGGATCCTGGAGGAGGGCAAGAAGCGGGTGCGGATCACGGAGAAGGACCTGGAGGCCTACCTCGGCCCACCCCGTTTCCTCCCCGAGACCGAGGCCCGGGAGCCCCAGGTGGGGGTGGCCACGGGGATGTACTACACCCCTGTGGGCGGGGACATCATGTTCGTGGAGGTCTCCGTGATGCCCGGCAAGGGGAACCTCATCCTCACCGGGCAGCTCGGCGACGTGATGAAGGAGTCGGCCAGGGCCGCCCTCTCCTACGCCAAGAAGAACGCCCTCCGCTTTGGCATCCCTCTGGAGAAGTTTGACAAGTCCGACATCCACATCCACGTCCCCGCCGGGGCCATTCCCAAGGAGGGCCCCTCCGCCGGGGTGGCCCTCGTGAGCGCCCTGGTCTCCGCCCTCACGGAGGTGCCGGTGCGGCACGACATCGCCATGACCGGGGAGATCACCCTCACGGGCAGGGTCCTCCCCATCGGCGGGGTGAAGGAGAAGGTCTTGGGGGCGAGGCGGGCCGGGATCCGGGAGGTGATCCTGCCCAAGCTCAACGAGCCTGACCTCTCCGACATCCCCAAGCCCCTCCGGCAGAACATGACCTTCCACTTCGTGGAGCACCTGGACCAGGTCCTGGACCTTGCCCTGGTGGGCGGCCTTAAGGCCTTGGAGGAGCGGGGTAAGCGCCAGAAGAGCGCTCGGCGGAAGCGGAAGGAGCTCGTGGCCCACGCTTAGCCCAGGGCCTTGGCGTAGACCTCCAGGTAAGCCCGGGTGATCCTTTCCGGGTGGAAGCGCAGGAGGGCCCACTCCCGGGCCCTCCTCCTTATCTCGGGGAGGCGGGGGCTTCCCAGGAGGTCCAAGGCGGCCTCCGCCATGGCCTCCAGGTCGCCGAGCTCCACGAGCCTTCCCACCTCGGGGGTGACCACCTCGGCCACCCCGCCCACCGCCGTGGCCACCACGGGGACGCCGGAGGCTAAGGCCTCGAGGGCCGCCTGGCCGAAGGACTCCTCCTCCGAGGCGAGAAGGAAGAGATCCGCCGCCCCCAGGACCTCTTCCGGATGGGGGGTGGGGGGGTGGAAGGTGACCCAGGAAGCGACGCCGAGCTCCGCCGCCACCCGCCGGGCCTCCTCCTCCTCGGGGCCGGTGCCCAGGAGGAGGAGCCTGGCGGGAAGGCGCTTCCTGATCTTGGCGAAGGCCCGGACGATGTCGGGCACCCGCTTGATGGGGCGGAAGTTGGAGGCGTGCACGAGAAGCCACTCCCCCTCCTCGGCGTAGAGCCTCTTGCGCTCGGGCCTGGGGCGGAAGTGCTCCGGATCCACGGCGTTGGGGACCACCACCGCCTCCACCCCGAAGGCCCGTTTGGCCTCCTGGGCCAGGGCCCGGCTTACCGCCGTGACCGCCCGGGCGGCCTCGAGGGCGCGGCGGGTGGGGCCGTGGAAGGCGGGGTCCATCCCCACCACGGAGACGTCGGTGCCGTGGAGGGTGTGGACCAAGGGGAGGCTTTCCCCGAAGGCGAGGTAGGCCGCGGCGGCGTGGGGGACGGCGTAGTGGGTGTGGACGAGGTCCAGGCCGAGCCGCCTGGCCTCCCGCTCCAGGGTGCCCGCCAGGGAGAGGGTGTAGAGGGGTCCGGGGAAGACGGGGTAGTAGGGAAGGTCCACGGGGACGTAGACTACGGGGCTTGCCTCGGGGAGGCGGAAGGGGCGGGCCGTGGCGAAGAGGTAGACCCGGTGCCCCATCCGGGCCAGGCGGTCGGCGAGCTCGGCGGCCACCGTCCCGCTCCCCCCAAGGCCCGGGTAGGCCACGAGGCCCAGGCGAAGCTCCTCCCGGCGCATGCCCTAAGCCTAGCGAAGGGCCCTAAGGCCCAAAAGGAGGAAGAGCAGGTTGGCCCCCCAGGCCCCAAGCTCGGGGGGGATGGCCCCGATCCCGGCCAGGGCCCGGCCCAGGAAGAAGGTGCCGTAGTAGGCCAGGGCGAGGACCACGCTCATCCCCAGGGCAAGCCCAGGGCTTTTCCCGTAGCGGAGGGCCATGGCCGCCGCGAGGAGGACGAGGACCAGGTTGGCGAGGGGAAGGGCGAGTTTGGAGTGGAGCTCGAGGCGCGCCCGCCACTTCTCCAAGGGGGGCAAGAAGGGGTCCTTGAGCTTCCGCCAGGCCTCCGAAAGGCTATCCTGGCCGAAGCTGAAGGTGTCGGCGTAGTCGGCGATGGCCCGGGCCCGGGAGAGGTCCGAGGTCACCTCCAGGGTCTTCCCCTGGCTCACCGCCCGGAAGACCCGGCGCACCTGGGCGAGGAGGTCGGGGGCGGTTTCCAGCCCCGGCACCTGGGCGAAGTCCACCTGGTAGTAGCGGTAGTCCTTGAGGGTGAGGGTCTTGTCCTCCCAGGTGCCCCGCTCGGCGAAGAGGAAGGTCCCCACCTCCCCGTGGAAGGCGGTGATCCGCACCCCCACCATCTCCTTGGCCGCCATGTCAAAGTCCTGGAAGTAGAGGCTCTTGCCCTGGCCTATGGGGATCTGCATCCCCTTGAGCCGGAAGAGGCCCGCCCCTTGGGTGTGGATCTCGTCCCACCAGGCCACCCGCACCCGGTTGTTGGCCTCCGGGACCACGTACTCCTGGAGGTAGAGGGCGAGGCCGCTCAGGACCGCCCCCACGGCCACGAGGGGAAGCGCCGCCCGCCCCAAGGGGATCCCGGCGGAAAGAAGGGCGAAGTGGGCCCCCTCGGCGGCGAGCCTGCCGAAGACCAGGACCGTGGTGGTCACCAAGGCGATGGGGAAGACCTGGACCCAGATCCCGGGGACGTGGTAGGAGAGCCAGCGGAGGATCTTGGGGAGGGGCACCCCCTCAAGCCACCTCGCCCCGGCGTAGAAGAAGCCGAAGAGGTAGACGGCGGTGAGGAAGAGGAGGGCGAGGAGGAGGACGGGGAGGCTCTCCCTGAGGAGGTAGCGGTGGAGGATCATGGGAGGCGCTTCGCGTAGGCCTCGAGGCGGGCCGCCTGGGCCGGGAGCTTGGTCGTGGCCTGCACCTTCCCGCCCGCGAAGCGGAGGTAAAGGCGGGCGTCCTTCCCCTGGCCCCGCAGCGTGGCCTTCCCCTCCTGGTAGGTGAAGCTCCCCAGGGCCAGGGCCTCCCGGGCCTTGAGGTCCACCACCAGGACCTCGGCCTGGAGCCTGGGCGACTTGGCCTGGACCCGCCCCTTCAGGACCACCACCTCCTCCTCAAAGAGGGCCAGGGCGCGGTCCGCCCTCAGGTCCTGGAAGTCGGCGTTGGCGAAGAGGAGGTCCTGGAAGAGGGCCTGTTGCTTGGGGATGTCGTGCTCCAGGGAGGCGGCCACGAACCGCTCCTTCTCGGAGAGGAGCTCCACCTCCCTGGCCCGGACGAAGCTTCCTTCCTTGTAGGCGATGTAGGCCGCCTTGAGGCGGAGGCCGTTCTCGTTGTCGGTGAGGATCCCTCCCTGGGGGAGGGTGGTGACGCCGGTGTCCAGGTCCAGGCGCTGGGCCCCGAAGGGCTCCACGCTGAAGGTGGCGAACCGGGCCCCCAGGGCGAGGCCCACGAGGCCCAAGAGGAGGGTCCAGGCCAGGCGCTTCATGGGTTTTACTCTACCCGTCCTTTCTGAAAGGAAGCTTAGGCGGGGCTTTCCCGGTATAGTGCCTCTGTGCGCGGCCTGGCCTTCCTCCTCGCCTTGGCGCCCCTTTTTCCTCCGCTTTCCGTGCTCGCCCTTTTTTTCGTGCCCTGGGTCCGGCGGCTTCCCCTTTGGGGGCAGGCCCTGCTCGCCTTTTACGGGGCGAGCCTTCTCCTTCCCGCCCTCTTCGCCCCGGAGCCTTTGGCCTGGCCCTTGGCCCTCTTCCGCTTCCTCTACGTCCTCGGCCTGGTGGGGCTTGGGGTGGCCTTGAATAGGCCAGAGCGGGCCCTTGGGGCTTGGGGCGTGGGCCTCTTCCTCCTTTACCTTTCGGGCTTCGCCGCCACCTACTGGGTTTTGGGGGACGGGGCGGTGCGGGCCCGGCTCAGCCACCCCTTTCACAGCCCCGTGGGCTTCGGCTTCCTCGGGGGGCTCGGCCTCCTCCTCGCCCTCCACCTCCGCTACCCCTGGCCCTTTCGGGCCCTCCTGGGCCTTCTGGGGGGGGCGGTCCTCCTCCTCTCGGGGAGCCGTGGGGGGATGCTGGGCCTCCTCGTGGGCGGGGCGGCGGCCCTCCTCTTCCGCAGGCGGGGCCTTCTCGCCCTGGCTTTAGGGGGCGGGCTTCTCCTCGCCGCCTCCGCCCTGGACCTTCCCGCCACGGAGCGCTTCTTCCAGGCCCACCTTTCCGGGAGGGAGGGGGTGTGGCTCGCCGCCTACCGGGTCTTCCAGGAACACCCCTGGACGGGGGTGGGGCCCTACCTCCTCGGGGAGCGGATCGGGGGGGTGCTCTTCGGGGGCTGCTTCCTCTTTCCCCTCCTCGAGGCCCGGGGGCTCACCTGTCCCGACTGGCTCAGGCCCTGGGGCGGGCTTTGGACCTTCGCCCACAACCACCTCCTCCAGGCCCTGGGGGAAGGGGGGGTCTTCGGGGCGGTGGGGCTTCTCCTCCTCGCCGGGGGGTTCCTTGCGGGGGCCTGGGGGGACGGCCTCCTCTTCGGCCTCCTCGCCGCCTATTTGGGGATGGGGATGGTGGACAACCCCTTTAGCGTCCCGAGCCCCTTCCGGGGCGAGGTCTTCTTCCTCCTCGGGGGGATGGCCCTGGCCCGCCTCGAGGGGGGGCGGGCGCCCCTGGGGCTGGGGCTTGCCGGGGGGGTGGCCCTCCTCTGGTCCCTCCCCTTCCTTTACCTGGCGGCCCGCCCCGAGGGGCCTCCCCCGGCCCTCCGCTACCTCGTCGTCCCGGATCGGGGGGGTGCAGGGGCGGTGGCCCTGGAGGGGGGCGAGGGGTACCGCCTCCAGGTCTGGCTCTGCGCCGAGGGGTGCCGGAGGCTCGGCTGGGAGTGGCCGGCGGAGAAGCCCGTCCGCTTCCCCCTTCCCGAGGCCCTCGAGGAGGGGAAGAAGAGGCTCGTGCTCGTGCTCTTCCGGGAGGGGGGCCTGGCCTTGCGGCCCGCCTTTTTCCTAGAGGAGGAGGTGGGGCGGTGAGGTGGGCCTTGGGGGTCCTGGCCTTCGCCCTGGGGCTTGGGGCAGCGCTTTGGGGGCTGGAGAGGGGGCTTGCGCCGAAGCCCTTTTCCCTTGGCGGGTGCCGCCCGGGGCCTCTGCCTGAGCGGGCGGACCTTTACGCCAACGGCGTGGTGGAGATCCCCCTTTGCCGGGAGGCGGAGGTGGTCCTCCGCCTCGAGGGCACCCCCGCAAAAGGGGAGGGTCCCTGGGCCGTGGTGGCCGAGGGGGACCGGGTGCTCTGGCAGGGGGAGGTCCTGGGCCTAAAGGAGGTGCAGGTCCGGACCGCGGGGCAAGGCGTGCTCGTCCTCGCCTTCCTCAACGACCTCTACGCCCCTCCGGAGGACCGGAACCTCTTCCTGCGGGAGCTTAAGGTGCGCTAACGCTCCCGTTGACGTGGGCGGGGTAGGAGCCCAAGACCTTGAGGAAGGCCACCCGCCTGAGGAGGCGGAGGAGGGCCTGGGCGGGCCCGGGGTCCTCCAGGTGCCCCTCCAAGTCCAGGTAGAAGAGGTAGCTGAAGGGCTTGTCCCTCCGGGGCCTGGACTCCAGCTTGGTGAGGTTCACCCCCGCCTCGGCGAAGACGGAGAGCGCCTCCAAAAGCCCCCCGGGCCGGTGCCGGACGGCGAAGACGATGCTCGTCTTGTAGGGCCCCTGGCCCCTCGGGGGCTCCTTGTGCCCGATGACGAAGAAGCGGGTGTAGTTGTGGGGGTAGTCCTCGATGTTTTCCGCCAGGACCTCGAGGCCGTAAAGCTCCGCCGCCCGCCTGGAGGCGATGGCGGCGAGGCCCGGCTCCGGGTGCTCGGCGAGCTCCTTGGCCGCCCCGGCGGTGTCAAAGACGGGGATGGGGGTGAGGCGCATCCGGGCGAGGAAGCCGTCGCACTGGGCCAGGGCCTGGGGGTGGCTCTTCACCGCGTGCAGGTCCTTGAGCGTTGTGCCCTTGGGGGCGAGGAGGCAGTGCTCCACCCGGTGGACGATCTCCCCCACCACGTGGAGGTCGCTCTCCAGGAGGAGGTCGTAGGTTTGGTTGATGCTCCCCGCCGTGGTGTTCTCCACCGGCACCACCCCAAGCTCCGCCTCGCCCGCCTCCACCGCCTCAAAGACCTGGTGAAAGGTGGGAAAGCCCACGGGCGTCGCTTCGGGAAAGGCCTTGAGCAAGGCCTCCTCGCTGTAGGCCCCCGCCGTGCCCTGGAAGGCGATCCTCATGCCTCCCATGGTACACGGGCCCGCCTTCTGGAAGACCGGGTCCGGGCCCTGTAGGCTTGAGGGGTGTGGGAGCTTGCCGAGGTTCAAGAGCCCGAGGCGTGGAACCGCCTGGTCTCGGGCTTCGCCATCACGAGCCCCCTCCAGTCCTGGGGCTGGGGGGAGGTGAAGCGGACCACGGGCTGGGAGCCCCGCCGCTTCCTCCTCCTGGGGGGCGAAGGCCCGGTGGCCGCGGCCCAGGTTCTCCTTAAGGCGGCCCCCGGGGGGCTGCGCCTGGCCTACGCCCCTAGGGGGCCTGCCCTCCACCGCCTCGAGGACCTGCCCCAGGTGGCCCGGGCCCTGGGGCGGGCCCTTCGGGCCACCCACCTGGTCCTGGAGCCGGAGGCGGGGCTTCCTGCCCACCTTCCCGCCCCCCGCTTCCCTGGCCTCCTCTTGGAGGAGCCCATCCAGCCCGCCCACTCCCTCTGGCTGGACCTCACCCGGGGGGAGGAGGCCCTCCTCAAGGGGATGAAGGAGATGCACCGCCGGAACGCCCGGCTTGCCCTCAAGCGGGTGGCCCTTTCCGTGGAGGGGGAGGAGGCCTTCGCGGAGTTCTACCGCCTCTTCACGGAGACCAACCGGAGGGCCCGGCTCCTCCAGCACGACGAGGCCTACTACCGGGCGGTCCTCAAGGAGATGAACCAGCCCTTGGGGGAGGCCTTCCTCGCCCTGGCGCGGAAGGACGGGGAGGCCTTGGCGGCGGGGCTTTTCGTGGCCTTCGCCGGCCGGGTGGCCTACCTCTACGGCGGCAGCACCCGCAAGCACCCCGAGGCCAAGGCCCCCATGGGCATGCACCTCGCCGCCATCCGGCACGGGATGGCCCGGGGCTACCGCATCTACGACCTTTGGGGCATCCCCAAAAACCCCCGGGGGAGCCACGCCGAGGGGATCCACCGCTTCAAGGAGGGGTTTGGGGGCGAGCGGGTCCAGTTCCCCGCCTACGTCCTGCCCCTCTCCCCCTTCTACCGCCCCCTAAGGCTCCTCCTCCGCCTGAGGAAGACCTGGGTCAACCTGCGGGTGCGGGGCAACCCTCGGGACGTCCTTGGCTGAACGTCATCTTTCTCAAGCGCCTTTCGCTATCGTGGGGGCGTGGTGCGGCTTCTCCTCCTCCTTCTCGCCCTAGGCCTCGCCTTCGTCCTCTGGCCCCGTCCCGCTGAAGCGCCCAAGGAGGCGGGGGTGCGGCTTTACGGCGTGGCCTTTCACCTCTTTCCCGAGGAGGAAGGGGTGGAGTGGCGCTTCCGTGCGGAGGAGATGGTGGAGGAGGAGGGGCGCTTTAGGGTGCGGGGGGGGCTTTCCGGGGGGCGGTACGTGGAGGGACGGCTGGACCTGCGCCTTTTCGCCCCCGAGGTGGTGGTGGAGCCCGGGGACAACCTCCGGGCCCCCTACGCCCGGGTGGAGATCCTGAAGGGGTGCTACCGCCTGGAGCTCTCCCGGCCCGGCCTCGGGGACGTCCTCATCCGGCAGAAGGAGGGGTTTTCGGCCCCCTGGGTGCGGATTGAGGCCCCCAACCTCCGGGGCGAGGCGGAGCGCTTCCGCTCCGACTTCGCCCTGGAGCGGATTGAGGCGGAAAACCCTCGGTTTGAGTTTCCTGCCGGGGGGAGCTTCGGACCTTGCCAGGTGGAAGGAGGAAGCGGATGAAACGGATGGGATGGGTGCTCTTGGGCATGGCCTTGGTCTTCGCGGCCTCGGAGGTGCGGGTGATCCGGGTGGAGGGAGGGCGGCTTTCCGGGGACCTCCGCTACGGTCCCTGGGTTTTTGAGGGGGAGGTGCGGGGGCGGGTGAAGGACCTCACCATCCTCGCCCCCAAGGCCACCCTCATCGCCCCGAAGGGGAAGACCATGCAGGAGGCGGAAGGGGAGCGGGAGGCCCGGTTTGAGGGGGGCGTGGTGGTGCGGAGGGGCCGGGTGGAGGCCCGGGGGCCCGCCCTCGTCTACCGGGAAAGCACCGGGGAAGGGGTTCTCCTGGGCCCGGCCCGGATGCGCCAGGAGCCCAAGCCCGGGGAGGACCCCGTGGAAGTGGAGGCGGCCCGGATGACCTTCCAGGTGGACACCGACACCTCCACCAGCGAAAACGCCCTCCTCAAGAGCGGCAACCAGGAGGGGCGGGCGGGGCTTGTGTACTACGAGGAGGAGCGGGGCCTCGCCGTCTTCACCGACCCCAAGGAGGTGGTCCTCATCCGCAAGCGCAAGGACGGGGACCTGAGGATCCGGGCCAAGGAGGTGCGGAGCCTCACCGGCCCCAAAAGGCTCATCGCCACCGGGGGGGTGGTCCTCGAGGACGGCGACCTCGTGACCCGCGGGGAGAGCCTTTACTACGACGACACCACCGGGGAGGCCATCGTCCTGGGGAGGCCCGCCGTGAGCGAGAACGCGAAGGAGGGCTTCCGGCTTTCCGGGGGAACCCTCCTCCACAACGTGAACCGCCACCAGGTCCGCGTCTACGGCCGCGCTTTCCGCCTGCCCCTGGAGGAGTTCAAGAAGCTCGGGGAGAGGTAGGTGCCCTGGCTCAGGCTCTCCCTCCTCGCTCTCCTCGGCCTCTCCCTCGTCCTGGCCCAGGAGGTCTACCGCCCAGAGGTGGAGCTCGTCCGCAAGGACAAGAAGGTGGTGGCCTCGGTTTCGGGGGAGGAGGGGAGCCTCTTCTACGCCGACTACGGGGACCTCCACGTGGGGGAGCTCGTGGCCCTCGCCGAGGACCGGGCGGTGGTGGGGGAGCGGGCCTTTTTCCTGGACGCGGGGAGCGTCCTCGAGGAGGGCCTTTCCCCGGGGGACCGGGTGGAGGCCGCCTACAACAAGGACCTCCTTCGGGAGGGGCTTCCCTACCTGATGCGCCTCAGGCGGGCGGGGGAGGAAGGGGCGAAGACCTACCTCCGCCTTGTCCTCTACGACCCTAAGGGGGTGGAGGTGCGCCTGGGGGAGGAGGTGGAGGCCCGGGGGCCTTTGGCCCTGGTGGAGCGGGGAGGGAGGGAGGAGCTTCTTCTCTCCGGGGGCGAGGCCCGTTACCTGGAGGAGGAGGGGCGCCTCGAGGTCCGGCCCGCCCCGGGGGCGGTGGCCCTCGCCCAGGGGGCGACCCGGGTGGAAGGGGTCCGCCTCCGCTACCAAAACGACACCGGTGAGGCCTTTCTGGAAGGGCCCTTGGCCTTGAGCCGGGAAGGGGAGAAGCCCCTAAAGGGCAAGGCCCAGGCCCTCCGCTACCTCCTGGACGAGGACGCCCTCTGGCTTCTTGGGGGCGTGGAGTTCGTCCAGGGAGGCCGCACCACCCGGGCGGAGCGGGCCCTTCTCCGGGAGAAGGAGGGGTACGCCTACCTTTACGGCGGCGTGGAGAGCCGGGACGAGAAGGGATTCGTCCGGGGCGAGGGGGTGCGCTACGCCCTAGGGACCGGGGAGGTGGTGGTCCTCGGCCGGGTGGCCGGGGAGCTTCGCGAGTGAGGCTTCCGGGCGGGAACGGGGAGGGAGGGCCTCAGGCGGTGACCCCGGCCATGAGGAGGCCGAGCCTTTCCTCCGTGGCCTCCTCCGGGGTGAGCTCCCCCACGATGCGCCCTCCGTGCATCACCAGGATCCGGTCGGAGAGGGCGAGGATCTCGGAGAGGTCGGCGGAGACGAGAAGGACGGCAAGCCCCTGGTCCCTGGCCTTGACGAGCTCCTTGTGGATGAACTCAATGGCGCCCACGTCCACGCCCCGGGTGGGCTGGGCGGCGACGAGGAGCCTTGGGCCCCTTAGAAGCTCCCGCCCCACCACGATTTTCTGCTGGTTCCCCCCGGAGAAGCGCCGGGCGGAGAGGGCGGTGGAGCGGGGGCGGACGTCGTAGGCCTCCACGAGGGTTCTCGCGTGGGCCTCGGCCGCCCGGTCGTCCAGGAAGCCCAAAAAGCCCCGGAAGGGGGGGCGGTGCTGGTCCCCGAGGACGGCGTTCTCCTTCACGGAGAAGTCCAGGACGAGGCCGCGGGCGAGCCGGTCTTCGGGCACGTGGCTTGCCCCCAGGTCCCGGACCCCCCGGGCCGAAGGGGGAAGGGGCCGGCCCAGGAGGAGGGCCTTGCCCCTAAAGGGCCTAAGGCCGGTGAGGGCTTCCACGAGCTCGGTCTGGCCGTTGCCTTCCACCCCGGCGATGCCCACGATCTCCCCGGCCCTCACCTGGAAGCTCACCCCCTTGAGGCGGAGCGGGGCCTCGAGGCCCTCCACCTCCAGGACCACCTCCCCAGGCCTTGCCGGCCCCTTCTCCACCCTGAGCACCACCTCCCGGCCCACCATCATCCGGGCGAGGGCTTCCAGGGAGGTCTCCCGCGTCCGCACCGTCCCCACCACCTTGCCGTCCCGGATCACGGTGACGCGGTCCGAGACCGCGAGCACCTCCTTGAGCTTGTGGCTGATGAAGATGGCGGCGTTGCCCCTCGCCACGTACTCCCGGAGGAAGCGGAAGAGCTCCTCGGCCTCCTGGGGGGTGAGGACGGCGGTGGGCTCGTCCAGGATGAGGATCCTGGCCTCCCGGTAGAGGGCCTTGAGGATCTCCACCCGCTGCTGCAGGCCCACGGGGAGGTTCTCCACCTTCTCGTCCAGGGGCACCTGGAAGCCCAGCTCCTCCATGAGGGCGGTGGCCCGCTTCCTGGCCTCGTCCAGGTTGAGGAAGAGGGGGCTTCCTGGCTCCAGGCCCAGGACCAAGTTCTCCAAGACGGTGAAGGGCTCCACCAGCATGAAGTGCTGGTGGACCATGCCGATGCCCGCCCTTATGGCGTCCAGGGGGCTTTGGGGCCGGTAGGGCTTCCCGTCCACCCACATCTCCCCAGCGTCCGGGGGCTGGAGGCCGTAGACGATCTTCATCAGGGTGGACTTGCCCGCCCCGTTCTCCCCCACCAGGGCCAGGACCTCGCCCCACTCCAGGTCCAGGCTGATGCGGTCGTTCGCCAGGACCAGGGGGAAACGCTTGGTGATGTCCTTGAGGACCAGCGCCTTCGCCACGGGAGGAGTATACGGGAAAACCGGGGCCAGAAGGCCCCGGCCTTTGGGCCCCTGCCCGTTAGCGGGTTTCGGGCACCTGGATCTCCCCGTTGATGATGGCCTGCTTCAGCTCCTCGAGGCGGGCCTTCACCTCCTCGGGGATCAGGGCTTGGTTGTACTCGTCCAGGGCGTAGCCCACGCCGTCCTCGGCGAGGCCCAGGTCCTTGACCCCGCCCTGGAAGGTGCCGTCCACGACGCTCTTGATGGTGTCGTACACGGCCACGTCTGCCCGCTTGACCATGGAGGTCAGGCCGTGGTTGAGGGTGGTGGGGTCGTTATCGGTGTCGCCCAGGTAGTTCTGGTTGGAGTCCACGCCGATGAAGAAGAGGGGTGTGGTGCCCTCGCCGCACTTCTCCTCGTAGGCGGGGTACTTGGGCACATCGGCAAAGCGGTCCTCGCGGACGAAGCGCACGGCCCCGCCTTCCCTGAGGCACATCTCCTCCTTCACGAAGTCAATGAGGCCGAGGCCGGAGCCCCCGGCGGCGGCGTAGATGATGTCCGCCCCCTGACGGGCCTGGCTGGAGGCGATCTCCTTGGCCTTGGCGGGGTCGTTCCAAGCGGCGGGGGTGTTGCCCACGTAGCCCACCAGGACCCGACCCTGGATCCCGTCCTCCTGGAAGGCGTACTCCGCCCCGGCGCGGAAGCCCGCCTCAAACTTGTGGATGAGGGGGATGTCCATGCCGCCGATGAACCCCACCACGCCGGTGCGGGAGAGCTTGCCCGCCACGTAGCCCACGAGGAAGCTCCCCTCGTGCTCTCGGAAGACCACGCCCAAGGCGTTGGGCAGCTGCCCTTCCCCGGGCACGGCGTCAATCACGGCGAACTTCACGTTGGGGAACTCCTGAGCGGTGGCGGTGATGGCGGGCTCGTTGGCGAAGCCCACGCCGATCACCAAGTCAAACCCTTCCTCGGCGAAGGTGCGGATGCCCTGGCCCACCTGGGAGGGATCGGCGGGTTCAAAGTCAAAGATCTGGACGCCAAGCTCCTGGGCCGCCCGTTGCGCCCCTTCCCAGGCGGACTGGTTGAAGGAGCGGTCAAACTTGCCGCCGGCGTCAAAGGCAAGCCCCACCCGGACGTTGGCCCCGGGAAGGCTCGTTTCCTCGGCCGGAGCCGTCTCCGTGGCGGCCTGCTCCTCCGCTTTCCTGGGGCAGGCCGTGAGGGCCACGGCGAGCGCGCCTAGGGTGAGCAACCACAAAAGCCTCCTCATAACGCCTCCTTTCGGGATAGGGGATGCGCCCCTAGTCCAAGGAAAAGTATAACCCAGAGGTACACTAGGGCCATGACCCTGGAAGAGGCGAGGAAGCGGGTGAACGAGCTCAGGGACCTCATCCGCTACCACAACTACCGCTACTACGTCCTGGCGGACCCGGAGATTTCCGACGCCGAGTACGACCGGCTCCTTAGGGAGCTTAAGGAGCTTGAGGAGCGCTTCCCCGAGCTTAAAAGCCCGGACTCCCCCACGGAGCAGGTGGGGGCAAGGCCTTTGGAGTCCACCTTCCGCCCCGTCCGCCACCCCACCCGCATGTACTCCTTGGACAACGCCTTCAGCTTTGACGAGCTCAAGGCCTTTGAGGAGCGGATAGAGCGGGCCCTGGGCCGGAAGGGCCCCTTCGCCTACACCGTGGAGCACAAGGTGGACGGCCTCTCCGTCAACCTTTACTACGAGGACGGGGTCCTGGTCTACGGGGCCACCCGGGGGGACGGGGAGGTGGGGGAGGAGGTGACCCAGAACCTCCTCACCATTCCCACCATCCCGAGAAGGCTCAAGGGGGTGCCGGAGCGCCTCGAGGTCCGGGGCGAGGTTTACATGCCCATAGAGGCCTTCCTCCGGCTCAACGAGGAGCTGGAGGAGCGGGGGGAGAAGATCTTCAAAAACCCTAGGAACGCGGCGGCGGGTTCCTTAAGGCAAAAAGACCCCCGCATCACCGCCAAGCGGGGCCTCAGGGCCACCTTCTACGCCTTAGGGCTTGGGCTGGAGGAGGTGGAGAGGGAAGGGGTGGCGACCCAGTTTGCCCTCCTCCACTGGCTCCAGGAAAAAGGCTTCCCCGTGGAGCACGGCTACGCCCGGGCCGTGGGGGCGGAAGGGGTGGAGGCGGTCTACCAGGACTGGCTCAAGAAGCGGCGGGCGCTTCCCTTTGAGGCGGACGGGGTGGTGGTGAAGCTGGACGAGCTTGCCCTTTGGCGGGAGCTCGGCTACACCGCCCGCGCCCCCCGCTTCGCCATCGCCTACAAGTTCCCCGCCGAGGAGAAGGAGACCCGGCTTTTGGACGTGGTCTTCCAAGTGGGGCGCACCGGGCGGGTGACCCCGGTGGGGATCCTGGAGCCCGTCTTCCTAGAGGGCAGCGAGGTTTCCCGGGTCACCCTGCACAACGAGAGCTACATAGAGGAGCTGGACATCCGCATCGGGGACTGGGTTTTGGTGCACAAGGCGGGCGGGGTCATCCCCGAGATCCTCCGGGTCCTCAAGGAGAGGCGCACCGGGGAGGAGCGCCCCATCGTTTGGCCCGAGACCTGCCCCGAGTGCGGCCACCGCCTCCTCAAGGAGGGGAAGGTCCACCGGTGCCCCAACCCCTTGTGCCCCGCCAAGCGCTTTGAGGCCATCCGCCACTTCGCCTCCCGCAAGGCCATGGACATCCAGGGTCTGGGGGAGAAGCTCATTGAGAGGCTTTTGGAGAAGGGCCTGGTCAAGGACGTGGCCGACCTCTACCGCTTGAGAAAGGAAGACCTGGTGGGCCTGGAGCGCATGGGGGAGAAGAGCGCCCAAAACCTCCTCCGCCAGATAGAGGAGAGCAAGCGCCGGGGCCTGGAGCGCCTCCTCTACGCCTTGGGGCTTCCCGGGGTGGGGGAGGTCTTGGCCCGGAACCTAGCGGCCCGCTTCGGGAACATGGACCGCCTCCTCGAGGCCAGCCTGGAGGAGCTCTTGGAGGTGGAGGAGGTGGGGGAGCTCACGGCGAGGGCCATCTTGGAGACCCTAAAGGACCCCGCCTTCCGCGACCTGGTGCGAAGGCTCAAGGAGGCGGGGGTGGAGATGGAGGCCAAGGAAAAGGGCGGGGAGGCCCTTAAAGGGCTCACCTTCGTGATCACCGGGGAGCTTTCCCGCCCCCGGGAAGAGGTGAAGGCCCTCCTCCGGCGCCTCGGGGCCAAGGTGACGGACTCCGTGAGCCGGAAGACGAGCTACCTCGTGGTGGGGGAGAACCCGGGGAGCAAGCTGGAGAAGGCCAGGGCCCTCGGGGTCCCCACCCTCACGGAGGAGGAGCTCTACCGTCTCCTGGAGGCGCGGACGGGGAAGAAGACGGAGGAGCTCGTCTAAAGAGCTTCCCCTGGCCCGAAGACCTTTTCCAGGGCCTCCTTCAGGCGGCTTCCCCCAAGGCCCAAGGAGGAAAGGGCCTTCTCGTAGACCTCAGGGGTCAAGAGGCCCCTTAGGGCCCTAAGCTCCGTGCGGGAGAGGAAGGCTCCTTCCAGGAGGTGTTCCTCAAAGGCGGCCCAGGCGAGGGGGACCCTTTCCTTGACGATTTCGGCGATGGCCCGGGCGTACTGGCGGATCTCCCACTGGGCCTCGGGGGCGAGGCGGAGCTTGAGGAAGTGGAAGAGGTTGTGCAGATCCTGCTTCCAGTAGAACTCGGTGTAGAGGTTCAGGGGAAGGACCATCCGGGCCATCTCCCGGGCCACGCCCTTCTCCAGAAGGGCCCGGTAGGCCCCGTAGGCCTCCTGCTCCACCTTCCTTAGGAGGGCCAAGGCCTCCTCGTCCAAGAGGGCCCCTTCCGAGGCCTGCTTGTTTCTTTTCGCCTGCTTGCGGAAGGCCTCGGGCTCGTAGAACTCCTCCTTGAGGATGGAGTAGCGCCCCGAGATCTCGTTGACGCTCGCCGTGCGGTGGCGAAACCACTGCCGGACCACGAAGATGGGGGCCTTAACGTGGAACTTGAAGACCACCATCTCAAAGGGGCTCGTGTGGCGGTGGCGCATGAGGTAGTCAATGAGGGCGGCATCCTCCCGCACCGTCTTCGTCCCTTCCCCGTAGGAGACCCGGGCCGCCTGGACGATGGCGCGGTCGTCCCCCATCTGGTCCACCAGGCGGACGAAGCCCTTGTCCAAGACCGGGATCGTGAGAGGCCCTTCCATCCCCCCGAGTTTACCGGGAGGCCCCTCCGGGGTAGGATGGGAGTTGTCTTGGCGCGAGGCGCCTTTAGGGAGCGAAGCATGCTGACCCTACCCGACTTTCCCTTGCCCGACGCGAGGGGGCGGTTCGGCCCCTACGGGGGGCGGTACGTGCCCGAGACCCTAATCCCCGCCCTGGAGGAGCTGGAGGCCGCCTACCGGGAGGCCAAGAAGGATCCGGCCTTCCTGGAGGAGCTGGACCACTACCTCAGGCAGTTCGCCGGCAGGCCCACGCCCCTTTACCACGCCAAGCGGCTTTCCGAGTACTGGGGTGGGGCCCAGGTCTACCTCAAGCGGGAGGACCTCCTCCACACCGGGGCCCACAAGATCAACAACACCCTGGGCCAAGCCCTCCTGGCGAGGCGCATGGGCAAGAGGCGGGTCATCGCCGAAACGGGGGCGGGGCAGCACGGGGTGAGCGTGGCCACGGTGGCGGCCCTCTTCGGCCTGGAGTGCGTGGTCTACATGGGGGAGGAGGACGTCAGGCGCCAGGCCTTAAACGTCTTCCGCATGAAGCTCCTCGGGGCCGAGGTCCGGCCCGTGGCCGCGGGGAGCCGCACCCTCAAGGACGCCACCAACGAGGCCATCCGCGACTGGATCACGAACGTGCGCACCACCTTCTACATCCTGGGCTCCGTGGTGGGCCCCCACCCCTACCCCATGATGGTCCGGGACTTCCAGAGCGTCATCGGGGAGGAGGTGAAGCGGCAAAGCCTGGAGCTTTTCGGCCGCCTGCCCGACGCCCTCATCGCCGCAGTGGGGGGCGGTTCCAACGCCATCGGCCTCTTCGCCCCCTTCGCCTACCTGCCTGAGGGCAGGCCCAAGCTCATCGGGGTGGAGGCCGCCGGGGAGGGGCTTTCCACGGGCAGGCACGCCGCGAGCATCGGGGCGGGGAAGCGGGGGGTGCTGCACGGGAGCTACATGTACCTCCTCTACGACCACGACGGGCAGATCACCCCGGCCCACTCCGTCTCCGCAGGGCTGGACTACCCCGGGGTGGGGCCGGAGCACAGCTACTACGCCGACGCCGGGGTGGCGGAGTACGCCAGCGTCACGGACGAGGAGGCCCTCGAGGGCTTCAAGCTCCTGGCGCGGCTTGAGGGCATCATCCCCGCCTTGGAGTCGGCCCACGCCATCGCCTACGCCGCCAAGGTGGTGCCGGAGATGGACAAGGACCAGGTGGTGGTCATCAACCTCTCCGGCCGGGGGGACAAGGACGTGACCGAGGTGATGCGCCTTCTGGGAGGGGAGCTGTGACCACCCTCGAGGCCTTCGCCAAGGCCCGGTCCGAGGGCCGGGCCGCCCTCATCCCTTACCTCACCGCGGGCTTTCCCAGCCGGGAGGGCTTTTTGCAGGCGGTGGAGGAGGTCCTCCCCTATGCCGACCTTCTGGAGATCGGCCTTCCCTACTCTGACCCCCTTGGGGACGGCCCCGTGATCCAGCGGGCGAGCGAACTGGCCCTGAGGAAGGGGATGAGCGTCCAGGGCGCTTTGGAGCTCGTCCGCGAGGTGCGCGCCCTCACGGAGAAACCCCTCTTCCTCATGACCTACCTAAACCCCGTCCTGGCCTGGGGGCCGGAGCGCTTTTTCGGCCTCTTCAAGCAGGCGGGGGCCACGGGGGTGATCCTCCCCGACCTCCCCCCCGACGAGGACCCAGGCCTCGTGCGCCTCGCCCAGGAGATCGGCCTGGAGACGGTCTTCCTCCTCGCCCCCACCTCCACGGACGCCCGCATCGCCACCGTGGTCCGTTACGCCACGGGTTTCGTCTACGCCGTCTCCGTCACCGGGGTCACGGGGATGCGGGAAAGGCTTCCCGAGGAGGTCAAGGACCTGGTGCGGCGCATCAAGGCCAGGACCGCCCTCCCCGTGGCCGTGGGCTTCGGGGTTTCCGGCAAGGCCACGGCCGCGCAGGCGGCGGTGGCGGACGGGGTGGTGGTGGGAAGCGCCTTGGTCCGGGCCTTGGAAGAGGGGAGGCCCCTTGCGTCCCTTCTCCAGGAGATCCGCCAGGGCCTCCAGCGCCTCGAGGCCAACCCCGGCTTGAGAGAAGGTTAACTTCGTTTTAATAAAAAGCCGCTACCCTGGGCCCTGGAGGACAAACCCATGCGGCAGTGGCCTTTAGTTTTGGCAGGCGGCCTCCTCCTCGGAGCCTGTGGGCTTATTCCAGGTTTTGGGGGGCCTAAGGTCTCCGGAGAGTTCCAGGGGGACTGGTCCGGCGTGGTCCAGGGCCTGCGCCTGGCCTTGGTGGGCCTCACGACGGAGGGGCAGGTGGACTACAGCAACCAGCTGGAAATCAAAGACCCGAGCCTCACCAAGGGCTACCTGATGGAGCTCCCCCCGGAGGCCAGCGAGGGGAGCTATCGGGTGGTGGCCTACCGGGACGACGACAACAACGGCCGCTACAGCCGCGGCGACGCGGTCTTGGGGGACACCTGCAGCAAGTACCTCCTCTACGCCAACGGCTCCGGCACCAAGCTCTACTGGGTGGGAAGCCCCAAGACCCTCAAGGTGAAGCACGGCTGGAACGGTTACGATGCCCAGAAGGGGGGCGACCCCTACCAGGCCTCGGTCTACACCGACTACGACCTCTACCGCTCGGGGAACTGCCCTTAGGCGAGGGGGAGCTCTACGGGCTCGGGCTCGCTGAGGATGGCCTCGGCGTCGGGGTAGCGGAGGATGCGGTAGAGGGGGTCCCGTTCCGCCGGCTTAAACCCCGCGTCCACGATGTGGCGCACGATCTGGCGCACCGTGGCGTGGGTGCGCCCGTGCCCCCCCGCGGCCGAGACCACGTTCTCCTCCAGCATGGTGCTCCCGAAGTCGTCGGCCCCGTAGTAGAGGGCCGCCTGGGCCACCTTGAAGCCCAGGGTAGGCCAGGAGGCCTGGAAGTGGGCGAAGTTGTCCAGGGCAAGCCGGGCGATGCTTAGGGTCTTCAGGTACTCGTGGGCCGTGGCCCCCGGGGCCTTGCCCTTTAGCCGGGTGTGCTCCACCTGAAGGGTCCACAGGGCGAAGGCGGCGAAGCCGTTCTCATAGCGTTCCAGGGCCCTGTCCTGCTGGGCGCGAAGGCCCAGGAGGTGGGCGGTGCGCTCCTTGGGGCCTTCTCCGAAGCCGATGACCATGGTGGCGAGGGTGTAAAGCCCCAGGGCCTGGGCGGCGTCCACGATGCGGTACCAGTCCGCCGTCCGGATCCGGGCGGGGGCTGCCTTCAGGCGGACCTCGTCCACCAAAATCTCCGCCCCGGCCCCGGGCAGGCCGTCCAGGCCCGCTTCCTTTAGCTTTTCCAGGATCGCCTCCGCCCTAAGGCCCGTGAGGCGTTCTAGGCCCAGGATCTCCTCGGGGCTGAAGGCGTCTATGCGGAGGTCGGGGAAGCGGCCCTTGAGGTAGCGGAGGAGGTCCAGGTACCACTCCAGGGGAAGCTCCGGGTTCACCCCGCCCTGCATGAGGATCCGCCTGCCCCCCACCTGGTAGAGCTCCTCCACTTTCCTCCCGATCTCCTCGTAGCTCAGGGTGTAGGCGTCCTTCTGCCTCTTGGTGCGGTAGAAGGCGCAGAAGGCGCAGGCCACGGTGCAGACGTTGGTGTAGTTGATGTTCCGGTCAATGAGGAAGGTCACCACCTCGGGGTCGGTCTTCTTAAGCCGCACCTCGTGAGCGGCGGCGGCGAGCTCGGGCAAGGGGAGGCTGAAGAGGCTTAGAACCTCCGCTTCGGAAAGCCGCTCCCCGGCCACGGCCTTCTCCAGGACGTCCATGGCCTTTATCCTACACCCGTTTTCCCGTGTTAAGGTGGCCTTCGGTAAAATCGGGGCATGGAACTCAAGCTTATTCCCATAGAGAAGCCCGAGAACCTCAACGTCATCCTGGGCCAGGCCCACTTCATCAAGACGGTGGAGGACCTGCACGAGGCCCTGGTGACCGCCGTGCCCGGGATCCGCTTCGGCCTCGCCTTCTCCGAGGCGAGCGGCAAGCGCCTCGTCCGCCGCTCGGGGACGGACCCGGAGCTTGTGGAGCTTGCCGTGAAGAACCTCCTCAACCTCGCCTGCGGCCACGCCTTCCTCATCGTCCTGGGGGAGGGGTTTTACCCCATCAACGTCCTCCACGCCGTGAAGGCCTGCCCCGAGGTGGTCCGGATCTACGCCGCCACCGCAAATCCCCTCAAGGTGGTGGTGGCCGAGGAGGGGGAGCAGAGGGCCATCCTCGGGGTCATGGACGGCTTCACCCCCTTGGGTGTGGAGGACGAGGCCGAGGTGGCCTGGCGGAAGGACCTCCTCCGGCGCCTGGGGTACAAGCTTTAGGGCGTCTTCCGGTTTTCCTTCGTCCGACTGGCCTGGGGAGGCTCCCTAAGAACCTTTTGCCGGGGCCCCCATGCTGGCGCAAGCCAGCATGGGGTGGGATCTAAAGGGGCTTCGCCGTGCCCATGCGGGCGTAGAAGGCGTGGGTCAGGGCGATGGCCAAGGCGTCTGCCAGGTGGCTTGGCCTCGGGGCCTCCTTCAGGCCCAGGATGCCCCGGACCATGAGGGCCACCTCCTCCTTGGCGGCGTGGCCGTGCCCCGCCAGGGCCTGCTTCACCTGCATGGGGCCGTAGGCGTAGACGGGCACCCCCGCTTCAAAGGCCGCCACCAGGACGGCCCCCAGGGCCCAGCCCACCTTGTAGGCGAGCTCGTTTTGGCGATAGAAGAACTGCTCCTCCACCGCCACCGCCTCGGGCCGGAAGCGGTGGAGGACCTCCAGGACCCGGGCGTGGATCCGCCCCACCCTCTCCTTTGCGGGCTCTTGCGGCGAGGTCTTCACCACTTCCCCGTGGAGGAGGCGGGCCTTGAGGGCCCCCTTCCCCTCCACCGCCACCACCCCGAGGCCCAGGTGGGTGATCCCGGGGTCTATGCCGGCCACGACCACGGGAAGAGGAGGCTCAGTTGCCCCGCCTGGGCGGGTAGTCCCCGTCCCCGTAGCGGATGAAGGCGGGGATGTCGTAGTTCGTCAGGTCCACGTGGCCCGTGGGGAAGTCCACGGGGCGGGCGGGGCGGGGCACCACGGTGCTCTCCGCGAAGCCCGCGGCGATGAGGATGACCCGGAGCTCGTCCTGGGCCCGCTCGTTGTAGGTGACCCCGTAGAGGATGTCCACGTCCTCGTGGCCCGTGGCCTCCCGGATCCTTTCCACCACCTCGGCGGCCTCCATGAGGGAGAGCTCCTCGGAGCCCACCACGTTGAGGAGGAGCCTCTTGGCCCCTTCAATGGAGCGCTCCAGGAGGGGGCTGTGGATGGCGCTTTTGGCCGCCTCCTCCACCCGGTTCTCCCCGCGCCCCGCCCCGATGCCCATGAGCACCTGGCCCGCGCCCTCCAGGAGGGCCTTGACGTCGGCGAAGTCCACGTTGATGAGGCCGGGGAGGTTGATGACGTCGGTGATGCCCTTGACCCCGTGGTACAGCACCCGGTCGGCGATGAGGAAGGCGTCTTTTAAGGTCATCTTCTTGTCCACGGCGGAGAGGAGGCGGTCGTTCTGGACCACCACCATGGCGTCCACCCGCTCTTTGAGCTTTTTGATGCCCTCCTCGGCGGCGCGCATGCGCTTGGGGCCCTCAAAGCTGAAGGGGCGCGTCACCACCGCCACGGTGAGGGCGCCGAGCCGCTTGGCGATGTCGGCGACCACGGGGGCGCTTCCCGTCCCCGTGCCGCCCCCCATGCCCGCGGTGATGAAGACGAGGTCCGCCCCCTCCAGGGCCTCGGCGATGAGGTCTTCGGCCTCGAGGGCCGCCTTCTCCCCAATCTCGGGGTTGGCCCCGGCCCCGAGGCCCCGGGTGAGCTTCTCCCCGAGCTGGATCCGGTGGTCGGCGAGGCTTTTGGCCAACACCTGGGCGTCCGTGTTGGCGGCGATGAACTCCACGCCGGAAAGCTCCGCCTCAATCATGCGGTTCACCGCGTTGTTCCCCGCACCCCCGAGCCCGATGACCTTGATGACCGCTCCTTCCATACCCCCCTCCCTCTAGAACAGGTTGCTCAGAAACTCCTTGATCCTGGCCCAAAGCCCCTCGCCCTTGGGCTTGTCCTCCGGTTTTTCCCTGATCCGCTTGGCCTCCTGGGGCTTTAGGGGGAGGCTTGCCCCGTAGCGGACGAGCCCCACCGCCGCCGCGTGGGCGGGGGAGGCGACCACGTCCGTAAGCCCCGAAACCCCCTGGGGCTTGCCCACCCGCACGGGGAGACCGTACTGCTGCCGGGCGAGGAGGTCGGTGCCCCGGAGGAGGGCCCCGCCCCCCGTGAGGACCACGCGGTTGACCTGGATCTCCAAAGGCCCCAGGGTTTCGTCCACGCTCTGGCGCGCCAGATGGAGGATCTCCCGCATCCGCGGCCGGATGATGCGGGCGAGCTCCGGGGCCGGAACCTCGCCCAGGGCGCCGCCCTCCTGGTTGATCTCCAGGACGAGCTCCGGGTCGGCGAGCTCCGGCAGGGCGGCCCCGTACTTGCGCTTGACCCGTTCCGCCTCCTCAAAGGGGATCTTGAGGAGCTGGGCGATGTCGTGGGTCACGTGGTCCCCGCCCAGGGGTATTACGGCCGAGTGGGCGAGCCTTCCGCCCCGGAAGACGGCCACGTCGGTGGTGCCGCCGCCGATGTCCAGGAGGAGGACGGTCATCTCCTCCTCCTCGGGGGTGAGGACGGCGAGCCCGCTGGCCAGGGCCTGGACGCAGACGGCGTCCAGGGCGAGGCCTGCTTCCTCCACGGCCCGGCGCAGGTTGGCGAGGGGGCCCCGGCCCGCGGCGATGAGGTGGACGTCCACCTCGAGGCGCACCCCCGCCATCCCCACGGGATCCCGGATTCCCTCCTGGCCGTCCACCTTGAACTCCAGGGGCAGGGCGTGCAAAAGCTCCAGCTCCCCTTCAAAGGGGTAGGCCTTGGCCTGCTCTATGGCCCGCTCCACGTCCGCCTCGGCGATGGTGTGGCCGCGGCGGATGGCGGCGAGGCCGTGGCTGGTGACGCTTTTGAGGTGGGGGCCGCCCACGCCCACCACCACCCGCTCCACCTTGACCCCGGCCACCCTTTCCGCCTGGAAGAGGCTTTGGCGGATGGCCTCCGTGGTCCTTTCCAGGTTGACCACCACCCCGCGCCGCAGCCCCTGGGAGGGGACGGTGCCCTCGCCGATGATGTCCAAAACGCCGTCAGGGGCGAGCTCCCCGATGACGGTGGTGACCTTGGTGGTGCCTACGTCCAAACCGGCGATGATCATGGGCGCTGACTCACCCCCCAAGAATACACGAAAACCCGCCCCTTAGGGCGCGCGGTTTGGGCGTACTTTAGCAGATACGCGGCCTCGGGGGCAAAGAGGGTGGCCCCTTCCAGCTCCACCCAGAAGCCCGCCGGGGTGTAGCGGATCTCCCGGGCTTGGGGGAAGGCCCGGCCCAGGGAGAGGAGGGCTTCCCGGGGGAGGGGCCCTACCCCCCGCACCCGGGGCCCGGGGGCGAGGGGGGCGCCTTGGGGGAGGAGGACGCCGTCCTCGGCCAGGGCGTCCCCGGTTTCCAGGGGGAGGAAGGGCCGGCGTTCCCGCACCCGGACGACCACCTGTCCCAAGGCGGGCTTTTCCAGGTGGGCCTCGGCCACCCAGGGGTTTTCCAGGAGGGGCCGGAGCCTGTTCCCCCAGACCCAAAGCCACGGGTCGCCCGGAGCGAGGCGGAGGGTTTGCAGGACGGCCTCCCTGGAGAGGTGGCGTAGCCCTTCCACCCGCACCTCCTCCACGGGGACGGCCACGAGGCTCGCCACGTAGAGGCTCGCCCCGAGGATGAGGAGGAGAACGCCTTTCACCACGCCCATCTTACCCCTCCTTTACGGCCACACCTCCCACTCCAGCTCCAAGGGAAGCTCCTCCTGTACCCGGCGGACGAGCTCCAGGACGTCCTTTGCCCGGGCCTGGCCCAGGTTGACGATGAAGTTGCCGTGCTCTAAGGAGATCATGGCGTCCCCCACCCGAAGCCCCTTGAGGCCGCGCTCGTCAATGAGCCGCCCCGCCGACTGGCCCGGGGGGTTCTTGAAGGCGCACCCGGCGCTTTTCCGCTTGGGCTGGCCCTTGCGGGCCCGGTCCACCTCGGCCATGCGCCTCAGGATCTCCTCCTTGGGGCGCTCCTTCAGCTTGAGGCGCACCCGGGTGACGATGCCCCCGGGGGGGAGGTGGCTTTTCCGGTAGCCGAAGCCGAGCTCCTCCGGGCGGTAGACGTGGAAGGCGCCGTCGTGGAAGACCTCCACCGCCTCCAGGGCGTCGGCCATCTCCCCGAAGCGGGTGCCCGCGTTCATCTTCACCGCGCCGCCCACCTGGGCGGGGATGCCGAGGAGGCCCTCGAGGCCGGAAAGCCCCGCCCGGGCCGCCTCCTGGACGAGGAGAGGGAGGAGGGTCCCCGCCCCCACCCAGCCCTTCAGGTCGTAGGTCCGGAACTCGCCCGCAAGCCGGATGACCCGCTCCGGCACCCCCTCGTCCAGGACGAGGAGGTTGGAGCCGTTGCCCAGGACGCGGTAAGGGGCCTCGGTGGCCCGCTTGAGCTCCTCCCGGGTCTCCACGGTCCAGAGCTCCGCCGGCCCCCCTACCCCCAGGGTGGTGTAGTCCTTGAGCAGCACCCTTTCAACCCTCATGGACGAGCCTCCGCGCGAGAAGGGTCACGTCCCCGGCCCCCATGAAAAGGAGAAGGTCCTCGGGCCTTGCCGTGGCGCGGGCGTAGGCCAGGGCCTCTTCCTTGTCCATCCGGCGCGCGGGCCGGCCCAGGTCCTCAAGCCTCTTTGCGATGCGGTCGGAGAGGGCCTCGGGGCTTTCCCGGCCCCGCTCCCCTGCGGTGTAGACGGGCAGAACCACCACCTCGTGGGCCCCCTTGAGGGCCTGGGCGAAGGCCTCCCAGAGCTCCTGGGTGCGGAGGAGGCGGTGGGGCTGGAAGAAGACGCGGACCCGCCGCCCGGAGAGGAGGGCCGCCTCCAGGGTGGCCTGGACCTCGGTGGGGTGGTGGGCGTAGTCGTCCACCACCCAGGCCCCGCCCACCTCCCCCACCCGCTCAAACCGCCGCCCCACGCCGGGGAAGCGGGAAAGCCCCCGGGAGATGGCCTCCGGGGACGCCCCCAGGGCTAGGGCGGCGAGGGCGGCGGCGAGGGCGTTGTGGACGTTGTGCCTCCCCGGCACCCGCAGGTGGACCTCCCCCAGGGGGCCTTCCCGGTGGACGAGGCGGAAGGAGGCCCCGGAGGGGCTTAGGTCCACCGCCTCCGCCCAAACCTCCCCCCCGGGGCCGAAGAGCCTCCGGGGAAGCCCCTCGGTGAGGGCGAGGAGGCCCGGGTCCATTGCGGGGACCACCACGGTCTTTGCGCCCGCGAGGAAGCCCCGCATGGCCTCCTTTAGGGCCTCGAGGCTTTCGTGGTAGTTGGGGGCCCGCTCCCCCGGGGGGGCCACGTGGTCCGCCTCCAGGTTGGTGGCCACGGCGACGCTCACCCGGACCTCCCGGAAGAGGGGGTCCGACTCGTCCACCTCGGCCACCCGGGGCCCCCGGCCGGGGCGGGCGTTGCCGGGGAGGAGGGCGAGCTCCCCCCCCAGGAAGACCCAGGGGTCCAGGCCCGCCTCCAGGAGGATGGCCGCGAGCATCCCCGTGGTGGTGGTCTTGCCGTGGGTGCCGGTCACGCCCGCGGAGGGCCTTTGCGCGAGGAAGTGGGCGAGGAGCTCCATCCTGCGGAGGACCCTAAGGCCCCTCTTCCGGGCCTCCACCACCTCGGGGTGGTCCGGGGGCACGGGGGTGGGGACCACCAAGGTGTCCTCGTCGGCGAGGTGGCCGGGGTCGTGCCCGTGGTGGACGGGAACTCCGAGCCGCCTTGCCCTAGGGCCTGGGGCGAGGTCGCACCCCGTCACCGCCACCCCTTCCGCCATGAGGAGCCGGGCGAGGGCGCTCATGCCCACGCCTTCAATGCCCATGATGTGCGCCTTTCTCATAGGAATGCCTCCAGAAGGTCGGCGAGGCGCGCCGCCGCCCCCTCGGGGGAGAGGCGGGCCATGGCCCTTTGGCGCGCCTCCAGATTCTCCAGGGCCTCGAGGATCTGGGAGGAAAGGCGGTCCCACGCCCCCAGGACCGCCCCCCCCGCTTGGGCGTAGGCCCGGGCGTTGGCGAGCTGGGCCCCGCCGTCCAGCTTAGGGGAGAGGGGGAAGAGGATGGCCGGGAGGCCGTGGAAGGCCGCCTCCGCCAGCGTCCCTGCCCCGGCCCGGGAAAGGAGGAGGTCGGCGGCGCTCATGGCCAGGGGGGTGTCCACGAAGCCCTCCACCCGGTAGCCCTCCCCCTCGAGGGGCCGGAAGCGTTCCACCCACCTTTCCCCCACCTGGTGGAGCACCTGGACGGGAAGGCCCTTGAGGACCGGGGGGAGGCGCTCGTTGAGCTCCAGGCTGCCTTGGCTTCCCCCGAGGACGAGGAGAAGGGGCCTTTGGGGGTCAAAGCCGAGCCTGCGCTTGGCCTCGTCCTTGGGGTAGCGCACCTCCCGCACGGGGTAGCCCACCACCCGGGCCTTCCGCGCCAGGGGTGCGGGGAGGGCCAGAGGGACGGAGAGAGCCAGGCCTTTGGCCAGGGGGGCCAGGGCCCGGTTGGCGAGGCCCATGCGGGCGTTCTGCTCGTGGAGGAGGAGGGGGATGCCGAGGAGGCTCGCCGCCATCCCCCCGGGGAAGCCGGCGTACCCCCCGGTGCTGAGCACCGCCTTGGGCCTGAGGCGCCGGAGAAGGGCCTGGGCCCGGAAAACCCCTTGGAGCACCTTGGGGGCTTCCTGGGGCCTGAGGGCGCTCCGGTCCAGCTTCCCCGCGGGGATGAGGGCGTGGGGGATGGGGGTCTTGGGGAGGAGGCGGGCCTCGAGGCCCCCCTCCGCCCCCAGGTAGAAGACGGGGTGGCCCCGCCGCCTGAGCTCCTCCGCCACCGCCAGGGCGGGGAAGAGGTGCCCCCCCGTGCCCCCGCCGGTCAGGAGGATCACCGGGCCACCCCCTTCCGCCTGGGCCTCTCCGCCGCCCCCCGGGCGAGCCGGGAGAGGAGGCCCACCGCGAAGCCGGAGACCAAGAGGCTGCTCCCCCCGTAGGACACCAGGGGCAGGGGCACCCCCGTCACCGGGAGGACCCCCAGGGTGACCCCGATGTTGAGCGCCGCCTGGAGGGCGAGGTAGAGGCCGAGGCCGAGGGCGAGGAGGCGCTCCCCGCCCTTCAGGCCCAGAGCCACCGCCAGGCTCCTCAGTAGGATCAGGGTGTAAAGGAGGAAGACCACGGCCCCGCCGAGCCACCCGGTGGCGAAGACGACGCTGGCGAAGACCATGTCGTTGTGGGCCTCGGGCAGGTGGGGCAGGGTGGCCCCTGGGCCCTGGCCGAAGGGGCCGCCCAGGAGGAGGGCCTTCTTGGCCTGGACCACCTGGTAGGCCCCGCCCCCCGGCTCCGACTCGCCCTGGAGGTAGTCCACGAAGTTGGCGAAGCGCTCGGAGACGTAGCGGAACTGGGCGAGGTAGAGCCCCGAGAAGGGGAGGACCACCAGGGCCACCGCCAGGCCCATCCCCAGGAGTCGGGGCCAGGGGATGCCGGCGAGGACGAAGAGGAGGACGGCCAGCCCGGCGAGGAAGGCGGCCGTGGCGAAGTCGGGTTCCACCAGGACGAGGCCCACCAGAGAGCCCACCGCCAGGACCGGCCCCAGGATGGGGTAGTCCTCCCCACGCCGCCCCACGAAGGAGGAGAGGTAGAGGATCAGGGCCAGCTTGGCGAGCTCCGAGGGCTGGAGGGCCACGGGGCCCAGGTAGAACCAGCGGCGCACCCCCCCGGGCCCGTCCCCCACGAGGAGGACCAGGACGAGGAGGAGGAGGACGCCCACCAGGGCGTGGAGGGCGTAGCGGAGGAGGAGGCGGGGGGGAAGGAGGTGGCCGAGGACCAGGGCCAGGAGGGCGGCCCCCACCCGGAGGAGGTGGTCCTGGAGGAGGCCGGGCTCCGCCGTGCCCACGCCGATGAGGCCGAAGGCGAGGAGGAGGAGGGCGCTTAGAAGGAGGACGGGGTCCACGGCTCACCTCCCAAGGCGAAGACCGCTTCCCGGAAGGCCTGGGCGCGGTCCTTGTAGTCGCGGAACTGGTCAAAGCTCGCCGCCAGGGGCGCGAGGAGGACGCTCCCCTGCTCCAGCCGGGAGAGGGCCTCCTCCACCGCTTTCCGCATGGCGGTGCGGCCGTCCTTCTCCGCGATGACCACCACCTCGGTCCTCCCCTCCAGGGCCCGGGCGAAGCGGGGGCCGTCCCGGCCGAGGGCCAGGGCCACCCGGACCCGGCCGAGGAGGGGGAGGAGGGGGGCGAGGTCGGCCCCTTTGTCCTCCCCGCCCAGGATCCAGGCGATGGGGGCGGGGGCGGCCTCGAGGGCGGCCCGCACCGCCTCGGTCCTCGTGGCGATGGAGTCGTCAATGAAGACCACCTCCCCCTTGCGGGCGAAGGCCTGGAAGCGGTGGGGGGCCTCGGGGAGGGTCCTTAGGGCCTCGGCCACGGCTTCCGGGTCTAGAGGCCTTTCCAGAAGGTCCAGGTAGGCCCGGGCGGCCTCCAAGGCGGCCCTGAGGTTGGTCTCCCTGGGGGTGGGCCCCGGGGTGAAGGGGTAGGGGCGGGCGGGGCTCGCCTCCGCCGCCTGGCGCACCCTGGGGTCCAGGCGGTTGTAGACGAGGGCGTCCTCGGGGGTGAGGTTTTTGAGGAGGTTGAGCTTGGCGGCGTGGTAGGCCTCCACGGTGCCGTGCCGGTCCAGGTGGTCCACGCCGAGGTTCAGGAGGACGGCCACCCTGGGGCGGAAGGCGTGGACCCTTTCCAGCTGGAAGCTGGAGAGCTCCGCCACGGCCACCTCCGCCTCGTCCACCACGCTCACGAGCGGGGGGTCCACGTTCCCCCCCTCCCGGGCCCTAAGCCCGTGGGCGCGGAGGAGGTGGGCGGTGAAGAGGGTGGTGCTGGTCTTGCCCGCGGTTCCCGTGATCCCCACGATGGGGGTGGGGGAGAGGCGGTAGGCGAGCTCCGCCTCCCCGAGGACCTTGGCGCCCCGGGCGGCGAGCCTTTTCAGGTGGGGGTGGTCCAGGGGCACCCCGGGGGCGGCCACCACCTCCTCGTAGGCCTCCTCCAGGTTCCAGTCCGGCTGGAAGCCCAGGGCCAAAGCCTCCCTCACCTCCTCTTCCCGGGGGCGGTCGTCGTAGAAGCGGGCGGGAAGCCCCCGTTTCCTCAGGAAGCGGAGGACGCCGAGCCCGCTCCGTCCCAGGCCGTAGACGAGCCTCATCGCCCACCTCCGAAGGCCAGGGCCACGGCCAAGGCGGTGACCACGGCGAAGCGGAAGACGATCTTGGCCTCGTCCCAGCCGATGAGCTCAAAGTGGTGGTGGAGGGGGCTCATTCGGAGGAGGCGCCGCCCCGTGCGCCGGAAGTAGGCCACCTGGGCCACCACCGAGAGCACCTCCACCACGGGGACGATGGCGGCGAGGGGCAGAAGCCAGAGCTTTCCCGTGAGGACGAAGAGCCCCGCCACCATAGCCCCCAAGGCCTGGCTCCCCGTGTCCCCCATGAAGACCTTGGCCCGGGGGGCGTTGTGCCAGAGGAAGCCCAGCACCCCGCCCAGGAGGGCCTGGGCCAGGGGGTAAGGGTAGAAGGGCAGGAGGATCACGGCGGTCACCGAGGCGAGGAGGCCGTCCAGGCCGTCGGTGAAGTTGAAGGCGTTGGCCGCCCCCACCACGGCGAGGAGGATGAGGAGGATGTCCAGCCAGGGCCAGGGGGTGTAGTCCACAAGCCTCGAGGCCCAGAGGGCGAAGACGAGGCCCATGACCCCCTGGGCGAGGAGCTTCTCCCGGGCCCTGAGGGGCCTAAGGCGGCTTCCCGCCAGGTCGTCCACCGCCCCGAGGAGGGCGAAGCCGAGGCCGAGGAGCCAAAGCCCCTTAAAGGCGTCCCCCCCGTGAAGCCCGTAGGCCAAGGCGGCGGCCAGGAGGAAGGCCACCCCGCCCATGCTGGGGGTGCCCGCCTTGGCGAGGTGGGTCTCAGGGCCCTCGGCGCGGACCCGCTTCCCCAGGCCCAGGCCGGGGGCCAGGGCGATCCAGAAGGCCGTGAGGACCCAGGCGAGAAGAAGGGCGGTGGCTAGGACCATGGCGCCTCCCCGCAGCGCAGCGTCCGTTCCCCGGGGCTCAGGTAGAGGGTGTCCTCCCAGGCGGCGAGGTCCTCCGCCGGGCCCAGGGGGGCGAGGCCGGTGGGGGTGAGGAGGTGGGCGAGCCCGCCCTCCGCGAGGAAGGCCACCCCGCACCGGGCGGCCTGGGCCTTGAGGGCGGGGGCGGGCAGGGCGAGGCGCCGCCCCGAGGGGAAGAAGTGGGCCTCCGTCCCCAGGGCCACCACCTCCCCCTCCCAGGCCACCACCTGGCGGAAGCTCCCGGAGAGGAGGAGGCGGCCTTCCAGGTGGAGCCCCTCCGCGTCCACCCAGTAGAGGCCCTCGGGGGTCTCCAGGGCGTCTTGGGCGGGGTAGGGGAGGAGGCCCCTCGGGGTAAGGACGCCGCCCTCGAGGCCCACGGCGAGGCCGGGCCGGGCCCTGAGGAACCGGGGCACCCCGGGGAGGGGCAGGCTTTGGACCTTCCCCGCCCGCACCTCGAGGAGCTGGTAGGGGTAGGCGGCGTAGAGGGCCTCGGCGTCCGCGTCCACGAGGAGGGGCGCCCCGGGGAGGATGGCCTGGAAGCGGCCCTCCACCACGCTTCCCCGGACGAACCCTCCGGGGTAGGGCAGGCCTGGCCCCTCGGGCAGGGGGGCGCAGGCCGCAAGGAGGACTAGGAGGAGAAAGGCGCGTCCCATAGCTCCACGATCCGCTCCAGGCCCACGGCCCTGGAGGCCTTGAGGTAGACGAGGTCCCCCGGGGCCACCCGGGCCTTGAGCCAGGCCAGGGCTTCCTCCAGGCTCTCCACCGCCTCGCCAGAGAAGGCGGCCTGGTGCCGGGCGTGGGGCCCCAGGTAGAGGGGGGAGAGGCCCAGCCTCGCCGCCTCCTCCGCCACCTCGAGGTGGAGGCGGAGGCTCTCCCTACCGAGCTCCCGCATCTCCCCGAGCACGGCCCACTTCCGCCCCGGCTGGGCGGCGAGCCAGCGGAGGCCGGCCTTCACCGAAAGGGGGTTGGCGTTGTAGGCGTCGTTGACGAAGATCACGCCGTCCACCTCCCGCGTCTCCATGCGCCCCGGGGGGAGGGTGAGGCGGGAGAGCCGTTCCGCCACCTCTTCCAGGGAAAGGCCCAGGACCTCGGCCGCCGCCAGGGCCGCGAGCGCCCCGTAGGCGGGGCCCAGCCCGGGGTAGGGAACGCGCACGTGAAGGCCTCCGTAGCGGAAGCGGCTTTCCCGGAGGCCGAGCTCCAACTCCCGTCCCCGGAAGGTGCCCTCGGCGAACCCGTAGACGAGGAGGTCTTCCCTGAGGCCCAGGACGAGGGGGGCGGCCTGCTCGCCCACCAAGGCGGTGGGGGCCCGGAGGAGGTGGGCCTCCTCCTGCACCGCCTTCTCCAGGGTGCCGAAGGCCTCCAGGTGCTCCTCCCCGAGGGCGGTGAGGACGGCGAGGTGGGGCTTCGCCAGGGCGAAGAGCTCCGCCATCTCCCCCTGGCGGTCCACGCCGAGCTCCACCACGGCCCCGGGGCTTTGGGGGTCCAGGTGCCAGAAGAAGCGGACGAGGGGCGGGGCGGTGTTGAGGTTCCCCGGGGGGGCGGGAAGGCCCAGGCCCTGGGCCAGGGCCTCCTTGGTGGTGGTCTTGCCCGAGCTTCCCCCCACGGCCAGGACCGGGCCCGGGAAGAGGCGGCGGAGGGCCTCGCCCAGGCGCAGGAGGGCCTGCCAGGGGTCCTCCACCTCCAGGGTGGCGGGGCCCGCCTGGTCGGCCAGGACCAGGCTTGCCCCCCGGGCCAGGGCCTCCGGGATGAAATGCCGCCCGTGGGTGGTGCGCCCGGGGAGGGCGGCGAAGAGGCTTCCCGGTGCGGCGGCGCCGCTGTGCCAGACCAGGTCCCGCACCGGCCCTCCGCCCGGATGGAGCCGTCCCCCCACGGCCCGGGCCACCCACTCCGGCGTTAGTTCCTTAACATGCGTCCCTTGCACAACATCCTCACCGCCCTTCAGCATAGGGGGGCAGGCCCGCCCAGGCCAAGAGCCCGGCGGCGATCTCCCGGAAGATGGGGGCGGCCACCTGGCTCCCGTGGATCCGGGTTTTGGGGTGGTGGACGGCGACCACCACGGTGAACCGGGGGCGGTCGGCGGGGACGAACCCGGCGAACCAAGCGGTGAACACCTCCTGGGAGTAGCGCCCGTTCACCACCACCTGGGCGGTGCCTGTCTTGCCCCCGAGGCGGTAGCCCGGAAGGTGGGCTGTGGGCACGGCCACCCGGGCCAGGGCCTCCCGCAGGGTCTGGGCCGTGGCCGGGGAGAAGACGCGCCAGGAACGGCCCTCCGTTCCCTTGAGGAGGACGGGGGTCCGGTAGACCCCGTCCACCAGGGCCCCGTAGGCGGCGGCCAGGTGCAGGGGGGTGATGAGGAAGCCCTGGCCGAAGGTGTGGTTGGCGTAGGCCACCCGGCTCCACTTCTCGGGGGGTTGGAAGAGGGGGGCCGCCACCCGGATGCCCGGCAGGAGGTCGGTGCGGGTGAGGCCCAGGGCTTCCATGTAGGCGAAGAAGGTTTCCTTGGGGAGGCGTTCGGCGAGGAGGCTGATGCCCACGTTAGAGGAGTAGCGGAGCACCTCCTCCAGGGTCAGGACGGGGGGGTGGGGGACGACGTCCCGTATGGTCCAGCCCTCAAGCTCCCTCCGCATGGGGGCCTCCACCCGGGTGGCGAGGGTGGCGGCGCCCTCCTCCAGGAGCATGGCGGCGGTGAGGGTCTTGGCCGTGGACCCCGGTTCCAAGGGGACGAGGAAGGCGTGGTTGCGCCAGGAGATGTCCTCCTCGGGGCTTTTCCTCGGGGCATCGGGGTCAAAGGGGGGGCCGTTGGCCACGGCGAGGAGACGCCCCTCTGCGTCCATGACCACGGCGCTCCCGTAGTCCGCGCGGCTTTCCTCTAGCCCGCGCCAAAGGGCCCTTTCCGCCAGGGCTTGGACGAAGGGCTCCAGGGTCAGGGTGTAGGACCGCCCCTCGCTCAAGGAGGCGTTGAGGTCCCGCTCCAGCCCCTCCAGGCCCCGGCCCGAGGCCCGCTCCCCAAAGCCCAGGAGCTGGCTTGCGCTCCGGCCCAAGGGGTGGAGCCGCTTCCCCTCCAGGGTGAGGGCGAGGGGGGTGCCGTCGGCGGCGTAAAGCCCCCCTCGAGGCGGCGGGGGCGGGGGGGGCGCGGGCTGGATCCTCGGGGGGTGGAGGGCCAGGGTGTAGACCCCGAGGGCGAGGAGGGCCACGTAGGCGAGGAAGCCGAGGACCACGAGGTGGACCCGCTCCCGGCCTGCGGTCACCGGGACCACCTCCCCAGGCTCATGGGGACGAACCCTTCCTCCTCCGCCCAGGCCAGGAGGCGCTCGGGGCGGAGGAGGCGCCACTTCTCCATGACAAGGGCCGCCTTTTGCGCCTCCAGGGCCTGAAGCTCGCGCTCCAGCCTGGCGTTGGCCTCCTTCTCCACCTGGTTCCGGTGCCCTAGGGCGAAGACCAGGAGGAGGACCGCCCAATAGATGAGCCCGAGCCTGAGCGCCGCCTTCACGGGGCCTCCTTTTCCGCCGCACGGAGCTTGGCGCTCCTGGCCCTGGGGTTTTGGGCCGCCTCCTTTTCCGAGGGGACGAGGGGCTTTTTGGTGAGGACCTTTAGGCCGCTTTCCCGCAGGAAGCGCTTCACCACGCGGTCCTCCAGGGAGTGGAAGGCGATGACCACGAGCCGCCCCCCTGGGGCCAGGACCTCGGCGGCCTGCTCCAGGAACTCCTTGAGGGCGTTGAGCTCGTCGTTGACGTAGATCCTGAGGGCCTGGAAGGTCTTGCGGGCTGGGTGGCCCGCCCTGCGGAAGCCCACGGCCTTGCGGACGATCTCCGCGAGCTGGGTGGTGGTCTCTATGGGGGCCTTCTCCCGGGCGGCCACGATGGCCCGGGCGATCCGGTAGGCCTGGGGTTCCTCCCCGAGCTCCCGCAATAGGCGGGCGAGGGCCTCCAGGGGGAGCCGGTTCACCACCTCCTTGGCCGTGGGGCCCTCGAGGCCCATGCGCATGTCCAAAGGCCCTTCCTTCTGGTAGCTGAAGCCCCGGCTTGGGTCGTCCAGGTGGAAGCTGGAGACCCCGAGGTCCGCCAGGATCCCGTCCACCCGCTCCACGCCGAGGGCAGCGAGGTGGCGCTTTAGGTGGCGGAAGTTGCCCTGCACCACCGTGAGACCGGGGAGGTGGAGGCTTTTAGCCCGGGCCACGGCCTCGGGGTCCTGGTCCAGCCCGATGACCCGGCCTCCCCGCTCCAGAATGCCCCGGGCGTGCCCTGCCCCGCCCAGGGTGGCGTCCACGTACACCCCCCCGGGCCGGACGGCGAGGAGGTCTAGGGCTTCTTGGTAGAGGACGGGAACGTGGGTCATGGGCCTCATCCCACCAGTCCCTTCAAGGCCTCCGGGGCCGGCGGTTTGGCCAGAACCTCCTCAATGGCCTTCCACCAGCGCTCCTGGCTCCAGATCTCCAGCCTCCCCGGGGCCCCGGCGATGACCACCTCCCCCCCCTCCTTGAGCCCGGCGAAGAGGCGGAGGGGCGGGGGAATGAGGACCCGGGAGGCGCTGTCCATCCGGGTCTTGTGCGCCCCCGAGTAAAAGAAGCGCACGAAGGCCCGGGCCTCGGCGTCGGTCAGCGGCAGGTTGACCAGCTGCTCCTCAATCTTCTTCCACCGGTCCAGGGGGAAGACGTAGAGGCACCCCTCCATCCCCCGGGTGAGCACCAGCCCGTCCTCCACGAAGTCGCGGAAGGGCGCGGGGATGACCACCCGCCCCTTGTCGTCCAGGCTGTACTGGTACTCGCCGAAGGGCATCTTCCACCTGGTCCCACCTTCCGGGCCTTGGGTCCGGGGCGGAGGAGGGCCTCCGGGGACCATGGGGCTGGAAGGTTTTCTGACGCGAAGTATAGCATGGACGTCCCACAGTTTTCCACTCTCTCCCACCCTCCTCCCACCTCTGTCCCACCCCGAGGCAAAAAAAACAGGCGCCCGAACGCTCGGGCGCCTCCGGGACGAGGCGTAAGCCGGGTTCTGTTTTCCGCGGTCATCTCTCTGGGACCGGTGTCGCCACCGGCCTCAAGCGGCCCATCCCAGGGGTTCTGGCGGGCCGGGCAAGCCCTTCCCCTCTACCGGGCCTTGCACCGGGTGGGGTTTGCCGTGCCCCGGCCTGTTGCCAGGCCAGGCGGTGGGCTCTTACCCCACCGTTTCACCCTTGCCCGCACCGGGGGAAACCCCCGGCCGCTGGCGGTCTCTTCTCTGTGGCACTTTCCGTCGGGTTACCCCGCCCAGGCGTTACCTGGCACCCTGCCCTATGGTGCCCGGACTTTCCTCACCCGAGGGGTTCGGCCCTCGGGCGCGACCGCGCCCTCGTCCCAGGCTACTTTATTTTAGCAAGCGCGTGTGTTAGGGTAAAGGGGTGCGAAGGCTTCCCGCTTGGTCGTGGCCATTTCTCCTGGCGTTTTTCGCCCTGGTGGGCCTGGGGCTACTGGCGGTGCTCTGGGCGGTGGGGGCTTTGGCGCTTCTGGGCCTCGGGGCGCTTTCCCTCCTTAGGGGCGCCTGGCCCAGGCGGCGCTGGCGGAGGCTTCCCCCGGGGTGAGGAGGCCTTGCCCTTAGGGGTTCACCCCCTGTACACTAAAAGGTGGCTTGCGCACGGCCAAGACCGTGCGAAGAAGGAGGCGAACGTGAAGGAAGGCATCCATCCCAAGTTGGTTCCCGCCCGCATCATCTGCGGTTGCGGCAACGTCATTGAGACCTACTCCACCAAGCCCGAGATCTACGTGGAGGTCTGCTCCAAGTGCCACCCCTTCTACACGGGGCAGCAGCGCTTCGTGGACACCGAGGGGCGGGTGGAGCGGTTCCAGCGGCGCTACGGCGACTCTTACCGCAAGGGGCGCTAGGCCCTCTGGTCTAGGGCGGGGGATGGCCCCGCCCGCTTTCCTTTAGGAGGCGGCGTGGATCGGGTGCTTCCCTTTCGCTTCGCGGAGGAGGAGGGGGTCTTCTGGCTTCTGGACCAGAGGCGCCTGCCCCAGGAGGAGGTTTACGTCCCGGTGCGCACCGCCCGGGAGATGGCCCAGGCCATCCGGGACATGGTGGTCCGGGGGGCGCCGGCCATCGGCGTCTCCGCCGCCTTCGGCATGGTCCTGGCCCACCTGGCGGGGGAGGACCTCGAGGAGGCGGACCGGAGGCTCAGGGCGAGCCGCCCCACGGCGGTGAACCTCTTCCACGCCCTGGACCGGATGCGCCCCTTTTGGGGGGACCTGGCGGGAAGCCTCCTCGAGGCGCGGCGCATCTGGCGGGAGGTGGAGGAAACGGAGGCGGCCATCAGCCGCCACGGCGCCCAGGTCCTCTGGGGCCAGGTCCTCACCCACTGCAACACGGGTCCCCTGGCCACGGGCGGCTACGGCACCGCCCTCGGGGCCATCGTGGAGGCCTACAGGCTTGGGCGGGTGCGGCACGTCTGGGTGGACGAGACCCGGCCCTACCTCCAAGGAGCCCGCCTCACCGCCTACGAGCTCCAGAAGGCGGGGGTACCCGCCACCCTGATCACCGACGGCATGGCGGGCTGGCTCATGGCCCGGGGAGCCGTGGACGCGGTGGTGGTGGGGGTGGACCGCATGGCCTTGAACGGGGACTTCGCCAACAAGGTGGGGACCTACGCCCTCGCCGTGCTGGCCCACCACCACGGGATCCCCTTCTACGCCGCCTTGCCCCTTTCCTCCGTGGACCCCCGGTTGGCGAGCGGGGAGGGCATCCCCATAGAGGAGCGCTCCCCGGAGGAGGTGGTGGCCTTCCGCGGCGTGCGGATCGCCCCCGAGGGGTTTCCCGCCTACCACCCCGCCTTTGACGTGACCCCCCATCGGTACCTCACGGGGATCATCACGGAGAAGGGGGTCCTCTACCCCCCCTTCGCCGAGGGGCTGCGGCGTGCCTTGGGGCTGGATTGAGGCCCTGCTGGGCCACGCCTGCCCGGGGTGCGGGGGGCCCTTGGACCTTCCCGCCCTCTGCGGGCGTTGCCGGGCGGGCCTCGAGGCCTTCTCCACGGGGGAGATGGTCTACCTGGGCCACTACGCCCGGGTGGGCCCCTTGGTGCGGGCGCTGAAGTACGGGAGGCGGGAGGCCTTGGCCCGGGCGCTGGCCGAGCCCCTGGCCCGGGCCGTGGCCGCGAGGGGGTGGCGGCTCCAGGGCGTCACGGCGGTGCCCACCCTGCCCCACCGGCTCGCCCTCAGGGGCTACAACCCGCCCGAGGTTTTGGCCCGGGCCCTCGCCGAGGCCCTAGGGGTGCCCTACCGCCCGGTGCTCTTCCGGAGGCGGTACACCCCGGGCCAGCCCACCCGGGGCTTCAAGGAGCGCCGCCTCCTCCCGGGCGACCTCTTCGGGGCCCGGGTGCGGGTGGAGGGGACTTGGCTTTTGGTGGACGACGTCCTCACCAGCGGGGCCACCTTCCTCCGGGCCCGGGGAGCCCTCCTCGAGGCGGGGGCCGCCCACGTCTACGGGGCCTTCCTGGCGGTGCGGGACCCCAGGGCCTTGGGGCCTTACCGCTAAGCCCCTGCGCCTCGGGCACCCCGCCCCGGCCTCAGTAGTAGGCGCTCGGGTCCACGAAGCGGGTGGCGTCCCCGGTGCGGAGGGCCACGCGGAACTCCAGCTCGTTGGGCTGGATGAGGAGGCCCCCGCCCAGGTAGCCGATCACCTGGCCCTGGCGCACCCGGTCCCCCTCCTGCACCAAAGGGGCCTGCAGGTTGGTGTAGACGGTGGCCAGCTCTTCCGTATGGACCAGCATCACCGTGTAGCCCAGGTTGGGGAGGTACAAGACCCCGGCCACGTACCCGTCGGCGGCCGCCTGGACCGGGCTTCCCGGGGCGGGGGCGGCGATCACCTGGAAGGGGCCTTCCTTCCCGTAGGGGACGGCGATCCGTCCCCCGGGGACGGGGAAGGCGAGGCGGCCCACCGTGGCCGGAAGAGGGGGCGGCGGGACCACCACGCTGGCCTGGGCGGCCCGGCGGGCCTCCTCTTCCCGGCGCCGCCTCTCGGCCTCCTCCTGGAGGGCCTTTAGGCGCTGCCGTTCCTCCAGGAGCCGCTTTTGCAGCTCGGCCAGGCGGCTTTGGAGCTGGGCCCGCTCCTCGAGGGCGTCCCGGAGCAGGACCTTCTTGCCCGCCTCCTCCCGCCTGAGCTCGGCGAGGACCGCTTCCAGCCCCCGCCGCTTCGTTTCCAGCGCCTGCTGCGTCTCGGCAAGCTCCGCCTCCTTGGCCGTGAGGGACTGGACCAGAAGCTCCAGCCTCGCCTTCTCCTCCCTAAGGGCCTTCAGGGTGGCCTGGAGGGTCTTCACCAAGGCGGTGTCCTGGCGGGAGATGTACCCCACCCAGCGGGCCCGGACGGCGAGGTCGGTGAAAGACTCGGCCCTAAGCAAGGGAAGGTAGCGGCCTGCCCGCTCCCGGTGCAGGCTCACCATGAGGGCCTGGAGCCTTTCCCGCAGGGCCTCGAGGTCTTTCTCCAGCTTGGCGATCCTGGCCTCCGTTTGCCGCACCTCCTCCTCAAGGCGGGTCGTCTCTTGCTTAAGCCGCCGCCTTTCGGCCTCGAGGCGGGCGATCTCCTTTTCCAGGGCCGCCTTTTCCCCGAGGAGGTTCTTGAGCCTCTGGGAGATCTGGGCAAGCTCCTGGTTCAGCGCCTGGATGCGCTTCGCCGCCCCCTCCTCCAGGGCCCGGGCCCGGGCGGCCTGGGCCTCCAGATCCTGGACGCGCTTTTCCTGGGCCGCGAGGTCCTGGCCCCAGGCGGGGGCAAGGAGGAGGAGGACAAGGAGGAGGAGGCGGCCCACCTCACACCTCCCGCAGGTGGGCCCGGCTTGCGGCGAAAGCCCCGCCTGCGCCCAGGACGAGGGCCAGGAGGAGGACGAGGCCCGCCGTCCGCCCCAGGTCCTCGGGGGAGAGGACGGGGACGAAGGGGAGGAGGGTTTGGACCGCCTGGGCCAAGGCCCGGTAGAGGAAGGCCCCCACGGCCACGGCGAGAAGCCCCGCTCCCAAGGTGAGGAGCGTTCCCTCCACGACGAAGGGGGCCTGGATGAACCGCCGGGTGGCGCCCACGAGGAGCATGATGCCCAGGGCCTCCCGCCGGCTTTCCACCGAGAGGCGGATGGAGCCCATGACGCTGAAGAAGGTGTTGAGGAGGAGAAGCCCCACGAGGACCAGCATGGCCACGCGGCTACCCTGGAGGAGCTGGACGAGCCTTTCCGTGATCTCTCCCCCGTACTCCACCCCTTCCACCCCGGGGAGGCGGGCGAGGCGCTCCGCCACCCGCCGCACCGCCTCGGGTTCCCTAAGCCGCAGGCGCAGGGTGTCGGGCAGGGGGTTTTCCACCAGGTCCTTGGCCTCCGCCAGGTAGGGGTAGTCCAGGACCAGCTGGGCCAGGGCCTCCTCCTTGGTCTGGAGCCGGGCGGAGGCCACCTCGGGCCACTTTTGGATCTCGGCGAGAAGGCCTTCCACGTCCGCCTTGGGGCCGAGGAAGGCCGCCACCTCCAGCTCCCCTTCCATGGTCTGGACCACCCGCTCCAGGTTCCAGAGGAGGAGCCCCAGGAAGTAGAGCAGGGTGAAGGAGACCAGGGCGGTGAAGAAGGTGGCGAGGCTTGCCGTGGGGTGGCGGAAAACCTGCTTTAGCCCCTCGCGGATGGCGTACACGCCCCCATCTTACGGGCTTTGCATTAGAGCTCCTGAAAGTCCCGGGGAAAGCGGGAGAGGAGCTCCACGCCGCTTTCGGTGAGGAGGACGAGCTCCTCAAGCCGCACGCCCCCAAGCCCCGGCAGGTAGACCCCGGGCTCCACCGTGACCACCATGCCGGGCTCCAGGACGTCCTCGCCGTAGGGGGAGAGGCTTGGCCCCTCGTGCACGGCGAGGCCCACCCCGTGGCCCAGGGAGTGGACGAAGTAGCGGTCCAGCCCGTGGGCCTCCAGCGCTTTTCGGGCCACCGCGTCCACCTCCTTGCCCGTCTTCCCAGGGGCCAAGGCGGCGAGGGCCGCCTCCAGGGCCTCCGCCACCGCCTTGTAGGCCCGGCGGAGCTCCTCCTTGGGCCTGCCGAGGGCGAAGGTGCGGGTCATGTCCGAGTGGTACCCCTCAAGCCGCGCCCCGAGGTCCAGGGTGACGAGCTCCCCTGCCTTTAGGCGCTTCTCCGAGGCCCGCGCGTGGGGCAGGGCCCCCCGCTCCCCGGAGGCCACAATGGGGGGGAAGGCCGCCCCTTCGGCCCCGCGCCTTTTGAGGAAGAACTCCACCTCCAGGGCGATCTCCCGCTCCTCCACCCCGGGCCTGAGGAGGGGGAGGATGTGGGCTAAAGCCTCCTCTGCTAGGGCCTGGGCCTTGCGGATCCTTTCCACCTCCTCCGGGGTCTTGCGGAGCCGGAGCTTTTCCACCACCCCCTTGGTGGGCACCCACTCGGCGGGGACGAGCTCCCTCAGGCGCTCCAGGGCGGCGTAGGGGAGGTGCTCGGCCTCAAAGCCCACCCGGCCCTTCAGGGTCTTGAGGAGGGCCTCCCGCTCTTCCCGTCTGAGGACCTTGGCGGGGATGCGGCTTTCCCTTTCGGCCTCCGGGTAGCGGGGGTCGGTGAGGAGGAAGGCCCCTTCCCCCGTGACCAGGACCTGGGCGTCCTCGGGGTGGGGGAAGCCCGAAAGGTAGCGGACGTTCTCCGGCCGGGTGACGAGGAGGGCGTCAAGCCCGAGGGGCTCTAGGAGGTCCTTCGGCAGCACAGGGGCACTATACCCAAGGGTCCTTCCCCCGGTAAAGCCCGGGGCCCCCACGCTGGCGCAGGCCAGCGTGGGGGGGGTTCACTCCGCCCGGGCCAGGTGGAAGACCGCCTTGCCCTCCTCGTCCTCCACCCGGGCCTCAAACCCGCCGAAAAGGCCCTCCCCGAAGGCGGTGGCCAGCACCTCCTCGGCGATCCAGGACCCGTGCCGCTTCAGGGCCTCGAGGTAGGGGCCCTCCGCCTCGTAGCCCACCCGGATCCGGTCCGAGACCCTGAGGCCCATGTCTTTGCGGGCCTGCTGCAGGAGGCGGATGAGGTCGCGGGCGAGGCCCTCCATGCGGAGGGCTTCCGTGACCTCCACCTTGAGGGCGGCCACGTACCCGTCCTTCTCCAGGGCCTGGTAGCCCTTGGGGGCCTCGGCCTCGAGGAGGACCTCCTCCGGGAGGAGGGTGAGGGCCTCGCCCTCCACCTCCAGGGGGATGGCCTCGCCCTTAAGCGCCAAGGTGGCGGCGCGCTCCCTTTCCCTCTGCAGGGCCTCCCGGATCTTGGGGACGAGCTTGCCGTACTTCCTCCCCAGGAGCTTGAGGTTGGGCAGGACCCGGTAGGAGAGGATCTCCTCCCCGGGTTCCAGGACCCGGACCTCCTTGACGTTGAGCTCCTCGGCGATCTCGTGGGCGAAGCGCTTTAACCCCTCCCGCTCCAAGGCCGTGGGAGCGGTCACGAGGAGGAGGGGGAGGGGGGTGCGGGTCTTGACCCCGCTTTTCGCCCGGGCCGCCCGGGCCAGGTCCACCACCTTGAGCACCGCCCGCATCTGGGCCACCAGGGCCTCGTCGGCCAGGGCCGGGTCGGCCTCGGGCCAGTCGGCGAGATGGACGCTCTCCTTGGCCTCGGGCCGGACGCTCCGCACCAGGTTCTGCCACAGGACCTCGGCGAGGAAGGGGGTGAAGGGGGCGGCGAGGGTGGCCACCAGGACCAGGGCCTCGTAGAGGGTGGCGTAGGCCGCCTCCCGGTCCAGGGCGTCCTCGTTCTTCCAGAAGCGGCGCCGGTTCCTGCGGACGTACCACTGGGAGAGGTCCTCCACCACGAAGTCCCTCAGGGCGCGGGCGCTCGTGGTGGGGTCGTAGGCCTCGAGGGCCTCCGTCACCCTCTGGATGAGGTCCTGCATGCGGGCGAGGAGCCAGCGGTCCATCTCGGGCCGCTTCTTTGGGGGAGGGGGGTTTTTGAGGTCGGGCCGGTCCAGGTTGGCGTAGGTCACGAAGAAGCTGTAGACGTTCCAAAGGGTGAGGAAGTAGTCCCGCACCGTTTCCCGGACCAGGTTGGGCCCGAAGCGCCGGTCGGCCTCGGGGGGCGCGGAGACGTAGATGTACCACCTGAGGGCGTCCGCCCCGAACTCCCGGATGATGTCCCAGGGGTCCACCACGTTCCCCTTGGACTTGGACATCTTCTGCCCCTTTTCGTCCAGGATGAGGCCGTGGCAGATCACGTTCTTGAAGGCGATGGAGCCGAAGAGCATCACCCCGAGCTGGTGGAGGGAGTTGAACCAGCCCCGGGTCTGGTCAATCCCCTCGGCGATGAAGTCCGCGGGGAAGCTTTGCCGGAACTCTTCCTGGTTTTCAAAGGGGTAATGCAAGGAGGCAAAGGGCATGGCCCCGGAGTCGTACCAGACGTCAATGACGTAGGGGACGCGGCGCATCACCCCGCCACAGGCGCAGGAAAGCTCCACCTGGTCCACGTGGGGGCGGTGGGGGTCAAAGGGCTCGGGGAGGGGCTTGGTGGCCCTTTCCCTTAGCTCCTGGAAGCTCCCGATGGCCTCCTCCTTGCCGCACGCCTGGCAGACCCAGATGGGGAGGGGTGTCCCCCAGTAGCGGTTGCGGCTTAAGGCCCAGTCCACGAGGTTCTTGAGCCACTCCCCATAGCGGCCCTCCTTGATGTGGGGGGGCACCCAGTTGATCTCCTGGTTCTTGCGGATGAGCTCGTCCTTGAAGAGGGTATTTTTGATGAACCAGCTCTCCGTGGCGTAGTACATGAGGGGGGTGGAGCACCGCCAGCAGTGGGGGTAGCTGTGGAGGTAGCTTTCCTCCTTGAAGAGGAGGCCCCGCCCCCTGAGGTCCCTTAGGATCGCCCGGTTGGCCTCGCGGAAGAAGAGGCCCTTAAAGGGCTCCACGTGGAGCTTCCCCTCCTCGTCCACGGTCTTCAGGAGGGGAAGCCCGTAGACCCTCGCCGTCTCCAGGTCCTCGGCGCCGAAGGCGGGGGCCTGGTGGACGATGCCCGTCCCGTCCTCTTGGCTCACGTAGTCGGCGAGGACCACGAAGTAGCCCTTTTCCAGGGCCTGGGGGTAGGGGGGGGTGTAGGGGAGGCCCTCCAGGGCCTTGCCCGGGAAGGTTTTGAGGACCGGGGTTCCCTCGCCCAAAAGCTTCCTCCCCAGCCCCTCCTCCAGGATCAGGGCTTCTTCCCCCACCTGGAAGGCGGCGTAGGTGTACTCCGGGTGGACCGCCGCGGCCACGTTCCCGGGCAGGGTCCAGGGGGTGGTGGTCCAGATGAGGAGGCTCGCCTCCTCGAGGCCCAGCCGCTCGGGGGTCTTCAAGGGGAAGCGGACGTAGACCGAGGGGTCGGTGATCTCCTTGTACCCCAGGGCGACCTCGTGGGAGGAGAGGGGGGTGCCGCAGCGGGGGCAGTAGGGCACCACCTTGTGGTCCCGGTAGAGGAGGCCCCGGTCAAAGAGGTTCTTCAGGCTCCACCAGATGCTCTCAATGTAAGTAGGTTCCAAGGTGGCGTAGGCGTTCTCCAGGTCCACCCAGTAGGCGATGCGCTCCGTAAAGGCCTCCCACTCCTTCTCGTAGGTGAAGACGGACTCGCGGCAGGCCTGGTTGAAGCGCTCAATGCCGTAGGCCTCAATCTCCCGTTTGCTCTTGAGGCCGAGCTTCTTCTCCACCTCGAGCTCCACGGGAAGCCCGTGGGTGTCCCAGCCTGCCCTCCGGGGCGCGTAGTAGCCCCGCATGGTCTTGTAGCGGGGGAAGAGGTCCTTGTAGCTCCGGGCCTGGGCGTGGCCCACGTGGGGGAGGCCGTTGGCGGTGGGGGGTCCTTCGTAGACGACGTAGCGGGGACCACCCTTGCGGTTTTCCACGCTCTTTTGGAAGATCTTTTCCCGCTTCCAGAAGGCCAAAACCTCCTCTTCCAGCTTGGGAAAGTTGGGCTCGCCGACCTCCTTGAACATCTCCCACCTCCTAGCAAAACGCCCGCGCCCGAAGGCGCGGACGAAAGCCACAAAAGGCTTCCGCGGTACCACCGCGCTTCCTGGGGAAGCCCCCAGGCCCTCGTTAAGGCGCGATCACGGGCGCCACCCGGCGGGCATTACTCGGGGCCTTGGGCCCCTTTCCTCCCGCAGCTCCGGGGTGATCTTCCCGCCTGCCCTCACCACCGGGCTCCCACCCTCCCCGGCTCGCTGGGGGCTCTTGGGCAGGGGTACTCTCCCCATCCTCGCCTTTACACCGCCCGCTTCCTGGGGTAAAATCCCCCGTCGGCGGCTAAGCCCATGCTAGCAGCCCGTGGCTTGGATTGACAACGCCCGCCCGGGGCCTGCTAAACTGAGGCGAAGCCCAAACCGTCCCACGCCACAAGGAGCCAGCCATGGAGCTTTACTTGGACACCGCGAGCTTGGAGGAGATACGGGAGATCGCCGCTTGGGGGGTGCTCTCCGGGGTGACCACCAACCCCACCTTGGTGGCCAAGGCCTTCGCCGCCAAGGGGGAGGCCCTGACCGAGGAGGCCTTCGCCGCCCACCTACGGGCGATCTGCGAGACGGTGGGCGGCCCGGTTTCGGCGGAGGTCACGGCCCTCGAGGCCGAGGCCATGGTGGCGGAGGGCAGGCGGCTTGCCGCCATCCACCCCCAGATCGTGGTCAAGCTCCCCACCACCGAGGAGGGCCTCAAGGCCTGCAAGCGCCTTGCCGCCGAGGGGATCAAGGTCAACATGACCCTGATCTTCTCCGCCAACCAGGCCCTCCTTGCCGCCCGGGCGGGGGCCAGCTACGTGAGCCCCTTCCTGGGGCGGGTGGACGACATCTCCTGGGACGGGGGGGAGCTCCTTCGGGAGATCGTGGAGATGATCCAGGTCCAGGACCTTCCCGTCAAGGTCATCGCCGCCTCCATCCGCCACCCCCGGCACGTCACCGAGGCCGCCCTTCTTGGGGCGGACATCGCCACCATGCCCTACGCTGTTTTTAAGCAACTCCTGAAGCACCCCCTCACGGACATCGGCCTTAAGCGTTTCTTGGAAGACTGGGAGAAGGTAAAGCCATGAGAAGGAAGGAAACCCTTCAGGAAACTCCCCTCACCTACCAGGAGCTCGCCAGCAAGATCCTGCCCGAGCTCCACCTCCTGGCCCAGGAGGCGGGCATTGAAGGCTACAAGCGCATGAAGAAGGACCAGCTCATCATGGCCCTCCTGGAGCGGCAGACCCAGGGGGAGGGGCTGAGGCTGGTCAAGGGCTACCTGGAGATCAGCCAGGACGGGTACGGCTTCCTCACCGAGAACCTCCACAACCTGGAGTCCCGGGTGGCCATCGTCTCGGCGGGGCTCATCAAGCAGTACGCCCTGAGGGCCGGGGACTACGTGGTGGGCCAGGCCAGGCCGCCCCGGGAGAACGAGCGCTACGCCACCCTCCTCAAGGTGGAGGCGGTGAACAACCTGGACCCCGAGGCCGCCAGGAGCCGTCCCCGCTTTGACGAGCTCATCCCCCAGTTCCCCGACCGGCAGATCAAGCTGGAGACCACGCCGGACGAGCTCTCTACCCGGGTCATTGACCTCCTCGCCCCCATCGGCCGGGGGCAGCGCGGCCTCATCGTGGCCCCTCCCAAGGCGGGGAAGACCACCCTCCTCAAGAAGATCGCCAACGCCGTCCTCAAGAACGAGCCCGACATCAAGGTCATCGTCCTCCTCATTGACGAGCGCCCCGAGGAGGTCACGGACTTCCGGGAGAGCGTCCAAGGCGCCGAGGTCATCGCCAGCACCTTTGACGAGCCGCCCCAGAACCACATCCGGGTAGCGGAGTTCGTCCACGAGCGGGCCAAGCGCATCGTGGAGGAGGGTGGGCATGTGATGATCCTTCTGGACTCCATCACCCGCCTGGCCCGGGCCAACAACCTGGTGACCCCGCCCACGGGGCGGACCCTCTCGGGCGGTCTGGACTCCGCCGCCCTCTACTTCCCCAAGCGCTTCCTGGGGGCGGCCCGGAACATCCGGGGGGGCGGGAGCCTCACCATCCTGGCCACCGCCCTCGTGGAGACGGGTAGCCGCATGGACGACGTGATCTTTGAGGAGTTCAAGGGGACGGGCAACATGGAGCTCCACCTCTCCCGCCGCCTCGAGGAGCGGCGCATCTTCCCCGCCATCGACATCCTCAAGTCCGGCACGAGGCGGGAGGAGTTGCTTCTCGGCGAGGAGGTCACCCACAAGATGTGGCTCCTGCGCAAGGTCCTGGCGGACATGGACCCCGCGGAGGCCATGGAGATGCTCCTCGCCCGGCTCGCCCGCACCAAGAACAACAAGGAGTTCCTGGCCTCCCTGGCGGCCCGCTGATCCATCCCCTCGGGTTCCGGTGCCGTCCTCCCGGGGGCGCCGGGGCCCACAACGGGATGGTATGCTAAGGCCAGGTGCTTCGGCACCTCCTTCGGGGCGGGGTGGAAGTCCCCACCGGCGGTGAAAGCCCGCGAAGCCCCTAAAGGGGCCCGACCCGGTGGAATTCCGGGGCCGACGGTGAAAGTCCGGATGGGAGAAGGAGGGCCACTTGCGCGATCTGGACGAGCGCTTTCTGCGTAGAGCCCTGCAGCTTGCCGAAAGGGCCCGGGGCCACACGAGCCCGAACCCCCTGGTGGGGGCGGTCCTGGTAAGGGAAGGCCGGATCGTGGGCGAGGGGTTCCATCCCAGGGCGGGGGAACCCCACGCCGAGGTCCTCGCCCTAAGGGAGGCGGGGGAGCTTGCCCGGGGGGCCACGGCCTACGTGACCCTCGAGCCCTGCGACCACTTCGGGCGCACCCCGCCTTGTTCCCTTGCCCTCCTGGAGGCCGGGGTTTCCCGGGTGGTGGTGGCGGCCCGGGAGGAAAACCCCGTGGCCCGAGGGGGGCTTGCGCGCCTGCGGGCGGGGGGGGTCCAGGTGGAGGCGGGCCTTTTGGAGGCCGAGGCCCGGGCCCAGAACGAGGTCTTCTTCACTGTGCAGAAAAAGGGCCTTCCCTTCGTCCTCCTCAAGGCGGCCCTCACCCTGGACGGGAAGGTGGCCGCTCCTTCGGGGGACGCCCGCTGGATCTCCTCGGAGGCGAGCCGCCGCGTGGCCCACGCCTACCGGCAGTGGCTTCCCGCCGTGATGGTGGGGGTGGGGACCGTCCTAAAGGACGACCCCGCCCTCACCGTGCGGGAACCCGACTTCCGCCCCTTTCCCCTCATGGTGGAGCCCCCGCCCCTCCGCGACCCCCTCAAGGTGGTCCTGGACACCGAGGCGAGGACGCCCCCCACGGCCCGCCTCTTCCGGAAGGGCCCCAGGGGCGAGCCCGCCCGGGTTCTGGTCTTCGTGGGGGAGGGGGCCCCGGGGGCGCGGGTTTCGGCCCTGGAGGAGGCGGGGGCCCGGGTGGTGGCCCTGCCCCGGGAAGGGGGGCGGGTGGACCCGGAAAGGGCCCTGGCCTTCCTCCTGGAGGAGGGGGTGGACGGGGTGCTCCTGGAGGGGGGGCCGAGGCTTGCCGGGGCCTTTCTGGAAAGGGGCCTGGTGGACAAGCTCGCCCTCTTCCTCGCCCCCCGGATCCTGGGGGAGGGGAGGGGGCTTGCCGAGGGCTTTAGGGTGGAGCGGGTGGCGGAGGCCCTCCGCCTTCGCCTTGCCCGCAGGGAGTGGCTGGGGGAGGACCTCTGGCTCGAGGCCTACCCGGAGGGATAGATGTTCACGGGACTCGTGGAGGAAACGGGGGAGATCCTGAAGGTGGAGGAAGGGCCCTTCCTCCGGGTCTACATCGGTGCCCGGAAGGTGCTGGAGGACCTCAAGGTGGGGGACTCCGTGGCCGTGGACGGGGCCTGCCTCACGGCGGTGGCGGTGGAGGAGGGGGGGTTTTGGGTGGAGCTCGCCCAGGAGACCCTGCGCCGCACCGCCCCCACCTGGCGGGTAGGGCACCGGCCCAACCTGGAGCGGGCCCTGAAGGTGGGGGACAGGCTTGGGGGGCACTTCGTCACCGGGCACGTGGACGGGGTGGCGAGGCTTTGGGAGGTCCGCGAGGCCCCGGGGGCCAAGGACTTCTACTTCCTCCCCCCCAAGGCGCTCGCCCCCTACATCGCCGAGAAGGGGAGCGTGGCCCTAAACGGGGTCTCCCTCACGGTGGCGGGGCTTTCAGGGGAGGCCTTCTGGGTGACCCTCATCCCCCACACCCTCGAGGTGACCAACCTGGGGAGGCTTCGGGTGGGGGACGGGGTGAACCTCGAGGTGGACCTCATCGCCCGGTACGTGGCGCGGCTTTTGGGGAGAGCGTGATGGAAGGGATCGCCAGCGTCAAGGAACTTCTGGAGGAGCTTAAGGCGGGCCGCCCCGTGATCCTGGTGGACGACGAGGACCGGGAGAACGAGGGCGACCTCATCATGGCGGCGGAGCACGTGACCCCGGAGTGGGTGAACTTCATGCTCAAGGAGTGCCGGGGCCTCCTCTGCGTGGCCCTCACGGAGGAAAGGGCCAAGGCCCTGGACCTCCCCCTCATGGTGGAGAGGAACCAGGACCCCCAGGGAACCCGCTTCACCGTGAGCGTGGACGCCCGGGGGACGACCACGGGGATCAGCGCCTTTGAGCGGGCGGCCACCATCAGGCTCCTCGCCGACCCCGAGGCCACGGCCCAGGACTTCCGCCGCCCGGGGCACGTCTTCCCCCTGGTGGCGAGGCCCGGGGGGGTCTTGCGCCGCGCCGGGCACACGGAGGCCACGGTGGACCTGTTGCGCCTCGCCGGCCTCACCCCGGTGGGCAGCCTCATTGAGATCCTCAAGGAGGACGGCACCATGGCCCGCCTGCCGGACCTCTTGGCCTTCGCTAGGAGGCACGGCCTCAAGGTGGGCACCATCGCCGACCTCATCCGCTACCGCCTGGAGAAGGGGGACCTCTACGTGCGGCGGGAGGCGGAGGCCCTGCTCCCCACCCGCTTTGGGGAGTTCCGCATCCTGGGCTACCGCGACACCCTCACGGGGGAGGAGCACGCCGCCTTGGTCATGGGAAGCTGGGAGCCGGAGGAGCCCGTCCTCGTGCGCATGCACTCCGAGTGCCTCACCGGGGACGCCCTCCACTCCTTAAGGTGCGACTGCGGCTTCCAGAGGGACCTGGCCCTAGAAAGGATCGCCGAGGAGGGGAAGGGGGTCTTGGTCTACCTGAGGCAGGAGGGGCGGGGGATCGGCCTCGTGAACAAGATCAAGGCCTACCACCTCCAGGACCAGGGGCTGGACACGGTGGAGGCCAACCTGGCCCTGGGGTTTCCCCCGGACCTCCGGGACTACGGCGTGGGGGCCCAGATCCTCTACGACCTCGGGGTGCGGAAGATGCGCCTCCTCACCAACAACCCGCGCAAGGTCCGGGCCCTTTCCGGCTTCGGCATAGAGATCGTGGAGCGCATCCCCTTGAGGGCCGGGGACAACCCCCACAACGAGCGCTACCTCCAGGCCAAGAAGGAGAAGCTCGGGCACTGGATGGATTGAGGCCGCCTTGTGCGGGCGTGGAGGTCCCGGCGAAAGGTCTCCGGGAGGAGGGGGGTAGCATAGGGGCATGCTCCCCCTCAGGGTCCTGGTCCTCCTCTTGCTCCTCCTCGCCTTTCTGGACCCCAGGTGGCCCCTTGAGGGGCGGGTGGTCTACCTCCTGGACTTCTCCCCCTCGGCCCGGGAGGCCGTCTTCGCCCTGGCCTCGAGGCTCCCCAAAGACGGGGTCTACGTGGCCTTCGCCGAGCGGGCCGCCACCCTACCCTCGCCCACGGCGAGAAGGCTGGACCTTGGGGAGGGGACGGACCTCCGGGAGGCCTACAAGGAGGCGCTCCGCCACCGGCCAAGCCGGGCGGTCCTAGTCTCCGACGGGCTTTTGGAGCCCATCCCTCCGCCCTTTCCCCTGGACGCGCTTTACGTCCCTCCAAGGCCTTACGTGGCGGTGCGGCTCGTTCCCCCGGCCTACCCCCTCTACGGGGAGACCGTGGGGGTGGGGGTGGTGCTGGAAGCCCCCGTGCCCGCAGAGGCCAGGCTCCGGGTGGAGGGGCCTGGGGGGGTCCTGGAGAGGGCGTTGAGGGTGGAGGGGAGGAAGGCCCTCGTCTATACCTTTCCCCTCACGGAGAAGGCGGCGGTCCGGGCGGTGGCGGAAGGCCCTTGGGGGCGGAGCGAGGCGGAGGTGGAGGTGGCCCCCGCCGACCGGGCGAAGGCCGTGGTGCTGGGCGACCCGGCCGCCGCCCGCTACCTCGAGGCCCAGGGCTTCCAGGTGGAGGAGGGCTTTACGCTTCCCCTGGAGGCGGACCTGGTGGTCGTGGGCACGGGGGTTTTGGACCTCCCCGAGGGGGCGCCCGAGGCCCTTAAGGCCTTCCTCCGCCGGGGGGGCGGCCTCCTCTTCACCGCCACCCCGAAGGGCCTCTTCTTCGGGGGCTGGGATAGGGCTTTGCCCGAGGAGCTTCCCCTGAAGCCCTTAGGCCGGGAGGGGGCGGCCTTGGTCCTCGTCCTGGACGTTTCGGGAAGCATGGAGGGGGAGAAGCTCGCCTTGGCGGTCTCCGCCGCCTTGGCCCTCGCCCGCACCGCCACCCCGGAGGACTACCTGGGGGTGGTGGTCTTCGCCTCCGGCCACCGGGTCCTCTTCCCCCCGCGGCCCATGACCGACCGGGCCAGGAAGGAGCTAGAAACCCTCCTCCTCTCCTTGCGGGCCGGCGGGGGCACGGCCATGGGCGGGGCGCTCCGGGAGGCGGTCCGCCTCCTCGAGGGGGTGCCCCGGTCCCGGAAGGGGGTCCTGGTCCTCACCGACGGCCAGGTGGCGGATGACCGGGAGGCCCTTCTCGCCTTGGCGGAACGGAGCGGGGTGGAGGTCTCCGCCATCGCCCTGGGAGCGGACGCCGACGCTCCCTTCCTCGAGGCCCTGGCCCAGAGGGGCGGGGGGCGGTTCTACCGGGCGGCCTCCCCAAAGGAGCTTCCCCGCCTCTTCCTCCGGGAGGGGCAGGAGGTCTTCCGGGGGGAGGCCTTGGAGGGGCGGTTCCCCGTGGAGGCCAGGCCCCACCCCCTCACCGAAGGCTTCCGCTTCCCGCCCCTTTCCGTCCTCCTCCCCGCGAGGGCCGAGCCTTGGGCCGAGGTCCTCCTCACAAGCGGCGAGCGGGCCGTCCTCGCCATCGCGGAGCGGGGGGAGGGGAGGGTCGCGGCCTTGGCCACGGACCTCTCCCGCTCCTGGCGGGACTTCCCCGAGGCCTCCGCCTTCCTCGGGGGGCTTTTCCGCTGGCTCATCGGGGCGAGGCGGGCCCTCGCCCTCTACGCCTACCCGGAGGGGGAGGGGGTGAGGGTGGTGGCCTTGGGCCCTCTGGAGGCGCCTGAGATCCTCTCGGGAGGGACGAGGCGGCCCATGGTCCCCACCGGGCCCCTCCGCTTTGAGGCCCGGGTGGAAGGGGAGGGGGTGCTTTTGGACAGGGGGCTCCGCCTCCCCCTCGCCCTTCCCCTCCCGGGGGAGTGGAGCCCGCGGGACGGGCGGGAGGTCCTGAGGGCCCTGGCCGAGGCCTCGGGGGGGAGGCTTCTCGCGGGTCCCGAGGAGGTCTCCCCTGGGAAGGAGGCCCTTCCCTTGAGGCCCTTCCTCGTGGGCTTGGCCTTGGCCCTCTTTCTGTTGGAGCGTTTCCTGGAGGCCCGCCTTGACAGGGCCGCTTCCCGGGGCCTACCTTAGGGCAGGTATGCGCGAAGGGCCCTTGCCCTCGAGTCCCGAGCGCTGAGGGCCGCCCCCGGGCGGCCTTCGGCGGGAAAGGAGGCCGCCTGTGGAGGAAAAGCTGGCCGTTTCCCTCCAAGAAGCGCTGCAGGAAGGGGACACCCGGGCTCTCCGGGAGGTCTTGGAGGAGATCCACCCCCAAGACCTCCTCGCCCTTTGGGACGAGCTGGAAGGGGAGCACCGCTACGTGGTCCTCACCCTCCTCCCCAAGGCCAAGGCCGCCGAGGTCCTCTCCCACCTCTCCCCGGAGGAGCAGGCGGAGTACCTGAAGACCCTCCCCCCCTGGCGCCTGAGGGAGATCCTGGAGGAGCTCTCCTTGGACGACCTCGCCGACGCCCTCCAGGCGGTGAGGAAGGAGGACCCCGCCTACTTCCAGCGCCTCAAAGACCTCCTGGACCCGAGGACGCGGGCCGAGGTGGAGGCCCTGGCCAGGTACGAGGAGGACGAGGCGGGCGGCCTCATGACCCCGGAGTACGTGGCCGTGCGGGAGGGGATGACCGTGGAGGAGGTCCTCCGCTTCCTGCGCCGGGCCGCCCCCGACGCCGAGACCATCTACTACATCTACGTGGTGGACGAGGAGGGCCGCCTCAAGGGGGTGCTCTCCTTGCGGGACCTCATCGTGGCCGACCCCAGGACCCGGGTGAGGGAGATCCTGAACCCCAAGGTGGTCTACGTGCGCACGGACACGGACCAGGAGGAGGTGGCCCGCCTCATGGCCGACTACGACTTCACCGTCCTCCCCGTGGTGGACGAGGAGGGCCGCCTGGTGGGGATCGTCACCGTGGACGACGTCCTGGACGTGCTGGAGGCCGAGGCCACGGAGGACATCCACAGGCTCGGCGCCGTGGACGTGCCCGACCTCGTCTACAGCGAGGCGAGCCCCGTGGCCCTGTGGCTTGCCCGGGTGAGGTGGCTCGTGATCCTGATCCTCACGGGGATGGTCACGAGCTCCATCCTCCAGGGGTTTGAGAGCGTCCTCCAGGCCGTCACCGCCTTGGCCTTCTACGTTCCCGTCCTCTTGGGCACCGGGGGAAACACCGGCAACCAGTCGGCCACTCTCATCATCCGCGCCCTCGCCACCCGCGACCTGGACCTCAAGGACTGGCGGCGGGTCTTCCTCAAGGAGGTGGGGGTGGGCCTCCTCCTCGGCCTCACCCTGAGCCTCCTCCTCGTGGGCAAGGTCTACTGGGACGGCCACCCCCTCCTCCTCCCCGTGGTGGGCGTGTCCTTGGTCCTCATCGTCTTCTTCGCCAACCTGGTGGGGGCTTTGCTCCCCTTCCTCCTGAGGCGCCTCGGCGTGGACCCGGCCTTGGTGTCCAACCCCCTCGTGGCCACCCTCTCGGACGTCACGGGCCTCCTCATCTACCTCTCCGTGGCCCGCCTGCTTTTGGAGGCGGTATGAGGCTTCGGATGCGCGTGGAGTGGAGCCGGGGAAGCCCCTACCGCTACGCCTGGGAGGGGAGAGGGCTTCGCTTCGTGGGCCAAGACCGCCCCGCCCCCGTGAACTACGGCCTCGTGGAGGGCCTCCTCAACCCGGCGGACGGGGAGGAGGTGGACGCGGTCTACCTGGGGCCGCCCCTCTCCCCGGGAGAGGAGGCGGAGGGCCTTGTGCTGGGCATGGTGGCCCTGGCCGACGGGGACCACAAGCTCCTCCTGGCCCAAAGCCCCGAGGGCCTGGACCCCCAGGAGGCCGCCCGCCTCCTCGCCTGGTTCTCCCCGGAACGCCGGCCCACCCTCTTGGGGCCTGAGGAGGCCGAGGCCTGGGTGAAGGGCCTAAAGGAGAGGCAGGACCGGCGCCTCGGGGCTTTCTTGGGCCTCGCCGTGGGAGACGCCCTGGGGGCCCAGGTGGAGGGCCTGCCCAGGGGCACCTTTCCGGAGGTCCGGGAGATGCGGGGCGGGGGGCCCCACCGCCTTCCCCCCGGGGTCTGGACCGACGACACGAGCCAGGCCCTCTGCCTTGCGGAAAGCCTCTTGCAGCGGGGGTTTGACCCTAAGGACCAGATGGACCGTTACCTGCGCTGGTACCGGGAGGGGTACAGGAGCGCCACCGGGGTCTGTTTTGGCCTCGGCCACGCCACCAGGAGGGCCCTGGAGCGCTACGCCGCCACGGGCGACCCCTATGCGGGGGACGAGGCGGGGGCGGGAAACGGGCCCTTGATGCGCCTCGCTCCCCTCGTCCTCGCCTACGAGAACCACCCTGACCTGCTTTCCCTGGCCCGGCGCGCCGCCCGGACCACCCACGGGGCGAGGGAGGCCCTCGAGGCCACCGAGGTCCTCGCCTGGCTCCTCCGGGAGGCCCTGAGGGGGGCACCCAAGGAGGCCCTCCTCGCCCTTGAGCCCTTCCGGGGGGCCGACCTCCACCCCGCCCTAAGGCGGGTGGTGGAAGGAGGGTTTTGGGAGGCGCCGGAGGAGGGGCCGGGCTACGCCCCCGGGACCCTGGCCGCGGCCCTTTGGGCCTTCGCCCGGGGGCGGGACTTTGAGGAGGGGATGCGCCTCGCCGTGAACCTGGGGGGGGACGCGGACACCGTGGGGGCGGTCTACGGCCAGCTCGCCGGGGCCTACTACGGCCTTGGGGCGATCCCCGGGCGCTGGCTTAGGGCCCTCCACCTGCGGGAGGAGATGGAGGCCCTCGCCTTCGCGCTCTACAGGATGAGCATGGCGTCCCCTAAGGAGTAGAAGCGGTAGCCCTCGGCCACCGCCAAGCGGTAGGCCTCCAAGGTACGTTCCCTCCCCAGAAAGGCCGCCACCAGCATGAGGAGGGTGGAGCGGGGCAGGTGGAAGTTGGTGAAGAGGGCGTCAACCACCTTGAAGGTGTAGGGGGGGCGGATGAAGAGCCGCGTCTCCCCCTCGCCCGCCACTACCCCGACCCCTTCCCGGTAGGCGCTCTCCAGGGCCCGGACCACCGTGGTGCCCACGGCGACGACCCGCCGCCCCTCCGCCTTGGCCCGGTTCACGGCCTCCGCCACCTCCTCGGGGATGGCGTAGGGCTCGGCGTGCATCTCGTGCTTCTCTGGGTCCCCCTTCACCGGGCGGAAGGTGCCGGGGCCCACGTGCAGGGTGAGGAAGCGAAGCTCCACCCCCATTTCACGAAGTCTTTCCAGAAGCTCCGGGGTGAAGTGGAGCCCCGCGGTGGGGGCGGCCACGGACCCCGGGCGCCTGGCGTAGACCGTCTGGTAGCGCTCCATGGGGATCTTGGCCTTGATGTAGGGGGGTAGGGGCACCTCCCCCACCTCCTCCAAGTGAGCTACAAGGTTGCCCCGGAAGCGGAGGAGGCGCACCCCGTCCTCCTCCACCGCCACCACCTCCGCCTGAAGGCCCGGGACCGGGGCCAGGTTCTTAGGGGAAAGGAGGAGAAGCCGGGTCCCGGGGGGCGCCTTTCTCGCGGGGCCCAGGAGGGCTTCCCAAAGCCCCGGAGAGCGCTCCCGCACCAGGAGGATTTCCACCTTTCCCCCCGTGGGCTTCCTGGCGAGAAGCCTCGCCGGGATCACCTTGCTCTCGTTGAAGACCAGGACGTCCCCGGGGCGAAGGAGCCCGGGCAGGTCCCGCACCCTCCTGTGCGCCACCCGGAAGGGACCTTCCCGGTAGACCACCATCAGCCGGGCCATGTCCCTGGGCTCCACCCCTTCCTGGGCGATCTGCTCGGGGGGGAGGTGGTAGTCGTAGGCTTCCAGGCCTTCCATGGTTAGCGCTCAGCGTTTTTTGGCTCCATGAAGGCCCCGGGGATCTCGGGGAGGTGGGTGAAGCGGTCCACGGCGTCAATGAGCCTCTGGGCCGTGGTCTCCCGGAAGGCGATCACCTCCACCCGGATGCCCCGCTCCATCAGGACCTCGAGGATCTCCACGAAGTCCCCGTCCCCGCTCCCCAGGACCACCACGTCCAGGTAGGGCATGAGCCGGACCATGTCGGCAGCGATGCCCATGTCCCAGTTGCCGGAGTAGATGGGCCGCCCGCCTTCCCCCGTCTCCTTCACCGTGAGGTACATCCGGCGGACCTTGTACCCGATGGTGGAAAGCTTGTAGATGAAGGGCCAGGCGGAGGTGTCCCCCTCCTTCTCCACCACGTAGGCGGTGGCCCGCACCAGGCGTCTTCCCCCCACGGCGAAGCGCAGGAGGCTCTCAAAGTTGACGTTGCGCTCGTAGTAGTCCCGGGCCGAGTGGTAGAGGTTCTGGGTGTCCACGAACACCCCTACCCGCTGCTCCTGGTAGTGGCCGAGGGGTTCCGCCATCGGGGTCCATCATACCGCCTGGGCCTCTTGGGAGAGGGCCCGGACGCGCTCGGCGAGCTCCCGCGCCACCTCCTCCGCCCCCTCCTCCGCCTCCACCATGACCCGGATCACGGGCTCCGTGCCCGAGGGGCGGACGTTCACCCGGCCCCTCCCCCCTAGCCGGGCCTCGGCCTCGCGGACGGCCTCCCCAAGCCTCGGGTCCGCCATCACCTTGGCCTTGTCGGAGACCCGCACGTTGAGGAGCACCTGGGGGTAGAGGGGAAGCGCCTCGTACCAGTCGGCGAGGTCCCCGCCCAGGGCCTTTAGGGCCTTCAGGGTGAGGAGGGCGGTGAGGAGGCCGTCCCCCGTGGTGTGGTGGCGGAGGAAGATCACGTGCCCAGAGGGCTCCCCTCCCAGGGCGAGGCCCGTCTCCTTGAGCTTCTCCAGGACGTACCGGTCCCCCACCGCTGCCCGGTGGAAGGCGAGGCCCCTTTCCTTGAGGGCCACCTCCAGGGCCATGTTGCTCATCACCGTCCCCACCACGCCCTTCTCCCCAAAGGCCAAGGCGGCGAGGTAGAGGACGTGGTCCCCGTGGAAGAGGCGCCCCTTGCGGTCTATGAACTGCACCCGGTCCCCGTCCCCGTCAAAGGCGATGCCCAGGTCCAGGCCGAGCTCCACCACGAAGCGGCTCAAGGCCTCGGGGTGGGTGGAGCCGCAGCCCCGGTTGATGTTCCGGCCGTCTGGGGTGTTGAAGAAGGCCATGACCTCGGCCCCCGCCTTCTGGAAGAGCTTGGGGCCCACCCGGTAGGTGGCCCCGTGGGCGAGGTCCAGGCCCACCTTGAGCCCCGTGAGGTCCGGGGCGTGGGCGAGGAGGAAGTCCAGGTACATCCTCTCCGCCTCCCGGAAGTCCCCCACGGTGCCGATCCCCCGGGTGGGGTGGTCTTCCAGGAGAAGGCGCTCAATCTCCTCCTCGGCCTCGTCGGGGAGCTTCTCCCCCGTGGGGCCGAAGAACTTGATGCCGTTGTCCTGGTAGGGGTTGTGGCTCGCCGAGATCACCGCCCCCGCCGTGGCCTTGAGGGCCTTGGTGAGGTGGGCGACCCCCGGGGTGGGGAGGACCCCGAGGTGCTCCACCCGCACCCCCTGGCTCATAAGCCCCGCCGCCAGGGCGGCCTCCAGGAGGTCCGAGGACTCCCGGGTGTCCTTGGCGAGGAGGACCACGGGCCTTTTTTCCTGGGTCCGGAAATAGGCCCCCGCCGCCTGGCCGAGCTTTAGGACAAACTCCGGGGTAAGAGGAGGCTTCCCCGCCTCCCCCCGCACCCCGTCGGTGCCGAAGTAGCGCCTCATGGCGGCCACTATACCAGGGCTTCCTCAGCCCTTGGCGGAAAGCCAGTCCTCCCCGATCCCCACCTCCACTTCCAGGGGCACGGCGAGGGGATAGGCCTTCTCCATGGCCTCCTTGGCCAAAGCCGCCACCTCCTCGGCCCGCGCTTGGGGGGCCTCCAGGAGGAGCTCGTCGTGGACCTGGAGGAGCATGCGGGCCCCCATCTCCCGGAGGCGGGGGAAGAGCTTCACCATGGCGAGCTTCATGAGGTCGGCGGCGGTGCCCTGGACGGGCATGTTGAAGGCCATGCGCTCCGCAGCCTCCCTGACGCTCTTCACCCGGGCGTTGAGGTCGGGCACGTAGCGCCTCCTTCCGAAGAGGGTTTCCACGTAGCCCCGCTTCCTCCCCTCCTCCAGGGTCTTTTCTATCCAGGCCCGCACCTTGGGGAAGCTCTGGAAGTAGCGCTCAATGAAGGCCGAGGCCTCCTCGTAGGGGATGGCAAGCTCCTGGGAGAGCCTATGGGCGGACATGCCGTAGAGGACGCCGAAGTTCACCGTCTTGGCCGCCCGGCGCATCAGGGGGTCCACGGCCTCCGGGGGGACGCCGAACATCCAGCTTGCGGTCTGGGTGTGGATGTCCTTCCCCTCCTGGAAGACCCTGATCAGGTTCTCGTCCCCGGAGAGGTGGGCGAGGACGCGGAGCTCTATCTGGCTATAGTCCAGGGCCACCAACGCCCATCCCGCCTCGGCTACGAAGGCCCGGCGGATCCTCTGGCCCAAGGGGGTGCGGACGGGGATGTTCTGCAGGTTGGGGTCGGAGCTACTAAGCCTCCCCGTGGCCGTGGCTGTCTGGTTGAAGCGGGTGTGGAGGCGGCCCGTCCTCGGGTGGACGAGGCCCGGGAGGGGGTCCACGTAGGTGTTCTTGAGCTTGGTGAGCTCCCGGTGCTGGAGGATCTTCTCCACGATGGGGTGGGCCTCCCTGAGGGCCTCCAGCACCGCGGCGCTGGTGGAGCGCTTGCCCGTCTTTTGCGTCTTCCCCAAGGCGGGAAGCCTAAGCTCGTCAAAGAGCACCCTTTCCAGCTGGTCCCGGGAGTTGAGGTTGAAGGGGTGGCCCGCCAGGCGGAAGACCTCCTCCTCGAGGCGGCGGATCTCCTCCGCAAGCTCCAGGGAAAGGGCCTTTAGATAGGCCACGTCCAGCCTTACCCCGGTGGCCTCCATGTGGGCCAGGACCCGGGAGAGGGGCTTTTCCACCTCTTGGTAGAGCCAAAGGAGCTTTTCCTCTCCCTTGAGGCGTTCCAAGAGGTTTTGCTGGAGCCGCTCGGCGAGGAGGGCCCGGTGGGCGGCGTCCTCCGTCCACTCCCCCCCGTAGCGCCGCGCCACCCCCTCGGGGGTGGTGTTGGAGGGGTCCAGGAGGTAGGCGAGGAGCATGGGGTCGTCCCCGGGCACGAGGTCTAGCCCCTCCCTCGAGGCCAAAACGGCGAGGTCCTTGGCGAGGAGGCCCCGGACCTCCTTGAGGTCCTTTAGCCCCGCCAAGGGGTCTGCTGCCCGGTGCACCCGGCCCTCCTTGCAGGCGGCCAGGGCTTTAAGCTCCGCCCACATGGGCTCGGGGCGGGAGAGGACGAAGCCCACGAAGGCCCCTTCCGGCGGGGGCCAGGGGGCCTCCTCCAGGGGGGCGGGGGCCTCCAGGAGGCCGAACTCGTGGAGGAGGCTGCCGAACTCCAGCCTCTCCAGGAAGGCCCTAAGCCCCTCCCGGTCGGGCTCCCGCCCCTGGGCGAGGTCCACCTCCAGGGGGAGGTCGGTGCGCACCCGGGAGAGCTCCAAGGAGAGCCTGAGGTCTTCCAGGTGGGCCTTGATCTTCTCCCGGACGTTTTCCGGCTTCACCCGGTCCAGGTTCTTGAGGAGGTTTTCCAGGCTTCCCCACTCCTTGAGGAGCTTGAGGGCGGTCTTCTCCCCGATGCCCTTGACCCCGGGGAGGTTGTCGGAGGGGTCCCCCACGAGGGCGCGGAAGTCCACCCACTGCTCCGGCCTGAGGCCGTACTTCTCCCAAAGCCACTCCGGGGTGATGAGGTGGCCCTCGGGGTGGAGGACGGCGACGCGGTCGGAGACGAGCTGGTAGAGGTCCCGGTCGGCGGTGAGGATGCGCACCTCGTACCCTTCTTTTTCCGCCTTCTTGGCCAGGGTGGCGAGGACGTCGTCCGCCTCGTAGCCTTGGACCTCGAGGCGGGTAAACCCCAGGAGGTCCACCAGTTCCTTGATGAGGGCGAGCTGCCGGGGGAAGTCCTCGGGGGTCGGGGCCCTCCCCGCCTTGTAGGCCTCGTAGGCCTCGTGGCGGAAGGAGGGGGCCTTGGCGTCAAAGACCACGAAGACGGCCTTGTACCCGTCCTCCTTCAGGGCCTTGAGGAGGCTCTTGGCGAAGCCGTAGACCGCCTGCACCGGTTCGCCCCGGCTCGTGGTGAGGCCCTTCAGGGCGAAGAAGGTGCGGTAGGCCAGGTGGTGGCCGTCCACCAGGAGGACCCGGCCTTTGGGTTCAAAGAGCGGAAGCATCGCCTCCATGCTACTCCAGGGCCACCTGTCCCCGGGTGGCGTCCAGGAGCGCCCTGAGAAAGCTTTCCCGCTCGGGCTTGGGGAGGAGGAGCGCGAAGCGCACGCCCTCCGGGGTGTAGGTCTCCTCGGCCTTCAGGGCGCGGGCCTCCAGGAGGGCGTAGACCCGGCCCACCTCGGCGAAGGGCACGAGGAAGGCGAGCCCCACCCGCTCCACCAAGGGGACCTTAGGCGCCCGCCTTAAGGCCTCCGCTGCCACCCCCCCGTAGGCCCGCACGAGCCCTCCGGCCCCGAGCTTCACCCCGCCGAAGTAGCGCACCACCAGGACCGCCACCCGGTCCAGGCCCTGGGCCTCTATGGCGTGGAGGATGGGCCTGCCTGCGGTGCCCGAGGGCTCCCCGTCGTCAGAGAAGCGGTAGAGGAGGCCGATCTTGTAGGCGTAGCAGTTGTGGGTGGCCTCAGGCTCCCGGTTCTCGGCCAAAAACGCCAAAGCCTCCTCCTCCGAGGCCACGGGGACCGCCTTGGCGATGAAGCGGCTTTTCTGGATCTCCTCCTCGTAGACCACCTTGTCTGCCAGGGTGAGGCTCATGCTTCCTCTAGACCCTTGACTCCGAGGAAGCCCAACGCCCTTAGACCTTGGACCAAACGGGCATCGGCCGTCCAAAGGAGGGCCCTCTTCTTCTCGGCCAGGGCCACGTAGAAGGCATCGTAGGCCCGCGCCTGCCCAAGCTTAGATGACCAACGCAGGGCGGCGAGGGCGAGTTCCCCGTCCTTGGCATAGATCCAGGGAAGTTTGAGAAGAAGGTCCAAGGCCTTTTCCGCGGCCTCCTGGGTCAAGGCGCTGTGGAAGGAGGCCCGCCGAAGGGCCGAGGCCACCTCGGCGGCGAAGAGCCGGGGGACGAAGAGGGACCTCTCCTCCACCACGGCCCGTCGGAGGAGCCTCTGGGCATGTTCCCGCAGGGGATGGCCCGTGGCCGCGGCCACGGCCACGGAGGCGTCAAGGACCCAGGCGCTCGTCATGGGCGCGCCTGTCTTCTTCCATGAGGTCCTGCCCTATGGGGGCTTCCCCGCTGAGGTGGCTTAGCTCTTCCAGAAGGGCGAGGTAGCCTTCCTTTCGCTTGGCCTCCTCAGCGAGGCCTCGGGCCACGAGCTCCTTCAAGGCCTCGCTGGCGCTTACCCGTCGTCCACGGATGAGGGCGAGCCTGTGCGCCAGGCGCTGGACCTCGGCCCACTGGTCTTCCTCCAGCACCACCTGAACCCGGTGAAGCTTCATCCTCACCCCCTTATACCACGTATACCCTGTCTTCCTTCGCCCCCCTGCCGCCCCAAATTCCCGCTAGAGCCTTTTCCCGGGTCCCCATGCTGGCCCAAGCCAGCATGGGGTAGTACTACACCCCCAAGGCCCGGCGGGCCGCCTCCTCCATGCCCGAGGGGTCCGGAAGGAGGCCCGTCCAGATGCGGAAGGCCAAAGCCCCCTGCCAGGCGAGCATGGGAAGGCCGGTCTGGACCTTCAGGCCCTTGGCCTTGGCCTCCCGCAGAAACCGGGTCCAGAGGGGGCGGTAGACGAGGTCCACCACAGCCCCCTCCTCCGGGAAAAGCTCCGCCGGGAGGGGGCTTGCGGAGGGGTCCTCGAGGCCCACCCGGGTGGCGTTCACGAGGAGGCGGGCCTCCCGGGCCTTCTCCAGGGGCACGGCCCTTAGGCCGAACTCCTCCGCCAGGGCGAGGGCCCTTTGGGGGGTGCGGTTCCAGACCCAGACCTCAAGCCCCGCCTCCTTCAGGGCGAAGGCCACGGCCCGCCCCGCCCCCCCGGCCCCCAGCACCAGGGCGGGGCCCTTTAGGGGGATCCCCCCCGCCTTCAGGGCCTCGAGGAAGCCCGGGGCGTCGGTGTTGAAGCCGAAAAGCCGCCCCTCCACCTGGAGGACCGTGTTCACCGCCCCGATCCTTTGGGCCTCGGGGGAGACCCAGTCCAGGTGCGCCAAAGCCGCCTCCTTCAGGGGCAGGGTGAGGTTCACCCCCCTATAGCCCTCCCGCACCGCCCCTAGCCTCACGGGAAGCGCCTCCAGGGGCGTCTCTAGGGCCTCGTAAACCCCCGCAAGCCCCAGGCTTTCCAGGGCAAAGCGGTGCATGGCCGGGGAGAGGGAGTGGGCCACGGGGTGGCCCAGCACGGCGAAGCGCAGCATCCCCTTAAGAATAGCGCGGCTTGGGGCACACTTTTCCCCGTGGGACCTATAGAATAAGGGCGGTGAAAAGGCTTTGGGCTTTGATCCTCCTCCTCCCCCTAGCCTTGGGGAAGACCTACCTCGTGCCCATAGAAGGGGAGATTGACCCCGCCTTGGCGGTCTTCGTGGAGCAGGCCCTCGCCCGGGCCGAAAGGGAGGGGGCGAGCGGCGTGGCCTTCCTCATAGATACCCCGGGGGGGCGGGTGGACGCCGCCATCCGCATCTCCGACCGCATCCTCCAGACCCCTCTCCCCACCCTGGCCGTCGTCCAGAACGCCTTCTCCGCCGGAGCCCTCATCGCCCTCTCCTGCCGCCAGATCGTCATGCTTCCGGGCTCGGAAATCGGGGCCGCCCTCCCCGTGGTGGCCCTGCCTTTCCAGGAGCCCCAGGCGGCGGACCAAAAGGTGATCTCCGCCCTCAAGGGGAAGTTCCGGGCCGTGGCCGAGGCCCGGGGGCGGCCCGTGGAGCTCGCCGAGGCCATGGTGGACCCGAGCCTCGAGGTCCCCGGGCTTTCCGCCAAGGGGGAGCCCCTGACCCTCTCCGCCGACAAGGCGGTGGAGCTCAAGGTGGCCGACCTCAAGGCGGCAAGCCTCTCCGAGGCCCTTCAGGCCGCAGGCTTCAGCCCCGAGGTGGAGCGGCTTTCCCCGGGCCCCCGCGTCCAGGTGGCCCGCTTCCTCACGAGCTCCGCCGTGGCGGGGATCCTCCTCGCCTTGGGGCTTCTCCTCCTTTTGGTGGAGCTTTTCACCCCGGGGTTCGGGGTGGCGGGGGCCTTAGGGCTTGCCGCCCTCGCCCTTTACTTCGCCGGGGGGTGGCTTGCGGGGCTTTCCGGGGCCTTTGAGCTTCTCCTCTTCCTCCTCGGGGTCGCCCTCCTCCTCGCGGAGGCCTTCCTCTTCCCAGGCTTCGGCATCGCCGGGGTCTTGGGGGTGGGGAGCATTTTGGCCTCCGTCTACTTCACCTTCGGGGAGAACGCCCTGCTCGTCCTCTCCGTGGCCGTGATCGCCTTGGGGCTCGGCCTGGTGCTGGTCTTCCGCTACCTCCCGCGGACGAGGCCCGCCCGGGCCTTGGTCCTGGAAAGCGCCATCCAGGGGCACGCCACCGAGGAGGCGGTGGAGGTGGGGGCCATCGGCACCGCCCTCACGGATCTAAGGCCTGGGGGCGTGGCCCGCTTCGGGGCCAAGCGGGTGGACGTGGTGGCGAACCGGGGGTTCATCCCCAAGGGGACCCCGGTGCGCGTGGTGGAGGTCCGGGGCATAACGGTCGTGGTGGAACCGTTGGAGGAGTAGCTATGGAAGGACTGGGCATCGTTTTCCTGGCGGCGGTCGTCCTGCTTTTCGTCTTCCTCTTCTTCAGCTTCATCCCGGTGGGGCTTTGGATCTCGGCCTGGGCAGCGGGGGTCAGGGTTCCCCTCCTCACCCTGGTGGCCATGCGCTTAAGGCGCGTCCCCCCGGCCAAGATCATCTACCCCCTTATCAAGGCCACCAAGGCGGGGCTGGACGTGCGGCTGGACCGCCTCGAGGCCCACTACCTGGCCGGGGGGAACGTGGACCGGGTGGTGGACGCCCTCATCGCCGCCGACAAGGCGGGGATCAAGCTCACCTTTGACCGGGCGGCGGCCATAGACCTCGCGGGCCGGGACGTCCTGGAGGCGGTGCGGGTCAGCGTGAACCCCAAGGTCATCCAGACCCCCATGGTGGCCGCCGTGGCCAAGGACGGGATCCAGCTTTTGGCCACCGCAAGGGTCACGGTGCGGGCCAACATTGACCGCCTGGTGGGCGGGGCGGGGGAGGAGACCATCATCGCCCGGGTGGGGGAAGGCATCGTCACCACCATCGGCAGCGCCAACTCCCACAAGGAGGTCCTGGAGAACCCCGACCGCATCTCCAAGACCGTGCTGGAGAAGGGGCTGGACGCGGGCACCGCCTTTGAGATCCTCTCCGTGGACATCGCCGACGTGGACGTGGGCAAGAACATCGGCGCCCAGCTCCAGATTGACCAGGCGGAGGCCGACAAGAAGATCGCCCAGGCCAAGGCCGAGGAGCGGAGGGCCATGGCCGTGGCCGCCGAGCAGGAGAACCGGGCCCTGGTGGAGGCCATGCGGGCCAAGCTGGTGGAGGCCCAGGCCCAGGTGCCCCTGGCCCTGGCCGAGGCCCTAAGAAAGGGGAACATGGGGGTAATGGACTACTACCGCATGAAGAACATCGAGGCCGACACCGACATGCGGGAGTCCATCAGCCGCGCGGCCAAGCCCGAGGGTGAGGAATGAGCTTAGACGACCTTTTGGGCCTCCTCTTTGTCCTTTTCTTCATCGTCCTCCCGGCCCTCCAGGGGCTTTTCCGCCGGAACCCCCCGCCCGACCTTCCCTTTCCCGTGGAGGGGGAGCTCGAGGCGCCCCCGCCCCCTCCGCCCCCTCCGCGGCGGCCTGAGCCCTCCCTGGAGGTACTCCAGGTCCCGCCCCCCCGGCCCCGGGAGGCGGGCCTCCAGGAGGCGGAGCCGGTGGTGTCTTCCGGGGAGGCGCCCGAGCGACCCAAGGGCAGGCGGCTTAGCACCCGCGCCAAGGATGTGGTTCAGGGAATGATATGGCACGAAATCCTGAAGAAGCCCAAAGGGTTGTGATCCCCCTGGGGAGCGAGGAGGCCCTGGCCTTTCTGGGCCAGGCCGACCGCAACCTCAAGCGCCTGCGGAGCCTCTTCCGGACCTACCTGGGGGACGAGGTCCGCCTCGTCTCCCGGGGGGAGCAGGTGGAGGTCGTGGGGCCTCCCGAGGCCGTGGAGAAGGCGGAGAGGGCCCTCCGGGACCTCCTCGCCCTCCTGCGCCAGGGAGCGGAGCTGGACGAGGCCACGCTGGAGCAGGCGGTCCGCCTGGCGGCGGAAGGGGAGGGGCTTTACCAGGCCACCGAGCCCGAGCTGGAGCTCCAGCTCCCGGGCCGCCTGCGCCCCAAAACCCCGGGGCAGAAGCGGTACGTGGAGGCCATCGCCCGGCACGACATCACCTTCGGCATCGGCCCCGCGGGCACGGGGAAGACCTACCTGGCCGTGGCCATGGCCGTGAGCCACCTTCGGGCGCGCCGGGTGAAGCGCATCATCCTCACCCGCCCGGCGGTGGAGGCGGGGGAGAAGCTGGGCTTTCTGCCGGGGGACATCCAGGCCAAGGTGGACCCCTACCTCAGGCCCCTTTACGACGCCCTCTTTGACATGATTGACGCGGAGCGGTTTGAGCAGTACCTGCAGTCGGGGATCATTGAGGTGGCGCCTTTGGCCTTCATGCGTGGAAGAACTTTGAATGATGCCTTCATCATCCTGGACGAGGCCCAGAACACCACCCCGGAGCAGATGAAGATGTTCCTCACCCGCATGGGCTTCTCCTCCAAGATGGTCATCACGGGGGACGTGACCCAGATTGACCTGCCCAAGCACCAGCGGTCCGGCCTGGTGGAGGCCATTCGCATCCTCAAGGGCATAGAGGGGATCGCCTTCGTCTACTTCAAGGAGTCGGACGTGGTGCGCCACCCCTTGGTGGCCCGCATTATCAAGGCCTACGAGGAGGCGGAGCGTGGTGGAGGTGGTGCGCAATAAGCGCCCTCCCCGGGGGCTTGTCCCCAGGCTTAGGCGGGCCCTGGCCGCCCTCATGGAGGAGCTCGGCGTGGGGGACAAGGGGGTGACGGTGATCCTCACGGGGGACCGCCGCATCCGGGCCTTGAAGCGGGAATGGTGGGGGGAGGACGAGGCCACGGACGTCCTCTCCTTCCCCCACTACGAGCCGGGGGACCCCTTCGTTCCCCCCCACCTCGGGGACATCTGGATCAGCCTGGACACCGCGAGGAGGCAGGCCGAGGCCCGGGGAGCCTCCTTGGAGGAGGAGGTCCTGGTCCTCGCCGCCCACGGGCTTTGGCACCTCCTCGGCCACGACCACCGGGAGGAGGAGGATTGGGAGGGGTTCCGCCGCGTCCAAGAGAGGATCCTCGCCCTCTAAAGGGGGTCTTGCGGTCCTTCGGCTACGCCTGGGAGGGCCTCGCCTACGCCTGGCGGGTCCAGCGGAACTTCCGGGTGGAGGTGGCCTTGGGCCTCCTCGCCTTGGGGCTCGGCCTTTGGCTTGGGGTGGACCTCGTGCCCATCCTCCTCGTGGCCGCCCTGGTCCTCTCCTTGGAGCTCGTCAACACGGCCCTCGAGGCCCTCACCGACCTGGTAAGCCCTGTCTACCACCCCTTGGCCAAGCGGGCCAAGGACACCGCCGCGGCGGCCGTCTTCCTGGCGAGCCTTTTTGCCCTCGGCCTCGGGGCCTATCTCTTTCTTCCCGCCCTTTGGGCCCGGCTTGGGCTAAGCTAGGGGTATGGAATACGAGGAAAGGGAGCTGATCCTGGAGCTCTTTCCAGGAACCTCCCCCGACCTCCTGCCCATAGGGGAGATCCTCTATTACCGGGACGAGGAGGGCCGGGTGGTGATCCTGGAGAAGGGCCCGCCCGAGCTCAAGCTCGTCTTGGAACCCCTTCCGGGAAGCCCCGCCACCCCCCAGGTCTGCGAGGCCTGCCACCGCCACCTTTCCGGGCAGGCGGCCGGGTTTTTCCGCCACACCGTGGGAGGGGACCCGAGGCACCTGCGCTACCTGGTCCTCTGCCAGGACACGGCCCGCTGCGCCAGCCATGCCCCACCCGGGCGTTTGAGGGAGATCCTTCTTCGGGGTATACTCTCCTGAGAAAGGCCCCAGGGCCGCGCGGAGGTCGGCAGCCGCCGGCCTCCCGTTTGCCAGTAGGGGTTAGCGAGGTGACCTATGGCGCGCGAGGTGAAGCTCACCAAGGCCGGCTACGAGCGGCTCATGCAGCAGCTGGAGCGCGAGCGCGAGCGCCTGCAGGAGGCCACCAAGATCCTGCAGGAGCTAATGGAATCCAGCGACGACTACGACGACTCGGGCCTCGAGGCGGCCAAGCAGGAGAAGGCCCGGATTGAGGCCCGGATTGACTCCCTGGAGGACATCCTCTCCCGGGCCGTGATCCTGGAGGAGGGAAGCGGGGAGGTCATCGGCCTGGGCTCGGTGGTGGAGCTGGAAGACCCCCTTTCCGGGGAGCGGCTTTCCGTCCAGGTGGTCTCCCCGGCGGAGGCCAACGTCCTGGACACGCCCATGAAGATCTCCGACGCCTCGCCCATGGGCAAGGCCCTTCTGGGCCACCGGGTGGGGGACGTGCTCTCCCTGGACACCCCCAAGGGCAAGCGGGAGTTCCGGGTGGTGGCCATCCACGGTTGAGACCATGAACGACCAGACCCGCCAGCGCCTGCTCAACCTGGAAGCCTTGGTGGAGGCGGGGTTTGCCCCCTACCCTTACCGCTTCCCCAAGACCCACAGCGCCGAGGCCATCCTCAAGGCCAAGCGGGGTGCCCCCCCTGAGTCCGAGTGGCCGGAGGAGGAGGTGGCCGTGGCCGGGCGCCTCGTGGCCTTGAGGCGCATGGGCAAGGTGACCTTCGCCCACCTCCTGGACGAGACGGGAAGGATCCAGCTCTACTTCCAGAGGGACCTCACGCCCAAGTACGAGCTCCTCAAGAAGCTGGACGTGGGGGACATCCTGGGGGTGAGGGGGCACCCCTTCACCACCAAGACGGGGGAGGTGACGGTCAAGGTCTTGGACTGGACGCCCCTGGTCAAGAGCCTCCACCCCCTCCCCGACAAGTGGCACGGGATCCGGGACAAAGAGGTGCGCTACCGCCAGCGCTACCTGGACCTCATCGTCAACCCCGAGGTGCGGGAGGTCTTCCGCCGCCGCTCGGAGATCGTCCGCTACATCCGGCGCTTCTTTGAAGCCAAGGGGTTTTTGGAGGTGGAGACCCCCATCCTCCAGCCCACCACGGGCGGGGCGGAGGCTAGGCCCTTCAAGACCTACCACAACGCCCTAGACCACGAGTTTTACCTCCGTATCTCCTTGGAGCTCTACCTCAAGCGCCTCCTCGTCGGGGGGTACGAGAAGGTCTTTGAGATCGGGCGCAACTTCCGCAACGAGGGCATTGACCACAACCACAACCCCGAGTTCACCATGCTGGAGGCCTACTGGGCCTACGCCGACTACCAGGACATGGCCGGCCTGGTGGAGGAGCTCCTTTCTGGCCTCGTCCTCCACCTCTTCGGGAGCTACGAGGTCCCCTACCAGGGGCGGGTGCTGAACTTCAAGCCGCCCTTTAAGCGCATCTCCTTCGTGGAGGCCCTGAAGGAGAAAGCGGGCCTTCCCTTTGACCCCCTGGACCTGGAGCGCCTAAGGCTTTGGGCCGACGCCCACCACCCCGAGCTTTCCCAGGTGCCGAACTATAAGCTTCTGGACAAGCTTTTCGGCATCTACGTGGAGCCCGAGCTCCAGGATCCCACCTTTGTCTTTGACTTCCCCCTGGCCATCAGCCCCCTGGCCAAAAGGCACCGGGAGAAGCCGGGCCTCGTGGAGCGCTGGGACCTCTACGCCGGGGGGATGGAGCTTGCCCCCTGTTACTCCGAGCTCAACGACCCCTTGGACCAGAGGGAGCGCTTCCTGGAGCAGGCGAGGCGCCGCAAGGAGGGGGACGAAGAAGCCCCCGAGCCCGACGAGGACTTCCTCCTGGCCCTGGAGTACGGGATGCCTCCGGCGGCGGGCCTGGGCCTCGGGATAGACCGCCTCGCCATGCTCCTCACCGACCAGCCCTCTCTAAGGGACGTCCTCCTCTTCCCCCTCCTCAAGCCCAAGAAGGAGGCGGTGGAAGAAGGGGTTTAGATGGCCGAAAACGCCGCCCGGTTGAGCCTCGTCGTCGCCCTCCTCGTCTTGGGGCTCAAGGCCTTCGCCTACCTCCTCACGGGCTCGGTGGCCCTGCTCTCGGACGCCCTCGAGTCCCTGGTGAACGTGGCCGCGGCGCTTCTCGCCCTCCTGGCCATCCGCTTCGCCCAGCGTCCTCCCGACGAAACCCACCCCTTCGGCCACAGCAAGGCCGAATACTTCTCCGCGGTGCTGGAGGGAGTCCTGGTGGTGCTGGCCGCCTTTCTCATCGCCAAGGAATCCATCCCCCGCCTCCTTCATCCCAGGCCCCTAGGGGACCTGGGACCGGGCCTCCTGGTCAGCCTCTTGGCCTCCCTGATCAACGGCCTTCTCGCCTGGCACCTCCTCCGCCAGGGGAGGCGCCTGCGCTCCCCCGCCCTCACCGCTGACGGCTACCACGTGCTTTCCGACGTGCTCACCTCCGTGGGGGTTCTCGCCGGGGTAAGCCTTGCGTGGGCCACGGGGTTATGGGTGCTGGATCCCTTGCTGGCCCTTTTGGTGGCGGGGGACATCCTCCTCATGGGCTTCCGCCTGGTGCGCCAGTCCGTGGGAGGGCTTATGGATGAGGGGCTCTCCCCGGCGGAGGTGAGCCGGATCCGAAAAACCATCGCCGAGGCCTTGGGGGGAAGGGCCCTCGAGGTCCACGACCTCAAAACCCGCAAGGCGGGAAACCGGGCCTTTTTGGAGTTCCACCTGGTGGTGCCGGGGTCCATGACCGTGGAGGAAGCCCACCGGCTCTGCGACGAGCTGGAACGGGCCCTGGAAAAGGAGTTCCCCGGCCTGGTGGTCACCATCCACGTGGAGCCCGAAAAGGAGCGCAAAGAGTTGGGCAACTAAGGGCCCGTCCCCCAGCGCCCCCGCCCTTTGGCAGGGGTTCATGACGCTCTTTTCCAAAGGCGCATAAAAGCGTAAACTATGGCCCAAGGGAGGGCCCATGCGCAAGAAGCACGACTGGCTCAGGGAAACCTACCAGAAGAGCTTGGAGAAGATGCCCGAGAGGCCTGTGGCCCACCGCACCCTTTCGGACATCGCCCCAGAACCCCTCTACACCCCCGAGGACATCGGGGTCCTGGACCCGGAGTACGAGGAAAAGCGGGGCTACCCCGGGGAGTACCCCTACACCCGCGGGGTCTACGGCTCCATGTACCGGTCCAAGCTCTGGACCATGCGCATGTTCGCCGGCTTCGGCACCGCCGAGCAGACGAACGAGCGCTTTAAGAAGCTCCTGAAGGCGGGCCAGACCGGGCTTTCCGTGGCCTTTGACCTCCCCACCCTCATGGGCTACGACTCCGACCACCCCCTGGCCAAGGGCGAGGTGGGGAAGTGCGGGGTGGCGGTCTCTAGCCTCGCGGACATGGAGATCCTCTTTGAGGGGATCAACCTCGAGGAGGTCACCACCTCCATGACCATCAACAGCCCCGCCAACGCCATCTGGGCCATGTACCTGGCGGTGGCCAAGAAGCGGGGCTACGACTGGAAGAAGCTCGGGGGCACGATCCAAAACGACATCCTCAAGGAGTTCATCGCCCAGAAGGAGTTCATCTTCCCCCCCGAACCCAGCGTGAAGCTGGTCATTGACACCTTTGAGTGGGGGCCCAAGAACGTCCCCAAGTGGAACTTCATCTCCGTCTCCGGCTACCACATCCGGGAGGCGGGCTCCACGGCGGTGCAGGAGCTCGCCTGGACCCTGGCGGACGGCTTTGAGTACGTAGAGGCCGCCCTCAAGCGGGGCCTGGACGTGGACGAGTTTGCCCCAAGGATCAGCTTCTTCTTTGACGTCCACAACGACTTCTTTGAGGAGATCGCCAAGTTCCGGGCGGCCCGGCGCATCTGGGCCAAAGAGATGCGCTACCGCTACAAGGCCAAGAACCCCCAAAGCTGGATGCTCCGCACCCACGCCCAGACCGCCGGGGTCTCCCTCACCGCGCAGCAGCCCCTGAACAACATCGCCCGGGTGGCCATCCAGGCCCTGGCGGCGGTCCTCGGCGGCACCAATAGCCTCCACACCGACGCCTACGACGAGGCCCTGGCCCTGCCCACGGAGGAGAGCGCCACCATCGCCCTCAGGACCCAGCAGATCATCGCCTACGAGACCGGGGTCACCCACACCATTGACCCCCTGGCGGGGAGCTACTACGTGGAGTGGCTCACCGACGAGATGGAGCGCCAGGCCATGGAGATCATTGAGGAGATCCGCCGCATGGGGGGCGTGGTGCGGGCCATTGAGGAGGGGTACTTCCTCCGGGAGCTCGCCGAGGCCAGCTACCGCTACCAGCAGGAGGTGGAGCGGAAGGAGCGGATCATCGTGGGGGTGAACGCCTTCACCGACGAGATTCCCCTGAAGGTGCCCATCCAGCTCGTGGACCCCGAGGTGGAAAGGGTCCAGGCGGAGCGCCTCGCCCGGGTGCGGCGGGAGCGCGACCCCAAGCGGGTGGAGGAGGCCCTTCAGGGCCTAAGGCGCGCTGCGGTAGAGGGGCAGAACACCATGCCCCACTTCGTGGAGTGCGCCCTGGCCTACTGCACCCTGGGGGAGATGATGGACGTGCTTCGGGAGGTCTACGGCACCTACCAGGAGCCGGCCTACGTGTAGGAGGGGTAAGATGCAAGGCGTGGATCGGCGCATACGGGTGCTCATCGCCAAGCCGGGCCTGGACGGGCACGACCGCGGGGCCAAGGTGGTGGCTCGGGCCCTGAGGGACGCGGGGATGGAGGTGATCTACACCGGGCTCCGCCAGACCCCGGAGATGATCGTCTCCGCCGCCATCCAGGAGGACGTGGACGCCATTGGGCTTTCCATCCTTTCCGGGGCCCACATGCACTACTTCCGCGAGGTGAAGCAGCTTTTGGACGAGCAGGGGGCCTCGGACATCCTCCTCTTCGGCGGAGGGATCATCCCCGACGAGGACGTGCCCAAGCTGAAGGCGCTGGGCGTGGCCGCCGTCTTCGGCCCCGGGACCAGCACCCAGGAGATCGTGGACTTCCTTAGGAAGGCGGTGCCGGAGCGCTGGAAGGCCCAGGGGCTCGCATGAAGGCCATCCAGCTCTACTACCCCCCGGAGTGGGCCCACTGCTACGGGTGCGGTTACCTGAACGCCCACGGGCTCCACATAAAGACCTATTGGGATCCGGAGAAAGGGGAAAGCGAGACCCGCTTCACGCCCCGCCCCTACCACACCGCCATCCCCGGCTTCGTCTACGGGGGGCTTCTCGCCTCCCTGGTGGACTGCCACTCCACCGCCACCGCGGCCGCGGCCAAGGCCCAGGCCGAGGGGCTTTCCCTGGAGGCCACCCCTCTCCGCTTCGTCACCGCAAGCCTCAAGGTGGACTTCCTCAAGCCCACCCCCCTAGGCCCCGAGCTCCTCCTGGTAGGCCGGCCTAGGGAGGTCAAGGGCAGGAAGGTGGTGGTGGAGACCGAGCTCTACGCCGAGGGAGCCCTCACGGTTCGGGGGGAGGCGGTCCTGGTTCAAATCGCCGGGGGCTTCGGCGGCGGGGCGGGCTAGCCCTCGAGGCCCGGTAAACACATCAGAAAAATTGCGGTTGACACGCTCAACCCCCTTGGTCTATCCTGGACCCCGGCCTTAAGGGCCGGGGAGCCATATGTTCCAGCAGCTAGCCGCACGACTCCAGGAGGCCATTGACCGGCTCAGGGGCCGGGGCCGGATCACGGAGGAGGACCTGAAGGGGACCCTCCGGGAGATCCGCCGCGCCCTCATTGAGGCCGACGTGAACCTGGAGGTGGCCCGGGCCTTCGTGGAGGAGGTGCGGGAGCGGGCCTTGGGGCGGAAGGTCCTGGAGAGCCTCACCCCGGCCGAGGTGGTCCTGGCCACGGTCTACGAGGCCCTGAAGGAGGCCCTGGGCGGGGAGCCCAAGCACCCCCAGCTCAAGGACCGGAACGTCTGGTTCCTCGTGGGGCTCCAGGGGTCGGGGAAGACCACCACCGCCGCCAAGCTCGCCCTCTACTACAAGGGGAAGGGGCGGCGTCCCCTCCTGGTGGCGGCGGACACCCAGCGCCCGGCGGCGCGGGAGCAGCTCCGCGTCCTGGGGGAGAAGGTGGGGGTACCGGTCCTCGAGGTCCAGGACGGGGAAAGCCCCGAGTCCATCCGGCGGCGGGTGGAGGAGCGGGCCCGCCTGGAGGTGCGGGACCTCGTCCTGGTGGACACCGCCGGCCGCCTCCAGATTGACGAGCGCCTCATGGAGGAGCTCGTGCGCCTCAAGGCGGCGCTGCGCCCCGACGAGGTCCTCCTCGTCCTGGATGCCATGACGGGCCAGGAGGCCCTCTCCGTGGCCCAGGCCTTTGACGAGCGGGTGGGGGTCACGGGCCTCGTCCTCACCAAGCTGGACGGGGACGCCCGGGGCGGGGCCGCCCTCTCCGCGCGGCGGGTCACGGGCAAGCCCATCTACTTCGCCGGGGTTTCCGAGCGGCCGGAGGGCTTGGAGCCCTTCTACCCCGACCGCCTCGCGGGCAGGATCCTCGGCATGGGGGACGTGGCCACCCTGGCGGAGAAGGTGCGCCAGGCGGGCCTCGAGGCCGAGGCGCCCAAGTCCGCCAAGGAGCTCACCCTGGAGGACTTCCTCAAGCAGATGCAAAACCTCAAGCGGCTGGGTTCCTTCTCCGAGCTCCTAAAGCTTCTTCCCGGGGTGGGCCGGGCCCTGCCCCAGGGGTTCCAGGTGGACGAGCGGGCCTTCAAGCGCCTGGAGGCCATCGTCCTCTCCATGACCCCGGAGGAGCGCAAGGACCCCCGGATCCTCAACGCCTCCCGCAGGCGGCGCATCGCCAAAGGAAGCGGCACCACGGTTCAGGAGGTCAACCGGCTGGTCAAGGCCTTTGAAGAGACCAAGGCCCTGATGAAGTCCCTGGAGCGCCGCAAGGGCCGGGGACTCATGGGAATGTTCAGGAGGTAAGCGCATGGTCAAGATCCGTCTGGCTCGGTTCGGTTCCAAGCACAACCCCCACTACCGCATCGTGGTCACCGACGCCCGCAGGAAGCGGGACGGCAAGTACATTGAGAAGATCGGCTACTACGACCCCCGGAAGACCACGCCCGACTGGCTCAAGGTGGACGTGGAGCGGGCCCGGTACTGGCTCTCCGTGGGCGCCCAGCCCACGGACACCGCCCGCAGGCTCCTCCGCCAGGCGGGGGTCTTCCGGCAGGAGGCCCGGGAGGGCGCCTGAGGGGAAGGCCGGCCTACGCCCCGGGAAGTCCCCGGGGCCTTTCGTTTAGCATGAACGTATGAAGGACGTGGTGGAGTACCTGGTGCGCTACCTGGTGGACCGCCCCGAGGCGGTGCGGGTCCAGGTGCGTAGGGGCAAGGAGGGCACGGTCTACCTGGTGGAGGTCGCCCCGGAGGACAAGGGGCGGCTCATCGGCAAGGGGGGGAGGGTCATTGAGTCCCTCCGCACCGTGGTCCGGGCGTACGCCAAGCGCAAGGTGGGCGTGGAGGTGCGCTGACGCCGCGGCGGAAGGACCTGGCATAATGAGGGTATGCGCCTGGTGGAGATCGGCCGGTTCGGCGCCCCTTACGCCCTGAAAGGGGGCCTCAGGTTCCGGGGAGAGCCCGTGGTGCTCCATTTGGAGCGGGTCTACGTGGAAGGCCACGGGTGGCGGGCCATTGAGGACCTCTACCGGGTGGGGGAGGAGCTGGTGGTCCACCTGGCGGGCGTCACCGACCGCACCCTGGCCGAGGCCCTGGTGGGGCTTCGCGTCTACGCGGAGGTGGCCGACCTCCCCCCCTTGGAGGAGGGTCGGTACTACTACTTCGCCCTCATCGGCCTGCCCGTGTACGTGGAGGGGCGGCAGGTGGGGGAGGTGGTGGACATCCTGGACGCCGGGGCCCAGGACGTCCTCATCATCCGGGGCGTAGGGGAGAGGCTCAGGGACCGGGCGGAGCGGCTCGTGCCCCTGCAGGCCCCCTACGTGCGGGTGGAGGAGGGGGGGATCCACGTAGACCCCATCCCCGGCCTCTTTGACTGATGCGCTACACCGTCATCACCCTTTTCCCCAACCTCGTCCGCCCCTGGCTGGAGGAGTCCCTCCTGAAGAAGGCCCTGGAGCGGGGCCTGATCCGGGTGGAAGTGGTGGACCTCAGGGCCTTCGGCCTCGGCCGGCACCGCACGGTGGACGACACCCCTTACGGCGGCGGGGCGGGGATGGTGATCCGTCCCGACGTGGCGGTGGCGGCCCTGGAGCGGGCGCTCCCGGCGGACGAGGTGGTGCTCCTCTCCCCGGCGGGGAGGCCTTTCACCCAGAAGGTAGCGGAGGAGCTCGCCGGAAAGGAGCACCTCGTCCTCCTGGCCGGCCGCTACGAGGGGTTTGACGCCAGGGTGGAGGCCTTCGCCACCCGGATCCTCTCCATCGGGGACTACGTCCTCATGGGAGGGGAGGTGGCGGCCCTGGCGGTCCTCGAGGCCACCGCCCGCCTCGTCCCCGGGGTGATCGGGGACCCGCAAAGCCACCGGGAGGACTCCTTCGTCCGCGGCCTTCTGGACTACCCCCAGTACACCCGTCCCCCCGAGTTCCGGGGGCTTAGGGTGCCCGAGGTCCTCCTTTCGGGCCACCACCAGGAGGTGGAGAGGTGGCGGCGGCAGGAGGCCTTGCGCCGCACCCTGGCCCTGCGGCCCGAGCTCGTCGCCCGGGCGCCCCTTAGCCTCTTGGAGGCCCGCTTGCTTGCGGAAATGGACCGGGAGGAGTAAACTTGGGGCTGTTTGCCCATGAACCCGCCGAGGGTTCCTCTGGGGAAGGAGGGAGCATGAACCGAGGAGCGCTCATCAAGCTGGTGGAGTCCCGCTACGTTCGCACGGACCTTCCCGAGTTCCGTCCCGGCGACACCGTCCGGGTGTCCTACAAGGTCAAGGAGGGCAACCGTACCCGCATCCAGGACTTTGAGGGCATCGTGATCCGCATCCGCCGCAACGGCTTCAACACCACCTTCACCGTGCGGAAGGTGAGCTACGGCGTGGGCGTGGAGCGCATCTTCCCCCTGCACTCCCCCCTCATCCAGAAGATTGACATCGTCCAGCGGGGCCGGGCGCGCCGGGCCAAGCTCTACTTCATCCGCAACCTCTCCGACCGGGAGATCCGCCGCAAGCTCCGGGCCGACCGGAAGCGGATTGACCAGGACCGGGCCGCCGAGCGGGCCGCCAAGGAGGAGGCCCAGAAGGCCCAGGAGCCCGAGGCCTCTCAGGAGTAAAGGGAGCGCGGGGTGGGGGGCGGCCAGGCCGCCCCCCTTCGGCTTAGGGAAGGAAGCCCAAGGACCGGGCCCGGGAGAGGGCCTCCACCCGGTTGCGGGCCTCCAGCTTGGCGTAGAGGCTTTCCAGGTGGCTCCGCACCGTCTCCGGGGAAAGGCGAAGGGCCCGGGCGATCTCCTTGGTGGAAAGGCCCTCGGCCAGGAGGCGGAGCACCTCCTCCTCCCGCGGGGTGAGGGCCGGGATGTCGGGGGCGGTGAGCCGCTCCTCGCCCTGCCGGATCCGGAGAAGCCGCCGCTTGAGCTCCGGGGCCGAGAGCTCCTTGGAGAGGTAGGCGTCGGCCCCCGCCTTGTAGGCCTCCAGGAGCAGGGCGGGCTCCTGGTAGGTGGTGAGGAGGATGACGAGGCCGCGGTAGCCCATCTCCCGCAGGCGCCGGGCGCAGGTGAGGCCGTCCATCCCCGGCATGCGCAGGTCCAGGAGGACGGCGTCGGGGGCCTTCTCCAAGGCCTTCTCCAGGGCTTCCTCCCCGGTGCCCGCCTCCGCCACCACCTCGAGGCCTTCCGCCTCGAGGGCCGCCTTGAGCCCCAGGCGGAAGAGGGGGTGGTCGTCCGCCACGAGAAGGCGCACGCTTCCATCCTAAGCCCTGGCGTATACTCAAGGCATGCCCCTTACCCTGAACCAGCTGGCCGAGCTTTCCGGCCGGGCCTCGGAGCACGTGCTCGCCGAGGAGGTGGAGGAAACGGGGACGCCTGCGGAGGAGATCCTGGCGCGCCTAAGGGAGCGCCTCGCCGTGATGCGGGACTCGGTGCGGCGGGGCCTCGCTTCCGATGCCCCCAGCGTGGCGGGCCTGGTGGGGAAGAACGCCAAGACCCTCTGGGAGGCCCCTGACCCCCTGCAAGACCCCCTTCTCAAGCGGGTACAGGCCTACGCCATGGCCGTGAACGAGGAGAACGCCCGCATGGGGCGGATCGTGGCCGCCCCCACGGCGGGGAGCGCGGGGACGCTTCCCGGGGCCCTTCTGGGCGTGGCGGACCACCTGGGGATCCCCGACGAGGAGCTCCTCATGCCCTTGGTCCTCGCTGGGGGGGTGGCGAAGATGATCGGCCGGGTGATCCACATCGCCGGGGCGAGCGGGGGATGCCAGGCCGAGATCGGCTCCAGCGCCGCCATGGCCGCGGCGGCCGTCACCGAGCTTTTAGGCGGCACCCCGGAGGCCTGCGCCCACGCGGCGGCTTTGGCCCTGCAGAACACCCTGGGCCTGGTCTGCGACCCCGTGGGGGGGTTCGTGGAGGTGCCCTGCGTGATGCGGAACGGCTTCTACGCCGTCCACGCGGTGAGCGCCGCCTCCATGGCCCTCGCGGGGATCCGGAGCGTGATCCCGCCCGACGAGGTGGTCCTGGCCATGGCGGGCATCGGCCGCCTCCTCCCCCTGGAGCTCAAGGAAACCGGCCTGGGGGGCTTGGCGGACACCCCCACAGGCCGGAGGCTGGCGGAAGAGGCGCTGAAGAAGACGTAGCCCTACTCCTCGCCTTTGGCGATGGGCACCCCCACCAGGTTGCCCCACTCGGTCCAGGAGCCGTCGTAGTTCTTCACGTGGGGGTAGCCCAGGAGGTACTTGAGGACGAACCAGGAGTGGCTGGACCGCTCGGCGATGCGGCAGTAGACGACGATGTCCTTGTCTTTGGTGATCCCGAGGGGCTCGTAGAGGGCCCGGAGCTCCTCGGCGCTTTTGAAGGTGCCGTCGGGGTTCACCGCTTTGGCCCAGGGGATGTTCTTCGCCCCGGGGATGTGGCCGGCGCGGAGGGCCCCCTCCTGGGGGTAGTCGGGCATGTGGGTGAGCTCCCCGCGGTACTCCTGGGGGCTACGCACGTCCACCAGGGCGCCCTTGCCTTCCTTCACCTTGATGATGTGCTCCAGGACGTCGTCCCGGTAGGCCCGGATGGACTCGTCCCGGTAGGGGACCTCGTAGCGCCCCGGGGGGTAGGAGGGGACCTCGGTGGTGAGGGGGCGGCCTTCCTCCACCCACTTTTGCCGCCCGCCGTTCATGAGCCGCACGTCCTTGTGGCCGTTGTACTTGAAGAACCAGAAGGCGTAGGCGGCCCACCAGTTGTTCTTGTCCCCGTAGAGGACCACGGTGGTGTCGTTGGAGATGCCGAGCCTTTCCATGAGCTTGGCGAACTCCTCCTCGCTGATGAAGTCCCGGACCACCGGGTCCCAGAAGTCCCGCTGCCAGTCAATCTTCTGGGCCCCCGGGATGTGCCCGGTGTCGTAGAGGAGGATGTCCTCGTCCACCTCGAGGACCCGTACCTTGGGGTCCTCCAGGTGCTCCTGGACCCAGTCGGTGCTTACCAAAACCTCCGGGTGGGCGTATCCCATAACCACCTCCCGGGGGCACTATACCCTTGAGCCTGTGGATGTTAAAGGGCGGAGGACACAATGTGTCCTTTGGAAAGGCGCCTGGCCACGCCGGTTTGCTTGACAGGGGGAAGGGGCCATGCTAGGCTATCTAGCGGCTGCGGGCGGCTAGCTCAGTGGAAGAGCGCTCGCCTCACACGCGAGAGGTCGTAGGTTCAAGTCCTACGCCGCCCACCAGCTCCAGGACGCAAAGCTTCCCCCCACGGTAGCGTGGGGGGAAACCCTTTAGCCGGTTTATCAGCCGGTCTATCCGTTCAGGCTTGGGCGCGGGGGGCGGGGTAGAGAAGTTCTTCCAGGTCCAGCACCCACCCCCGGCGCTCCTCCTCCAGAAGGTGGCGGTACACATTCAGGGTGATGGTGGGGCTGGCGTGGCCCAGCCGCTCACTCACCACCTCCAGGGGCACGCCCCGGGAGAGGGCCAGGGTGGCCCAGGTGTGCCTGAGGTCGTGCACCCTCACCCGGCCCAGGCCCGCCCTTTCCGCCAGGCGGCGCAGGTAGTGGTTGAACGCGTCCGGATCCACGGGCTTTACCCCGCCCACCAGGAAGAGCCCGTCCACCTCCTCCGGGGTGAGCCTTGCCAGAAGCTCCTCCCTCCGGGCCTTCAGGCGAAGGAGGAGGCCACGGGGCAAGGGCACCTTGCGCTTGGCCGTGGGGGTCTTGGGCTCGGAGAAGGCTCCCCTTCCGGCCACCTTTACCCAAGCCCGTCCCACGGTAAGCTCCCCGGCCTCCAGGTCTATGTCCCGCCATTGCAGGGCCAGGGCCTCGCCCCGGCGGAGCCCGGTTTCCAGCATGAGCCGGAGGAGCAGGGCCATGTCCTTGGACCGGGAGGCTTCGGCGGCCTCCAGAAGCCGGGCCACCTCGTGGGGCTCCAGGGCCCTGGCCGCCTTCTCCCCCTTGGGCAGGCGCACCTTCACGGCTTCGGCGGGGTTTCTGGCCACCAGTTCCAGCCGTAGGGCCTCCCGGAAGAGGGCCTTGAGCCGCATGAGCACCCGGCCCACGGTGCGGGGGGCGTAGCCTGCTTCCACCACCCGGTCCACGGCGGCCCGCACATGGACCGGCTTCACCTCCTGGAGCCGCATGCGGCCCAGGGGGTCGTGGGCCTTGGGGTCCTTGAGGGAGGGGAGGGCGTGGGCCAGCTCGTCCAAGGCCAGGCGGATGGAGTTCGGCCTAAGCCCCTCCCGCTCCAGGCGCTTCAGGTACTCCAGGGCGAAGTCCCGCGTGGTGAGCCTGGAAGGGTCGGTGAGGAGCCCCTTGGCCTGGGCGGCCACCATATCCGCCAGGGCCCTTTCGGCCTCCTTGCGGGTTTCGCAATGCTTCTCCCGCTTGACCTTCCGGCCCGTGGCGGGGTCTACCCAGGTGAGTTGGGCCACCCACTTCCCCTTGCCCTTGTGGTAGAAGACGCTTCCGCCCCCTTTGCCGCGCCTTCGCATCACCACCTCCTACGCTTCCTCCCCTTGCGCCAAAGCCACCGGGCCCGGCGTAGGGCCCACCGCTTGCCCACCCGGCCCCGGGCCAGCATCTTGGCGAAGCGAAGCCAGGACCAGAGCTTTCTAAGGTTCACGGTACTCCTTCCCCCCCAAGAACGCCTCCACGGCGGCCCTCGGGATGCGCCAAACCCGGCCCACCTTCACCGCGTGGAGCTTTTTGGCGTAGATGAGCTTTTCCACCGTCTTGCGGCTAACCCGGAGGAGCTTGGCCACTTCCTCCACGGTCAAGACTTCTCCTTGCATGCCCGTAAGATACCACAGAAGCCCGGAGGAGGGTAGTGAGGGGTGTTCATTCGCGAAATCTTTCTTTCGCGAAGAACGGGGGGGGTGGCCTCGAGGCCCGGGCAACCCGTCAACCCATGACGCGAAGGGGGAGTAGCCTGGGGGGTTGCCCCAGGGCTTTTTTCCCAGGCGAAGGTTTGCGCCATTTTCCCCCACACGCTGAAGGGGAAGGTCCTCCCCCTCGTGTGGGGAAGGTTCTGGGTCTTTCTAGCCCGTGCCGTTTTCCAAGGAGGGCTACCCCTCCTCGTCCAAGGGCCACTCCTCCGCCACGGCAAAGGAGAGGGGATGGGGTTCCGCCTTCGGCGCGGCGGCCAGGGCCAGCTTGAGGGCCAGGGCGGCCACCCGGGCCTTGTGCTCCGGGTTGAGGCCTTCCGCCTCCTCCAGGGCCTTCTCCAGGACCGCCACGGCCTTGCCCCCAAGCCCGGCCAGGCGCGTGCGCCAGGCCTCGGCCTCCTCCCACCGGGCGCGGGCGGCCTCGTACCGCTCAGTCCACTTCGGCTTCGCCTTCGCCTTCCTCATCTTCCACCTCCTTGAGCTTGAGCCCGGAGAAGAGGGCTTCCAGCGCCTTGCGGAAGTCTTTGCCCAGGTCCTCGGCCAGGGCCTCGGGGAAGGCCCGGAGGGCGTACCTCCCCCACATGGGCAGGCCAAGGTCCAGGGCCCGGTCCTTCCCCCCTCTCCGGGCCTGTGAGAGGTAGCCCAGGTGGGCGCACTTCCTGCAGAGGAGCCCCCGGCGGACCAGGTAGAGCACCCGGCGCTTTCCCCCACACCCGGGGCACACAAACTGCCACTCGTGGCCGAAGGGGCGTTCCACGCCCACCAGGCGCACCACCTGCTCCCCGAAGGTCAAGCAAACGGGCGGCCTCTCGGGGAGGGGGCGGCCCGTCTTCATCCGCCACCACTCCGAAAGCCACACGGCCCAGACTTGGGGGGTTCGTTCGGCAATCCCCTCCCAGGGCCTTCCCGGCCCTCTCCCCAGCCCGGGGAGAGGGCCGCGCCTTCCCGCCCCGAGGGCGGCCCTAAGCGCCAGTTCCAGGTCCTTGATTTGCCCCATCGTCTAACCTCCTTGCCGAAGAGGCTAGAAGAAAAAACCTCTTCGGCCTCGTCAATGGCCCGCATGGGGCACCTCCACCTCTACCCCCAGGCAGGGGGCGCTTTTCGCGTGCGCTATCTCCCCGAAAGCGCGTGCGCGTTCCCCTCCTAACGGGGGGTTTATCGCGTCCTGCACGGGCAAAACCCTCGCGCACGCTATGCGCACGGATGCGCACGCATGGGGGAGAAGCCCCGTCCTGGACGGCACAGGGTGCGTGCGCGTTTTCTTCCTCGTCCGGGACGGCGTTCCCGGGAAAACGCGCACGCGCCTCACGCTCCTACCTCCTCACGCCGCTTCACCCGGGCCCGGGCGACGGGCTCAAGCCGGGGCGGGTTTCCGGCCCAGACCCCCAGAAGCTCCACCTCCTGGGCTCCGGGCCAGGCCTCCTCCAGGAAGGCCAGGCGCTCCACCAGCCAAGCCTCCAAGCTCGGGGCGTTCTGCCCGGGCCAGGCGGCGTGGGCCTCCAGGTCCTCCTCCGAGGGGAGGGCCAGGGCCCAGTAGAGCACCCGGCCATCGGCCACCACCCGGAGCTTGGGCGGGCGCATGGCGCGCACCTTGGCGGCCAAGGCCGGGGCCAGGGTGATGAGCTTCCGCCAGGGGCTCATAGCTCCACCTCCACCTCGTCCTCCTCCAAGGCGGGGGCGCGGCTGGGGACTACCTTGAAGAGGCGCCCCCCTGCCTTCTTGGCCAAGGCCTCCAACTCAGCGCGTGCGCATTCCTCCGAGTTTTGCGATGGGGAAGCCACTTCCGAACGCGCACGGGGTTTTTCCTCTCCAGAAGGGCGTTCCTCAGGTGGGCGTGCGCGGTCGTGCGCATGGCGTGCGCGTTGGTTTTCCTCGTTCAGGACGGCGTTCTCCCCGGCTTTTGCGGGGAACGCGCACGCGGTTTGGGGGAGAAGGAGCACGCACGTTTCCCCGGTGAGGGGGTGCACGTAGCTCCCCCCCTCACCCAGCTCCCGGGCCAACCGCTCGGGCTCGGGGAGGAGCCGGAAAGCGGCCTCCTCCAGGGGCGCGCCCTCAACGGGGCGGATGGCCAGGCGGTTCCCGTCCCTCTGCACGTCCACCAGCCCGGCGGCTTCGGCCTGGTCCACCCACTTCTGCACGGTGCGCTTGGCCCACCGCAGGTGTCGGGCCAACTCCTTCACGTAGACGGCCACGGCCCCCTCGGGGACGTTCTTCCCGGCGGCCTCCTCCACCTTGGCCTCGTGCACCTCCCGCACGGCCACGGCCAGGGCCAGGGCCTGCGGGCTCACGGTGTGGACGCTCCGGGCCAGGGGGCGCGCGGCCAAGTGGTAGGCCAGGGCGTAGTCCTCCAGGGTGGCCACCAAGCGCCCCTCCCGCGCTTCCCTCCGGGCGTGGTGGAGGAGGGCCGCCACCTTGACCAGGGTGAGGAAGCGGCCAAAGTCCCTCCGGAGGCGGGTCAGGTCCTCGGGGAGGTCCTGGGCCTCCAGGAGCCGGGCGATGGCCGGGGCAAAGGGCACCACCACCTCCACTTGGGGAAGGGCCTCGTAGAGGGCGTGCCAGGGGGCGGGGTCCACCTCGGGCCGCGCCCCCCTAGCCTCCCGTTCCGCCAGGGCCTGGACCACCCGGAGGGTGTGGCCCTTGCTGTCGTTCATGTAGAGGGAGAAGGTGCGCGTTTCGTTGTCCTCTTTGGTCAGCCCCTTGGTGAGCGTGGTGATGAGCCCGGTGGGGCCGGGGCGGACGATTTCCCGGGCGGCCATGCGCCCCTGGGGGGTCTTCTCCACGGTGAGGTAGCGGATTTGCCCTTCCGAGAGGAGGGTGCGCACCAGGTACAGCACTTCCTCGGAGTTCAGCCCGTCCTCCTCGTAGAGCACCAGGTGGCGGTGCCGGAAGTCCACATCCGCGTACACCAGGGCCTTGGCGCTCATGCTGGAAAGCTCGTAGTAGCCCCTGGGGGGGATGAGGGCCAGGGTCTGCTTCACCAGGAAGGACTTCCCCGAGGAGGAACGCCCCTTGACCAGGACGCTGATGGGGGCTTCCGTCCTGGCGGAAAGGAAGGCCAGGTAGAGAAGCCCCCGGTTCTCCTCCTCCCCCACCACCCCAAGCTCCCCGATGGTGCGGATGGCGCGGTGGAGCAGGGCGGGGTCCTCGGAGAGTTCCCGGGCGGCTTCCCGGGCTTCGGGAGTGATGGGAGGCGCTTCCTCCTCCCGGGCCTGAGCGTCCCGCGTGGCCCGGTAGCGGGCCCAGTCCTTCCGGAGGGCGGCCACGCTCACCCCGGTCTTCTTCTTGAGGGTCAGGAAGAGGGCTTCCACCTCGGCATCCAGGAAGCCCCCCTCGTAGACAGCCTTGAAGAGCTCGGGGAGAAGGGCGGGAAGGGTTTCCGCCTTGGCTTCTCCCACCCGCTTGAGGAGGTCTTGGAAGGTCATGCCCACCTCCTCATCCGGGCGTAGACGCGGGCCCGGTAGGTGCGGGGCCCGGAGGGGGCAAGAGAGGGCTCCAAGGCCAGGGGGCGGGAAGCCCCCACCTCCAGCCCCCACCTCGCGGCGGCCCGGGCTTCGGCCTCGGGGAGTCCGGCGCTCATGGCGGCGGCCACCAGGGCCTCCTCCGCCTCCCGGGGGTCCAGGCCGTGGGGGAGGAGCCCCCCGGCGGCCACGGCGTAGCGGATGAGCGTGTTGTGCCTCTGCCCCTCCGGGGTGTGGGCCACTTGGGCGGCGTAGGCCTGGAGAAGGGCCTGCAGGCGCTTGGGGCTCACCCCTTCCACCGGGGTCCAAACCTCCCTCGGAGGAGGCGGCGGGGGGAGGAGCCGGGCCAGGAGGGGGGCAGGCACCGGGGGAAGCTCCTCCGGCCTCCTCAAGGGCACCTCCCAGACGTAGGCTCCCGTGGGGAGGGTCGTGGGAGGGGCCACCAGGTAGCTCCTCCCGAGTCCCCGAAGGTCCACCCCGGGGATGGCCCTCACGCTGGCGGAAAGCCGCCCCACCGCCTCCGGGGGAAGGCGCAGGTAGACGTGCACCCCCCCGCGTGGGGTCCTGGCCCGGGGGGCCTCCAGGAGGGTGGGGTGCTCCTCCTTCAGGCGCTCCCAGGCCTCGGGGTCGTCAAAGTCCAGCACCAGCACCTCGGGGGCGGGGAGGATGCCCGCCCCGGCCTGGGGGCAGGACCGCCACCAGGCCTCGAGGGTGGCCGGGTCCCGGGAGGCCTCCTTGAGGCCGTGGGGCACCAGCCGGGGGTGGGGGCGCTTCTCCCCGGGGAGGAGGGGAAGGACGGCGTAGCCCAGACGGGCGTAGCCCAGGACGTGCTCAATCGGCCTCATTACTCACCTCCTCCTCCTGGGCCAGGGCCGCGTCAATGAGAAGGTCAATCCGCTTGCGGGCGTCAATGCGCTCCCCCCAAGGAAGGGCCAGGAAGATAGCTTGAAAAGCGTCTAGCAAGATGGCGGTTTCCTCTTTGGCCCCCTCGGGCGTTATGATGACCACAACGGCGCGCACGGCCACCCCCTACCGCCCCCGGGGCCCCATCCCGGGGGTTTTTTCAATCTCTTCCAGCCTACCCTCCAAGATGGCCTCGGCCACGCGAAGCGGCACCAGCCAGCGCCGTCCCAAGCGCACCCCATAGCGCCGGGCAATCGCATAGGCCAAATCCCTCCCAACTTTGTCCCGTCCCAGGTAATCTCGCAGTTCTTCCGGCGTGAGCAACCTCTTCTCGTGCATGGCTCCATGTTTTCGTGGTAAAACGGGAATAGCAATGGCTGTATCCGTAACGGTAGCCGTAACGCTAACCGCCCACCCGGTTAGGGTGCCCGTAGCCTGGGCCGATGGGCCCGAGGAGCTTCCCGAATGGGAGGGGGTTTCCCCCTTGGCCGCTTTTCTCTCAACCGAGAGGGGCACATGGAGGAAACATGTGCTTCAACGGCCAGCCCGAAGCGTCTTCCCCAGGCTCGTGCGCAGGTCCCTCCTGGCTCAGGACTTGCCTCAAGGAAAACCCGTTTCGCCTCTTGAGGCCCTGTCCCGGGTATTCAGGACGGCGTTGAAAGACTCAAACCCCTACGCCAAAGGAAGCCCTACGCGGGAAGCCGTTCTCTGGGCCGCAGAGAACGCGGGCCTTCTCGTCCCCTTCAAGGTGGAAAGGGCCGCATGGCCTCCTCTGGTTTCGGGGGAGGATTTGGTTTCGTGGTTGGCCGCGGCCTACGCCGTAGGGGCTTGGCGCATCGTCCTTCGCCTTCTCAGCGATGGGCACTCGTACAAGGAAATCCGCCGGGAAGTCTTCTCCAGGTTCGGGCTAGAGTTTGCTTCCGGGTCCAATGACCTAGTGAGAAGCCAGTCCGGTAACTCACCTGATATTCCCCTATGGGCCCTGAATGTCCTGGAAGCCCTCTGGCGCAAGAAGCCCAAGACTCAAGTAGTCCGGGCTTGGCTTAGAGAGGCCGCCCTTAGCGGGCTGGTTCTTGACAGCCGGGGTGAGTTCTGGCCCTTCTTCTCTAACCGTCCCGAGGAGCCGGAGCTACCTCTTGCGGCCCCTAAGTGGGTTGCTACGGGCGGGGTTTACCACCTCGCCCTCCTCCAACTGGCTCAGGCGCGAAAGAAAGAGCGTCTATGCGTCTGGTGTGGTGGGGGCATTTTGGGCCGGGGGGACAAGCGCTACTGCTCCAACGCATGCCGTCAGGCGGCCTATAGGGCCAAGAAAAAGGTGGGGACTATCTGAGCTTGCCTGATGAAGGCGCACCTCGAGGCTCCTCGGCCTCCTCAATGTTTCCTAGAACGACTCTACGGCCAGCCGGTTTATCAGCCGGTCTATCACCCCGGAAATGGCCGGCTATCGGAGTAAATTCCAGGAAGTGCTATTGGAGAAAACCGCGTCTGGAAGGGAGAAAACGGAAGATGACGGGGGTTCTGGGCTTGCCTCACACGCGAGAGGTCGTAGGTTCAAGTCCTACGCCGCCCACCAAAGGAACTCCCCCCGCCCGAGGGCGGGGGGGGAGCCGGTTTTTAGCGGCGGACCACCTGGGCGTCCTTGGGGTAGCGCTTGAGCTGGGCCTCCGTGAGGTTGGTCCGCTTGAACTCCACCACCTTGAGGTCGGCGAGGACCTTTCCCTTCTCGTCCAGGAAGACGAAGCGAAGGGGCCTGGGGTCGGCCTTGAGGATGTATAGCTCCATTGCGGCGAAGCCCTGGTTTTCCTTGCTTCGGCCCACGAGCTTCCAGGCCACCCCTTCCGGTAGGCGCACCTCGCCCTCGAGGCGGAGCTCCACCTGCTCCGAAAGGGCCTTAAGGTCGCCCAAGCCCTGGGGGGCGAAGCCCAGGCCTTGGATCTTGGCCTTCTCCCTGGGGGAGATGACCAGCTGGTTGGTGAGGTAGAGGTAATTCCACACCTCCTTCTCGGTGATCACGGTGAAGTTCCCCTCCAGGGAGCCCGGCTTCAAAAACTCCACCCGGAAGAGCCGGGCCTGGGGCAGGGCGTACACCCGGGCAAGGAGCTCCTCCTCTCCGCCCGGACCTTGGATCCGGCCTTGGACCGTGGCCTGCCAGGGGGTGGAGAGGTTCTTCTCCACCCGGTCCAGGATGTCCTGCGCCGACTGCGCCAGACCTAGGGAGAGCAACCCGACCAAACCCAAAAACGCCGCCAGCTTTCTCATGGCCACCTCCAGGCGTAGCGGACCCAGGCGTAGGGGGCGCCTTCGTACCCCGCCTCCAGGCCCAGGTCCCCAAGCCACGCCACCACGCTACCCGCCCAAGGGTAGGAGAGGGTGAGGAAGAGGCTAGCTTCCCCTAAGAAGAGGGCCCCCTCGAGGCGGTTTGTCCCTCCGAGGCGGAGGGAAAGCTCCAGCACCTCGCCCCCTTCCCCCACCTCCCCCTTCCAACCCAAAAGGGCGTAGGGCCCCGGGGCGAGGCCCGCGCCAAAGGTATAGGTCGCCCCTTCCCGGAAGGCGTAGCTTCCCTCCAGGCGCCAGGGGGAAAGGCCCGGCTGGAGCCCGAAGGAGAAGGGCCTGGGGGGGGTGGCCCGGGCGAGCTCCAGGCCCAGGACCTCCTTAGGGGCCGGGCGGTAGCGCAGGGCGAGCCTGCCGAAAAGGCCCTCCTCCGGGAAGAGGGGAAGGGCCCGCTTAGGCCGGTAGCCGATCCGCCCCTCCAGGGCGAAGGGCCCCGCGCCCCCTTCCCCGTAGGCCACCCCGCCGGGGCCCCCTTCCCCCACCTCCCCTTGGAGGCCGAAGGCGAAGAAGCCTAAGGGCCCCAGGGCGAGGCTTCCCCCGTAGCCCAAGGCGGCCCGGAAGGGGGCCAGGCGGAGGAAGACCTCCCCCTCCTCCAGGGAGAGGCCGGCCTCGAGGGCCGGGGCGAGCCCCGGGGGCGCGGCGTAGAGGCCGGCCTCGAGGCGGCCCTGGGCGAGGGCGAACCCTAGAAGAACCGTGAGGAAAACCGCTTTTCCCTTCATACCGCCACCTGCCTCCTGAAGCGGACCGAGGCCAGGAAGAGGACGAGGACGGCGAAAAGGGCCAGGGCCAGGAGGTCCGGCCAGAGGACCTCCCACCCCACCCCCTTGAGCATCACCCCCCGCAGGACCTCAATGAGGTAGCGGGCGGGGACCAGGTAGGAGAGGGCCTGGAAGAAGGGGGGCATGCCCTCTATAGGGAACTCTATAGGGAAGACGAAGCCGGAGAGGAAGATGGCGGGGAAGCCGTAGGCGTAGGTTCCGAAGACGGCCTGCACCTGGGTCCGCGCGAGGGTGGAGATGAGAACCGAAGCGGCGGAAGAGGGTCACCTCGCTCACCCCCGCCCGCCGGGCGATCTCCCGGGTGGTGGCCCCGCGGTAGCCCCGCTCCGCGAGGAGCTCCAGGGCGGCTTGGAAGAGGCGGCGCTGGATGGGGTCCCCCTCTGAAAGCAAGCGCATACTTTCTTCCCTGAGACTAAGCGCCCTTTCCCCAGCGCGTCAACTCCCCGTCCTTCAGGGCGCTTGGGTTCCGAGGGATCTCGGCTTCCTGGGGTCCGGATGGGGGCCCCGGCAAGAGGTTCCCTGGGGGCTTCTTTTGGGTCATCCGGGCCCGGGAGAAAGGGCGTCACTCATAGCGCAGGGCCTCCACGGGGTCCAGCCGGGCGGCCCGCCACGCGGGGTAGAGGCCGAAGAAGATCCCAACGAGGACCGCGAAGAAGAAGGCCACGGCTGCGCTTCCCGGCGAGAAGACCGGGGTGACCGTGAGCGCCCGCCCCACGGCCCCGGCGAGGCCCAGGCCCAGCACGACGCCGAGCGTGCCCCCGCCGACCGAGAGGACGATGGACTCGGCGAGGAACTGGGCCAGGATGTCCCGGGGCCGCGCCCCCAGGGCCTTGCGCACGCCGATCTCCCGCGTCCGCTCGGTGACCGAGACGAGCATGATGTTCATGATCCCGATCCCTCCGACGAGGAGGCTGATCGCCGCGACCCCCCCGAGGAAGAGGGTGAGGGTCCTCGTCGTGGCGTTCACGCTCTCCAGGGCGTCCTGCTGGTTCGCGACGGAGAAGTCGTAGTCGTTTGGGTCGGTCAGGCCGTGGCGCTCGGCGAGGAAGCGGGTGAGCCGTTCCTGCAGGTCCTTGAGCCGGTCGCGGCTTGCGCCCTGGAGGTAGATCGTGTTCACCTTGGCTTCCCCGGCCTCGGGCCTGGCGAGGCGTTGCAGGTAGGTGGAAAGCGGCACGAAGACCTGGTAGTTCGTGCTGACGAAGCCCTGGTCCCCCTTGTCCGGGAGGACGCCGACGACGGTGAACGGGATCCCGTTGATCCGGATCCGCTGCCCCAGGGGGTCGTCGGTTCCGAAGAGGTCCTCGGCGACGCCGTAGCCGAGGACGGCGACCCGCCGTTTGGCGGTCACGTCGTCCCAGGTGAAGAAGCTCCCCTTCTCGGGCTCGGCGTTCCGCACCTTGGCGAAGTCCGGCCAGGTGCCCACCACCGTGGCCTGGAAGTTCGTGCTCCCACTGCGGATCTGGAACCGCCCCTGGGCCACCGGGGCCACGCCCACCACCTCCTCGGCGAAGGCCTCCTGGATGGCGTAGGCGTCGGAGAGGGGGATGGTCTCGGGACCTCCTGCCCGCACCAGGCCGCCTCCCGGGCCCCGGTTCCCCTGGGCCGGTCCCACGGTGAGGAGGTTTGTCCCGAGGCCTTCCAGGAGCTGGGTGACGTTTCGCGTCGTCCCCTGGCCCACCATGGTGAGGGCCACGACCGCCGCCACGCCGATGATCACGCCGAGGGCGGTCAGGGCGGACCTAAGGGGGTTTGCGGCGATCGCCTTCCAGGCGATGCGGAGCGTCTCTGCGAGGCTAAGCCCGATGCGTTTTTCCTCAGCCATGGCGCCTCCTTTCGTCGGCGACGATCTCCCCGTCCAGGACCCGGACGATCCGGTTCGTCTTCTCGGCCACGTGGGGCTCGTGGGTTACCAAGATCACCGTGGTGCCTTCTCGGTTCAGTTCCTGGAAGAGGGCGAGGATCTCCTCCCCGGTCCGCGTGTCCAGCGCCCCTGTGGGCTCGTCGGCGAGGAGGAGGGGCGGGTTCAGGGCGAGGGCCCGGGCGATGGCCACCCGCTGGCGCTGGCCGCCGGAGAGCTGGTTGGGCAGGTTGTTCGCTTTTTCCAAAAGCCCGACCCGCTCCAAAAGCTCCAAGGCCCGCCGCCTCCGCGTCCCGGGAGGCACCCCGGCGTAGGCCAGGGGCACCTCCACGTTTTCCAGCGCGGAAAGCCGGGGGAGGAGGAAGAAGGCCTGGAAGACGAAGCCGATGAAGCGGTTCCTCAGGAAGGCCCGCTCGTCCTCGGTGAGCCTCGAGGTCGGCCGGTCCATGAGGACGTACTCCCCCTCCGTCGGTCGGTCCAGGAGGCCCAGGATGTGGAGGAGGGTGCTCTTCCCGCTACCCGAGGGGCCCATGATGGCGAGCATCTCCCCTTCCTCCACCTCGAGGTCCACGCCCTTCAGGGCGGGGAAGGCCACCTCGCCCATGCGGTAGACCTTTCGGATGCCTTTGAGCGCGAGGAGCATCCTCACCTCCTGGGCGGGGGCCCGAAGGGGATGGGGGTTGTGGGGCCTCGCTGAGCGGAGCCAGGGCTTCCCGTGCCACGGGAGCCCCCTGTTCCCTGGGGGAGGACCACCTGGTCCCCCTCTTGGAGGCCCTCGAGGACGGCGACCCGGGTGCTGTCCTCGAGGCCCAGGCGCACCGGCACCGTTTCCGTGGAGCCATCGGGGCGCAGGACGGTGACGGACGCTCCCCTGGGCCCCCGGCGCACAGCCCCCTTGGGCAGGAGGATGACGTCCTTGGCCTCCTGGACGACGATCTCCCCGTCGGCGCTCATCCCGGGGCGGAGGCGGGGGTCGGCGGGGAGGCGGACGGTGACCTCAAAGACGGGGATGTTGTTGACCAGTTCTGCCTTCGGGCTTTTGGCCACCACCTCCCCTTCCAGGGTTTCGCCGGGGAGGCCGTCCAGGGTGACGGCCACCTTCTGCCCCACCTGGATCTTTCCGATCTCGGTCTCGTCCACCTGGAGCACGAGGCGGAAGGCGGAGAGGTCGCCCAGGGTGAGGAGGGCGGTCTCTGGGGAGACCTGGGCGCCGAGGCTCGCCTCTTGCGACAGGACGACCCCGGAGAAGGGAGCCTTGACCTCCACCGCCTCTAGGTTCTCCCTTGCGGAGGCCAGGGTGAGCTGGGCTTGGCGGAGGGCCTCCTGCAGGGCTTCAAGCTCCTTAGCGAGCTGGGCTTCGCGGAGGTTCAAGGCTTTCCTCTGTGCGGCCAGGGCCGCCCCGGCGTTCTCCAGGGCCCGCTCGGCGGCGGCGTAGGCGGCCTCGGCGGCGAGGAGGTCCTGGCGGCTCGCCCCGCCCGCCTCGTAGACGAGCCGGGTGGCCTCGAGGTTCTGCCGGGCGGTTTCCAGGTCCTGCTTGGCGTTCGCGTAGGCGATCTCGGCGCTTTTCACCGAGGCCGTAAGCGAGGCGAGGGCGCTTTGCCCCTGGAGGCGGGCGTTTTCCAGGTTGGCCTCCTGGCGGCGCACCTCCGCCTCGGCCTCGGCGAGGGCCCGGGCGAAGGGGGTGGGGTCCAGCCGCGCCACGACCTCGCCTTCTTGCACCTCCTGGCCTTCCTCGGCGAGCCAGACCAGGGTCCCCGTGATCTCGGGGCGGACCTCCAGGGTCTCCCAGGGGGAGAGCCAGCCGTAGCCGGAGACGGTCACCCGGAGGTCGCCCCGCGTCGCCTCCACCACTTGGAAGGCGGTCGCCTGGTTTTCCTCCGGTTTCGGGCGGAGGAGGAAGAAGCCGAGGGCGACCAGAACGGCGAGAAGGGGGATCCAGAGGAGCCGCCGGGCGCGCATCACTCCACCTCCAAGAGGCCCGTGAGGTCAACCCCGGCGGCCACGCCCAAGGCGGCCAAGGCCCTCAGGTAGGCGTTTTTCGCCTGGAGGAGGGCAAAGTCCGCTTCCGCCAAGGCCACCTCCGCTTCCAGGAGCTGGACCTGGCTTAAGGTTCCCGCGGCGAAGGCCTTTTGTGCGCTCTCCAGGCTGCGCTCCGCCGCCTTCCGGTTTTCCCGGGCGAGCTCCACCTGCCCCCAGGCGGCCTGGGCCTGCGCATAGGCGCTTTCCAGGTTCGCCTCGGCCTGGGCCAGGGCGTTCGCCAGGGCGCGGCGGGCACTCTCCAGGTTCGCCCGGGCCTTTTCCAGGGTGAGCCGGGGGGTGTAGTCGTTGTCGGCGAGGCGCACCTCCAGCTCGGCGAGGGCCAGGTTCTGACGGGCCTGCACGAGGGCGGGAAGCCGCTCCTCTAGGCCCTCCCGCAGGGCTACAAGCTCCGTCCCCAAAGCCTGGGGCTCGGGGAGGGGGGCAAGCCGGGGCTCGTCCACCGCTTTGCCCAAGGCCGCTTCCAGGGCCTTCACCCGCGCGGGACGGAGGGCGAGGGCGGCCTTCAGGTCCTCCTCCGCCTGCCGGAGGGCGGCCTCGGCCCGGATCACCTCCAGCTCGGTGGCGTTGCCCGCCTGCCGCTTCGCCTGGGCCACGGCCAGGTACCGCTCTTGCAGGGCCTTTTTCTTGAGGAGCACCGCCTCCTGGCCTTGGGCCTCGGCGAGGGCGGTGTAGGCGGAGAGCACCTCCTCAAGCAGGGAGAGGGCCGCCGCCTTGGCCTGGACCTCGGCGAGGGCGAGGGCGTGCTCCGCCTGGGTCAGCGGAAGGATGAGGGTGCTTGGGTCCGCCCTGAGGGCTTCCAGCTCAAGCTGGGCCGTCTGCAGGGCTTCCCGGGCGTTTTGGTACGTGGGGTTTTGCGCGAGGGCGAGGCGGAGCGCCTCCCTCACGTCCAGGGCGCCTTGGGCCAGGGCTAGTCCGAAAAACAAGAAAAGCCACCAACGCTTCACCGTTCACCTCCCAAAAGGTCTATCCCCATGGCGTCCATGAGGGCGTAGTGGGCCTGGAGGAGGTTCGCCTTCGCCTGCTCCAGGGTCCTTTGCGCTTGGAGGAAGCCCACCTCGGCCTGGAGGACCTCGAGCCGGGTCCCCGTCCCCGCCTGAAGCCGCTTTTTCGCCGTTTCCAAGGAGGCCTCGGCCGCCTTGAGGGACGTTTCCGCGGCGGCGAGCTGCGCTTCGGCGTGGAGCCGGGCCTGGTGCTTCTGCCTGAGGTCCAGTTCCCCGTCCTTCAGGGCCGCTTCCAGGGCGAGCTTGGCCTGGGCCACGCGGTTTTCCAGGACCTTTTGGTTCGCCTCCTGGACGGGCGCGAAGAGGGGAAGGCTGGCCCCGGCGCGAAGGCTCGTGCCCTCGGCGGCGCCCAAGGCGGTGTACCGCAGGGCGTAGCCCAGGGCGCCCGCTCCCAGGTCCAGGCTGAGGCTGAGGCCCAAGCCCCCCTGGGCCAGGCTCAGGGAAAGGCTTCCCTGGGGCAGGGTCCGGTCCCTGGAGGCCTGGGCCAGGGCCGCCTCGGCCTCCTCCAGCCGGAGCCTGGCCAGGGCGACGTCAGGGCGGTTCTCCAGGGCGGCCAAAGCCTCTTCCAGGCTCGGGGGGTCCTGGGGAAGGGGGAGGGCTTTCGGGGCCACCTCCCGCCCCAGGATCCTTTCCAGCCGGGCCGAGGCCAGCGCCCGGGCGTTCTGGGCGGCGAAGAGGCTCGCCTTTGCTTCCGCCAGGGCGCTTTCCGCCTCCAGCACGTCCTTGAAGGTGGCCTGTCCCTGGGCCTCCTGGGCTTTGGCCGCGGCGAGCTGGGCCTCGTTTAGGGCCACCCGTTTCTCGGCCAGGGCCAGGTCCAGCTCGGCCAGCCTGGCCTCGAGGTAGCGGCCCAAGGCCTCCAGGAAGAGGGCGTTCCCCTCTGCCTTGAGTTCCAGGTCCGCCTGTTTTAGCGCCCGCGCTGCTGCGGCCAAGGCGTCCTGGGCGTCGCTCCAGGGTAGGACGGCGAGGCTTCCCCCAAGGCCTAGGGAGAGGCTTTCGGAAAGGCTTGTCTTGGCGTAGTCCACCTGGGGGGCGAGGGTGGGCAGAAGGCCGGCCCGGGCCGCCTCCAGGGCGAGCGCCGCCTCCGCGCGTTGGGCCTTTAGGGCCGCGTAGCCCGGGCTTTCCCGCACCCAAGAGGCCAGTTCCGCGCCCTGGGCCAGGGCGGACGAGAGGAAAAGGAGCCACCACAACTTGCGCAAACGACCACCTCCTCGCTGCCCAAGGCTAGGGCATCCCCGTTAGCCGGGGGTTAGCCGGCAGGAGGAGGCGGGCCGTGAGCCCGGTGGGCTTGCGGGGAACGAGGACGAGGGCACCCCCGTGGGCCTCGGCCACCTTTTTCGCCACGGAAAGCCCAAGCCCCTCCCCGGGCTTCGCCGAGGCCCGGAAAAAGGGCCTGCCCGCCGCCTTTAGGGCCTCCTCGGGCATCCCCGGGCCCTCGTCCTTCACCTCCAGGACGAGGTCCTCCCCCTCCTGGGAAAGCCGCACCTCCACTCCCTTTCCCTCCCCGTGGAGGAACGCGTTTCTGAGGAGGTTCCGCAGGGCCTGGGCGAGGAGAAGGGGGTCGCCTTCGTAGGGGAGGGTTTCGGGCCCCCGGTAGGGCACCCCGAAGGCCCTGGCCTCCTCCCGGGCGAGGGCGGCAAGGTCCAAGGGCACGGGCGTCACCCGGCCTTCCCTCGCCAGGACGAGGAGGGCCTCCACCAGGCGCTTCATGCGGAGGAGTTCCTCCTTCGTCGCCTGAAGGGCCTCGCCCTCGGATAGGTAGCCTGCTTCCGCCGCCTCCAGCTGGGCCAAAGCGGCGGCCACCGGGGTCCTGAGCTCGTGGGCCGCGTCCCGGGTGAAGCGCTTTTCCCGCTCCAGGAAGGCCTCGAGGCGCTCCAGCATGTGGTTGAAGGCCTCGGCCAGGGTCTTGAGCTCCCCGCCTCCCTCGGGGGGCACCCGGTGGGAGAGGTCCTGGGAGTCGGCCACCCGCCGCGCCACCTCCGTGAGGCGGGAGAGGGGCCGTAGAGCGGCCCCGGCGAGGTGCCCGGCGAGGAGGGCAAAGGCCAGGGTGAGGGCCGCTCCCGAGGCGAAGAGGGCCAGGCGGAAGCGGGAGAGGGCCAGGAGGGCCTCGGGCTCGTACCGGGCCACGGTGAGGGTGCCCCCGGGCGCCTCCATTACCCAGACCCGCCACCCCTCCTTCCAGTACCGCCCCGGGGCGAGGGGGGGCAGGTCGGGGAAGTTCGGGCTCTTGGTCTCCGCCCCGCCCTGGACGAGCCGGAACGCGAACTCGCCCCGGGGGCTAGGCCGTCCCTCGGCGAGGGCGCGGGCGTAGAAGAGGAGGGAGCGGTCCAGGTCGGCCTCCAGGAGCCCCTTGAAGGCCACGTAGCTCAAGGCCCCTTGGAAGAAGAGGGCGAGCCCGATGGAAAGGGCGAAGAAGAGGGCGAGCCGCGCCTTAAGGCTCATGGCCGAGCCGGTACCCTCCGGGCACGGTGCGCACCACCTCGGGGAAGAGCTTCTGCCGGAGGTAGTGGACGTAGACCTTCACCGCCCCCACCTTTTCGGGGTCGCCGAAGACCCGCTCAGCGAGCTCCTCGGGGGCGAAGACCCGGCCCGGGTGGAGGAGGAGGGTTTCCAGGAGCGCGAACTCCTTAAGGGAGAGGTCCACCCGCCTGCCCGCCACGTAGACCCCCCGCCCCGCCAGGTCCACCTCCAAGGGGCCAAGCCGTACCCGGGAGGCCTTCACCTCCGAGGCCCGGCGGAGGAGGGCCCGGACCCGGGCCAAAAGCTCCTCCAGGTGGAAGGGCTTCACCAGGTAGTCGTCCCCGCCCAGGTCCAGGCCCTGGACGCGGTCCTCGAGGGCGTCCCGGGCGGTGAGGAAGAGGATGGGCCCCTTGTAGCCCGCTTCCCGCGCCTCTTCCGCGAAGCGGAAGCCGCCGTCCTCGCCCTCGGGAAGGCGCACGTCCAAGACCATGAGGTCGGGCTCCAGCTCCAGGAAGGCCTCCCGGGCCTCTCCCAGGCTCCTGGCCCAGCGAACCCCGTAGCCCTGGGCGGCGAGGGCCCGGGCCACCGCCTGCCCCAGGCGGGGCTCGTCCTCCAGAAGAAGCACCTGCACCCTTCCAGTATGGCCCGGCCCGGTTAGGCGGGGGTTACCCTGGGGGCGCTGAGGCCACCCCATGCTGCGAAACCCAGGTGGGGACGCTTAACGGCCGTCTAACTGGACTGCCACCGGCCTCACCCTGAACCACCCGGAGTGGTTCGGGGAGGGCGCCCCGAGGAAGCTTTCCGGGACCCTCCCCGGCGCGCCCTACCTCGAGGGCGAGGCCGTGGACTGGCTCCGCCTGGCGGAGGACCTAAGGGCCTTAGGCCTCAGGGGCCGGGTCGCCGACCGCGGGGAGGCGGGGGAGGAGGTCTGGATCTCCTTCCGCGCTCCCGGCTACGCCGCCGACGCCCAGGTGAACCCCAATACAGGGGCCTACCGCATGGTGGTCACCGACCACGGGCTCGTGGCCGTTCTCAACGACCTGCACAAGGGACGGGATGCGCCCGGAGGGTGGAAGCTCTTTCTGGACCTCTCCGCCCTGTTCCTCGCCCTGGTCAGCCTCACGGGGCTTCTCCTCGGCGTCCTCCTTCCCAAAAGCCGCAGGGCGGCGCTTTTCGTCCTCGGCCTAGGGGGCCTCCTCTTCTGCGCCCTCTCCGTCTACGCCGTCCGTTAAGTTCCCGCTGCGGCTTCTGCGGGGGGCCGGGTAGAATGGAGCCGCTATGAAGCCCGGCCTCCATATCGTCCAGGGGCCGCCCGCCTCGGGGAAGACCCGTCTGGCGCTGGCGTGGGCCCTGGAGGTCCTCGGGAGGCGGGGCCGTGTCTTCTGGGTGGGGCTTCCCCACCAGCGGGCCTATGTCTACCGGCTGCTTTCGGAGGAAGGGGCCTTTTTGGGCCTGGAGTTCCTCTCCTTCCAGGCCCTCTACTACCGGGTTTTGGCCGAGGCGGGGTGGCTTAAGCCCCTCCTTCCCGGAGCGGGGCGGGTGGCCCTGGTGGGGGAGGCCCTGCGCCGGGCCGGGGAGGGGCCCGTGGCCCCGGGGGAGGCCCGGCTCTTCGCCCGGGCCATCGCCGAGCTGAAGCGGTACGGGATCTCCCCCTTCGCCCTGCCCAAGGAGGGGGAGGCCGGGCGGCTTAGGCGGGTCTACCGCCTCTACGAGCGCCTGAAGGCGGGAAGCCTGGACTACGACGACTTCCGGCACCGGGCCCTAAAAGCCCCCTTGCGCCTCTTCCCCTGGCCCGACCTCGTGGTGGTGGACGGGTTCCGGGAGGTGGGGCCTTTGGACCTCCGCTTTCTCCGGCGGCTTTCCGAACGGGTTCCCGTCCTCCTTACCCTGGAGGTGCTCCCCGAGGGGTGCGCCCCCCACCGCGTCCTCGAGGCCCGGCCGGTCGCCCGCCGGGTCTTCCGCCTCGCCAACCCCGTGGAGGAGGCCCGCTACCTCCTCCGGGCCCTGAAGCGGGCCCTGGCGCCCAAGGCGCTCGGGGGGGAGGGGCTTGCCCCGGAGGACGTCCTCGTGGTGGCCCCGCCGGAGCGCATCGGGGGACTCATGCTCCTTAAGGACGAGTACGGCCTTCCCCTCGAGGACGGCCGGGAGCGCGCCCTGGCGGAGACGGAAGAAGGGGAGCGGGTCCTCGCCCTCCTCAACCCCTTCCCCACGGGGCGGGACCTTCTTGCCCTGGGCTTTTCCGCTTTGGGGCGGAAGGCGCTGAGGCTCGGGCTTGCCGGGGAGGAGGCCCTAAGGGCCTTGGCGGAGCGGGAGGGTTTGGAGGCGGAGTGGGAGGCCTTTTTGCGCCTCCGCACCCCGGGCCCCGACCTCGAGGCCTGGGCCGAGGCGGCCTTGGAGGCCTTGGGGGTGGAGGCCAAGGAGGTCTTCCTCTCCCGCTTCCGCATGGCCCTCCGGGTGGACCGGGGCGAGCCTTTGGCCTGGTGGCGGAGCCTCCTCCTGGACGAGGTTCTGCCCCCGGAGGTGGGCCGGGGCGTGGCCGTCCTCCCCCCCTTGAGGGCCACGGGGGTGCGGGCCCGGAGGGCCTACGTGCTGGAGTGGGTGGCGGGCCGGTACACCCTGGGGGAGCGGGAGGACTACTTCCTCCTGGAGGACCTGCGGGAGCAGGGCCTCCTGAAGGGCCTTCCCCGGCGGCTTCGCGGGCTTGACCCCTTGTTCTTGGAGGAGCTTTCCACCCGGGGGGAGGAGGTGGTCCTCCTCTACCCCGAGGCCGGGCCCGGGGGGCCTGTGGAGCCCTTGGTGCCGGGGGTAAGGCCTCAGGCCCTGCCCCCGGCGAGCCGCCTCGAGGCCCTGCCCCAGGCCCCCTTCCGCCCCGCCCACCCCACCTCGCCCGCCTCCCCGCCCCATGCAGAAGTCCTCCGCCGCTATTTGGAGTGTCCCTTTAGGGCCTACCTGGAGCGCTACCCCCTCCGGGACGGGGAGGGAAGCCCCTGGCGCGCCCTGCCTTCCCCCGTGGACCTGGGGGCCTTGGGGGGGCTTTTCGCCGACGGGCGGGTGGGGCCCTGGCTTCGCGCCCACGGGGCCCACCTCCAGGGCCTGAGGCTTTACGTCCTCTGGCCCGGGCGGCGCTACCGGCTCCGCCTGGACGGGGTGCGGTGGGAGGGGCGGGCGGTCCACCTCTACCGCCTCTTGGGCGAGGGGGCCGAGCCCGACTTAAGCCCCAAGCGGCGCTGGACGGAGTGGCTCGCCCTCAAGGCCCTCCTCCAGCGGGAGGACGTGGAGGCCGTTTATCTCTGGGCCTGGCCTTGGCTGGGCAGGCCCAGGCCCGTGGGGAAGGGGGTTTACCGCAAGGGGGACGCGCTTCCCGCCCTCAAGGAGGTGGAGCCCCTTCTGGAGAAGGCCCTCCGGTCCTGGGGCGCCTTTCCCCCGAGGCCCGGGCCCCACTGCCACGCCTGCGGCCTCGCCGACCTTTGCCGGAAGGAGGAGGAGTGAAGCTCTACGTGGCCTCGGCAGGCACGGGGAAGACCCATACCCTGGTGGAGGAGCTTTTGGCCCTGGTGAAGGGGGGCGTGCCCCTGCGGCGCATCGCCGCCGTCACCTTCACCCGCAAGGCGGCGGAGGAGCTTCGGGCCCGGGCGAGGAAGAGGGTGGAGGCCCTGGCCCGGGAGGAGCCGGGCTTTGGCGGGGCGGTCCGGGAGGTCCACGGGGCGGTCTTCGGCACCATCCACGGCTTCATGGCGGAGGCCTTGCGCCACGCGGCCCCCTTCCTCTCCCTGGACCCGGACTTCGCCGTGGTGGACGAGCTCCTCGCCGAGGCCCTCTTCCTGGAGGAGGCGCGAAGCCTCCTCTACCTCCTGGGGGAGGACCCGGGGCTTGAGGCCTTCCTCCGCCGCCTCTACCAGGGGCGGACCCTGGCCGAGGCGTTTAGGCCCCTGGAGGGGGCGGAGGGGCTCGTCCGCCTCTTCGGCAAAGCCCTGGCCCGGTACCGCCGCCGGGCCCAGGAGGTCCTGGGCCCGGGGGACCTCGAGGCCCTCGCCCTCCGCCTCCTCCGCCACCCCCAGGCCCTCGCCCGGGTGGTGGAGCGCTTTTCCCACGTCCTCGTGGACGAGTACCAGGACACGAGCCCCCTCCAGGGGCGCTTCTTCCGGGCCCTGGAGGAGGCGGGGGCCCGGGTGGTGGCCGTGGGGGACCCGAAGCAGTCCATCTACCTCTTCCGCAACGCCCGGCTGGAGGTCTTCCGCGAGGCCCTGGGGCGGGCGGACGAGGTCTTGGTCCTGGGGGAGACCCGCCGCCACGCCCGAAAGGTGGCCGCTTTCCTGAACCGCTTCGTGGCCCTCTTTCCCGAGGGGGAGCGGGTGGAGGTGCGGCCCTTTAGGGAAGCCGAGGGCCGGGTGGAGGTCCACTGGGTGGAGGGGGGGGCGGGGCTTGAGGAAAGGAGGCGGTTTGAGGCCGACCTCCTCGCCCGCCGCCTCCTCGCCCTGAAGGCGGAGGGCTACGCCTTCGGGGAGATGGCCGTCTTGGTGCGGAGCCGCACGAGCCTTCCCCTTTTGGAGCGGGCCTTCCGCGCCCGGGGCGTGCCTTACGTCCTTCGCCGGGGGCAGAGCTTCTTCAACCGCCTCGAGGTCCGGGACCTTTACCACGCTCTGCGGCTCGCCCTCCTCGAGGGGCCCCCGGGCCCCGAGGAGCGCCGCTCCCTCCTTGCCTTTCTGCGAAGCCCCTTCGTGGGGCTTGACCTCGGGGAGGTGGAGGAGGCCCTCCTCCAGGACGACCCGCTTCCTTACCTCCCCCAGGCGGTGCGGGACCGGGTGGCCTGGCTGAGGGGCCTCGCCGGGAAGCGGCCCCTCGAGGCCCTCAAGTCCCTGGTGCGGGACGAGGTCTTTCTTTCCCGGCTTTCCCCCCGGGCCCGGGCCAACCTGGACGCCCTCCTCCTCCTCGCGGGCCTGGAGCGCTTCCCCGACCTGGAGGCCCTCCTGGAGTGGCTCAGGCTCCGGGCCCTGGACCCCGAGGCGAGCGAGCTTCCCGAGGGTGGGGAAGGGGTGGCCCTCCTCACGGTCCACGCCGCCAAGGGGCTGGAGTGGCCGGTGGTGGCCGTCTACGACGTGGCCCGAGGGGAGCCAGGCCCGGCCTCCCCCGTCCTCGTGGGGCCTGAGGGAGAGGTGGCCGTGGCGGGGACGCGGGCCCACCGGGACCTCGCCCAAAGGCTTGCTCAGGCCCAGAGGGAGGAGGCGGTCCGCCTCCTCTACGTGGCCCTCTCCCGGGCCCGGGACGTGCTCCTCGTCACCGGGAGCCGCTCGGGCCGGGAAAGCCCCTGGGCCCAGGCCTTGGAAAGGCTCGGCCTGGGCCTAGAAAGCCAGGATCCCCTGGTGGCGCGCCACACCGTGCCCCAGGGCTGGAGGCCGCCCCGCCCGGCGCCCGCCGCGAAGGAGGAGGCCCCTCCCGCCCCCTACGCCGAGCTCCTCCTTTCCCCAAAGCCCCTCCCCCTCGTTCACTCCCCGAGCGCCCACCTGAAGGCGGAGCCCAAGCCCCTCGCCGAGGCTTTGGAAGGGGAGGCTGTTTCCGGGTTCGCCCGCGCCCTCGGCACCCTGGTCCACTACGCCCTCGCCCGGGACCTGGACCCGGAGGACGGGAGGGCCATGCGCGCCCTCCTCCACCAGGAGGTGGCCTTTCCCTTCGCTGAGGAAGAGAGGGAGAGGCTTTTGGCCGAGGTCCGGGCCCTGCTCCGGCGCTACCGGAGGATGCTGGGGCGGGAGCTTCCTGCCCTGGAGGCGCGGGCGGAGGATTACCGGGAGCTTCCCCTCGTCCTCCCCCTCAAGGGGACGGTCTGGCACGGGGTGCTGGACCGGGTCTACCGGGTGGGGGACCGCTGGTACCTGGACGACTACAAGACGGACCGGGAGGTCCGGCCCGAGGCCTACCGCCTCCAGCTCGCCCTTTACCGGCGGGCCCTCCTCGAGGCCTGGGGGGTGAGGGCCGAGGCCCGGCTCGTCTACCTGCGCGCCGGGCGGGTCCACGCCTTCGGCGAGGCGGAGCTTGAGGAGGCCTTGGCGGCCCTCCCCTCATAGCTCCAGGCGCTGGGCGTCGTGGCGGCCTCCCCAGAGGCGCTTCTCCCCCTCGGGGGTGAGGAGGAAGCTGTTGCGGTCGTCCCGGACCTGGCGCTTGAGCACCTTGAGGACCTTCTTCTTGGCCTCCTTGTCCAGGACCAGAAAGAGGAGCTCAAAGCGGTTCTGGAAGTTGCGGGGCATGGCGTCGGCGCTGGTGAGGTAGACCCGCCACTCCCCCCCGGCCCGGGAGGCGGCGGCCCGGGCCGCAAGGTGGTCCGGGGCCTTAAGGACGCGGCCCGGGAAGCCCTGGCGGAACGCTTCCTCTTCAAGAAGGGGGGCGTGGCCTGGCTGGAAGGCCGGCCCAGGCCCGGGGAGGTGGTCCTTAGGGCCTTTCTCCCCCCTAAGGTCTTCCGGATCTAAGGGGCCGCGTTACGGTGGGGGGCGCTTTCCTCGGGTAGGCTTAGGGTATGGAGGTCAAGGAAGCACCCACGGAGGCCCTCATCGGCGGGGCGTGGCGGCGCTTGGCGCGGAGGTTCCCCGTGGTCTCCCCGGCCACGGGGGAGCGGGTGGCCGAGGTGGCGGACTGCGGGGAGGAGGAGGCGCGGGAGGCCTTGGAGGAAGCGGTTTTGGCCTTCCCCGCCTGGAGCCGGGCCACGGCCTACGAGCGGGCCCAGGTCCTCAGGCGCTGGTACGAGCGCATCCTAGAGCACAAGGAGCCCCTCGCCCGGCTCATGGCCCTGGAGATGGGGAAGCCCCTCAAGGAGGGGAGGGCCGAGGTGGCCTACGCCGCGGGGTTCGTGGAGTGGTACGCCGAGGAGGCGAAGCGGGTCTACGGCGAGACGGTCCCCTCCCAGTTTCCCCACAAGCGGATCCTGGTGCGCTACGAGCCCGTGGGGCCGGTTTACGGCATCACCCCCTGGAACTTCCCCGCGGCCATGGTGACCCGAAAAGTGGCCCCGGCCTTGGCGGCGGGGTGCACCTTTGTGCTGAAGCCCGCGGAGGAGAGCCCCCTCACCGCCCTCTACCTGGCGAAGCTCTTCCTCGAGGCGGGGGGCCCCCCTGGGGTCTTCCAAGTCCTCCCCACCTCCAGGCCCGCCGAGGTCTCCCGCCCCTTCCTGGAGGACGAAAGGGTCCGCAAGCTCACCTTCACGGGGAGCACCGAGGTGGGGGTGAGGCTCTACGAGGAGGCGGCCAAGACCCTCAAGCGGGTCTCCTTGGAGCTTGGGGGTGGGGCACCCGTCTTGGTCTTCGCCGACGCCGACCTGGAAAGGGCGGTGGAGGAGACGCTTCGGGCCAAGTTCCGCAACGCCGGGGAGTCCTGCGTGGCCGCCAACCGGATCTTCGTCCAGGCGGAGGTGGCCGAGGCCTTCGCCGAGGCCTACGCCCGGAGGGTCCAGGCCCTGAAGGTGGGGGACCCCCTTTCGGAGGAGACGGACATCGGCCCCCTGGTGAACGAGGCCGCCCTTAGAAAGGTGCGGACCCACGTGGAAGACGCCCTCGCCAAGGGGGCGAGGCTCGTGGCCGGGGGTGAGGCCAAGGGGCTCTTCTTCGCCCCCACGGTGCTCCTGGACGTGAGGCCCGAAAGCCTCCTCTTCCGGGAGGAGACCTTTGGCCCGGTGGCCCCCCTCACCGTCTTCCGTGAGGAGGAGGAGGCGGTGCGCTGGGCGAACGGCTTCCCCGTGGGGCTTGCCGCCTACGTCTTCACCCGGGACCTCTCCCGGGCCTTCCGGGTGGCCGAGGCCCTGGAGTACGGCATCGTGGGGGTGAACGACGGCGTGCCCTCCACCCCCCAGGCCCCCTTCGGCGGCGTGAAGCGCTCGGGGCTCGGCCGGGAAGGGGGGAAGTGGGGCCTTTTGGAGTACCTAGAGGTGAAGTACGTGTCCCTCGGCCTCTGAGGCCCCGCGCCGGAGGCCCGACCGCAAGGCCCGCACCGCCTCGAGGGCGAGTCTCCCTTCCCGGACCTCCCGCTCCAGGGCCTCCAGGGCTTCCTCGGGCCTTACGGCCTTCCGGTAGGTCCTGCGGCTGGTGAGGGCGTCGTACATGTCGGCGGCGCTCAGGACCTGGACGAGGAGGGGGATCTCCGTGAGGCCGTCGGGGTAGCCGGAGCCGTCCAGCTTCTCGTGGTGCCAGCGCACGTAGGGACGGAGGCGGGGGTGGGCCTTCAGGGGCGTGAGGATCTCGTCCCCCTTGACGGGGTGGGCTTGGATGAGCCGCCAGTCCGCTTCCGAAAGCGGGGCCTCTCCCCGAAGGATGCGGTCGGGCAGGCCGATCTTGCCCACGTCGTGGAGGAGCGCCCCCATGTGGAGGTCCTGGAGCTCCTCCTCACCGGCCCCAAGCTCCCGCGCCCCCAGGAGGGCGTAGCGGGCGACCCGCTCCGCGTGGCCTGCGGTGTAGGGGTCCTTGGCCTCCACCGCCCGCACCAGGGCGAGGAGGGCCCGTTCCAGGTCCTCCAGCTTCTCTTGAAGCCGCCTCCGCTCCAGATGCCCCTTCACCCGGAGCCGGAGCTCGGTGAGGTCAAAGGGGCGGTTCAGGAAGTCGTCGGCCTCCGCCTCCAGGCCCCTAGGTAGGGGGAGAGTGTGAAAACCGTGTAAAAACCCTTACGGCCGGAAGGCCCCGGCCACGAACTCGCCCATGCCGCGGGCGCGGACGCGGTAGCCCCTGAAGCGGCCCTCCCCCGCCACGGGCCCTTCCCAGTAGGCCACCCGGGTGGTGCGGGAGAGGATCTCCCCCTCGCGGAAAAGGGGCCTCAGGACCAAGGCGATTTCCGGCCCTTCCAGGCGCCAGGCCAGGGTGTAGGCGCGGCCCGAGGGGCTCGTCCAGGTCTCCAAGGGAAGGAAGTCCAGGGCGAGGTCCTCCCTGTTGCCCAGGGGGTCCACCCGGCTCGCCAGGACCTGGACCACCCGCCCCGAGGCCCCCTTGACCCGGTAGGCCATGAGCTCGGAGCCGTCCGAGAGGTGGAGGCCGAACCAGTCCCAGGTGGCGGCAATCCCGGAGAGCTGTTCCCCCCACTGGTGGTCCAGCCAGGCCTCCCCCCGCGCCTCCTCCCCCAGGACCTCCCCCCAGGCGGCGACCCGGGTGTAGGACTGGTAGTGCATCCGCCCCGTCTCCGCGGTGCCCGAGGGGGGGTGGACCACGGGAGGCTTCAGGGGACGGAAGCGGAGGTCCACGCCCGGCGCCTCGAGGCGGAACCCCTCCCCCTCCCGGTAAAACCGCCACCCCATGAGGGCCAGCCGCGGGCCGGGCAGGGCCTCGCCCCTCTTGGCGAAGAGGTCCTGGTCCGCCACCTCCAAAAAGCGCCGCTTCCCGGTGCGGAGGTCGGTGAGGGCGAGGTGGGCGGCGTGGAAGGGCCCGAAGAGGCTTCCGGGGAGGCCCAGGATGCGGTAGGAGGGCGGGGCGTAGGCCTTGAAGAAGGCGAAGTGGAAGGCGTAGGGCTCCGCCCACCCCGAGGCGTACCACCACTCCAGCTGGGCGGGCTTGGGGTCCCAGTCCTCGGGCTCGGGAAGGCGGCCCGGGTTCACGGCGAGAAGGGCGGGGGCGCAGGCCGCGAGGAGGAGGGCGAGCCAGGCGGTCCGGAAGGGGCGCATTTTCCTCCATAATAGGCGCATGGTGGAGAAGCCCGCCATCGCCCTCGTGGGGGAGAGCCTGGTGGACTTGGTGCTGGAGGGGGAAAGCCCCCTTACCTTCACCGGGGCCTTAGGCGGCTCGGTCCTGAACACGGCCACGGTCCTCGCCCGGCTCGGCTACCCCGTTCGCTTCTTTTCCGAGGTGGGGGAGGACTGGCTTTCCGCCTGGAGCGAGGCGGAGATGGCCCGGAGGGGCCTGAACCCAAAGCTTCAGCGCCACCCCGGCCCCATGCCCTTGGCCCTCGTCCGTCTGGATCCGGAGGGGAACGCCCGTTACAGCTTCCACCGCTCCTTCCAGGCCCCCTTCCTGCCGGAGGCGGGCGCCTTGCGGGGGGTGGGGGCCTTCCACTTCGGCTCCCTCTTCGCCCTCGAGGCCCGCACCGCGAAAGGGGTGGCCGCCCTTTTGGAGGAGGCCGCGAGGGCGGGGGCCCTCCTTTCCTACGACCCCAACCTCAGGGGCCTCCCCTCGCCCGAGGAAAGGGCCCGGGTGGAGGCCTACCTCGGGCGGGTGGACCTTTTGAAGCTCTCCTTGGAGGACGCCCGCCTCCTCTTCCCCGAGGCGCCCTTGGAGGCCGTGCGCCGCCTCCCTCCCAGGCTCAAGGTCCTCACCCTGGGGCCCGAGGGGGCTTTGGCCTTCCTCGGGGAAGGGGAGGTGCGGGTTCCCGGGGTGCGGGTGCGGGTGGTGGACACCGTGGGCGCGGGGGACACCTTCACGGCGGGCCTCCTCGCCCTCCTCCTCAGGCGGGGCGGGGGGAGGGGGGGTCTGGAGGGCCTGGACCTCGAGGGCCTGCGGGAGGCTTTGGAGGCGGCCGTGGCCCTTTCCGCCTTGGCCTGCACCGTCCGGGGGGCGGGCCTCCCCGAGGAGGGCCTCGCCGCCTGGCGGGCCCGGTGGCTTGCGGGCTAGGCCTCCTCGGCCATGAGCTTCAGAAAGGCCTCCACCACCTCGGGGTCAAACTGCTTGCCCGCCTCTTCCCGGATGTAGGCCAGGGCCTTCTCCTTCGGCCAGGCCTTGCGGTAGGGCCGGTCCGAGGTGAGGGCGTCGTACACGTCCGCCACGGCGAAGATGCGGGCCGATAGGGGGATCTCCAGGCCCTTTAGCCCCCTCGGGTAGCCCGAGCCGTCCCAGCGCTCGTGGTGGGCGTAGGGGACATCCAGGGCCTTCTTGAGGAAGGGGATCCCGGAGAGCCACTCGTAGGCGTAGACGGGGTGGAGCTTCATCACCCGCCACTCCTCCTCCGTGAGGGGGCCGGGCTTGAGGAGGATGCTGTCGGGGATGGCGATCTTGCCCACGTCGTGGAGGATGGCCCCGCGCCTCAGGTCGTCCAGGTCCTCCTCCGGCACCCCCAAGGCCTCAGCCAGGCGCAGGGTGAGGGCGGTGACCCGCTCCGTGTGCCCCGCCGTCTCCTGGTCGCGGAGCTCCACCGCCTTGGCCCAGCCCCACAGGGTGAGCTCGTAGGCGGCCTCCAGCTCCCGCTGGCTCTTCTGCAGGTCCCGGAGGACCCTGAGGCTGTCCAGGGCCAGGGCGCTCTGCCCCACCAGGGCTTCCAGAAAGGCCTCGTCCTCCCCCAGGAGGTCCCAGGGCCTGCGGGTGAAGACGGCGAGCACCCCGAGGAGGCTTCCCCGGGCGAGGAGGGGGTAGGCCCTTTCCGCCACCAGGCCCTCCTCGCGGGTGAACTCCGGGTGGCTTCCCGGCTCCCGGCGAAGGTCGTCCACCGCCACCTTCTCCCCGGTGAGGGCGGCTCGGCCCACGTGCCCCTGGCCGAGGAAGAGGGTTTGGGGGGGGACCGGCGTGCGGAAGCCCCGGTGGGCGGCGAGGCGGAGCGCTTTCTCCCGGGGCTCGTAGAGGAAGAAGGCGGCGGCGTCCAAAGGAAGGAGGAAGAGCTTGTCCAGGAGGATCTCCAGGCTCGGGGCCAGGTCCATGGAGGCGAGGATGGCCTGGTCCACCTGCCGTAGGGCCTCCAGGTGGGCCACCCGCTTGGCGAGCTTCTCCCGAAGCTGGGCCCGGCGCACGGCGTTGCCGATGGTCTCGGCCAGGACCTGGATCCTCTCCAGCTCGGGCGGGGTGGGAAGGCGCCCCCCGGGCCAGGCGAGGAGGAGGACCCCCACCGGGTTCTTTCCTGCAAGGAGCGGGTGGGCGAGGCCCGCCCAGCCCTCGGGGATGTGGGGGCGGGCGGCCTCCCGGAGGCGGGGGTCGTTCTTGAGGTCGGGGCTCAACACCACCTGGCCCTTCAGGGCGAGGCCCGTAAGGCTTTTCTCCTCCAGCCTGGGGGCTCCAGGAAGGCGCCTGATGAAACCCCGGGCGGCCTCCTCGGTGAGGCGCGGGGGGTCTTCCTCGTAGAGGAGGAGGGCGCCCGCGCCGGCCTCGGTGATCCGCAAGGCGGCGTCCAGGGCGCTCTCCATCATCTCCTTCAGGTTCTCGCTCTGGCGGAGGGCGAGGGCCACTTGGGCGAAGGCCTCCAGGGTCCTTTCCCGCTCCTTGGCCTCGGTGATGTCCAGGCCCACGCCCAGCACGGCGGGCCTGCCCTGGACCTCCACCCGGGCGGCGGAGTAGTCCAGCCAGCGCACCTGCCCCTCCTTGGTGAGGACGCGGAAGGTGTAGCGGGTGGGTGGGGCCTTCCCCTTTAGGCGGGCGAGGCCCCGGGCGCGCACCACCTCCCGGTCTTGGGGATGGACGAACTTCCATATGGGCCTGGCCTTGAGCTCCTCCAGGCTGTAGCCCGTGAGGCGCAGGGCTTCCTGGTTGGCGAAGGCGAGGCGGGCGCTGGTGGGGTCCTTGGGGTCTTCCGCCTGCCAGAGCAGGATGAGGGCGGGGGCGGTCTCCGCCAGGGTGCGGAAGAGGGCCTCGGACTCCTTTAGGGCCCGTTCCCGGGTCACTTCCTCGCTCACGTCGTAGGTGTAGCCCGTGAGGAGCCGGGTTTTGGGGTCGTAGACCACGGTGTCCCGGAGCCAAACGTAGGCCCCCTTCTGCCCGTGGAGGAAGCGGTAGGTGGCGATCTGGACCTCCCCCGGGTGGGCCACGGCCCGGCGCACGGCCTCCTCCAGCCTGGGCCGGTCCTCCGGGTGGACCTTGGAGAAGAAAAAGGCGGGGTCTTCCAGGAGGGCCTCCGCCGGGTAGCCCAGAACCCCCCGCGTCTGCCTGGGGGCGGCGTAGATTAGGGGGGCGTAGGCGGGGTCTTGGCCCTCCTCCACCCGGGCCTGGTAGACCACGCCTGGAAGAGCTTCCAGCACGCTTTTCAGCCGGGCGCGCTCCTCTTCCAGCTCGGTCTCGTCGTGGACGTTGATGACGATCCCCCTGACTGCAGGGTCCTCCAGGAGGTTCCTTCCCCAGACCCGCACCGCCCGCACCCGCCCCCAGGCGTCCAGGAGGCGCAGGCGGAACTCCCGGGTCTTCCCGGGGTGGCGGAGGAGGTCCTCTAGGGCGGCCTCGGCGTAGGCGCGGTCCTCGGGGTGGACGAAGTCCAGGGCGTAAAGCGTCTCGCGGGCGTACCCTTCCGGGTCGTAGCCCAGGACCTGGCGCACGTTGGGGGAGGCGTAGCGGATCATGCCCTCCGCGTCCAGGACGTAGACCAGGTCCCTCGCGTTTTCCATGAGGGCCTGGAAGCCGACCAGCGTGCTTTTTGCCACGCTACCTCCGGTCGTGTAAGGATTTATGTGTAAGGGTCCGTGTTTAATAGGGGGGCACACCT